>Ga0326733_1000071_pt1 | contig 36314 bp, 31 predicted proteins | sample 14_GP2_308_FD_207946 | JGI IMG/M metagenome (GOLD analysis project Ga0326733, IMG submission 207946) | Glacier ice microbial communities from Ngari, Tibet, China - 14_GP2_30.8 | ecosystem: Environmental > Aquatic > Freshwater > Ice > Glacier | place: China: Ngari, Tibet | collected 2018-07-17
TCCTTGGTAGCTTGAGATGAGCGCTCGGCCAACTTGCGCACCTCGTCTGCAACGACCGAGAACCCCAAGCCATGCTCACCAGCGCGGGCGGCTTCGATGGCAGCATTAAAGGCCAGCATATTGGTCTGGCTGGCGATTTCGCTGATGACCTTGACGATTTCGCCGATATCTTCGGACGAACGATTAATAAGATCCATTGCCTCGATGGATTTTGCCACGGCCTTGGCGCCAATTTCTGCCTCAAGCTGCGTTGTCTTTGCCAGATGGTCGGCGTTGCGGGTGCTGTCGGCAATCGAATTGATCGAAGTCGTCAAGCCGACAATGGAAGCATTCATTTCCTCGACCGTTGCGCCAAGCGCCTGGGCGCCTGCAGCAACACCGTTGGCACGCTCGGCAATGGTTCTTGATGAACCCGTGAAACCATTGGCGGAATTGACGACGTTGCCGATCACGCCGCGCAGGTCGTTGATCATTTTCTTGATGCCTTCGGCCAGGAGGTCGATCGGTTCGGTACCTTCGATGTGAATATCGCAGGTGAGGTTGCCCTCGGCTGCGCTGGCAACCGATTTCAGCAAGTCATTAACCTTACGGCTATCGTTTTCTAACTTGATCTTGATACTTTGTTCGAGGTTGACCTGCTCGGTAATATCAATGGCGAACTTCACGACTTTGTAGGGTTTGCCGTTCAAATCGAGAATCGGGTTATAGGTTGCCTGAATCCAGATGGACTTGCCGTTGTTGCCCAGGCGTTTATAGCGGCCGGCATCAAACTCGCCCCGATTCAATTTTTGCCAAAACCGTTTGTATTCCGCGCTCGCTGCATAGTCATCTTCGCAAAAAACACGGTGATGCTCACCCTTGATCTCAACCAGGCTATATCCCATTACCTTCAAAAAATTCTCGTTGGCATCCATGACGCGGCCGTGCATGTCGAATTCAATGACTGCCTGGGCTTTGTCAATCGCTTTGATCTTGCTTTCAGATTCTGTGTGTTTGATTTTGTCGGCAGTCACGTCCGAGGCAAATTTCACCACCTTGAATGGTTTGCCGTCCGCATCAAAAATCGGGTTGTAGGACGCATTGAGCCAAATTTCTTCACCGTCTTTTCTGACGCGTTTGTACTCGCCCGTCTCGAACTGACCGCTACCGAGTTTGCGCCAAAACTCGTGGTACTCAGGCGTCTTTGCATACTCTGCTTCACAAAACATGCGGTGATGCTTGCCCTCGATTTCAGCCAGCTCGTATCCGGCCGTCTTTAAAAAATTTTCGTTGGCCGTGATAATGGTGCCGTCGAGGTGGAATTCAATGACTGCCTGCGCTTTGCTGATTGCTGAAGTTTTGCCTTCGAATTCTGCATTGCGCAGTTTGCTGGCGCTAATATCAGTAGCAAATTTGATCACTTTGCAAGGTTTGCCGGTTGCATCCATGATCGGGTTGTAGGAGGCATTGATCCACACATTCTTGCCATTCTTGGCAACACGCTTGTAATCGCCTTGGTCAAACGCGCCGCTTCCAAGTTTCTTCCAGAATTGTTCGTATTCTGATGTCTTGGCGTATTCCGGGTCGCAAAATATCGAATGGTGTTTGCCGACCACTTCTTCTAACGTATAGCCAAGTGTGGCCAAGAAATTATCGTTGGCGCGAATGATCGTGCCATCGAGATTAAATTCAATCAAAGCTTGAACCCGGTTCAAGGCCGTATTAATCGCCTGCAGGTCGATATCTTGTGCCGGGAAGGCTTTGTTTGCTGTTTCCATGATTGAATGCTTTCTTGGTTAAAAGATGCCGCTCGTTAGCAACACAACAGGTGAATTAATTGCTAATAGGAAACTGACTTTAGATATTGCATCAATACAACTATTAAAACAATGTGGTGAGGAAAGTATTTCTAAAGTTCTGGATTTATTGACGTATTTTTGTCGACAGTGCGGTCCAGCAAACAGACAATTTATTGCCAAATTCGTATAAGTTGGTATCGCTGCCTGCTCTAGATGTGAATAATGAAACCAGCTGATTGGCATTTCAAACCAACTCCCCCACAATCCTGCAAAACAACCATTGCACAGCAAGTTGTCTTAAAAATAATTTTCTTTTGTACGTCGGGTTTTTCCAGATGAAAATCCGCGCGCAACTAGCCCTGATTGCAAGCGCTACCTTAATCCCCGTTATTATTTTTTCAGCGGTGGTGTTAAATCTTTTGCTCGATGCTGAACGTGCTGCTGCCCTGCGCGGGCTTCAAGAAAAAGCGCAGTCGATTGCTTTAATGGTGGACCAGGAGTTGGGCAGTGCTGAAGCTGCCCTAGGGGTTCTGGCTAATTCAGATCAACTTGCCAACGGCGACCTTGCCCGTTTTTATGTGCAAGCCAAGGCTTTTAGCACCTCATCAACCAGTTGGACCTTGCTGTTCAATGAACAGGGTGAGCAGACATTTAATACGGTCGTCGCGTTCGGTGCTCCTCTAAAGCCTGTTCTGCCGGCAACTCGCGAACGGGTCAAAGCGGTAATGGATGGCGGCCGGCCAATTGTGTCGGATCTATTGGTAGGCCCACTCACTGGCCGCCTTTTAACGACGCTCAATGTGCCGGTGCCTGTGGATGGGGCGCGCAAGTTTGTGCTGGCACAGGTGTTTTCTGCCGATCATTTCACGCCAATTATTGGTCGCAATAATATTCCCTCCAACTGGACTGTTGCCATCATTGACCGTCAAGGTAAGTTCATCGCACGCAACCTGAATGCCGAAAAACTGATTGGCAAGTCGGCGCATCGGGAGTTATTGGCTGCCATGGAAAAATCTTCGAGTGGGCAGGTAAGGCATGACACTTTGGAAGGCGTTGATTCTTATGATGTATTTGCCCGCTCAGCGGTCTCGGGCTGGGGCGTGGCGGTTGCAGTGCCGGCCAGTTTGGTGGAGTTGACTGCGCAACGTGCAGTGATGCTCACTGCATTGGGTTTGCTGGCAGCTATTGTGGCGGCGGCAGGTACGGCAATGCTGGTTAGCCGGCGCTTAGTGGCAGCGTTGCGGCAGCTTGACCATGCTGGAACAGCATTGGCGCGCGGCGAGGCGCCACCGCCAGTGCAAACCGGCGTCATGGAAATGGATCGGCTCGGAGCATCACTTAGTAGCGCAGGCACAATTCTGATGCAAGAGAAGCAATCGCGTCAGGTGGCCGAAGCAGAGCGGGAACGCTTACTTGAAAACGAGTGTCTGGCCCGCCACGATGCAGAATTACAAAACAAACAAAAAGATCAGTTTTTAGCCATGTTGGGTCATGAATTGCGCAACCCGCTTAGTGCGATCAGTGGTGCAATTGCCGTCATGAAAGCGCGGGATGCGTCAGCAGCGTTAAATGTGCGGGCGCACACCATCATCGAACGCCAGAGCAATCACCTGAGCCATATTGTTGATGATCTATTGGATCTAAGCCGAATGTCGATGGGCAAGATCAATCTCGACAAGCAGCCATTAGAGCTAGCTGCCGTGGTGCATGCTAATGTTGAAACGCTCCATGCTGCAGGCCGCGTTGGTCGTTGCGACATTGGCATCGAGTCTGAGCCGGTTTGGATTGATGCCGATCGCATTCGGCTCGACCAGATTATTGGCAATGTTATCGGCAACGCCTTAAAATTTTCTTCATTACAGGGACGAATCGATATCGCTGTTGCACGTGATGCAACCGACGCAGTCTGGACCGTGCGCGATTTCGGCATCGGCATTGCAGAAGAATTAATGCCCAACATCTTTGATGCTTTTGTCCAGGGTGCGGCGCAGGCCGATCATGCTTTGGGAGGCTTGGGTATTGGCTTAAATCTTGTACGTCAATTAGTCAAATTACATGGTGGCTCAATCAACGTGACCAGTGAAGGCACCGGCGCAGGCACTACGGTGGAAGTGCGTTTTCCCCTAGCGCGTTTGGTCGACTTGGATCTTGCCGTCAGTGCGCCACCGGCCCAGCTGCAGCCCGCACCAGTGCCAGCAATGCCACCAACAATGTCGACGGTATTACTCATTGAAGACAACGCCGATTCACGCGAGATGATGGCGATGCTGCTCGGTATGTTGGGCTACCAGGTGCTGGAAGCCGCCAATGGCAACGATGGCTTAAGCCTGGCTCGTCAGCAACAGCCTGCAATTGCCGTTGTTGATATCGGATTGCCTGACCTGGATGGTTATGAAATTGCCCGACAGCTGCGTGCCGATAGCTTTTTGAAAAACATGACCTTAATTGCCCTGACCGGCTATGGCCAGGATGCCGATCGTCAGCGCGCGCTGGCTGCCGGGTTTGATAGCCATCTGGTCAAACCACTGGATATGGACGTGTTAGTCAACACAATTGTTAGCCATCAGGCAAAACTGCGGGCCCAACCGCATAGCTCTTAAACTACGCACTGCACGCTTTTTAAGATCAGCCAAACGCTTCTAAAAAAGGTTCGTTAAGCAAGCGCTCCAAACAGCAGTGGTGTTTGGGAAGAATTCTAAAAAACACTTAACAAAAAACAAAAAGCCGACACGGAATTACCGTGCGGCTTTTTTTTCACCATCAGTTTGCCATCCATTAAGAAAACGGCAATAAACGCGCAAACGTACAACAAATTAATGGTAACCACCGCTTTTTGTTGGCAGCTAAAATTCCCTCATATAAAGTATTGTAAATAGGAAATATTGTAGTCTCTTTTACAACTCCCAATGAAGGAAGGCACTATGCATCCAACGACGCAGCCAGTATCGCAATCTGCTCCCGCGCAACATGCGCCTGGCGCCAGCCCAACAAGCGCCGGGCTGCACGCGCAGGGCCTTACCGAATTTCTCGCCTATCGTCTTGGCAACGAAGAGTACGGTATCGACATTCAAAAAGTGCAGGAATTACGCGGCTACGATGCGGTGACCGTCATTGCTAATGCGCCTGCTTTTATCAAAGGTGTTGTTAATTTGCGCGGCATTATCGTGCCCATTATTGACATGCGCATCAAATTCAACCTCGGCACACCGGTGTATGACCAGTTTACCGTGGTGATTATTCTTAATATCGGTGGGCGGGTGGTCGGCATGGTTGTTGATAGCGTTTCTGACGTCATCACACTTACGCCTGAGCAGATCAAGCCAGCGCCGGCAATGGGAACAGCTGTCGATACGGATTACTTGATGGGTCTGGGCACTGTTGATGAACGCATGCTGATCCTGCTTGATATTGATCGTTTAATGTCGTCAGCAGAGATGGGCTTGATCGAAAAAATCGCGGCTTAGGTTTAAAAACAGGTTTGCCATATAGTCAATCGAGAGGCTCGGAATTTAAAAATGCGTAATTTAAAAGTAGGCACGAGACTATCAATTGGCTTCGGTATATTGATGCTTCTGACAGCGGCAATTGTGGTCGATGCCATCATCAGCATGCAATCCATCAAGTTCGATCTTGATAAGATTGTTGGACAAAACATTTACAAGATGACCCTGGTGCAAGACATGTCTGAGTCGGTGCATATCGTTTCGCGTGTCACGCGGACGATGATTCTGCTTCAAGATGACGCTGCCATCAGTAGGGAAGAAGAGAAGATTAAAGCGGCACGTGCGAAATATGATGTGAGCGTCGAACTATTGCAACACCTAGAGCCAAGGAAAAAGCTGCCTTGGCTCAGCGTATGAAAAAACCGGCGTTGATAGGAGGTAGCAACACCGGCCGTGCTGTGGCTGAGCCTGCACCGGCTAAGAGCGCTGCGCCGGTCACTGCATCGCACAATTCCTTGCCTGCCACTTTGATAGCGAACAACACGGCATCGATCTTCAAAAAGCATAACTAATTTACGTTAAATCTAATCAGGCAGACATTAGTGATAGGCACAATCGACGAATACACACGCTAAGCTTAATCGAAAAAATTAATGTTTAAAAATAATCCAAAAGGAGAAATTTATTATGCCGTTTAATCAAATGAAGGTTAGTACCAAACTAATTTCGTCTTTCACGATAGTCGTTTGCCTGACGATTGTTTTAGGTATTTTTTCAATTTATCAAATGAATCTGGTGAACCAGACTTCCACCGATATGGCAGAAAACTGGATGCCTAGCGTAAAAGTATCTTCAGATCTTAATACCAATACTTCGGATTTCCGTGTCAGCGAATTACAGCACGTGCTGTCAGTGAATGAAGCCGAAATGAAGCGTTACGAACTGCAAATTGCCGAACAAGAAAAAACGATCGCGGCCAATCGCGCGACCTATGAAAAGCTGATCAGTTCGCCTGAAGAAAGATCACTGTACGATCAGTTCTCGAAAGATTGGGCCACTTACATGGTGGAGCATGACAAGATCATCGCCTTATCGCGAGCGAATAAGAGTGATGAGGCCAAGATATTACTCAGGGGAATCTCCCAAAAAACCTTTGACGCCGTTAGCGTAGTGTTGACAAAAATCGCCACCCTTAATGTCGATGGTGGTAACGCCGCCAGCAAACAGGGCGACGAGCTGTATGCGTATTCACGTTTAATATGTATTATTTTTCTGGCTGTCGTAGCTGCCATCGGCGTAGCGCTGGCATTAGTTATTACTCGCAACCTGATGAAGCAACTTGGTGGAGAGCCCAGCTATGCGGCAGCTATTGCCGGCAGCATTGCACAGGGTGATTTAAATGTGGCAGTCGAGTTAAAACCCAACGACCAGAGCAGCTTGCTGTTTGCCATGAAAACCATGCGCGACAACCTCAGCAACATTGTGGGTCAAGTACGCACTGGCACCGAGACAATTGCCACGGCATCAAGCCAGATCGCTGCAGGCAATCTTGATTTATCCTCCCGCACAGAAGAACAAGCCAGCTCGTTAGAAGAAACCGCCTCTTCCATGGAAGAACTCACGTCAACTGTGAAGCAAAACGCTGACAATGCCCGCCAGGCCAACAGCCTGGCCATGAGTGCTTCTGATGTGGCCCGCAAGGGTGGTGCGGTAGTTGCTGAAGTTGTTGGCACCATGAGCGCCATTAACGAATCCTCACGCAAGATCGTCGACATTATTTCTGTCATCGACGGCATTGCCTTCCAGACCAATATTCTGGCTTTGAATGCAGCGGTCGAAGCAGCCCGTGCAGGTGAACAGGGCCGTGGTTTTGCAGTTGTCGCCAGTGAAGTCCGTAACCTGGCCCAACGTTCGGCAGCTGCTGCAAAAGAAATCAAGACCCTGATTGGCGACTCGGTAGAGAAAGTCGATGTTGGTGCCAAGCTGGTCGATCAAGCTGGTGCGACCATGAATGAGATTGTTGAAAGCGTCAAGCGCGTGACTGACATCATGGGTGAGATCACAGCAGCGAGCCAGGAGCAAACAGCGGGCATCGAGCAGATCAACACTGCCATCACCCAGATGGATGAAGTCACGCAACAGAATGCAGCATTGGTAGAGGAAGCTGCCGCAGCGGCTGAATCATTGCAGGATCAGGCAGCCAATCTGTCGCAAGTCGTGAGTGTTTTTAAGGTCGGCAACGCCCAGGCCTTTGCACCTGTTCCCGCTGCAACAATAAGGTTAAAAGAAAAAACGGCATTGGCGCAACGTATCAAGAAACCGGCATCAGTCGGTGGTGTAAAAAAAGCCCCCCAGCCATCTGCGCCACCAAAGATTGCTGCCCCGGTAGCTGCAAACGGTGGCGGCGATTGGGAAGAGTTTTGACGAAAAATAAGCCTTTAAGAAAAAGCCGCTTTCAACGAGCGGCTTTTTTTTCGTCCGGCGGTTGCAGTCCGTTCCAGCGCGGTGCAAGGGTATGCGCTATGTCAAACAGGTCTAGCACCCTCGCAAGGGTATGGTCCACCATTTCAGCAATGGTTTGCGGCCTATGGTAAAAACCCGGCAGGGGAGGAAATATAATCGCGCCCATTTCCGTTGCAGCTGTCATGTTGCGCAGGTGGGCAAGGTTCAAAGGCGTCTCGCGCACCATCAGCACCAGCCGTCGCCGCTCTTTTAGCACTACGTCGGCTGCGCGGGTGATCAGATTATCCGACAAACCATGCGCAATAGCCGCCAACGTTTTCATGGAACATGGGGCAACAATCATGCCATCTGACGTAAAGGAGCCGCTGGCTATTGAGGCGCCCACATCACGCACGTTGTGCACCACATCGGCCAAGGCACCGACGGCTTTGCGATCCATGCCCAGCTCTTGATGCATGTTCAATACGCCGGCTTCCGACACCAAGAGATGCGTCTGGATACCTGACAACTCCCGCAGAATTTCCAACAGCCGCACGCCATACGTGGCACCTGTTGCACCGGTAATGGCAATAATCAACCGGCGTTGTCGGGGTTGCTGGTCGGTTTGTAACATGATTCGTCAGGGCTTGAGCAAAGCTTGCAGTTCACCCGAGGCAAACATTTCATTCATGATGTCTGAGCCGCCAACAAATTCACCTTTTATGTACAGTTGCGGCACGGTTGGCCAGTTTGAGTAATCCTTGACCCCCTGACGCACTGCCGGGTCTTCCAAAACATTGATTGTTACCATGTCTTTAATGCCGCTCGCTTTGAGCAGTTGTATTGCTTTACCGGAAAAGCCGCACTGTGGAAACTGCGCCGTGCCTTTCATAAACAGCACGACTTCGTTGCCGGTAACGGTTTCTTTGATCCAGTGTTGTACATCGCTCATAATCGCCTCGTCAGTTTTGTAGTAAGTCATTCATTATAAGAAAAATAGTTACAGAGCGTCGCACCAGCTTTTCCATCTCAACCACGGTCAGCCTATTGAATGAAAATGGCTGCAGTGCATCGAACAAACTTGATTTGGAACATTCGCATGCCGAGCCAGGTTTTCGTATTCGGCTTATCGCTTGAGTTTTGCAAAAGCATCTGCCATGGCATTGCTACCGGCCGTTGCAGTTACAAGTGGTGCCACTCGCTGGTGATGTTGCAAGCGCCGACTGTCCTCCCGATCGGCCTTTTGCAATGGTACTGTGCCAGGCTTAGGCGCTGAATCGGCAAGCCGCATTGTTAAGGCAATACGTTTGCGCTTCTCATCTATCTCCAACACTTTAACTTTGACCACCTGCCCGGCTTTCACCACGCTATGCGGATCTTTAACAAAACCTTCGGCCAGCGCTGAAATGTGCACAAGGCCATCTTGATGAACGCCGATATCAACAAATGCGCCAAATGCAGCAACATTAGTGACGACGCCTTCCAGGATCATGTCAGGCTGCAAATCACTTAGCTTTTCTATTCCATCCCGAAAGGTTGCCGTTGAAAACTCTGGGCGGGGGTCACGGCCAGGTTTTTCAAGTTCCCGCAAAATGTCAATGACTGTTGGCATACCAAACCGCTCATCGACATAACGGGCCGGATTAAGTGATTTCAGCAGACTGGTATCGCCAATGATGGATTTCACATCCTTCTTTAAATCAGCCAGAATTTTTTCAACCAGCTGATACGATTCCGGGTGCACTGCCGAGGCATCGAGTGGGTTATTGCCACCCACTACCCGTAGAAATCCTGCGGCTTGTTCAAACGTTTTTTCGCCAAGCCGTGGCACGGCGCGCAAGGCGGCGCGAGAATCGAACGCGCCTTCGTTATCGCGATGGCTAACGATGCTGTGCGCCACTGCCGTGCTCAACCCGGATACACGCGCCAGCAGGGGCGCCGACGCCATATTGACGTCAACGCCAACGGCATTAACACAATCTTCTACTACGGCATCGAGTGAGCGCGCTAGCTGCGCCTGGCCAACGTCGTGCTGATACTGGCCAACGCCAATCGATTTTGGATCGATCTTTACCAATTCGGCCAGTGGGTCTTGTAGTCGCCGTGCAATCGATACGGCTCCCCGCAATGAAACATCCATGTCCGGTAATTCGCGGGAAGCAAATTCGGAAGCGGAATACACTGAAGCTCCCGCCTCTGAAACCACAATTTTGGTCAGCTTTAATTCCGGGCGCAGCTTGATGACCTCTTGCGCCAGTTTGTCAGTTTCCCGTGATGCTGTGCCGTTGCCTATCGCAATTAACGATACCTGATGCTGTGCTGCGAGCAACGCTAGCGTTTGCAGACTGGCATCCCAGTCGTTTTTTGGCGCATGTGGATAAATCGCTGTGGTAGCGACGACTTTGCCGGTTGAATCAACTACCGCCACCTTTACCCCGGTACGCAGGCCCGGATCCAAACCCATGGTGGCGCGTGCGCCGGCAGGTGCTGCGAGTAATAACGCTTTTAAATTGGTCGCAAAGACTTCGATGGCATCGGCTTCTGCACGTTCGCGTAATGAACCCATCAACTCTGTTTCCAGATGCGTAAAAATTTTTACCCGCCAACTCCAACGTACTGTGTCGGTTAACCATTTATCAGCCGGCCGGCCTTGATTACCAATACCAAAGTGTGATGCGATACGGCTTTCGCATGGATTCAAGGGTGCGTCCCATTTTGGTTTTTCGGCTTCCGTATCGAGGCGTAGCACAACATCGAGCATCGCTTCCCTTCGCCCTCGCAGTAGTGCTAACGCCCGGTGTGAAGCGATTTTGCCAATTGGTTCTGAATAATCAAAGTAGTCAGTAAATTTTGCGCCCGCATCTTCGCAACCGGCAGCAACAGTAGAAGTCACCACACCATGTTGCGTAAGGTAGGTCCGCAAGTTTTGTAGTAACACTGCGTCTTCGGCAAACCGTTCCATAAGAATTTGCCGCGCGCCGTCGAGTGCAGCTGTGGCATCGCTCACACCGGGGTTTTCACCGGTATCGGTTACAAAAGGCGGTTTTAAAAACGCGGCGGCTTGAATTAAGGGATCCAACATCGGGTCAGCAAGCAGCGCCTCGGCCAATGCCGCGAGTCCTGCTTCGGTAGCAATTTGCGCTTTGGTACGACGTTTTTGACGATAGGGCAGGTATAAATCTTCCAATTGCGTTTTGTCTACTGCTTGGGTAACTGCGTCAAGCAGTTGCGGCGTCATCTTTTTTTGCTCTTCAATCGAGGCAATGATCGCCGTACGGCGTTGTTCCAGCTCGCGTAGATAGCGCAATCGCTCTTCCAGCAAACGCAACTGTATATCGTCCAGGCCGCCGGTTACTTCTTTGCGGTAGCGGGCAATAAAGGGCACCGTTGCGCCCTCATCTAAAAGGGCGACAGCGGCGGCAATTTGCGCCGGTTTGGCAGCAAGTTCGCCAGCAAGGCGTTGTTCAATGGAAGGCAGCATGGCGCAATCAAAAAAGAGAAGAAAATTTATTTGGCTGGCGTAAGGCCGCCGCTGACACGGTTAATGCCTGCCAGGTCAGGCCAGCTTCGCACCGATTGAAAACCACTTGCCGCCAACAGTGCCCGCACGGCATCTGCCTGGTCATACCCATGCTCCATCAGCAGCCACCCGCCACTTTTTAAGTGCGTCGAAGCGCTGGTTGCAATGGCACGCAGGGCGCTCAGGCCGTCGGCATAATCAGTAAGCGCTTCAATTGGCTCAAATGGTAAATCGCCCTGTTTTAAATGGCCGTCTCCAGCAGCGATGTAAGGCGGGTTGGACACAATCAAATCAAACTGTTGCACGCCAAGTGCGACTAGCCAGTTTCCACATACGAAGGTTGCACGCACCCGGTGCAGTGCAGCGTTTTGCCTGGCAATATCGAGCGCGGCTTGGCTAATGTCGGTAGCCGTAATATGCACATCACTGCGGTTGCGCCCTATTGCAATCGCAATGGCTCCAGACCCTGTACCTAAATCCGCAATACGTGCGCCGGGTAAAGCGTGCTCCAAAGCCAGATCCACAAGTAGTTCGGTCTCTGCACGTGGTATCAACACCGCCGGCGTCACCAGGAATGACAACCCATAAAATTCTCTACTGCCGAGGATGTAGGCGACTGGCTCACCAGTCTGCCGCCGCGTTAAGATTGCGTTCACATCGTGCGCGCTCTGCGCATCAAGAATGTCATGACTTTGCGTGATGAGCTGCGTGCGAGACAAGCGCAATGCATGTGCGATGAGTAGCCGATTGTCGTTCGCGCCGAATGGTGCAACCTGCAGTAGTTGTGCGATGGTGATACCGGCTGCAATAGTCAAATCGAATGCCCGGCCGGGTGTCTGCGTTGGATCAGTGCGATCGTGAGCACTATAATAAATAGCACAAACCATAGCAGCGACCATTGCGGAATCGACAGGCTGAAAATCGGTGCATATTCCATTGTGCATAGCCCATCCGCTTTAAAAAGCAAAGGAAACACCGTAGCCGGAAATATGGAATTCAAGGAGGTTTCCAGCGGATCGATACCACAGGCAACCGTTGGATTAGCCTTGATCCACAAATGCCAGCCTGCAATGGCAGCACCGGTAATCGCTGAGAGTAGGGCACATACCGAGAAAAACCGGCGCGCTCCATGGCCTACAGCCAAACTCACTAAACAAAAAATTGCCACCAGGGCGAAAGCATAGCGCTGCAACACACATAATGGGCAAGGAAGCATTTTTTGCACAATTTGAAGGTAGAGCCCGCCACCCAACAGTGCCAGCGCACTAAGGCCAACGATAAGTAAAAGAGGTTTGGATGCATTCATGACGGTAAAGGCTTTCGCGTTAAATAGGCTGATTAAAGTAGACTGACTAAGAACAAGACAAGAAGTAATTGGGCTTATATCGATTCGCCCAATGCCGCCAGCAGTTCGGCCTGATGTTCGGCCGCTAATGCATTGGTTAGTTCGTCAAGATCCCCGTCCATAATAAAGTCAAGTTTATACAAGGTCAGGTTAATGCGGTGATCGGTCATGCGCCCTTGCGGAAAATTATAGGTGCGGATGCGTTCGCTACGGTCGCCCGAGCCAACGAGCAATTTGCGGGTCGCGGCTTGTTTGGCGTTTTGCTCGCGTAGCTGCACATCCTTGATACGTGCGGCAAGCACTTTTAATGCCTGAGCTTTGTTCTTATGCTGGCTGCGGTCATCCTGGCATTCGACAACAATGCCGGTTGGCAAGTGCGTGATTCTAACTGCCGAATCGGTTTTATTAATATGCTGGCCACCGGCGCCGGAGGCGCGATAAGTATCGATCCGCAATTCGCTCGGGTTGATGGTTACATCGCTGACTTCATCTGCCTCGGGCAAGATCGCCACTGTGCAGGCCGAGGTATGGATTCGTCCTTGGGTCTCGGTAGTCGGCACGCGCTGTACCCGATGCCCGCCAGATTCAAATTTCAGGCGCGAGTAAGCACCACTGCCGATAATGCGTACGATTACTTCTTTATATCCACCTACCTCTGAATCAGAGGCTGACACCGTTTCGACTTGCCAGTGGTTGCGTTCGGCAAAACGCACATACATCCGCAATAAGTCGCCGGCAAACAATGCCGATTCATCACCACCGGTACCAGCACGAATTTCCATAAATATATTGCGCTCGTCGTTTTCATCTTTGGGTAGCAGCATTTTTTGTAAATCGACTTCCAGCAACGCCATGCGGTGTTTTGCATCTTCTATTTCATCCTGCGCAAACTCCCGCATGCCGGGGTCAGCGAGCATATCCTGCGCAGTCTTTGCGTCCGTCTCGGCCAAAGTGTAATTTGCATAAAGTGCTACCAAGGGCCCAAGCTCGGCGTGTTCTCGTGTGAGCTTGCGGTACGAGTCCATGTCATCGGTTGCACCTGGCTGTGAGAGCAGGTCGCTCAGCTCCTGCAGGCGCTGGGTGAGCTGGTCAAGCTTGACGGACATTGATGGTTTCATTGCTGGTTCTAGAAGTGAAATTAAGGGCATGCCCAATCGGGCGCGGGGCGTCGTGCAGGGCTAACGACGGTGACGAAACAATTGCGGCAGAAAAGCGGCCAGGCGGGCCCGTTCCTCGCCCTGCGCTTCGTGCAATGCCTGTTGCGGGCCGTGCAAGAATTTAGCAGACAGTCCCTTGGAAAGCGCTTCCAACACCACATCCACATCCACACCCCGCGCTAGCAGCCGACGTGCGCGTTCCAGCTCAGCCATGCGTATAACTTCGCTGCTTTGATGCAGGTTCTGGATCACTGGTATGACACTACGCGATTCGATCCAGCGCATAAAAGATTGCACCCGCGTCTCGATGATCATTTCCGCTTGAGCCACGGCTGCCTGGCGGCTTTCCATGCCAGTTTGTACGACACTTCCCAAGTCGTCGACAGTGTAGAGAAAAACATCATCCATGCGCGCAACTTCGCTTTCAATATCGCGCGGTACGGCCAAATCCACCATAACCATTGGTTTGTGGCGGCGGCTTTTAATGGCACGCTCAACCATACCCAGGCCAATGATCGGCAGTGCAGAGGCCGTCGATGAAACCACGATGTCATAACTGGCGAGTTGATCGGAGAGCTCAGCCAGCCGGATTGCCCGACCGTTAAAGCGATGCGCCAGCACTTGCCCACGTTCAAGCGTGCGATTGGCTACCGTCAGCGATTTTGGAGACTGCGCAGCAAAATGCGTGGCGCATAATTCAATCATGTCTCCAGCGCCGATAAACAGCACGTGCTGCTCACTAATACTGTCAAATATGCGCTGTGATAGCCGTACTGCCGCTGCCGCCATTGACACACTATGCGCGCCAATTTCGGTCGTGCTGCGCACCTCTTTTGCTACGGCAAATGTGCGTTGAAACATTCGATGCAGGCAAGTACCCAAGCCACCGGCAGCGTCTGCCTGGCGCACAGCGTCTTTCATTTGCCCCAATATCTGGGGCTCGCCTAACACCATCGAATCCAAACCAGAAGCAACCCGAAACGCATGACGCACCGCATGATCTTGCGGCAGCGTATACAGATAAGGGCGTAGATCGTTGTAGTGCAAATGATGATAGTCCGCCAGGAAATGTGCTGTGGCATCAATTGCGATATCGATTGCAGCGCAATGCTCACTGGCATCAGTGTCACCGGCAGCGTAGAGTTCGGTTCGGTTGCATGTTGACAGGATGGCGGCCTCATGGCTACGTCCCACTCCTGCGATTTCGCCGAACCACGACCGTGCTGCGGCAACCGCCTGACCAATCTGGTCTGGTGGAAACGCAACCTTTTCGCGAAGCGACAAGGGAGCAGTGTTATGGTTCAAGCCAACGGCAAGAAGATGCATCGTGAAATGGCCAAAATAACAATGGAGAACGGTCTACGTGCACACCAAGACAGCCAGTGCCAGCCTATTATAGCTGGTTGCCTTGCGCCATCAGGTCGGGCATCTGCTGCGCCGACCGGCAGTAAAGTGTTGTCTTTTTTTTAATTCAGGAAGGCGTTATGGCGTGGTATTTGTAGTGTGAAGCACGTGCCGACTGCCGGGGCGCTGACAAAGCTGATTTCACCGCCATGACGCTCCACTACCGTCTTGACAAATACCAGGCCTAACCCAATTCCGTCGTGACGAGGCTGATCAGGTAAATCAACCCTGGCAAAACGCCGGAACAATTTTTGCTGGTCTTCCAGCGCAATGCCGTATCCGGCATCACAAATTCGGCAGGCCACCCGTGCTGGTTGCTTACTTTCATCAATTGTAAAACTCAGTGCGATTGAGCAAACGATCTTCGCTTTCGGCGGACTGTAATTGATTGCGTTGGATAATAGATTGGTGAGCGCGCGGGTCATCAGACCCCGGTCGACAAACACCGAGTAGTCAGCGCTGTTATCAATTTCCGTCAGCACCTCTATTTGCTTGCTTTTAGCAAGGCTCCACATTTCATCGATTGCGTCGAACAATACATCTCTAAAATCGACTTCCTGCAGCCGATATTCGTGGGATTCAGCACGTGCCAGCTGGACAAAATTGTCTGCCAGCCCAAGTGTTTTGCGCGAGGCTTTTTCAATCCTTGAATAGAATTCCGTAGTCGGCAGCGCCGAATCCGGCTCGCCCTGCAATTCCAGCAGGGCCAGTATTGAAGCCTGGGGGGCGCGCATGTCATGTGAAAGAAATCGCAACGTTTCATCCCGGCTTCGTTCGGCTTCACGGATCGTAGAGATATCAGTCAGACTTACGATCCACCCGGTAAGCTGGTGCGAAGCCGAATGGCACGGCGCACTTTTGATCAGCAAATCGCGGTGTTGCTCGTCGGTAGCACTTACGCCGTTTGCCAATGTTTCTACATGCGCCAGATCGATGAGGTTGCGCCAGGCAAAATGCCCGTTCGCCGGAAAATCGATTGGTTGCGGCGCGTGCAGGCGGGTCAGCAATTGCATGGCACATACACCGACGAGGCTGGCGCCACTGGCTGGTTGGGCAATCCCAAAGTAAAGATTGGCTTCCCGGTTAGCCAATAAGATCTGGCCTTCGCTATTGGTTACCAATGTAGCGTCCGGCAGATTGTCCAGACTGTTGGAGACAAATTTGCGTAGGTCGCGCACCCGCCGGGCAGCATTTTTCATGGCATTAATACGTTGTTCCAGCATATCCTCGATTGCATCTGGATGACGTCGCACCGGCACCTCCGGCAACAGGTGCGGTTCATGATCGAGCCGTAAAAACTCCTGCCCGAGGTAAGTGATTGCCGCTTCCAAGCGGCGCCAGCTCCACAACGGATAAGACATTACCAGCACGATTGCAGCTGCCGATGGAGCCAGCCAGAAACCGTTTGCCAGCCCGATATAGCTTGCCAGGATTGTCAACACCAGCAATGTTGCCGTAATCAGCAATGCCCGCCGGGGTGATACCAGCAGATAGCCAAACATCGCCAAGCTTACTGGTAGCGCCGACAGCAATGCCGTCAACCAGTGCGGGGCCATGTTGATGCTACGTTGGTTAAGCAGGCTGGCAAGGACATTGGCATGGATTTCCACGCCTGGCATGGCGCCGGCGTTTCCAGATACCGGCGTTGGGTAGGAGTCAGTCAGGCCAAGCGCGGTGGCGCCAATCAAAACATATTTGCCGGTAAAAAACTCCGGGGCGACTTCACCTCGCAACACTGAAATGTAGGATACCGATTGAAAATGGCCACTGCCTGCAAAAGGAATACGTAACAAGCCGGTACGCTGCCAGGCGCCGTCGCTCGTCTGAATGTTAGCCGTGGTTGGCGCCTGCAAGAGAGCTACTGAGGCTGGTGAAGCATTGGCAAGCGCCAGCGCAAAGTGTGGCCACCAGCGCCCGCCCAGTCCCTCGTAGAGAAACACACTGCGTACCACGCCATCGCTATCGTGTTCAAGATTGATGTGTGCTAACGACTTGGCCGCAGCAGCAAGTGGGGGCACGGGCAAACCTGCAGCCAGGCCAGTGCCTGGGTTGATTGCGATTACCGGGAGCACTGTCACGCCGCTTCTTACCAATGCCGCCTGCAATGCATCGTCGCCAGCGCCGGCGGGTTCTACAAAAATGACATCAAGGCCGATTGCGCGGGGTTTTGAGGGCGTCAACCGCTCGATAAGCTGCGCATGCCGTTCACGGGGCCAGGGCCAACGACCAAGCTGGCGCAGGCTGAAATCGTCAATGCCGATGATGATGATATCGTCGCGCCATGGCTGGGTGGAAATCGAAAGCAGTTTGTCGTACAGGCCCTGGTCGATGCGTCCAAGCCCGTTCTGCCAGCCCAGCCCTACTGCAAGCGAAGTAAGGCACACCGTCAAGATCAGCCAGTCGCGTAGCGCCATCCTCGGCGCCAGCCGCCTCAGGGTCCAGCGATTGCATCGGGATGGTTGAGCACCCATGTCGTCCACAAACCAGCGTTTCACTGCGTTAGATTGGTTCGACCTTGCTTGACTGGAATCGGATCACCGTCGTTCATGATCCACTGGTCAGTAACGATCATCGGTTGCGCCAATGACGACGACTGAACATTGCCGCTTTCATCAAGCACTTCAACTCGGGCGTAATAGGTGCCAAATGGCGGGCGCGCAAGTTGCGCTTCACCGGCAACACTCGCGCGATTCACCAGTAATGAAGAGAAATCACTGTCGCGAGCCACTTGCAAACGCATCGACTGCCCGGTAACCGGGGTCCATTGCAACGTTACCGATTTGCTATCACTGCCAGTGACTTTGGGTGCGCCAGGCACCTTGAAGGTGTAGCCGCGCGGCCCGTCCGGGCGTAGAAGTGTGATTGGTGCAACGCTACTAATTCCCTCGAGGCCAAATCGGTCGATAGCCGATACCCTGGCAAAATACTGCCCTGCTGGAACACCTGCGATGGCAAGAATTGGTGCGTTTGCGCGGCTTTCAGCTAACGGGTTCAACGCATCCGCATCGCTTGCTATTTGCAAGTGATAGGCCCGTGCGCCTGGCACCGCTGCAACACCAATGCGTGTACTCGAATATTCTGTACGACTAGCACCGCCGCCAGGCACCAACGTAGGCGCTGCCAAAAGATCAACGATGGGCCCGACCGACTGAGCATCGGTAATATTGCCTTTTGCCTTGGTGAGGACCACATTATCTGGTGAGCTGGTTTTGCCTGCCCGCGCCACTGCGACCCGGCCCTCCAAAGTTTCCGTAGCAATCCGGCTATCAGCCCCTTCGCCAACAAAACCCACTCTGAAATGTGTGCCCCGTACGCCGGCGACTGAAAGAGGTGTTCGCACTTCAAAACGCCCTTGGTTGGTCTCCAGTGGGGAAACCCGCGACTCCACGCGTCCACGCAGTAACAGAATTTCTGTACGGGGCCGGTGCAGGTAGCGCGCAGTGCGCAATCGTGACATCTGTACTCGGGAATTTGACGGCACCGATATGCGCGACTGATCAGCTAGGGCAAGCGTCAAAAAGCTGTTGCCGCTGGTTTGAATCTGCGTACCTTCTGTCACAGTTGTTCCGATTGCAAGGTGCAAAGTATTACCGTCTGCGGTGGTGGCATTGATTGCACCGGTCATGGCAACAACGGTAGCTTTGGCTGGAGTATCGCCTAGCAGTTCTCCAGGAATAACAATTGGGGTACCAATGGGTATGGCACTATCTTTATCAATGCGGTTGAGCTTGCCCAAAGCGGCCCAGTTGCTGCTTTTATCCGTGTATTGTCGAGCAATTGAGGTCAGCGTATCACCGGTACGGGCATAGTAAGTAATGCTGGCAGGGCCAATTGTGATATTGCCGGGCTCGAACGTGGCTACAGCAGGGGAAGCCGCTTCCACGCTCATTGCAGTTGCCATACAGACGATGGCAACTAAACCAAGTGCCGCGAGCAATTGATTGGCAGGGCGCTTGAAACGATCCAATACACGCATCTAAAGTCCACGCGCCGGGGGCGCACCGCGTCTCCCCGTAGGCAGGCGCTTATCCTGAAATCTGTTCCAGCCTATAACCGTAGCTATAAACCGGGGCAAGGCGAAAACCATTCTCTGGACGCAATTGTAGCTTGCTTCTCACTCTAGAGACATGAGTATCCATTGTGCGAGACGGTATCTCGATATCACGTGACCAAACGGCCTCAAGAATATAGGCGCGCGACAGCGGCCGGCCCAAATTACGGAAAAACAGCAATGCCAAATCAAATTCTTTTTGCGTAACATCCACTGGAGTGCCGCCGACGATCAGCCGCCCGGTGCGTGCCTCGAAGATATAATCGCCGAACTGAATTTGCTCCACCATGTTTTGGCTTGGGTAAGCGCGGCGCAGCAATGCCTGAACCCGCGCTACCAGTTCGCCACGCCGGATTGGCTTGATCATGTAATCATCCGCGCCGGCTGCCAGGCCTGCAACAATATCGTCTTCACCAGAGCGGCTGGTCATGAACAGCACCGGCAGGGTAGGTGGTAACTTTTCTCGAGCCCAATGCAAAACTTCTGCACCGCTCAAGTCCGGCACCTGCCAGTCAATGATCAACATGTCGAAGCTTTCGCGCCGAAGCTGATTGACCATTTCTTTTCCGCTTTGGAAGGGATGGCAGATGTGACCTGCCGCGTTAAGCACTTGCGAGACCAAATCGGTCTGGCTACGATCATCATCTAAGACGGCGATTCTCATGGGATCCCACTATTTCAATGAATAAATTTGCAGTGAAGCCAATTTAACAAAGGTTCGTGGAGAAATGTTTGTGTCTTCGCCGATCTAACAATCGTTAACGATTGAACACAACGATTAAGCACAACAGCCTGAGTACAACAAGTGCAACATCGAGCAAATGCAGCACAAAAATATTCATACAACACAGGCGAGCGATAGTGCCCGCCTGCAATCAATCTAGTTGAATCGACCCAACTATGCTTTTTTAGCGTAGGCACTGCACCATGCTGCGCCGGGCACTGCTTTGCCGGCAAACAGTGGACAAGCGCCTAGGCCATTTGCCGGTCCTTGATATAGCTGGCAATTGCTACACAGCTGGCCAACGGCGTATTTCGGAAATTTCACCTTGTCGACCTTTGTGGCATTTTCCTTATAACCAAGCGCGATTGCCTGGGGATCGTTTTCAGCTACCTTGGGTGCCTGTGCTTTGCTAAGGCCAGCCACAGCAAGCATGGCGGATCCTGCCAGCGAATGGATAACGAACGTTCTGCGATTCATGCTCATGTCAAAATCACCTTTTTTCTACATTAATAAATGGAAAGTCTTGTAATGATCATAAAAATCAGCAAAACCTGAAATATTTGACTTCTGACAAGTCTACCATTTTCACCGCTGAATATAATCCAAGCTATAATTTCTTCGCTGCATTTTTATACCGTAGCCGTGGTACAAGAAAATCGACGTTGCAAGTCTCTATTGTCGTCTCATCCGTTTGATCAACCGAAAAGGAAACACAATGACTTTATCCCGTTTGCCGCAATTGTTGACCCTTGCTTCATTAATTGGTGCAGTAACAATGCTGGCCGCATGTAGCTCGATGTCGCCAAAGATGGCAACCTATTCACAAGACAGTTTGCCAGAAGCCATTAAAGTGCCTGCTGGAAATAAAGTGGCAATGGAAACGGTCGGTACTGGTGAAATTATTTATGAATGTCGTGCTAAGGCAGACATGCCCGACCAGATGGAATGGGTATTTGTCGGCCCAAAAGCAACCCTGTCAAACCGTAATGGCAAACAGGTAGGCACCTACTATGGCCCACCTGCGACTTGGGAAGCGACAGATGGCTCCAAGCTCACTGGCACGCAGATCGCCATTGCGCCATCAAGCACAGGCAATTTGCCGTTTCAAATCGTTAAAGCGAACCCGGCAGTAGGTTCCGGCGCAATGAACGGCGTTACCTATATCCAGCGCGTTGCGTTGAAGGGTGGCGTTGCACCAACTGCAGCCTGCAACGCGGCAAACAAAGGCATGCGGGAAATCGTGAAATACCAAGCTGACTATATCTTCTGGAAAGCAGCGTAAATCCAGGCGATACTCCTTAAGCACAGCTAACGCTAATGTGGCAATTAGTTTGTCACGTTAGCGCTTAAGTAGGCTCCGGCAATATCTTTTCACTGGAATTGCCGGCCATCACAGCATCTCAATTATGGCCTTTGCCATTCCCGTGCCCATGTCCATTCCCATGGCCTTTATGATGTTTTTGATGTTTCATTTTCTTATCCTTGCATTTGCCGTTTTTGCAATCTACATAGCGTGTTTCAGTGCGCACATACTCCGGTTGAGACTGCACGTAAATGGGCCGCGGCGCTACATATATTGGTTGGGGCGCGACATAGACAGGCTGTGGCGGCACGTACACCCCCGGCACATTAATATTGACATCTACGCCAGCGGCAATTGTGCTACCAGCGCCAAGTGCAAATAACAAACCCGTTGCAAGCTTTAACGTCCGTTCGAAATAAATTTTCATTTGGTACACCTTTGTAAGAGCTACCGCCTGCTCGCCATTCGCAAGGCAGATCCGGTATTAACGCATGTCACCACATCGTACTTCTTGTACACCTAATTAAATTACACTAGAGAAATATACCAAATCCATTAGCCATCCATTAGCTTTTTCTCACAACGAAAGTTGTTTTTGATGTTTTATGCACATGTCCGCTTTAAGTTTCGGCAAATTCCTCTTTTTGTACAGCCGTTTCTGTGCCAGCGATACGTCCCTGTCCGTAAGGGCAAATCTTTTCCCCGTGACGCATGATCATCTGATGATTGTCGTATATGTGCTGCGCATCCCAATCCGCCGGTAACTGCGATTCCAAGATTTCATGCGCCGGCCCGACACCCATCTTCGGAGAAATAAGGCCCACTCGTGCCGCTACACGATGATGGTGGCTATCAACCGGCAATGTCTTGCCACGTAATGTACTAAACGACAACACCGCTGCACTGGTTTTTGGCCCCACACCTGGGATACTTTCTAACCAGGCACGGGTTTTTTCTACGGGCCACTCCCGTAAAAATTCCAGACTTAAATCGCCGCCGGCACGTTCACTTAACTCACGCAACACACCTTGAATACGGGGCGCCTTTTGCTCAGGCCAGTTGCAAGCTGAAATTGCTTCTTGCACAGCTGCCACCGGTCCATCTCGTACATCTTTCCACTCTGGAAGGCGCGCTTGAAGCACGAAACGCCTGCCCGAAATCAACTTACCAAGCGGATCAAGAGTATGAAAATACGTAATAGCGCACCCATATTCGGCGCATAGTCGATGGTGAATTTCCACCGCTTTATCTTGGGGTGGGGTAGTGGCTATTACCGTTTGCGGTATCAAAATAGATAGATCAGGCACGTGGTTTCTCAAGATAGTCACTATGGAAGATGCATGCATGTGTCGGTATAAAAACGCTACCGCATCCCTTGATGACGTTTGAGACTTGCAACCGCCGTGTTTGTTTCAGAAGATGATGTTTTTTGCGAACCGGCGTGATGGAAAAAGATTGTTAGTGCTGAAGCGACGATGTGCATTTTTTATTGCCAGTCTCTCAGCTCTGCACCGTATTGTCGGATATAACGGAGCATTTTTAAGCCATTACCTTAAAGCCGGTAGCCAATTACATCTAATGGCTCGTTATTGCTCCTTTGTTTGATTATTTGTCACTTCCCGCCCACAATGGAGCAAATTTACTCTGCTAGGCGGCGCACTATTAAAATATCAAACCCCGAAGAGCTCGGCGCTGCGATCCGCGCCACCCGCGTTGCAATCAACATACCCGTTGCCGACCTGGCTGAAATGCTAGGAACGTCACGCACTCTTTTGCGTAGGCGAGAACAGGGAAAAGCCACAACGGCCCTCAAAATTTTGTTCGCAACCTTGCATGAATTGGGCATAGACATGACCCTGGACATCCCCCTTGCTGCGGAAGCTGCTATTTCCGGCCCGAACGCGAAGAAATTGAGCAAGAAAAGAGCCCGGCCATGATGCGAGAGTTGCATGTGTATTTGAGCCTGCAATGGTTTTGACGTAAAGCTACATATGCCTCAGCACTAATTTTGGTCATTTGCCAAGCCTGGATGCGTGGAATGCTTGTAATAGTAATTTTGATTCGCGGATGTGCTATCGATTCTGGCGTTACTACAAGAAGACTTTCGATGCATAACCCGTCTGTTTGGAATACATATCAAACAGCGGTAAGGAACTGGAACTTACCGCAGTGAGAATGAAATATGGAAGCCGTTAAACTATCTAGCAAAGGCCAAATTGTTATTCTGAAAAATATGCGGGATGATCTTCATTTGCCGCCCGGAACAGAATTGGTCATCAGCTTGACGGCTACAGGCCTATCACTTACTCCCACAACTCTATTCCGAAGGTGGCAGCTAGAGAGGTGCGAGGCTTTCTAGCGAAGCGGGGCAGGCAGCTTCCCGATGATATCGAGATCAAGGCTCGCATCAGGGCAAGGCTTAAAGAACAAGACGATGCAAGCAAGTGAGGCGACTACGCGATGATCGCACTTGATGCCAATATTCTCGCTCGTTACCTGCTCAATGATTCTACAGCGCAGGCTGATCTTGCTGAGAAACTGCTGCATGGCACAGAAGCTTGCACCGCTTCAATTACGGTATTTCTTGAATTGGTTTGGGTTCTAGAGTCTTGCGATTGCGATTGCGATTGCGAACGCGCCGAAATTGCCAAATCAATTCGTCTATTGTGTGGTCTTGAAAATTTCAAACCGCAAAATCTTGATGCACTGGCATACGCCATACATTGGTATGAAGGGGGCATGGATTTTGGCGATGCAGTACATTTGGCTTTAAGCGCTAAAGAAATTGGGTTCAAAACGTTTGATAAGGCCTTTGTAAAGGCTGCAAAAAATGTTGCTGCATATCCTACAGTGAGCCCGCCATAAATGTATATAACCAGCGTTTTTTAGCTTATTGCATTATTTGATATAGAAACAAAAAACGGCTACAAGCCGAAGCATGTAACCGTCTGATTTTCCAACACTATCTTGGTGGCCCGGGGCGGAATCGAACCACCGACACAAGGATTTTCAATCCTCTGCTCTACCGACTGAGCTACCAGGCCAAGGCGCGCAAGTATAGCAAAGCTAGCCAAATATGCAAGGCATTGCCCAGCCAATTTCTTGCCACCAGCTATAATACAAATATAATGCCTGTACGCAATCGTCCTCTTTCCAGAGTACTGTTTTCACATCCAGCCCCAGCATCCACATGAATTTCCAAAGCGATATCTGCATCATCGGCAACGGTGCCATTGGCAAGGCCGCAGCGCTGGGTTTCGCGCAGACAGGTGCCAGCGTTACGCTAATCAGTGCCCAACCAGCCCCCGACGCAACAACAAAGTCGCGCTTCTCAAAAGACGCTTCGCAACAAAATTCCTGGGACACCCGTGTCTACGCTTTAAACCATCTGGCGCGCGCCCTGCTAAACCGCTTGAAGGTGTGGGACGCGCTCGACGCCCCCCGTATAGCGCCGATAGAAGAGATGATGGTCAAAAGCGACGACGCCAAGTACCCATCAAAATTGTCGTTCGATGCCTACAGCGCACGCGAAACTGCCTTGGCCTGGATTGTGGAAGACAGCAATCTCACGCAAGCGCTAGACGCAGCACTGAATTTTGCGCCCAACATTCAGCGTGTTCATGCAACTGCACAATCAACGCTAGCCGACGATGCCGGCATCACTATTCAGATTGGAAACGGTGGTCAAATACGCGCGGCGCTGCTTGTCGGCGCAGATGGCGCGCAGTCGTGGGTGCGCTCTCAGGCAGCCATTGATCTTGATTACCGTCCCTATGGCCAGCATGCACTGGTCGCTAACTTTTCGACAACCTTGCCGCATCACGGCGTTGCTTATCAATGGTTCATCGCCGGCCAGGGTATCGTCGCCTTGCTGCCCCTTCCGGGCAATCGTGTCTCGCTGGTCTGGTCTGCGCCAGACAGTCTCGCCGATCAGTTGGCAAGTGAGTCTGCTACAGATCTGGCAGCGCGATTAAATGTTTTAAGCGAGGCGATCCTCGGCGAACTCGCGGCGCTGGCACCCGGCCCAGTCAAGGCGATACCGTTATCGATGATTCGTCCCCACGCGATCACGGCGCCACGCACGGCACTCGTTGGGGATGCTGCCCATGTGATCCATCCTCTGGCCGGGCAGGGCATGAATCTAGGCTTTGGCGATGTCGATGCATTGCTACGTATAGTCACTGGGCGCCATGCCCACCAGGATTGTGGCGATGCCCGCATACTCTCGGGCTATGCACGTGAACGTAAAGAAAAAATACTGCTGGCACACCTGGCAACCGACGGCTTGCAGCGCCTGTTTGCTGCTGACATCGAGCCGTTACGTATTGCGCGTAACATTGGTTTAAACCTCGTGAACCGCGTGCCTGTCATAAAGCGGCTGCTCATTGGGCATGCTCTCGGTAACAGAATTTAGCGAAAGGAACTACCCATGAATTTTATAAAGTCTGCATTGGCGATTTTGTCGGCAACACCGCTCTTGTTTGCAGCAAGCGCCCATGCTGAAACTGCTGCTGAAAAGGCGGTGCGTGACCGTATCGCACCAAATCTAGGTGACGATGCAAAAATCACCTCGGTTACCCAAACACCCTACGGTGGGCTTTTCGAAGTACGCATCGGCAGCCAGATTCTTTATACCGACCCGAAAGCCCAATACCTGTTCGTGGGTCGCATACTCGATAGCACCACAATGCTTGATTACACCAAGCAGCGCCAGGAAGCGCTCAATAAAATCAAGTTCTCCGACCTGCCTCTTGAACTTGCCATGAAAACTGTCAAAGGTAACGGCAAGCGCGTCATCGCAGTGTTTGAAGATCCCAACTGCGGCTACTGCAAAAAATTCCGTCAAACACTGCAGGAAATAAACAATGTCACCGTTTATACGTTTGCCTACAACATTTTGTCACCGGATTCGGTCAAGAAATCGCGCGACATCTGGTGCAGCGCCAACCGCAACCAGGCGTGGGACGACTGGATGTTGAACAATAAAACCGCACCTACCGCGCCGGCAAGCTGTATCACCCCGCATGAAAAGATCTTTGAGTTCGGACAAAAGCTTAACATCACCGGCACACCTACAATTTTCTTTGCCGACGGCACGCGCGTGCCTGGCGCAATGGATGCTCAGGCGTTGGAAGCACGATTAGCGTCAATCAAGTAGCGCTGACCTATGGCAGGATATGGTTATTCCACTTAATCTTTGCCGTTTTTAATATGAATAGCCATCCTGCTTCCCAACGCGCAGCCTATCGTCTTGGCTTTGCCGGTCTGATCCCATTTGTTTCCTTGTCTCTAGCATGTTGGCTGGCCCCACCGGTCTGGCTTGCCAAGTTATTGTCTTGGCAAATATCGTATGGCATAACGGTTTTGTCGTTTTTAGGTGGCTTGCACTGGGGCGCCGCATTATTGTGCCGGGCGCTACCGGTTGAGCGCTCCCGCATTGCCTTGTGGTGGGGTGTCATGCCGTCGCTAATCGGCGTAGGCGCTGCCTGGTTGCCCATCGGGCCTGGCTTGGCGTTGCTGTGCGCAGCTTTTTTGTTTGTCTATTTGGTCGATTTGCGCCTGTATCGTTGGTATGGGCTACCCGAATGGTTGCCCAGTTTGCGTTTGAAATTGACGTGTATCGTCGCGCCGGCTATTGCCTTGTCGTTTATTGCCCTGAGAGTACGGAGTTAGTGTGAAAGACCAGACCAAACCACCTACTAATCAGACACCAAAATTTGGCGGCAAACCAGCGGCAGTTCATTATTCAATCGTGCCAAAGGATTTGGTCGCACATTTGTTTGCCGTCACCGTAACGGTCGATAGGCCTGATGTGAACGGGCAAATTTTTACCTTGCCTGCCTGGATACCAGGCAGCTACATGATTCGTGAATTCGCCCGTCATATCGTACAAATAAGCGCTATGTCAGGCGGTGAAAAAATAGCACTCACAAAACGTGACAAGCACACATGGCGTGCAGCACCCTGCGTTAATTCATTAACACTCAGCTACGAAGTTTATGCATGGGATTTGTCGGTGCGGGCTGCGCACCTGGATCAAACCCACGGTTTTTTTAACGGTAGCAGCGTGTTTCTTTGCGTGGCCGGGCAAGAGCATCTGCCACATCACGTCGATCTTCGTAATAGCGATGATCCCGCTTGCAAAACTTGGCAAGTCGCCACGGCCTTGCAAGAACTCGACGCGAAGCGCTACGGTTTCGGCACGTATTGCGCTGCAGACTATGACGAATTAATTGATCATCCTGTAGAGATCGGCAATTTTGCATTGGCGACATTCGAAGCACATAGTGTGCCGCACGATGTTGCCATCACCGGCAAGGTACCCAACCTCGATATGGCGCGCTTGTGCGCCGACCTGCAAAAAATCTGTGAAGCGCAGATCGCCTTGTTCGAGCCCGAAACAAAGCGGGCACCCGTGGAACGTTATGTGTTCATGACCTTGGCTGTAGGTGACGGCTATGGTGGCCTTGAGCACCGGGCCTCAACTGCGCTGATTTGCGCCCGAGCAGATTTGCCGGTGGCTGGACAGCCTGCGCTGACCGAGGGCTACCGTAAATTTCTTGGTTTATGCAGCCATGAGTACTTTCATACTTGGAATGTTAAGCGCATCAAGCCAGCTGCGTTTGCACCGTATCAGCTTGCTGCCGAAACCTATACGCCGCTGCTATGGCTGTTTGAGGGCTTCACCAGTTATTACGACGACTTAATACTTTTGCGTAGCGGCGTCATCGACGAAACTGCTTATCTATCGTTATTAGCCACTACCATCAACGGCGTGTTGCGCGGCAGCGGCCGCACCAAGCAAAGCGTTGCCGAATCCAGCTTCGATGCCTGGATAAAATATTACCGACAGGATGAAAATGCACCGAATGCAATCGTCAGCTATTACACCAAGGGTTCGCTGATAGCCTTAGCACTCGATCTGACAATCCGCTCCCGCTCCGAATGTGGGAAATCGCTGGACGATGTCATGCGGGCGCTATGGAGCCAGTACGGCCGGGAGTTCTACGGTAGTGGCAATGGCGCCGTCGGGCGTGGGGTAGGAGAAACCGAAGTCGAAGCATTGTTCGACAAGATTACCGGTTTGAACATGAAGCCTTTATTCGAGCAGTGGGTACGCGGCACCGAAGATCTGCCCTTAGGAGAGCTGCTGCAAACGTTCGGCGTGTCATTGGCTGATCAAGGCGATGCAGCCAAGCCATCGCTGGGCATTCGCTGCGCCAAAGAGGGTGCCGATTGTCGCCTCGCCAGTGTCTATGAAGGGTGCGCTGCTCATCGAGCTGGCTTGTCTGCCAACGACTTACTGGTGGCGATTGATGGCTTGCGAGTAACGGCGACTAACCTTGAGACAGTGCTTGCCCGCTACCGTGTAGGTGACCCCATAGCAATACATGCCTTTCGGCGCGATGAACTATTGTGCTTTACTGCTATCTTGAACGCCGATTCTGCGCCTAAGAAGGTCTTGACGATCCAATCAGAGCCGCAGTCAGCGCCGGTATTGCGCAGTGCCTGGTTAAATCAGGTTTAGTCAAGGCAGGTTTATCAGGTCTTGAACCCAAACAAGCGCTTAAGCTCAAGACCTGGATCTGACGCTCGCATAAACGCTTCGCCCACAAGGAATCCATTTACACCGGCATCTCGCATGCGCAACACATCGTCGCCAGCCAAAATACCTGATTCTGTTATTACTAACTTATCAGGCGAAATTTGCGGTAAAAGTTCGATCGTCGTCGCGAGGGAAGTGTCGAAAGTGCGCAAATTCCGGTTGTTGATACCCAAGAGTGGCGTTTTAAGCCGTAATGCAGCCTTCAGCTCGGCGTCGTCGTGTACTTCTACCAAAACTGCCAATCCCAATTCATGTGCGCATGCCTCGAGCTCGGCCATCAGCCCATGGTCAAGCGCTGCCACGATCAATAAAATGCAATCTGCCGTCCACAACCGCGCTTGATACACCTGGTAAGGGTCAATAATAAAATCCTTGCACAGCGTGGGCAGCCTGCAAGCATCACGCGCTTGTTGAAGATAGGCAGGCGCTCCCTGAAAAAACTGCACATCCGTCAATACAGACAAACAAGCTGCGCCGTTTGCCGCGTAGCTTTCCGCAATTGCCGCCGGTTTAAAATCTACACGCAACACACCTCTGGACGGTGAGGCTTTTTTTACCTCCGCAATCACACCAGCTTGTCCGCTGGTGATCTTCGCTCGCATCGCTGCCTCGAAATTGCGCATTACCAGCTTGCTTTCGGTATCTGATTCCACCTCGCGCCGCAAGCTAGGTAAATCGCGGTGTTTTTTTGCGGCGGCAATCTCGTCAGCCTTGACGTCTAGAATTTTACGAAGGATGTCAGACATAAATATGCGGATAAGTACGGCGTTGTTAAAAAATTTTGTAATGTGACAGCCAGAAGCACACAGGCGTTATTTAGGGGCACACAAGCGTTATTTCTCTGCGTCGCCCAATTCGCGCGTCACCGACACAAATTCATCGAGCTTCACGCGTGCCGCCCCCGAGCTGATTGCTTCTCGTGCCAGCTGTAGGCCAGTGCCTATCGAGTCAGCGACACCAGCTGCGTATAAAGCAGTACCGGCATTAATTGCCACGATTTCACGCGCCGCGCCGGCCCTGTTTTCCAGCGCCTCCAAAATTTTCCCGCGTGATTCCTCTGCACCCGATACCCTAAGGTTGCGGCTGGCAGTCATCTGCATACCAAAATCTTCAGGATGAATATCGTACTCCCGGATTTCACCATTGACGAGTTCCCCCACCATCGTTGCAGCACCAAGCGACACCTCATCCATATTGTCCCGGCCCCACACCACCACAGCATGTTGCGCCCCGAGGCGCTGTAACACCCTTACCTGTATGCCGACCAGGTCAGGGTGAAATACACCCATCAATATATTGGGAGCACTGGCGGGATTGGTAAGCGGGCCGAGAATATTAAAAATTGTGCGCACACCCAACTCTTTACGCACCGGTGCGGCGTGCCTCATTGCAGCATGATGGTTTGGCGCAAACATGAACCCGATGCCGGTGCGTGCAATGCATTGCGCAACCTGGAGCGGTGCGAGGTTTATATTCACGCCCAATGATTCCAGCACATCAGCGCTACCCGAAGAAGAAGACACGCTACGCCCACCATGTTTTGCCACGCGTGCACCAGCGGCAGCCGCCACGAACATGGAAGCGGTAGAAATATTAAAAGTGTGAGTGCCGTCGCCACCGGTACCAACAATATCGACCAGATTGGCCATGTCGCCCTCGCCACTTGCTGCGCCAAGAGGCACCTTGATAGCAAGCTCGCGCATCACCTGCGCAGCAGCGGCAATTTCGCCGATACTTTCTTTTTTTACTCTCAGGCCCATCGTCAGGGCAGCGATCATAACGGGCGACATTTCACCAGCCATGATTTGCCGGAAAAGGGCCAGCATTTCATCATGAAAAATTTCGCGATGATCGATACAGCGTAACAGTGCTTCCTGCGGGCTGATTTGCATCGTGGTCACGTCTTCAAAAAATTTTGTAATAACGCGTGCCCGTGTTCGGACAAAATAGATTCCGGATGAAACTGCACACCCTGCACGGCAAATTCCTTATGCTGCACCGCCATGATTTCCCCATCGTCCGTCCATGCAGTCACATCAAGGCAATCCGGCAACGAAGCCCGTTCGATCGCCAGCGAGTGATAACGAATCACGGTGTAAGGGTTTGGCAGCGCTTTAAATACGCCTTCACCCGTATGCTGAATGACCGACGTTTTGCCGTGCATGACCTGCTTGGCGCGCACCACTTTTCCACCGAAGGCCGCACCAATGCTTTGATGGCCCAGGCAGACGCCAAGAATAGGGATCATTCCGGCAAACCGCTGCAGAAGGGGTACTGAAATTCCCGCCTCAACCGGCGTACATGGCCCTGGCGAGATACAGATGCGGTCAGGCTTCATGGTCGCCACGTCATCAAGCGTCAAGGCATCATTGCGAAACGTGCGCACTTCCTCACCCAGCTCGCCAAAATACTGCACGAGGTTGTAAGTAAAAGAGTCGTAGTTATCAATCATGAGCAACATTTAAGTTTCCTCGTCCAGTCCATCTTGCACCTGTTCTGCAGCGCGCAATACCGCCCGGGCCTTGTTTTCTGTTTCCTGCCACTCCAGCTCGGGCACCGAATCTGCCACGATACCGGCTGCTGCCTGCACATGCAGCATGCCGTTCTTGATCACACCGGTACGAATGGCAATGGCGAGATCCATTTCACCTCCATACGACAGATATCCGCATGCGCCGCCATAGATGCCGCGTTTGGTCAATTCAAGTTCGTCGATGATTTCCATCGCGCGCACTTTTGGCGCACCCGAAAGCGTGCCGGCAGGAAATGTAGCCTTGAGTACATCAAGGTTTGACAAGCCGGGTTTGAGCAGTCCTTCGACATTCGAGACGATATGTTGAACATGGGAGTACTTTTCAATCACCATCTGGTCGGTCACTTTTACGGTGCCTACCTGCGCAATGCGCCCGATGTCGTTACGTGCCAGATCGATGAGCATCACATGTTCCGCCACTTCTTTTGGATCTGTGAGTAGTTCATGTGCCAATTCCGCATCGGATTCCGGCGTTGCCCCCCGAGGACGCGTGCCGGCAAGCGGGCGAATCGTAATTTTTTTCTGGCCCGCATTTTCCCCACTGGCTAGCGTCTCGTTACGCACTAGAATCTCTGGCGAAGCACCGACAATTTGCATGTCGCCAAAATCATAGAAATACATATACGGTGAAGGATTCAGCGTGCGTAGCGCGCGATACAAGGTTAGCGGCGAATCGGTGAACGGCTTTCTGATCCTTTGTCCGACCTGCACCTGCATCAAATCACCCTCAACAATATATTGCTTGGCGCGTGCTACAGCGTCCAGATAGGCATCATGCGGGAAATCGCGAATCGTTTCTGTGCGTACAGAGCCAGAAGTCGCCGGCGCCTGCACCACCTGCCGCAGCATAGCGCGCAAATCCTTTAGCCGTTGGCGTGCATTGGCATAAGCGTCCGACTGGTTCGGGTCGGCATATACGATGAGATAAAGCTTGCCTGCGAGATTATCAATCACCGCCAGTTCTTCGGTAACGAGCAGCTGTATATCCGGCAACCCGAGGTCGTCTGGCGGCGTCGATGCGGCAAGCCGGCTTTCCATTACGCGTACTGCATCGTAACCAAAGTAGCCCGCCAGGCCACCGCAAAATCGCGGCAGACCAGGCTTTAAGGCAACCTTGTATCGTGCCTGGAAGCTGGCGATAAAGTCGAGCGGATTACCAGTGTGCGTCTCAACTGCTACATCGTTATGCAATACCTCTGTATGCTCGCCGATACTGCGCAGCATGGTTGGAGCGGGAAGGCCAATAAATGAATACCTCCCAAATCTTTCGCCACCCAGCACCGATTCGAGCAAGAACGTATTTTTGCCCGTGCCACCCGCTTGGGCGAGCTTCAGATAAAGTGTAAGAGGCGTTTCAAGATCAGCAAGCGCCTGGGCAACTAACGGCACGCGGTTATAACCTTGCGTAGCCAGTGATGTGAATTCTGTTTCCGTCATATCTGTTTCCGATTCGCAATGCAGTATTACGACAAGGGTTGAATAAAAACGCACTGCAACTGGAATGTATGAGTAAGACCGAGATAGAGTCGCCAAAATCCAGCGAGTTAAAATCTGATCATTTACGCACTGATAGGCAGCCTCGCCATGGCCAAGCCCCCGAGGCGCCGGCTGACATAGAAATGCGTTTTCTTTCAGGAAACATAAATAAGACCGGATCGATCGGAAAATAAAAGGTGGGCGCGGCTTGAAATTTTTCAGGCTGCTAGCCTGGCTGGTTTGCTCACTACAAACTGGCGCGGTGTACACCCAAAATCATATCATTTGCTTCATGTGCCGTACAGAGCAAGGGAAGCCAACCCGTATTGCAACCGATGTGCAATACTTTCATCTGCGAGATGCTGAGCCAAGCATTTTTCCCGCAATTTATACATCAAAATAAACACACTCTCGTTTTTTAGTACAAGGAAATTTGATGTCTGCGTATGAACTCACCGTGTCGGTGCGCACGCAATACCTGGAGGATCAGTCCGATCCCGATCGCGATAAATACGTCTTTGCCTACGCAATCACGATTCGCAATACCGGCCAGGTTGCTGCCCAATTGATTTCACGTCACTGGGTAATTACCGACGCAAACGATCATGTCGAAAATGTCAAGGGTCTCGGCGTGGTCGGGCACCAACCGTTGCTAAGGCCGGGCGAACAGTTTGACTATACAAGCGGCACTTCGCTACCAACACCGCAAGGATCAATGAGCGGCGAATTCATTTGTTTCGCCGAAGATGGCGAGCAATTCGTGGCTAAAATCCCGGAATTCATCCTTTCCTTACCGCGCACGCTTCATTAATGCTGAATTATTTGACGAGCAATGATGGGCACCTATAGTTTTCAAGCTGTTGTGGGTGCAACATTCCTAGCAAAGTGCATTATCTTCTGGTCGCCTCACTTTAGTTTTGTGCTTTGGTCATCACTCTCAAGATTTTTTGGATTCGTCATGTCATTCGCAGTGTCATCTGGCGAGGATGACTCCGGTGGGCGGCCTGAAAACATGGTCCACCAAACAATAAACACCAGTATCATCAATGCCAACAAGGCTTCCAGCAATAATAGCCACATAACGATCGTTTCCTCATGTCATTTTCATCATCAACTCTACTCCAGAACTTAGCAATTCTTGCGCTGCTGGCAGGATGCAGCACTGCCCCGAGCGAGCGTCCAACTTCCTCCGGTACCGTGCAGGACAAATCACCCGCAACGCCAAGCGTTCCTCCACCTTCTACGTTTCCTGGCGCGACTGCCTCGACTACGGTTACTACTTCTACAACTGCGCCCTCAAATTCGGCGCTCACGTCGAGCCCCTCCGTAGCCGGCGGTAATACGTTGCGCCCAGTGGCCTACACCACATTGCCAGGCTGGAATAAAGACGATTTGCGGGATGCCTGGCCAGCGTTTCGTATTTCCTGCGAAGTATTGGTCAAGAGAGTGGAGTGGCGAGACATATGCGTTCTTTCACGCGATATTGTCCCTACTGATCTTTCAATGGTACGGCGGTTCTTTGAAACCCATCTCGTACCGCACCAGGTGTTCAATCTGGATGGTACGGCCCACGGGATGGTTACCGGATACTACGAGCCCTTGCTCCGCGGTGCACGCAAGCGTACAGGTGTTTATCAAACGCCCATTCATCGCGCACCAGAAGATCTGCTTAACGTGGATCTTGCCACCGTTTATCCCGAACTAAAAACGATGCGCCTGCGCGGGCGCTTATCTGCCAATAAAATCGTTCCTTACTGGACGCGGGCAGAACTTTCGCAGAACGGCGCTCTTTCTGGGAAAGAACTGCTATGGGTAGACGACCCCATCGATGCTTTTTTCCTGCAGGTACAGGGTTCCGGTCGCGTCCAGCTTGCCGACAGCAAGGAAATCGTAAGGGTCAGCTACGCAGACCAAAACGGCCATCCCTACAAGTCAATTGGGCGCTATCTCGTCGATCGCGGAGAATTAACCCTCGAACAGGCGTCAGCGCAAGCAATCAAGGCCTGGTATGCATCGAATCCAGCCCGACGCCAGGAATTATTAAACGCTAATCCAAGCTATGTTTTTTTTCGGGAAGAAAAGCTTTTGAATCCCGCCGTGGGTCCCAAAGGTTCATTAGGCGTACCCCTGACAAGCCAGCGCTCGATCGCAGTTGATCCGCAATACATACCTCTTGGCGCTCCAGTATTCCTTTCCACTACCCAGCCCAACACAGATGTTGCATTGCAGCGCTTGATGCTCGCGCAAGACACAGGTGGCGCCATTCGCAACCCGGTACGTGCAGATTATTTTTGGGGTTTCGGCAGTGCAGCAGGGGAACAGGCCGGAAAGATGAAGCAGCGTGGAATGATATGGGTATTGTTACCAAGGCCTGCAGCAGTTTCCTCCACGCAGCGCTAGGTCTTGAGTGGCTGGGCCGCAGTTAAACTTTTCATCATCACATTTGAGCAATCGGCATTCGAGTTTCTAACCTAGGCATATCATGAGTTTTGAAACAATTTTGGTCGAAGTGCAAGGGAAGGTGGGCATCCTGCGCCTAAACCGGCCAACCGCTCTCAATGCATTGAACAACCAGTTGATGGACGAGCTGGTGTCGGCCCTGACACAGTTCGACAATGACGAGGCAATCGGTTGCATCGTAATCACAGGAAGCGACAAGGCATTTGCAGCCGGTGCCGACATCGACGCCATGGCCGGATATACCTATACGGATGTCTACAAGAACGATTACATCACCAAAAACTGGGATCAGATCCTTCGTATTCGCAAACCTATTATCGCCGCCGTTGCCGGCTATGCTCTCGGCGGTGGTTGCGAGTTGGCAATGATGTGTGATTTCATCATCGCCGCCGAAAACGCCAGGTTTGGTCAGCCAGAAATCAAGCTGGGCACTATCCCAGGCGCGGGTGGAACGCAACGCCTACCAAAAGCAGTTTCCAAAAGCAAGGCAATGGATATGTGCCTCACCGCCCGCATGATGGACGCCGCTGAAGCAGAGCGAGCCGGTCTGGTATCACGCGTGGTTCCCCTCGATAAACTTCTGGAAGAGACACTTGCCGCTGCCACGGTCATTGCAAATATGTCGCTTCCGGTAGCAATGATGGTTAAAGAGGCAATTAACCGTGCTTACGAAATGCCACTTGCCGAAGGCGCACGGTATGAGCGCCGCCTGTTTCATGCCACCTTCAGCCTGCAAGACCAAAAAGAAGGCATGAAAGCTTTTATGGAAAAACGCTTGCCTAACTTCAAGAACTTTTGATAATATCCGGCTCCCGCTGCAATTGAGTGGGTGATTTTGAGAATAGCAGGGTTGTATTCGGTACTGTTTAACAAGCTTGTCGCTGCGTTACGCATCGACAGTGTGGTAGGGCGAAATAAGACTTAAAAATCTTTAAATGTCTGAAAAATACAGTTGACTAATCTTTCCAACCGCTGCATAATCTCATCTCTCTGCTGCTGACGAACAAAACGATTTGTCAGGTGTGCGGGGTAGTACTGAAGTAGCAGTTAATTTCGGTATTATCCAGCGCGG
>Ga0326733_1000072_pt1 | contig 36156 bp, 37 predicted proteins | sample 14_GP2_308_FD_207946 | JGI IMG/M metagenome (GOLD analysis project Ga0326733, IMG submission 207946) | Glacier ice microbial communities from Ngari, Tibet, China - 14_GP2_30.8 | ecosystem: Environmental > Aquatic > Freshwater > Ice > Glacier | place: China: Ngari, Tibet | collected 2018-07-17
GTAGAGGAATGCGAGAACTTTGCGGGAAGGGCGGTGATCGCTGGCGCCGTCGCGAGGTTGAAGGAGAAGTATTCGCGCATCGAGGTGTACAAGAAGAAGCAGAGGAAGAAAGGATCAGATCGGCGGAGGTACACCGCATGCTTCATTCGCGATACAGCGATCGTATATGACGCTACTCCCACAGCTCTCGATACCGCCATCGTCATACACGAGAACTAACAAGTTGCGGTCAATGGTGAACGCAACGACCTTACGTGTTAGTATGAGCGGTTTAGTGCCGGTAACGAGGCGGTTAGGAAGATGAAAGGGATTGGTGGCGAGGAATTCGAGCATGGCGAAAGGGATGAGTGTGTGTTAGAAGAACAGATTTCTTTATCGCCATAGAGAAATCTGTTAGTTTCGCGTCGAGGAGCCGAGTGATTCTCGTTTCACTGACTCCATCCCTGTGAAACATGTCGCTTTCCGTCGTGTACTTCAACGAGGCAAGCAAAGCTCGTGGCTTGTGGGTTGACTCTCGTGGAGACCACTACTTCACCAAGGACAATGGTGTTTGGGTGCCTATATCTAAGGTTTACAATATACAATCCACGTCTGCGTGGGTATTTCGGCGTTTCGAAGAACCGACGCAGAACGGTGGTAAATATAAACCCATTGACGTTCGTTTCAGCTACGGAGTAATGAGCCGACGTACATCTCTCGAAGCAGAGCAGCTTGCTCGTACAGCACGGAATAGTTATTTCGAGTCCTCAAAGGTTACGAGCTCGTAGCGGTAGTAATTTTCAAACCCTTCTCTTACTCTATTAATGTAGAGTAAAACGGGGTGTACAGATTAGCCAGAACCAAAATTGACTCTATTGTCTTCTTCATTCTTAACCTCTGAGAATGGTTCGGATTTCGGCGGCGCTTATAGTGCGAGGACGTGGTAATAGTGAATACTGCGTACACGGTCTGAGAGTTGAACACTCTCGCATGTGTCACTGGTGTGTACACATGCGACCTTCCGGTTATTGTACGATTTGTAACTCGCGTCGTAACGCAAACCATCCATGCTCTCACAGATCAACCATTCCCCTGTCTGAATATAGTGCTGATATTCCTTCTCGCAGTCAAATCCTCCATGCCTCTCAGTTTGAATCTCTTCGCGGTTAAAGTAAGAGAAACCCCCCCTCTCTTTCAACTCTTGTCAGCAACCAACCCGAAAGACCGCGCAATTCTTCCTCTGATAAACCCTTTACCTCGAAGATCTTTCGAAAGACTGAGAGGTCGATCATGTGTCCCTTCTCTACAAGAAATTGTAGAGAAAATCAATCGTCGGGATAGAAGAGTCGAACCTCCGTGATTAGTCCGTCGGTATCTGGTGGCGTAGTTAGATGGTGAAGTATTGTCGCGAAGAGTTCGTCGCGACGCTCTAGCCATATTGCAGTTGGCTGTATGTTGTTCTGATCGTCAAATGCGAAGCAACTCTGTCCTTCAAACTGGTCGGGGCTGAAGCGGATTATCACCAGTCTTCGATGGAACAAAGCGTAGTGAAGTTCTTGTAAACGCGCCTCTTCGTCCACTCGATAGGTTTCATTCTTATGACCATGCTCGTCACATTCGACGATTACGTCGTAATCTTGAAGTTGAAAAAGCCAGTCTGGGCGTCGTGCTGACCTACCACCAGGAATGACGGAGTCGTATCGCACTTGGTACCGTCCAAGTGCGGAGTTCAGCAGCTCGGCGTGGATGTATTGCTGTTTCTTGAGGCGACGACGAACGATTACTACTCCAGGGTTCAATTCACAGTAACAGCCATAACAATAAGGCTTGAAGTTGCCATTGGCGACGTAGACGTTCTTACAGCGTACGCAGAAGTTCTTGGGGTAGAGGAGACAGGTCTTACAAACTCGCTTAAGGGTGAGATGCGGGCAGACGGCACTTCCGCGACAGGGAATACAAGTGGAGCGATAGCCGTGTTCACAGGTCATACTACCGTGACATTCTACACAGTTCTCTTTGTAGCACGGTTTCGAGTGCTCTAGACACCATCCCTTACCTTCACATGGAGCGGTGCGGCAATAACGCTTCTTATTTCCGTGAGTACAGAAGGCTGCACCTCCACATTGACGACAGTCTTGTTTGCGCTTTGGGTTACCGTGGATGGTACAGACTCCGGCGCCGATACATGTGGTACACCAGTAGCGGTACTTACCGCAAGGGCACCACGAATCGGCATTGTGGAAAAAGCATTGAGCGTCCTTACACTGACTACATCGACACTTATGCTCGCACAACAACGCTCCCTTACCCTTTGTCAGCTCATGCCAATATCTTACACGCCCAAAGCGAGCGTAGGCTGTATTTTCAAGACGGTCTTTTATTTCTACCGGTAGAAGCGGTAGTCCGAGTGCTGTACAACCGTTACAGTCTAAGCATGTTCTAACTAAGATCATGTGGCGACAAACCACCTTGTCTTTGGAGATTTTACAGAAAATGATGCCTTTGTCGGTATAGTACCAAACACGCTTTAGTAGAGGGTATCTTTCTGGTTTTGGGCAAAAGACTGCCCAACCACCCTTAATATGCTTTCTTCCAACATTCACACGGATAAATACGCTTAGATCTTGACCATATTTATAGCAAACTGTGATCATCTTCCGATGAGGATCGGTAGCCCGCGAGGAATCCACGGATTCTGAGGGCAACTCCGATTCTGAGGGCAACTCCGTCAGAATATTACTATCACCCGTGGTACAGAAACAACAAGAAGGCTCAACGAAGATCTCCTTCTCTTCTGCGCGGGGTATTGGTTCCAAATCAGGCATCGGAATGTCATCTCTCGAGTGCTGGGGGCATTTACCGGAGCCGGTGCAAGTACACTTGAGAGAAAGAGAAGACTCTTTGTTCATGGTTAGATGAGAACAATAGGAGAGTACTAAATCTTTCAATTTTAGTTTAGCCGAATATTGTAGAGTTGATAGTATAAGGTGGGATATGAACTCTATTATTACTATATAATCGATAGTAACTTTAAGATAGCCCACTAATGCTATCTTAAGATGCTGTGTATCATCGCAATCACTACTAATTGTAAGTCAGAGATAGTCGATGATAATAAACGCGCGCAGTAACCATAAGTGCGCGCCAGCTAGGAAGAGATAATTTTTCTCGTTTAAAAATATCTGCGTATACTAAAATGAGCTCTTCTTACAAGACCAAGGCTACAGCGGCACTTTCTAGTAGTTATATTGACCTCTCTACGCTCGAGGGTAACGCCAAGCGCCTCTACGCCGGTGACGCGTGTACCACCCCCTTCTCCCGCGACATCGAGAAGTCCTCGTGGTTCTCGACCATGTGGGTTCCCATGAAGGCCGAGAACTCCTCCGCCGACGCACCTGTGTGGAAGGCACACAAGTCCGCCGACTTCCTCCTCAAGGTGCTGTTCCGCGGTTCCGCACCGGCTGTCAGCCTCAAGGACGAGTACAAGAAGAAGGGCTATCAGGTTGCTGCTACCCGTTACTTCGCTCACAACGTCATCGGTCAGACCGAGATGTATTTCAACGACCTGCGCGCGCAGTCGATGGACTCGACCTACCTTGACTACCACGCGTCGCTCTTCACCAAGGGCTATGACAAGTGGATCCTCTACAACAAGATGGTCGGTAATCTGCCCGAGATCGTTGAGTTCTCGGAGAAGATTCCCGCCTTCGACTTCAAGGTGCTGCTGCCGTTCTCCTTCACCAAGTCGCCTCCCGATGCTCTGCGTCTCTGCTGTCTCAAGATGGTGGATACCAAGTTCAGCTTCCAGCTGAACAACGAGCTCGGACGCCTCTACCGCGTGCGCAAGCCCGTGTCCAAGGCCAAGGATGGCTCGACTACTTCTTGGGAGTATATCGCCGGCGACGTGTCGGACTACCTCGACTTCGAGGGCAAGTCCAACAAGGTCAAGAACGTTGAGCTCTGGGGTAAGTATGCCGTTGTTACCGATGAGGAGCGGGACTTTCACAAGAGTGAAACGCACTCTGTCGTACTCGAACAGAGTCTTTCATATGACCACGGCGCTGCTCAGGTCGGTTCGGGAACCATCACGGCTCCCTTCCATTGGAACGGAGCTGTGAAGGCGATCATGTTCGGCGTGGTGAATAAGACTGCTGAGAAGTACAATTCTTACAGTAATTACACTACCAACGCCCACGACGCGTCTCTCGGAAGGGATCCTGTGAAGTCGCTGTCGCTTCAGTACGATGCGCAGTACCGCTTTCAGAACTTCCCCGCGGATATGTTCTCGGAGATTGAGTGTTCAGATTGTTTCCCTAACGGCGTACCCGAGACGGGAATTCATGGTCTTTCATACAGCGTCGACCCTAGCTCGAATGCCCCCGGTGGAGCAACGGTGTTCGACCGCTTGATGACGTCTCTCCAGATCGACATCGAGGACAAGCCGGCGATCGATCTGGACAGCGATTCACGCGAGGTCAAGCTCAACCTTCCTTCGGAGTATGGTCTCTCGCTCCGCGGAATTTGCGAGACGGTGTTCAGCATTCACGGCAATTCGATCAGCGTCCCGACCGGCTCTCAGGACGAGTAAATTCTAGGATAATCAATTCTGGAAGCAAGATTAACTACATTACCGTGTAGTTATAGAGTCGGTTCTTTCTTGTGCGGTCTCTGGTAATATCTTTCTGTCATTTCCATCACACCATTCACCTCTCCTTTTTTACCCTTTGAAGACCCCCTCTGCCGTAACAGTAAATTGATTCCTGCTCTAACTTTAAACTAAAATGTAGCATGTCTCCCAAGTTGACTCTCGCCGAAGCTACCGCTAGGTTCGAAGCCGAGGAATACGAACTACTGGAGACTGAGTATAAAAGCGCTACTACGAAGATGAGGTATAAGTGTAAGTGCGGAGATATATGTTTCACCACTATAGCTTCTCTTTCGCAGGGTTGTGGATCGTGTAAGAAGTGCGCGAAACTTAAGCGTAAGAAGACTAATCTTGCGAGGTTCGGTGTTGAGAACCCGTTTCAATCCGAAGAAGTGAAGGCAAAGAGCAAAGCTACCAACTTGGCTGTGCGCGGTGTTGAGTACGCAACTCAAGCTCCAGAAGTGAAGGCGAAGACGAAAGCTACCAACTTGGCGGTATACGGAGTAGAGTGTTCTCTTCAATCCGAAGAAGTGAAGGCGAAGATCAAAGCTACCAACTTAGCGGTTCGCGGAGTCGAAAATCCTTCCCAGTGTCAGGAGGTCAAGGATAAGAAGAAAGCTACCAACTTGGCGGCACGTGGAGTAGAGAATCCGCTTCAATGTCCCGAAGTAAGAGAGAAGATCAAAGCTACCAACTTGGCGATTCGCGGAGTAGAAAACCCGTTCCAGTGTCCAGAGGTTCAAGCGAAGATCAAAGCTACCAACTTGGCTACCTACGGTGTTGAGAATCCAAATCAATGCCCAGAAGTAATAGAGAAGACCAAGGCTACCAACTTGGCGGTATACGGAGTAGAGTGTTCCCTTCGATGCACAGAGGTTGAAGCAAAGACCAAGGCTACCAACTTGGCGGTACGTGGAGTGGAGAATCCGTTCCAGTGCGTAGAGGTTCAAGCAAAGATCAGGGCTACTAATTTGGCTACCTATGGCGTTGAATATCCAATGCAGTGCAAGGAGATCTTTGATCGCCAGCAAGCATCGCTCTTCTCCCGCAAAGACTACACCTTCCCCAACGGTAAAACAACCAGCATCCAAGGCTACGAACACTTCTGTCTCAATGATCTTCTCAAAGAGGGTATTGGTCAGGAAGACCTCCTAGCAGGCTTTGCTCAGATGCCCGAACTGTGGTACACCCTCGACAACGTTCGGCATCGCTACTAAGCTGAACGCTGCGGTTCAAGCGGGCTATGAAGCCGAGCTCCGCATCTACTCTCCTAAGGGCGAACTGCTTCGCAAGATCGTGTACGATGGTTCTACATCTTCAAAAATCGAGGCTCCGAGAGAGGAATCAGCGGCTAGCGATTAGATTACGTCTTCGAAGACGTATCAAACTACTGTGCTACAGAAAAGTCATGGTATTTCTCTGCTTTGTATAACTACTAGCATTATCTCAATCTACAGATGATGGGTCATCCTCATTTGATTCTCTTTTCGAAGTAGTTTAAATTTTCAAGACGAAATGTCAAAGTACACAGTTGACTCCTATCTAGCGTTCGAAACCAGAAGAGAGACGGTGAGGCTGACGGCCTTCTACGGAGGAAATACTGCTCCACTACCTCTCGACATCTATCAAGAAAGGCACTCTTACAGAGAGTTTCTACGTACTAACAATAAGCTCGATGTCGCAATGATATTGTCTGAGGAGGAAGAGATGGATGATGCTGAAGAATATCGGAGGCTGAAGATAGCAGCCTCCGATTCGGTTCGATCCAACGTCGAGGAGCGTAAATACGAGGATGAATCGGCGCTTGAGGAAGTTCAAGCGCCGATAAGCGCGTCCGGTGAGGGGAAAGAAGACGGCGAGGTCTCGACGTTTACCCAAGCTTTTTTGTCACTGCGGGGTAAGGGCATCTTGCCTGATACTAAACATAAGGTCAGGTTATCGTTTGAGGCGGCTGAATGCGATAACAGAATCAAGAACGGTACTGCTGCTTCTTACGTTCATCCGAACCAATGGCACGATGTCGAAAACCTAATGGATATGTTCGAGGCCGGTAAGCGGTTAATCAGTGTGATCAAACCACCTCAGATAGGAGCCAGTAATGTGATGAGCGCTATGGCAACGTTGATGACGCTATCGGATCGCTTCGGTATCACAGAGACTCTCTTACTCTGTCCAATGAGCGACGCGAAGTGGCTGAAGCAGACAATAACAGGAGCTCCGGGGTTCTTGTCTGACAAGATCTTTCATCGTCCCACCTTCCCCAAGGAAGCACCGACAAGGAACGTCCTACTCATGTTAGACGAGTATGACGTAGCCAATAAGAGGGGGATGATCTTGGACTGCTTCATTAACATCTCGAGATATCTCGAGGATCCGGAGCTTATGAAGAAGAATAACGTCTACATTCTACTGATCAGCGCGACAGGTATTCGCGAAGAGAAGGAGTTACCACTCTGGGGAGATATCCACGCATCGTATAAGATGGAGGTTCCCGAGACTTACTTCTCTCTCCGCGACCATCAACTTTCTGGACATATCAAGCCTTCATTCAGAATGGATACAATGGAAGCCATCGAACAATGGTTTGGAGATCTCAAACCCTATAATGATACCCTGACGTATAGAGTTCATCCGGTTCGAGGAAAGGCAGTACAGATCCCTCTATTTGAAGCTGTGTGTGAGAGGCATGGCTACAAGCTCTTCGTTGATACCAACGTTCGGGGTATGAGCGACGACGAAGTAGATGATATGTTCGATAAAGTGACCGCTAGCAAGACTCAGTTCGTATGGTTCGTCATTAACAAGATGCGTCGCGGTATCCGGTGGAAGCATCAAGCTTTGATCGGTGCTTCTCACGAACTATATACGAAAGTTCCCAATCATACATGTGCGATCCAAGGATTCGGAGGAAGGCAGAGTGGTCATCATAGGGATATCTACGGTGACGAGGAACATCTATACGGACCGATACGTATGTGTGTGGAAGCTATAGATCTGTGGGAGAAAGGTGTTAACGGCTTGACAAGTAACTATAATAGTGGAAGTAAAAAGCCTACTACGTTTGACCCTGTTTCAAGAGGAATCGGTACCGCGCCTGCTTCTGTACCATCGAAATCTATTACCGATTGGGACTATCAGGGTAAAGGTTACAGAGCCTTTAAGGAAGAAGACAAGGCTAGGAACTTCATGAAGGCAGTTTATCCGACAGTTTCTTTTACTAAGGGTAGGACTAAGTGTTCATTGGTTTATTCGAGTAATCCCAAGTCTATAGCGAGATACTACAGTGAAGTCGTGGAACTTATGCCGCAGAACAAGACCGGTCGTCTTGTTGGAAGTAGGAAAGCAACCACAAATCTGTATCCTTGCTATCTAGATCTTGCGCATATGGGCAAAGGTGTGATATATGTGGTGAGATTGCGAGAAGAGGGAACAGTCGATGCCTTGTTACGAACCGCCGATCGTGATTATCCCGACGACGCCAAGGAGTTGAGCAGGGATGCCGTGCCGTATATAGTTACGGTTGACACGAAGCCGAGTATCGACAATGAAAGACCGAGTAGTGACGCGCTTAAGGCCTTGAAAGTAAGAGAACTTGTGGATTACTGTAGGACGTATAAGATCAAAGGGTATAGCGGTATTACCAAGGCTGCTTTACTTGATCTCATCCTTACAGCGCAGTAGTAACATATTTATTCGTCATTAATGACGAATAACCCGATGTTGATGGAGCGGTGAGCTCTCTGTTATGATCATCATCGGTTTCCTCAAAAAAAATCGACCACCGCATCACACTTCTCACCCCCTACATTCCTACCCCCACCACTTCCTCTTTTTCACACTGTTGATACTCCCCTCATCAACTTTTTCTTTGTATAACTACTATACAAATCTTCCTCTACAACTCATCTTTTCCTATCAAAAAATCCCCCTCCCATCCCTCTTCTCTCCCTACATTCCTACCTTCATAACTTCCTCTTCACCCTCCTGCTGATACTCCCCTCATCACTTTCTACACAAACCGCATTTGAAAAAAAGATCCCACTTTCAACCTCGAAAAACACGCAGATGTCCACCCCTCCCGATCAAGAAGCTCCACTACGCGAAGTTCACCACCTCGATGAAGTCCCCGTGTTCACCGGTGAAAAAGGAGATCGCACCACCTTCATACGTCCATTTCGTCTCACCGAAAAGCTAGCTTCATTTATGCGCCAGAACTTTACCGAAGAGTTTAGCGGACGACCAATCATCGACGAGTCGCGCCTCTGCAGTCGCGACTTTATGGAGGCATTGATGACGTGTTACATTTGGCGTCATCGACTAAGTGGTGCTGATGATCTAATAGTACCAAATCAAGCACTTCAAGATCTCTTCGCCGAAGATTGGGCGCCGGCTGCTGTTAGCAGCGAGGGGTTTAGTCGCACAGAACTTCGCAAGCTGTTGGGGCGCCATTTTGAATCAACCACCATCGTCGGGCAGCCGAGCGACTTGGCACGACAGGTCGAACTCCAAGGTCAGTAGCAATTACATCGATTGAACCGATGTAACAATTCAGCACGCATACCGATACCACTCCCGCCGAAACGAAGCAAACAAGCGCCAATCGACCTGACGCGTCGACCAGATACAACAATCTAATACCAAACGAAACTCCTTCGACTCTAATACCTTCTTCACAGCCACCGCTTCAACCTCATCCCTTACCGCAATACCAATGGCGTGTTCGCTCTGCCCATAAGCCCCTTCAACATCCACCACTACGTTGTTAATATTACCACCATCACCAAATATCACCTTACCCACTTCATAATGCCCGCGGTCATTACGAGAACTGTATAGATAGCGCACACCGCTCTTATTCGTGGTGCGCACAACAGGATAAGGATGATCCGCATCTTCTGCCTCAACCGTCCACGCTTTATCAGTAGCATACGCCGAGCGGTCAAACACGACAGGACAGATCTCTTCATCTTTCACAACAAGTAGCTTACGAATAGTAGCTAACCGATCGTTCGGCAACCACGTCCACTCCCGCAAGTCAACCTCGCACTCCGCGCCGTCGTAAGTGCGCAAGCGTGTTCGCCCCGTCGCCCCAGCTTGAAGGCAGTACCAATCATAGCGGGTCTGGCAGCCGAACGTGCGCTTCCCTTGTTCAGCACTCGCCATTCGCAGGCATAGAATATGATGCTGATGTGCCATCAAGCGAAACAAACCAGCATTCTTACTCTTCGCCGAATCAGGTTTGCGCCACATCGGGGGGTGAATAAAGAGTAGATAACCCTTATCCACGAGATCTATAGTCAAGACCTTGCGCACGAAGAGATCCCAGATCGTATTACCAGTGCTCGCACTACCATTGCGTTGATACGGTGGATTACCTACCACCACATCGTACTTTCGAGGTAAGATAGTGGTGATATAATCGCCTTCGTAGAAGCGTAACTGGTATGGTGCGAAGAGTTGACGGAGTAGCGTGATGTTCTTAGGTTGTAACTCTTGAAAGGTGAGCATGGTCTCAAGGATATGACGCGCACGATCGTCCGCATCGGGGTAGGTATCTGCCAGTCCGACCATCAGCCGTCGATACACGCAGAAGAGGAACGGGGCGAGTCCCGCTGCCGGTTCAAGCCAGCAAAGCGTCGAATCCGACCATACAGAAGCAGGTAGCTGATCCAGCATCTCCTCTACTAACGATAGCGGAGTATATACCTCGCCGTAAACCTTCACAGCTGTCTTCGTCGCGTCGTTACCGAGCAAGGGAGAGAAGGTGGTAAGATAACGTGCTTCGTCCATTGGTGGTGAGTGGTGAGTTATTAAATGGTAATTCGGCTTCCTTCAGCGGAGATTATGATCGAGTTCCCAAAGGACGAACTTCTGGTATATTTTGTAACTACACTAGCATGTGTAAGCGCCGCTTACACATGAGAACATAATCATCGCAGTAACGGATCGTCTTCAGCGAGAATTTCCTTTCAAAAATGCTCCTCCCGTGGCACATCTTCCCCTACAATTTCACCTTCGTCAACTTTCCTTTTTCACGGTTTTGATACTCCCCTCATCAATGTTGAAAAGAAAGTAATTAGCACCTCTGTGTAGAGTAATGCTCGCCGTCATTGCGCGGTGAAAACACGTGTCGATTATCACTACTGTAATCGACGCTCGTCATCTACCGAGAACTCAGAACCTGATGTATTCGATTGAAAAAGAATACCTATTCCTCTTCTTTCTCAAGTTATGCCCGTCGTTGTTCGCTTCCGCGCCCGCATCCGCGATCATCACTACGTCAGCTTTGACGTCATCTACCCTCGTATGCGCGATTACGTCAACGACGAAGCATATAATTACTCTCACGCGTGTAATGTTGCCGTGAGTAATGGTAGCTGGCCGGCCGGTGTCGTTGTTGATAGCATCACGGCAACTCTGCTCAGCAGTAGCGCGTTCTACACCGACTAGAGTTTCATATCTTCTTCAGATATGAAATTAGAACCCACCCTGCTGGTAGTAGCAAATACCGAGCACGATCACGACGCTAATCGCAAGTGTCGCCCAGAACAAGCGCGGATAGGATAGGGTCTTATCGCTATTAAGCAGAAAGGCCGGTTTTGTAACCATCAGCGCACCCCATACTGCTAACAGCACAACAAATGTCCAAATATAGTTACGGCAGGCGTGAAACTGCGGCTCGGTACCAAGTAAAGGTGCGCTAACATCCAATGCGCGGAGTAAAGCACCTCGCGGGGGAGAAGTAACGCTCATCTTTGTAGAGATGAGCGTTATAACTTTTCCACTTTTTTGAAAGTGGAAACATGGCGCAATCTACGCACTACTCTCTCGGTAACACTCCGCACACAGTGACTCGTATTTCTTACCCACAGCAATCTGCGCGCGCTCCTCGCGGTTCAAGCGATAGGAATACGGCGCATCCACGAGTAGGCGCTTGTTCCGCGCGCATCGCGTGCAGTAAGAGCTCTTGAAGATGACGTGATTGGCCGCGCATAACGGTAACAGATCAAGGATCTGTCCGAAGCGCGCACGGTTGAAGTCACCACTCAAGCCCGCGACCCATACGTACTTGCGATCGTTATCCATGAAACGCTTCACCGCGGGCAGCAAGTCCTCGAAGAACTGTGCTTCATCGATGAAGAGCGCATCGTAGCCGCTCACGTCCAACTCGCTGAGATGTGATATCTTGAGAAAGGTGATGTGTATCAGCTTCTCCTTGTAGGACAAGAGAGGATTGTGTGTGGAGACACAGTCGTTGTTGCGGGTGTCGATGACCGAGTTGACGTATAATCCTCTCAGTCCAACTGCGCTCACCCGTGACGCCTCATCGAGCAGTGCCGTAGTCTTCCCGCTGTTGACCGGCCCGAGTATCACGCTGAGCGACATTGATTTTGGCGCAATTTGCTGCGGCCAATCGCAACAAACTATGTCTCTGACCTTTACGTTGAAGGGAGTTGAGACGAAGAACTCGGTGACACTGGCAAAGCGTAACGGAGTGCGAGCTACGGACAAGTTGATCAAGAGTGCGAAACCTCTTGTAATTAAAACACCTAAAACAGAACCTTCTTTCTTTGATAGATCAAATCTGAAGAACGCACTCAAAGCTCGCTTCAACGAAGTGCTCGTGGGGAAGAAAGGCGAGGAGTATCCGGTCGACTGTCATTATCCATGCGACTGGTGTCGTCGCCAGTTCGACTGTATGCCACTTGGTATACCTATCAACTACCGCTTGCGCGACAATGGGCTTCATGCGTATAAATGCGACGGCTACCTCTGCTCGTTCGAGTGCGCACTCGCCTTTGTGCGCCGCGATGCTTCAGGCTCACATCATCGTCGCGATCCTCTCTACCGTGATTCCGAAGCATTGCTTAAAAGTATGTTCGTCAAGCTTCACGGTGATAAGAAGTTACGCGAGGCCTGCGACTGGCGGCTTCTGCGCGATAACGGCGGCGACTTGGGCGATGAAGAAGCAGCCAAGTTCACGCGTTACTACCGCACGCCCAACGTGCGTGTAACACCAATGTCCGTGGTGTATCAGCAATACTAAAGGCCTTTTCGTTCCACTGTAACGAAAAAAAAATAATATTAGCATCACTTAAATGACTCTGTTGTTTAGCGGTAGAATCTCGGCAAATACTGATGCGGACAAAGGCTTTCAGATCTGTAGTTCGAGTAGCGATCTCGTCTACAGTATTGCCGATTGCTACGGCAATGTGCGCCTATTCTCGCTTTCGGATGCGTTCGAAGCATTGCGTTCACTTACTACCATCACCATCGTCACGGATGAAGATATTCTGACTAACGTGACTCTCGTGAGTAAAAGTATCGTCGAAAGAACGCGTCCCTTCCAGAAGAAACTTTTGTTTTTATGCCTTTTCCTTGAAGGGAGTACAACTGATCGATTGAAGCTGCGATCTGGTACCTCGTATCAGATCTACGCACCCGCAGCACTCGCGCCTTCGCCTCCTGTCGTAACCTCAGGCGACGACGCTGGCACCTGTACCAACCCGAATTGTAAGTGTTCAAAGCCCTGCTTGTGCGGCGCTGCTTGTGCGTGTAAATGAGCACTGTTCAAGGTGACGTCTTCGCACGCCAGAAAGGTAATGGCGCGCTTACCACCTTGCTAACCACTGTGTTACACCCGCGTGTACCATTGGTAATTCACGATGGAACCGACCGCGATGTCTTGATTGACTTGGCGCGTCAACTTGCTGCTGCGGGTGGTAGTCTACCACCCGCCGCTATCGACGTCGAACAGATGCGTCAGCTCATCCGCGCGGCTGCTGTTGATCTACCACTAGTCTCCTACCTCGACGTTGGTTGCGGCAATGGACTAGTGACTCTGGCTCTTGGCGCTGCACTTCAGATACTACCGGCGCGTATTCACGGCACAGATATCGATGGCTGGCAAGCGAGTGGCGCTGATGCGACGCCGGACATTGACTACTTTCCCGCGCGCAGTAACTTCCCACTCCAGAATGTGACGGTCGTGACGTTGCGCCTCGTGCTTCACTCAGCGCGCGATCCTACCGCACTGCTACGGCTCATCTTTGAAACGCTTGAGCCGGGCGGCGTGCTACTAATCGAAGGTCACGACGCGACTACGGACGACGTGCTTGATCTTATCGATCTCGAGTATTTCTTCGGGCTAGTCGCGCGTAATGAACTTGCGCGCTATGACGATTACGAAGGTGATTACCACCCGATGGCTGACTGGCAAGGTTTACTGACAGCACAGGGCTTTGAGTTGCGAGCAACAACTGCGCCGGTCGGCGTCACGCGTCGTTACTTCACAGTGGCCATTAAACCGTCAGATGTTGTCTCTCAGCCGGAAACGACGTTACCGGCACTCGAGATGCGACGTGGTGGCGGTGTGCGTGGCGGCGGTGGTCGCGGTCGTGGCGGCGCACGCGGTGGTAGCGGCAACAACAATCGCGCTATCGGTAGCGGCCGCGGTGTTGATCCGCGAGGTCGTGGCAGAGGCCGCGGTCGTTTCTAATCATCTTTTTCCAAAGATGATTTCTTCCTATCAAAATGGACTTAGCGCCTTTTCACGGTCGCTCGTTTGCCATTTCATTACAATCAAGAGAGGATCGTTACATACGATGCCGTGACGAGTTTCGTCGTGTAGGCTGGCCAGTAGAGTTCTACCGTCCTACGAAAGACGCAGTAAGCGGAGCACGCGGCTGCTTTCTCGCGCATCAACACTTAGCGGTCGAAGGCTTGAGACGGCAGCTCGATTGGATTGCGATCTTCGAGGACGATGTTAACTTCTCCTTGCGTAAAGATAGTATTACGCATTTACTTGCTTTTCGAGAAGAGAGTTCGTGGGATGTGCTTTATCTCGGACACGCACCGTTACGCATGAAGCGCACATCGCATCCGCACATCGCACGCACGTGGTCAAACTGCACACACGCTTACCTTCTCTCGGAACGGGGAATGCGTGCGCTTGCTATGGCACAATGGGATGGTACGCCGGTAGACAGTTATTATCGACAGAGAATGACCTGCTATGCGTTATATCCGATGATCGCTTTCCAGCGCGAGGATGGCACGTCGGACACGGATGTTACGAGTCGGAAATACCACGTTTCGTATCGACTGTCGCAGGTGATGACGGAGAAGATGTTGTTATTGTTCTCGCGGCAGAGGTGAAAGAACGGGTGCTTTCTTTCAGTGAACTGCTTTCGTTTCTAGCTTCTCACGTACACTTTCTCTTTTCCGATAAGAGAAACATACCTATTTCTTATCGGAAAAGAGAAAGATGGCGTGCGGCATCTCGTTTCTTGATGGTCACGGTGGTACTACCTCGTTTCTGCGTGTTTAGTACATCTTTCCCACTCGTCGAGAGAATCTAACATATGTAGTCTTTTCGAAAATAGAAAGATGGTGTGTGGCACCTCGTTTCTTGATGGTCATGGTGGTTCCACCTCGTTTCTACGTGTTTAGTACATCTTCCCCACACAATAGATTATCTCAGTATGTGTATTCTTTCGAAATGGAAAAGATGGTGTGCGGCACCTCGTTTCAACGTGTTCACGGCGTTTCTACCTCGCTTTTGCGCATCGAATAAACCTTCTCACTCTCGCAAGTGTATTCTCCTCTCGTGAGAATACACCGCATACTTTCTTGTCATCGAAAAAGACAAGAAAAACCCTTTACTCACTACCAGTGTTCTCCGTAGCAGCTACTTCAGCCGCCGCCACAGCCGCCACAGTCTTCGCCAGCTCCTCCTTCAAGTCAAGCGGCGCACTATCACCATCTCGCTCTCTTAGGATAAAACTATCGACATTACCCAGCTTCTCGCGTACGAAAGCACGCCATTCTTCCGCATGCTGCGGCTGTTCCGTGTCACGTGCGGCGATACGCGCTCGCAGCTTCTCCAGCTTCTTCTGCTCCGATTTCAACGCATGTTCTTGCGCCGCAACCGACTCCTCGAGCATACGACGACTGACGTGAAGCTGGGCGTAAGATTCGAGGTTCGTGGGGTCGTCAAGCAGCTCCTGTTCAAGTTTGAGCTGCTTCTCCCGTTCAACGATCTCCTCCCGCTCGCGACGACGTTTCTCGACCTCTTCTTGTGCTTTCTGGCTAAACATCGACTGCTCATCAGCGCTAACCAGCTTCTTATTAGCCTGATATTTAGCATCGTCACCGAACAAGCCTTCGTGATGACCGGTCAGATGAACCTTGACACGACCACCGATGGATTTCAACGAGAGTCGAAGTCTTTGAGCGTCACGCTCGGCTTCGACTTGCGAGTCGTAAGTACCACAGACGGTGTAGAAACCGTGAAGATCGTTCAGTGGTTGGCGGCCGAGACAGTAGAAGGACACGCAGTATTCACCTTGTCGAACACCTTTTAACACTGGGAGAGCGGCCATTTAGTAATCGGATACTAGCTTTAAACTGTGTGCGAAAAAAAGAGTGATTCCGGAAACTACTCGTTCCGAATAGTTAAAATGGAGGTGTTTCGCCGGCTCTCGTTGGATACGACGGAGCAAGTCAAGAACATCCCTTCGTCCTTCTTCCTCGACGAAACAGGGGCTTTGTATGCTTGCGGGATTAACGGTTATGGTCAACTCGGCCTCGGAGACAATTCGCACAGGTCGACGGATACAAGGGTGCCGCTAGAGGAAATGGTGAAGACGGTAGTAACTAGTAGTTACTCCACATACGTTCTCACAGTCAGCGGGGCGTTGTATGCTTGCGGGTATAACGGTTGTGGGCAACTCGGCCTCGGAGACGTCCGAGACCGGTCGACGCTGACAAGGATATCGCTGGGCGAAAGTGTGGAGACAGTTGTAACTGGTAATGATTCCACGTTCGTTCTCACTGTCAGCGGGACGTTGTATGCTTGCGGGGATAACGATTATGGTCAACTCGGTCTCGGAGATCGTTCGAACCGGTCGACGCTGACAAGGGTACCGCTGGAGGAAAGGGTGAAGATGGTTGGAACTGGTAATAGTTCCACATACGTTCTCGCTGTCAGCGGGACGTTGTATGCTTGTGGGTATAACGGTTCTGGTCAACTCGGCCTCGGAGACGAACTAAACAGTTCGACGCTGACAAGGGTGCCGTTGGAGGAAAGCGTGAAGACGGTTGCGCTTAGAGGTATTTCCACATTCGTTACCACCGTCAGCGGAGTGTTGTATGCTTGTGGTCAACTCGGCCTCGAGGACGGCCAGCGCCAATCAACGCTGCGAATGGTGCCTGTAACAGAAGGAGTGGAGGCGTAGTGACTGCGTGTTTCAACAGTCTTGGTCAACTCTGCTTTCGCGAATAAAGAGACGCGCCCGTCACGGGCAAGGCAGTTGCTTGAAGTAATTGTTTTGGTAGTGTATTATACCTTTTCTTTTCTTATTGAAAAGAAAAGAACATTGAACCTCTCTATAAAATGGAGGTGTTTCGCCGGCTCTCACTGAATACTGCGTTCTCGACTGTTATCGAGAACGCAGGTTCGACTTTCTTGATCGACGAAACGGGGACGTTATATGCTTGCGGGAATAACTTGTACGGTCAACTCGGTCTCGGAGACAATTCGGATCGGTCGACGCTGCAAAGGATATCGCTGGACGAAAGTGTGGAGACAGTTGTAACTGGTAATGATTCCACGTTCGTTCTCACTGTCAGCGGGGCGTTGTATACTTGCGGGGATAACGATTATGGTCAACTCGGTCTCGGAGATCGTTCGAACCGGTCGACGCTGACAAGGGTGCCATTGGAGGAAAGGGTGAAGGCAATCGCGGCCAACAATAGTTCCGTATTAGTTCTCGCTCGCAGCGGGGCGTTGTATGCTTGCGGTGATAACATCTACGGTCAACTCGGCCTCGGAAACTATTCTACTTGGTCGACGCTGCAAAGGGTGCCGCTGGGAGAAAAAGTGAAGACAGTTGTAACTGGCGGTACTTCCGTATACGTCGTCACGGTCAGCGGAGCATTGTATTCTTGTGGTAGTAACCTTTATGGTCAACTCGGCCTCGGTGACAATTCGGAGCGTTCGACGCTGACAAGGGTGCCGCTGGATGAAATCGTGAAGACGATCGTAACCGGCGGTTACTCCAGATACGTTCTCACTAGCAGCGGGGCGTTGTATGCTTGCGGTTATAACGATTATGGTCAGCTCGGCCTCGGAGACAATCAGGGTAGATCGACGTTAACGAGGGTACCGTTGGGAGAAAGCGTGAAGAAGGTTGCAATTGGCAATGGTTCCGCATACGTTCTCGCTCGCAGCGGGATGTTGTATGCTTGCGGGAATAACGAGTATGGTCAGTTCGGCTTCGGAGATTCGCAGAACCGGTCGACATTAACGAGGGTACCGCTGGCTGAAAGCGTGAAGACGGTTGTGACTAGTAATCACTCCACATTCGTTCTCATTCTCAGCGGGGCGTTGTATGCTTGCGGTGATAACTGGGATGGTCGGCTTGGCCTCGGAGACGAGCAGGATCGGTCGACGCTACAAAGGGTGCCGCTGAAGGAAAGCGTGAAGATAGTTGTAACTAACGATTACACCTCATACGTTATCACCGTCAATGAGTCGTTATATACTTGTGGTGCTAACGATTATGGTCAACTCGGTCTCGGCGACGAAGAGTCGAGGTCAGTCTTCACACCCGTAACTAATTAGTACTCGGAAGGCTTCGACTCTATTAGAGCGGTAACTGTACTATTTCTTTCTTTTGAAAGAAGAAACGACGTTATAACTCTAATAGTTAAAATGGAAGTGTTTCGACGGCTCTCGTTGGATGCGACGGTTCAGACCAAGAACATCCCATCATCCTTCTTGCTTGACGAAACGGGAGCGTTGTATGCTTGCGGTAATAACGCTTATAGTCAGCTCGGCTTCGGAGACGATCTTGATAGGTTGACACTAACAAGAGTGCCTCTGAAGGAAACCGTGAAGATGGTCGTGGTTGATAATGCTGCTACATTCATTCTCGCGGTAAGCGGGGCGTTGTATGCTTGCGGGTTTAACTTTTATGGACAACTCGGCCTCGGTTACAATTCTTACCAGTCGACGTTACGAAAGATGCCATTGGAGGAAAAGGTGAAGATGGTCGTGGCTGATAATAGTTCCGCATACGTTCTCACTCGCAGTGGAGCGTTGTATGCCTGCGGGGATAATCGTTATGGTCAACTCGGCCTCGGTGACAGTGAGAACCGGTCGACGCTGACAAGGGTGCCATTGAAGGAAAGCGTGAAGACGGTTGTGATTGGTAATGGATCCACTTACGTTGTCATGGTTAGTGGAGCATTGTATGCTTGCGGTTATAACTGGTATGGTCAACTTGGTCTCGGAGACAGTTCAGCTAGGTCAACGTTAACGAAGGTGCCGCTGGTCGAAAGTACCGAGACTGTCATAATCGCTAACGGTTCCACATACGTTATCGCTGTCAGCGGGGCGTTGTATGCTTGCGGAGAGAATGATTATGGTCAACTCGGCATCGGAGATACGCAGCAAAGGTCGACGCTGGCAAGCGTGTCACTGGAGGAAAGCGTGAAGATGATTGTAGCTCAAAATAGTTGTCTATACGTCACTACCGTCAGTGGAGCATTGTATGCTTGCGGTTATAACGGTTTTGGTGAACTCGGTCTCGAAGATGGTCGGCATCAATCAACGCTGCGAATGGTGCCTATAATAGAAGGAGTGAAGACGTAGTGACCGACGGTTATAACAGTTTTGGTCAACTCGGTCTTCGCGACCAAAGAGACGGGGTCGGGCTTCGCACCTACATCGAACAAGCGCTTGTTCGATGTAGGTGTTTTGGTAGGGTAGTATACCTTTCTTTTCTTATTGAAAAGAAAAGATCCACGGGTCTGTTTATAAAATGGAAGTGTTTCGCCGGCTCTCGCTGGCTACGGAGCCTGCGATCACGGGTATCAATTCAAACTTCCTCCTTATGGAAACGGGCGCGTTGTATGCCTGCGGTTATAACGGTACTGGTCAATTCGGCATTGGAGACGGTCTGAACAGGTCAATACTGACGAGGGTGCCACTGGAAGAAAGCGTGAAGATGATTACGACTGGTGGGGATTTCACATTCGTTATTACCGTTAGCGGAGCGCTATATACTTGCGGTAATAACAATTTAGGTCAGCTCGGCCTCGGGGACGATCGGGAAAGATCGACGCTGACAAGGGTGCCGCTGAAGGAAAGCGTGAAAACGGTTATGGTTGGTAATTACTCCGCATACGTTCTCGCCGTCGACGGAGCGTTGTATGTTTGCGGAGATAACAACTTAGGTCAACTCGGCCTCGGAGATACGCAGAACCGGTCGATATTTACGAGGGTACCGCTGGTGGAACACGTGAAGATAATTACGACTGGCGAGGATTCCACATTCGTTCTCACTGCCAGCGGGGCGTTGTATGCGTGCGGAGATAACAGTTATGGTCAACTCGGCCTCGGAGACAGGCAGAACCGGTCGACGTTGACAAGGATATTGGAGGAAAGTGTGAAGACGGTTGTGACTAGCGGTTACTCCACATACGTTATCACCGTCGACGGGACGTTGTATGCTTGCGGAGACAACGGTTCCGGTCAACTCGGCCTCGGAGATACGCAGAACCGGTCGACGCTGCAACGAGTGTCACTGAAGGAAAACGTGAAGACGGTCGTGGCTGACAATGCTTCTACATTCGTTCTCGCGACCAGTGGGACATTGTACGCTTGCGGGAATAACGGTTTTGGTCAACTCGACCTCGGTGACAAAAAGACGAAGACTGTCTTTACACCCATAAGGCGCACTCTCTATTAGAACGGTAACTGTACTATTTCTTTTGAAAAAAAAGAAACGACGTTACAATCCTACTTGTAAAATGGAAGTGTTTCGACGGCTCTCGTTGGATGCGACGGTTCAGACCAAGAACATCCCATCATCCTTCTTGCTTGACGAAACGGGAGCGTTGTATGCTTGCGGTAATAACGCTTATAGTCAGCTCGGCTTCGGAGACAGTTCGGATCGGCCGATATTTACGAAGGTGTCGTTGGACGAAACGGTGAAGACGGTCGTGGCTGGAAATCACTCTACCTACATTCTTACCGCCAACGGAGCGTTGTATACCTGCGGTTATAACCTTTTCGGTCAACTCGGCCTCGGGTACAATTCGTACCAGTCGACGCTGCAAAGGGTGTCACTGGAGGAAAAAGCGCAGACGGTTGTGACTGGTAGTGGTTCCACATACGTTCTCACGGTCAGTGGGGCGTTGTATGCTTGCGGGAATAACGTTTACGGTCAACTCGGCCTCGGAAACAATGAGAGTCGTTCGACGCTGACAAGGGTGCCATTGGAGGAAAACGTAAAGACGGTTGCGGTTGACGGTAGTTCCGCATACGTTCTCACAGTCAGCGGAGCATTATATACTTGCGGGTATAACGGTTATGGTCAACTTGGCCTCGGAGACAGTTCAGGCAGGCCAACGTTAACAAAGGTGCCGCTGGTCGAAAGTGCCAAGGCTGTCATAATTGCTAATGGTTCCACATTCGTTCTCACTCGCAGCGGAGCATTATATGCTTGCGGGTATAACGGTTATGGTCAACTCGGCCTTGGAGACGATCAGGAAAGGTCAGTGCTGACAAGGGTGTCGCTGGAGGAAAGCGTGAAGACGGTTGTCACTGACGGTAGTTCCACATTCGTCACTACCGTCAGTGAAGCATTCTATGCTTGCGGTTATAACGGGTTTGGGCAACTCGGTCTCGAAGACGATCGGCATCAATCAACGCTGCAAAGGGTACCTGTAACAGAAGAAGTGAAGACGTAGCGACTGCGTAGGTTTATCGACTCGGTCTTCGCGCCCGCAACGAGCAAGTCACTTGCTCGTTGTAATTTTTTGACGATGTATTTATACCCTTCTTTTCTTATTGAAAAAGAAAAAGCCCTTAAATCTGTTTATAAAAATGGAGGTGTTTCGCCGGCTGTCGTTGGAACCTGTGTTCTCAATATCTATTGAGAACACAGGTTCAACCTTCTTGCTTGACGAAACTGGGGCTTTGTATGCTTGCGGCTATAATTATTACGGGCAACTCGGCCTCGGAGACAGTTCGAATCGGTCGTCGCTGCGAAGGGTACCACTGGATGAAAGCGTGACGAAGGTTGTAGCTAGTGATTACTCCACTTTCGTTGTCACTCGCAGCGGGACGTTGTATGCTTGTGGTGATAACAAGCATGGTCAACTCGGTCTCGGAGACAGTTTGAACCGGTCGTCGCTGCGAAAGGTGTCACTGGAGGAAAGCGTTAAGGCTGTTGTAACTGGTAATGGTTCCACATTAGTTATTACGGTCAGTGGGGTGTTGTATGCTTGCGGGAATAACGAGTTTGGTCAACTCGGCCTCGGAGACAGTTCGGATCGGTCGACGCTGACAAGGGTGCCGTTGAAGGAAAGCGTGAAGACGGTTGTGACTGGTAATGGATCCACGTACATTACCACGGTTAGCGGGGCATTGTATGCTTGCGGGTTTAACTATTACGGTCAACTCGGCCTCGGAGACAGACAAGAACGTTCGACGCTGACAAGGTCTTTTGCTGAGGAAAGCGTTAAGACGGTCGCGACTAGTGGTTATACAGTATTCGTCGTTACTGTTAGCGGAGCATTGTATGCTTGCGGGGATAACAGTTCTGGTCAACTCGGTGTCGACCACTATAATAACCGGTCGACGCTGACAAAGGTGCCTGTAGAGGAGAGTGTTAAGACTGTTGCGACTGACAACTACTCCACGTTAGTTCTTACGATCAGCGGGACGTTGTATGCTTGTGGCGATAACGAGTATGGTCAACTCGGTCTCGGAGACAACGACAACCGGTCAACGCTAACAAGGGTGCCGCTGGAGGAAAGCGTGAAGACGAGCGTGACTCGAGGTATTTCCACATTCGTTCTTACGGTCAGCGGGGCGTTGTATGCTTGCGGGTATAACGAGTATGGTCAACTCGGTCTCGGAGACAGGAAGAACCGGTCGACGCTGCAAAGAGTAAAGCTAGAGGAAAATGTGATGTCGGTTGGAACTAACGGCAGCTCCGCATACGTTCTTACTCACAGCGAGACGTTGTATACTTGCGGGACTAACCATTATGTTCAACTCGGCTTCGGGGACGAAGAGGCGAGGTCAGTCTTCACACCCGTTCTATTAGAACGGTAACTATACCATTTCTTCTTTCTAAAAAGAAATGACGTTACAATCTTACTTGTAAAATGGCGGTGTTTCGACGGCTCTCGTCGGATGCGACGAGATCGATCTTTCGTACCTCGGGTAAACACTTTACTCGAAGGAGAGAAGTATCTACACCTCTCCTTTTCATTGGTCTTTTCTCACCCGAAATGTATCGGAGCAGTAACCACTCGTCATTTTCTTCTCTGGGAAAATGAAAAAAAATACTTCCGTTGAATTCGCTTATAAATGGAGGTGTTTCGACGGCTCTCACTGGACGCGGAAGTAACGACAAAGAACAGCACTTCGACCTTCTCGATTATCGAAACGGGAGCATTGTATGCTTGCGGGGACAACAGCTCTGGTCAACTTGGCATCGGAGACAACCAGCGCCGATTGACGATGCAAAAGGTGCTGCTGGAGGAAAGTGCGAAGGTGGTCGAAAGCGGTGACGATTTCACATACGTTCTCACTCGCAGCGGGGCGTTGTATGCTTGCGGGTATAACGGTTTCGGTCAACTCGGCCTCGGAGACAATATGAACCGATCGATATTGCAAAGGGTACATCTGGAAGAAAGAGTGAAAATGATCGCGGTTGGCGGGTATTCTCTATTTGTTCTCACCGTCAGCGGGGCTTTATATGCTTGCGGGTATAACAGTTATGGTCAACTCGGCCTCGGAGACAGTCAGGATCGTTCGACGCTGCAAAGGGTGCCGCTGGAGGAAAGAGTGAGGACGGTTGTGGCTGGCAATGGTTCTACATACGTTCTCGCTACCAACGGGGCGTTGTATACTTGCGGTTATAACTGGTATGGTCAACTCGGCCTCGGGGACAGTCAGGATCGTTCGACGCTGCGAAGGGTGTCGTTGGAGGAAAGCGTGAAGACAGTTGTAATTGCCGATGCTTCCTTGTACGTCATCACGGTCAGCGGGACGTTGTATGCTTGCGGGAATAATTATTACGCTCGACTCGGCCTCGGAGACATTTGGAGCCGGTCGATACTAACGAAGACACCGCTGGAGGAAAGCGTAGAGACGGTTGTAGCTCGTAATAGTTGTCTATACGTTGTCGCTGTCAGTGGGACGTTGTATGCTTGCGGGTATAACAGTTTTGGTCAACTCGGCCTCGGAGGCGATTCGAGCCAGTCGACGCTGGTAAGGGTGCCGTTGGAGGTAAGCGTGAAGATGGTCGTGGTTAGTAATTCTTCTGCGTACTTTCTCGCTACCAACGGGGCGCTGTATGCTTGCGGGTATAACGGTTACGGCCGACTCGGCCTCGGGGATTTGCTGAGTCGAAAGACGCTGACAAGGGTGCCGCTAATCGAACGCGTGAAGACACTTGGAATTGGCGAGAGGTCAGTGCTCGTTACCACCGTCAACGGGGCGCTCTATGCTTGCGGAGATAACGAGTACGGTCAACTCGGCCTCGGAGACAACACAACGAGAACGGTCTTCACAGTCGTAACATATTAGTAGGCAATAGAGCGCTTGTTCTACTCGAGTAGTAACTCGCTTGTTTCTTTTAAAATGAAAAAGAAAGAAGTAAACCTTCCTATGAAAATGGAGGTATTTCGCCGGCTCTCGTTGGCAGCGGGGATTGCGATCGAAAGCTACGATTCGACCTTCTTAATTGTCGAAACGGGAGCTTTGTATGCTTGTGGGAATAATAGTTATGGTCAGCTCGGTCTCGGAGATACGCAGAATCGTTCGACACTGACACGGGTGTCGTTGGAGGAAAGCGTGAAAATGGTCGCTATTGGCAATTGGTTCGTATTCGTTCTCACGGTCAATGGGGCTTTATATGCTTGCGGGTATAACAGTTCTGGTCAGCTCGGTCTCGGAGACAGACAGAATAGGTCGACACTGCAAAGGGTGGCGCTGGAGGAAAAGGTGAAGACGATTGTAGTTAGCGATCATTGTACATTCGTTATCACTGTCGATGGAGCGTTGTATGCTTGCGGAGATAACGATTCTGGTCGGCTCGGTCTCGGAGACGATTGGAACCGGCCGACGCTGCAAAGGGTACCTGTAGAAGAAAGCGTGAAGACAGTTGTAACTACCAATAATTCTACATTCGTTCTCACTGTCAGCGGGGCGTTGTATGCTTGCGGGTATAACATTTCCGGTCAACTTGGTCTCGGAGACAATGAGAACCGGTCGACGCTCCAAAGGGTACCGCTAGAGGAAAGCGTGGATACAGTCGTAACCGGCGGTAGTTCCATATTCATTGTAACCGTTAGTGGGGCGTTGTATGCTTGCGGTTATAACGGTTCTGGTCAACTTGGCCTCGGGGACAGCGAGAACCGGTTGATGCTGCGAAGGGTGCCACTAGAGGAAAGCGCGATAATGGTTGCGGCTGCCAGCGGTTACGTATTCGTTATCACCGTTAATGGAGCATTGTATGCTTGCGGGCATAACCTTTACGGTCAACTTGGCCTCGGAGACACTCGAAACCGGTCAAAGATGCAAAGGGTTCCGTTGGAAGAAAGAGTGAAGACGGTCGTGACTAATGCTAGTTCAGTATTCGTCCTCGGCGTCAGCGGGACGTTGTATGCTTGCGGCTACAACGGTTTCGGCCATCTCGGCCTCGGAGACAATTTGAGCCAATCGAAGCTGGTAAGGGTGTTGATAGAGGAAAGCGTGAAGACGGTTGCGGCTAGAGGTATTTCAACGTTCATTCTCACCATCGACTGCGAGTTGTATGCTTGCGGTTATAACAGTTTTGGTCAACTCGGCCTTGGGGACAAGGAACTGAGATCAGTCTTTGCACCCGTAACAAATTAACGCCCGGAAAAACCCCCAGCTGATTTATTCCTTTTCCTAAAATGAAAAGGAATATCCCTTAAACCTGCTTGCAAATGGAGTCTTTTCGCCAGCTCTCGTTGGATGCGGCTGTATCGATCAATAGTTACGATTCAACCTTCTTGATTGTGGAAACGGGGGCGCTGTATACTTGCGGCTATAACGGTTACGGCCAGCTCGGTCTCGGGGACAGTCAGGACAGGTCGACGCTGACAAGGGTACCGCTCGAGGAAAGCGCGAAGACTGTCGTAACTGCTTATAATTCTACATTCGTTCTCACCATCAGCGGGACACTGTATGCTTGCGGTGATAATCGTAACGGTCAGCTCGGCCTCGGGGTCGACCAAGGAAGGTCGACGCTGACAAAGGTGACATTGGAGGAAAGAGTGAAAACGGTTGTAATTGGTAATAGTTCCACATACGTTCTCACTCGCAGTGGGGCATTATATACCTGCGGGTTTAACGGCTATGGTCAACTCGGCCTCGGTGACAGGCAGGATCGTTCGATACTGCAAAGGGTGCCGTTGGAGGAAAGCGCGAAGATGGTCGTGACTGGTGGTAATTCCACATTCGTTATCACTCGCAGCGGGGCGTTGTATGCTTGCGGAGAGAATGGCTATGGTCAGCTCGGTCTCGGAGATTCGCAGAAACGATCGGTGTTGACAAGGATAAAGATGGTTGAAACCGCGATGACGATCACAGCAAACAATGATTTCGTATCCGTTCTCACCGCTGGAGGGGCATTGTATACCTGCGGGTATAACAATTACGGCCAGCTCGGTCTCGGAGACATTCAAAATCGATCGACACTGACAAGGGTACCGCTGGAGGAAGGAGTGAAGATGGTTGCAGTCGGCAATGGTTTCTTATTCGTTGTCACCATTGGAGGGGCATTGTATTCTTGCGGGTCTAACTTTTCCGGTCAACTCGGCCTCGGAGACGGTTCGAATCGGTTAACACTGACAAGGGTTCCGTTGGAGGAAAGCGCGAAAACAGTTGTAACTGGTAGTGGTTCCACGTACGTTCTCACTCGCAGTGGGGCGTTGTATGCTTGCGGGAATAACAGTTTAGGTCAACTCGGCCTCGGAGACTATTTTGCCAAGTCGACACTGACAAGGGTACCTGTAGATGAAAGAGTGAAGACGGTTGTGATTATTGATGATTCCGCATTTGTCCTCACTCGCAGTGGAGCGTTGTATACTTGCGGGTATAACTATTATGGCCAACTCGGCCTCAGGGACGAAGAGGAGAAACTCGTCTTCACAGCCGTGGCAAATTAGTGGTCAGAAGCCATCTGTTATACTAAAGCAGTAAATATACCTTTCTTTTCAGAATGAAAAGAAGCGTCTCTTGAACCTCCCTTGTAAAATGGAAACGTTTCGTCAGCTCTCACTTGTCACGAAGATAACGATCAAGAAGTCCAACTCGACCTTCTTACTTGATGAAACAGGCGCGTTGTATGCTTGTGGTTATAACGAGTATGGTCAACTCGGCCTCGGAGACGATCAGGATCGTTCGACGCTGACAAGGATGCCGCTGGAGGAAAGCGTGAAGACGGTTGTAGTTGGTAGTGGTTCCACATACGTTCTCACTCGCAGCGGAGCGTTGTATGCTTGCGGTTATAACTATTTCGGCCAACTCGGCCTCGGAGACAAGCAGGATCGGTCGACGCTGACAAGGGTACCGCTGGAGGAAAGCGTGAAGACGGTTGTAACTTGTAATGATTCCACATACGTCTTCACCGTCAGCGGAGCATTATACGCTTGCGGCGATAACGGTTATGGTCAACTCGGCCTCGGGGATTACCGGAACCGGTCGACGCTGCGAAGGGTGCCGCTGGCGGAAAACGCAAGGATGGTTGTTGTGGGTAATTTTTATTCCACATATGTTCTCACCGTCAGCGGAGCGTTGTACGCTTGCGGATATAACGGTTTCGGTCAGCTCGGCCTCGGAGACAATCGGGCTCAGTCGAGCCTAACAAGGGTAAAGATGGACGAAAAGGTGATGACGATCACGGCTGACAATAATTTCGTATATGTTACTACCGTCGACGGTATATTGTATTCTTGCGGTCGTAATTTGCACGGTCAACTTGGTTTCGGAGACAATCGACACCGATCAAGCCTGCAAAAGGCGCCTTTGCGAGAAAAAGCGATGACTATTATAACCGATAACAGTTCCGTATTCGTTGTCACTCGCAGCGGAGCGTTGTATGCTTGCGGGAATAACTATTTTGGTCAACTCGGCCTCGGAGACCGTGAGGATCATTCAACGCTGCGAATGGTATCGTTGAATGAAAAGGTAAAAACGGTTATTATTAACAGTCAATCTGCGTACGTTGTCACCGTCGGCGGGGCGTTGTATGCTTGCGGGTATAACAGTTTTGGTCAGCTCGGCCTCGGAGACAATCAGGATCGGTCGACATTTACGAAGGTGCCGCTGGAAGAAGGCGTGAAGATAGTTGGAATTGGCGATTATTCCATATACGTTCTCACCGTCAGCGGCGCGTTGTATGCTTGCGGAAATAACAAGTATAGTCAACTCGGTCTCGGCGACAACGTGCCGAGAACGGTTCTCGCACCCGTAACATATTAGTGGTAGCACAGATGGTCATACCTTTCTTTTCCCTTGAATGAAAAGAAAGTACCTTTGAACCTAGTTATAAAATGGAGGTGTTTCACCGACTCTCGTTGGATACGAAGATGTCGATTAAGGGCAGTGAGTCGACCTTCTTGCTTGATGAAACGGGGGCGTTGTATGCTTGTGGTGAGAACGACTCTGGTCAACTCGGCCTCGGGGACAGTTCGAACCGGTCAATTTTCACACTCGCAACAAATAGCTCCCAAAAATCATCCGCTCCACTAGAGTAGTAAATATACCTTTCTCTTTTTGAAAAGAGAAAGCTCCCTTTCCTGCTGGTAAAATGGAGGTGTTTCGCCGTCTCTCGCTAGATGCGGAGACAACGATCAAGAGCCACGCTTCAACCTTCTTAATCGTCGAAACGGGAGCATTGTACGCTTGCGGGAATAACGATTATGGTCAGCTCGGCTTCGGTGACAATCGGAGTATGTCGACACTGCAAAGGGTGCCGCTGGAAGAAAGAGTGAAAACTGTTGTAACTGGTAGTAGTTCCACATACGTTGTCACAGTCAGTGGGGTGTTGTATGCTTGCGGGAATAACGAGTATGGCCAACTTGGCCTCGGAGACCATCTGGAAAGATTGACGCTACAAAGGGTGCCGTTGGAAGAAAGCGTGAAGACAGTTGTGACAGGTAATAGCTCCGCGTACGTTCTCGCTGTCAGCGGGGTGTTGTATGCTTGCGGAGAGAACCGTTGTGGTCAACTCGGCCTCGGAGACAATGAGAACCGGTCGACGCTGCAAAGGGTAGCTGTAGAAGAAAGCGTGAAGACAGTTGTAACTGGTAGTAGTTCCGCATTCGTTCTCACTCGCAGCGGGGCGTTGTATGCGTGTGGGTATAACGTTTTCGGTCAGCTCGGCTTCGGAGACAATCGAGGTCGTTCGACGCTGACAAGGGTACGATTGGAAGAAAGTGCGAAAATGATTGCGACTAGTGATTACTCCACATACGTTCTCACTCGCAGCGGGGCGTTGTATTCTTTCGGCCTTGGCAACAATTCGAGCCGGTCGACACTGCGAAAGGCATCGCTGGAGGAAAACGTGGCGACGATGACTGTTGACAGGGGTTCTGTATCAGTCATTACGGTCAGCGGTGTATTATATACTTGCGGAAATAACGAGTATGGTCAACTCTGTCTCGGAGACAGTCGAAAGCTTTCGACGCTGACAAGGGTGCCGCTGGCGGAAAGAGTGGCGACGATTACGGTTGGCAGGAGTTCCGTATTAGTCGTCACGACCAGTGGGGCATTGTATGCTTGCGGGCATAACCATTTCGGTCAACTTGGCCTTGGAGACAATCGGGATCGGTCGACGCTGACAAGGGTACCGCTGGAGGAAAGAGTGAAGACTGTTGCGACTGGTTATTACTCCACGTTCGTTCTCACTCGCAGCGGGGCATTATATTCTTGCGGCTATAACGGTTTTGGTCAACTCGGCCTTGCGGATGAAGAGCCGAGGTCGGTCTTCGTACCGGTAACAAACTAATATCTTCTTTCGAATATGATATCTACTCTACTAGAGTAGATACTACACCTGCGTGCTTTGGACGCGAAGATAGCTATCAATTACCGAAACTACCTTCTTTCATCACGTATGATGAAAAAACAAGTACTTCCTATACTTCGCTGAGGCGCCTCGGTACCGGCGGCGCGGACGCTAGTAACGATCGCGCGGAAAGCAACTCCTCGTTTAGAACTATATCTGGTAACTCTTCAACCCCGAGCTTTTTACATATTATGTTAACCTCGAGCGTGCGATTGCGACTCTCGCGCATGCTGTAACTCTTGAGTAATCGCAACGAGATCGCACCGACGTTCAAGCCGATTGCCCAGTACTTGAGCACCGGATTAGCTAATGCTGACTCTAGAGCCAGTAAGATCGTAGCTATGGCCAGTGAGAGTTCACTGGCAGCCTCAAGAATATAACTACCAACGCGAAACCAGTAACGAGCAACTAACCCGCTACGTACATCGTCAATTTCCGCAACACCGACGAGTTTGATGATTTCGGAACCTGCGCTCATTATTACTACAGGAGAGAGTGAAGAAGCGGTAACTTCAAATTAACGACGCGCGGCGCCAATGCGACGGATCCCTCTTCTGACACCGGTGGTGACAGGTGACGCACGCGGAGCAGAACGACTAATACGTGCAAGTTCCGCTCCTACCAACTTATCACCCTTATAAGTTTCGAGTTGTCGCAGCAGAGCATCGCGTGTCGAAGCACCAGCGCCGTCCAACTGCGAAAGTAGAGCACGTCCTTTCCAAATCTTTTCCAGTTCAAGAAAGAGTTGGTAGAGCTCTTCTGTCTGCTCGTCCATTAGCTGCGCGACCTCTGAACTGGCACTGAGCCGACTGTGGACGCGCAGACGCGCGAAAGCATCGAGGAGTCGGAAGGCATCGGGGTTGTTGCGTAACTGCGTACTAAGTAGATCGAAAGCATCATCACTCTTCTGTTCCAATTCTCGCATAGCACGAGTATCGTGATTTTCAAGGGTGGTGAGTACTTGTTCGATTAAGAGTAACCACGGGCTTTGGAGGTAGTCGCTACCTCCCAAACTGCTACCGTTGCTCGTAGAAACGGAACCGCTTCGGCCAGTTGCGGCCGAAGCAGGCGCGGGGCGTTGCGAGGCTCTGCTCTCACCAATTACACCTGAGGCTCGCGATGCAGGGTAATCTACTTGGTCGAGGAAGTCTGCCAGTTCTTCTTCGAAAGAAGGCTCGCCTGATAGTACGCTGCCCACGTTGTAATATTCGTTGGCAAGTAGCAGTAACTCATACTCTTCGAAGAGTTGGTATGTAGGTCGTTGCGTCAGTAGGCGCTCGAGTTCCGGTCGGCGACGCTCGTTCGTGGTAAGCACGTAATCTTCAAGGGTATCGTTGTTAGTGATAGAATGATCGGGTAAGTAGCCTCTTGTAGGCTCCTCTTCCACAGAAGGGTCAATAAGCGTGGTTGCCATCTCAGTAGTAAGCGGGCGGGCGATGGGAGTGCGACGCGGTGCTGGTCGCGACGGTGTCGTGTATTCGCGATTGTTCGGATACGGGAAGGCCATTTAGGTGTAACTATAATTTTAACTATGAAAGTTCTTCTGGGAGAGAAGAACACAGGCTTACATTGCTTCGTCGCCGCTCTCTACTACCTGTAACGCAGTCTTGTGCGTCGCGATGGTTTCGATCTGCTCGAGCGCGCGTAGCCAATGTTGTTGATCAGCATGCCAATTCCTCTGGCTCGTGCGCATAACTTCGGTATCGCGTTCGTACATGGCGACTATGAGCTTATGACTGGTTTCCATCGCGGTGGTCGCGGCAAGTGTTTGGGTCAAACATTGCTTCAGCTTAGCGTTTTCCGCCCGCAGAGTTTCAAGCTCGAGAGTAATACTCATGACTGAATACCAGAAAGGGAAGAAGACATTTCGATTCAAATGCACAGCGTCAAACAACTCCGCGAGCTAGCATGCCACCTCAAGCTGCGTTACTTCCATCCCGCAATTGGTGTGTACTGGCACCTCGAGAGTTGCGCGTGCGTGCTACGCGTACTGGAGTACGGTAAAATGGAGTCGATTTGATTCTGGGAATTTTTTAGAAGGGTACTTTCTAAGTTTGTCCCCGACAACCACCGTTCTCTTCTTGAAAGCAACCCCTCTCGAAACCCAAGTCATGTCCGCATCTGCCCCCAACGCCGAACCTGTGCTGATCGTCAACGATCATGCCAAGCGTCATCAAGACGTGAAGATCCCGCTGCTGCTGATCGAAGCACTGAAGCTCACGCCGGAGCAGGTGCGCGAGCTGTATGTCAGCGACAACCAGAGCTACTCCAACGGCATGGAGTTGATCCAACTCCACTTCAAGACCGACACGCCCTCGGCGGAGGTTCAGAAGTATCGCGGCGTGGTGTTCAAGTATGGCGACCCGATCAACCCGCGCTTGGTGTCGATGCGCGCGATGTCCTTTCCGTATGCCGATCCCATCATCGCGGATGAACTGCCGGCGCACTTCGTAGAGCAAGGAGATAAGGTCAAATACTCCACCAGTCGCCAAGGCTTCGTGGCGCGCGTGTTCTGTCCAGTTAACACGGTGTGCGTCAGCACGCACCGCAAGATCGACTGCGCGCGCTCCAAGTTCGGAGCATCCATTCCTATGAAGGAGATGTTCCAGCAGGCGGCGGAGCTGGCCAAGTTCGATCCTGCGAAGCTGTTCACCAGCGCGGAGAGCAAGCTGTATTGCCACGTGTTCTTCGTCTCGCATACCGATATGCGCCTGCTGCCCACGGAGGACGATGCGCCCGAGCTGATGTATCTGGGCTCGCTGCGCACCGATGCCAAGAAGCTGATGTGGGCGGACGCCGTCGAGGACGACGAAGACGATGACCGCGTTGCTTCGCTGGAGGTGATGCTGCCCGCGGAACCGCAGCTGCCCGCGTTGGAGCTGCTGCGCCCGCGTTACTACTCGCCCGCCGAAGCACAGGCGCTGTTTACCAACGGCACGCCGCTTATCGCATGGGTCGCGGGCAGCGCACCCACGCGTCTGGTGCCGACGAGCCGCGACCGCAAGGAGCAGATCCGCGGTAATACGCCTAACCTCAAGCTTGCGTGGTACAAGCTGCTGGACAGCGGCAAGCAGGACAGCTTGCGCGATGTCATCCCCGCTGCCAAGCACCACCTGTTGGATGAGTATTGGGCGGAGCTGCTCCAGATGCTGGACGGCAAGCCGGCAGTGAACGGCAAGGGTGAGCCGACGTTCAAGGGTTCGCCGATGCCGGCCAAGGGTTCGCTCATCGAGCACCTACTGTCGTTGTTGCCGAAGCTGAAGGCCGAAGCTGATCGCGCTACATATCTCGCGGCTCTGGGCAAGGCCACGGCGCCCGTGCTGCGACGCCTCGAGTCCTACGAGCGCAACCTGCTGGGCAAGAGCGACAAGGAGAAGACCGTGACGCTGACGCGCTTCCTCCGCCTTCACCTCTGGAAGGACTTGACCTGCCCCAACGTATACACGCTCATTTCCGAGTTCAAGCGCGCCATTGCACCGCCGGCTGAGCGTGCGGCTATGGCAGCCGCGGCGCAGTAAGCCGCCACCCGACACACTGATACATACCATCACATCCTTCTTTGATAGAAGGATATTACATTCGCGCATAGGCTCGTAAAACTACAACTAATGTATCGATAGTTAATTGTTCGAGGGAACCACGTGTGTACCCGATTAATAGTCGTGATATACTCTTGTCGATAAACTTCCCATACAGTCGGGGTAAAGACAAGAAGGATTAGTTCTGTAACGAGTTCATCCTCCGACAAGTCGCGTTCGAGTTCATAATCGAACGCGGTTGTTAGCGTAGTAATCTTGTGCGACGAAGCTAGTCACGCGCCAATTTCGACATCTTTACATTAACGAAAATATTGTTCACCACCTCTAAAGAATGGAACTGGTACCTTTACTCGCACTGCTTCTCGTGGTACTCATCATCTATCTTCTCGCTAATGGTTACGTCCCTTTCCTCGCCGATGACAGTTCTGCACCGGACGCACCTCCTGCTGTTGGTAACCGTTCGATTAAGAAGAAGATTACGCATCGGAAACGGTGAAAATATCTTTAGTAGTTAAATGAAGCTACGTCTCGCACTCGGCGCACGGCTTCGCGTCGCAGAAATGGAAGTAGTGCTTACCACCTTCGATGATGAAGTAGTAACTCTCTCCGTCGATGGTGTGGAAGTCGCATTGCGCTACGATGACCCTGAGAACAAGAGCGGTAGTCTGATCGTGCTGAACGCGATTACTTATGTCTTTCAGGGAGGAGCAAAGAGCCTCGAGGTTCGTACCGGCGAACCGCTAGTTCGCGACAGGCCGACTTCTGCTGAAGATGCAAGAAGAAGCAATGGCACGGGGCGTCTTCGCCCCACGAGTTCACCGTCAGCACGTGCGGCTAATACAAAAGAAGTCTATTTCTCTTTCCGTTACGCTCGTGTGGAGTTCGAGGGCGAGGCGCTTACTCTCGAACTCGCTAGCAGTGACGGAGAAATACCACAAACCCAATATTCCGACCGCTTGGGTTTTCTACTTCAAAATACTACCGCGAACACAGTGGTGTTCGCGATTACTGATCCTTTTGCTGAATTAACTATGCCCTTAACCGTTGAACTGGGTGACTCGGATTACGACGAGGGACTCGTTACTATTATCTCTCACACCTCGCGGCAGTTCGCCCTCCAAGGTCTCGGAGAGGAGGATGGTAACTTCTCATTCCGCGTTGCGCCATTCTACTTCCCCGTGGAAGAACAGGACTATTCGTGCCGGCGTTGTGATTGATTCCTTTCTTTTTTCGAACCCCGAAAAGATTATTCTAATACCACGATGTTGCAGCACGTTACCGGAGATCTGGTTACGTTTCCGGTTCAGTATCGCGCACATCACTGTTCGAGCGTTACGACTCGCGTCGCGGGTATCACAGCGCAATTATTCCGCGCATTTCCAAGCGCTAACATCTACACGAATCGCATTCAACCATATCTTCTTGGAACTATTGAAGTGCGAGGCTCTGTCATCAGTATGCTCACGCAGCGGTATAGCGGGAATCCGCGGTCGAACGACGGTAGCCTTGAACGCTTGCTGGCTTTTCGCCGCTGCTTGGTGCTTATTGCGGCGCTGCCTGACCTGTGCGCGATAGCCTTCCCCGATAACAGTTCCTGTGATTACTGGCCGTCCTACCTACGCGAATTACAACAGTTCGCCGCCGCACAGTCGCATGTGACGGTATACATAGTCTCATCATAATCTCTTCTGACTGTCAGAAGAGAACTAACACACGTGTGTTCCGTACTTAATACGGCTCAGGTCATAGCCAAGACTAACAAGTAACTTTCGAAGTAGGGCTTGTTGTTCACACGTTGGTACCTGCGTGCGACTCAGCACGTAGAATGAACCTGTTGCTCGATCTAACCGCGAGTCGACTATTGCGAACGAATACGGTTCAGTAGTATCTTCCTCTGTTACAGGTAATACGGCGCGCACAGCGTAATTAGCCGTAATTGCGAATCCTAACACTGCTTTCTCAAGGCGCACGCGAAACAGTTGCGGTGTAGCAGTGCTCGTGAGCGTGCCGTCAATGGTGCGTTGCTTGCCTCGCGAGCTAAGAGTGTTACGCACCGCAATAACCCCATCGTCGCGACGAGTGTAGTCGGCCGCGATGTTATGCGCATCCCGCGGTTCATACCAGTGAGCAGTGCTGGCGTATTGGTACCAACGTCCCAAATAACGATCGAGCGTAAACGTCGTACTCATTTATTACACAAAAAGAAAGATGAGTAATCGTCTCGCTGCGGTGTTAATTGCCTATTTTCAAGTAGCGGATCGCACTGAAGCGTTGATACCACTGATTCGCCGTTTAAGCGTCGAGTCAGTGCGTGCGTTATACGGCGAGCTTCGCGGCGTCGACTTTCAAGCAACCGAACGCTTCAGTGACGGTCTCCTACAGTTCTTCTTACCCGCACGCATTCGAGCATGTGTCTCGCTCGATAACTACTTTCGTGTGCGCGACGAACTCTTCGCGGAAGTAGTATTGCCGTTATGGGATGAACTCTACGCTGAAACATTTATGGCAAAATAAATCTATAATGAAGTAAAAGATCATGGATAGCTGTCTCGCCAGTAGCAACTCATACACTTCTTTCCGTACCTGCGTGCTAAGTAACTCCCGTCGACAGCTGACGTCGACTCCCGATAGTGTGGGCACTGGTGTCGGTGCGATGCCAATCGGCACCAGCACCGCAGTGACACCGCCGATGGTATCAACACCTGATACCATCGGCGCCGGTGTCGATGCGGCGCCAATCGGCACCACCGCAGCACCCGCCACAGAGCTTAACCTCAGCTGTAACTGTCGCCCGACAAGCGCGATGGCTCGTCAGCAAAAGCGAGCCGCAACTGCAAAACCTAGCTTCCGCAAGTCACAGTAATCT
>Ga0326733_1000073_pt1 | contig 35950 bp, 36 predicted proteins | sample 14_GP2_308_FD_207946 | JGI IMG/M metagenome (GOLD analysis project Ga0326733, IMG submission 207946) | Glacier ice microbial communities from Ngari, Tibet, China - 14_GP2_30.8 | ecosystem: Environmental > Aquatic > Freshwater > Ice > Glacier | place: China: Ngari, Tibet | collected 2018-07-17
TGGCCGAGCCAGACAGGAAGGGGTAGAAGCCGGGTCCCTCGACGAGGGCTCCGGCGCGGGGAAGCACCTCCGGCAGATGCCGGGGCACCTCACGGCCCAGCACGCGAACCTCTCCGCTCGAGGGGGCGACCAGACCGAGCATCATGCGGATGCTCGTGGTCTTGCCCGAGCCGTTGGGCCCGAGGAATCCAAACACCGAGCCGCGCGGAACCGCGAGGTCGATCCTGTTCACGGCGGTCTGGCCGCCGAACCGCTTGGTCAGCCCGCGCGTCTCGATCGCAAGATCACCGTCGCCGGCGGTCGTCACCGGGCGTTGGCCGCATCCAGCAGTTGCTCGGGCGACACCGCCCCGGCGAACACGCGTCCGTCGTCGGTCAACAGAATGTTGACGAGAGCCGTGCTCAGCAGACGGCCACCGCCCACCGGCTCGGTCGCCGCGGTGTACAGCGGTGATGCGACGAGGTCAGCGGGGAGCACGCCCGTCGGCAGCTCGACGACCGAGCTCCAGCCCTTACCCGACACGGTGTACTCGGGCGCCTCGGCGGTGCCGCTGTCGGGCTTCGGCCCCTCCGGCGCGGTGCGCTCGGTGACGGTCGCGTCGGGCGGCGACTCGAACGCGAACAGGGCGGCGTCGGGGCTCTCGAGCGCCAGGTCGGTGAATGCCACCCGGAACGCGGGGGTGTCCTGCCCGCGCGCGAGGATCTCGAACGCGAGCGGGAGGCCCGTCTCGGAGTCCACCGCGATCGACACGGAGCCGACGAGCGTCTCGGTGTCGCGCGGGGCGAGGACGAGTTCGTAGGCGGAGCGGCCGGCGACGGTCGCGTCGGTGCCGACGGTGACGGCCGTGCTGGGATCCAGTTCGGTGAGCAGCCGGTCGGCGAGCTCCCCCGGCGTCAGCACCGCACCGGCATCCGGCACCGCGTCGTGCCGCTCGTCGTGGTCTGCGGGCAGCAGGACGTGCGTCGCGGTGCGATCGGTCGAGTCGTAGAGCCACACCTCGTCGCCGTTGCGCACGATGTTGCGCTCGGCGAGCTGGTCGAAGACCTGCACCCTGGCGAGGTCGGGCCCGTCGACGAAGACCCGCGCGGTGTGCGTTCCCGTCAGCAGTTCGAGGGCGGAGGCGATATCCGATTCGGGACCGGATCCGGATGCGCCGGAGCCGGAGAAGCCCGACAGGTCGGGGAGGCCGAGGTCCGATTTCTGCTCGATTGTGCCGGAGAAAACGTCGGCCTCGGACGTGGCGACGAGCTCGAGGAGTTCGCCGGCAGCGATGTCCGGGAGGTCGACGGCGGCCGTGGCGCCGAGCGGCGCGATGACCGCCCCCGCGACGACGACGGCGGGGATGAGTGCAGCGGGCAGCCACCGGGAATTCATGCCATCAGGTTACGCCCGGGCCACAAACTGCGACAGGCCCCCGAAGCAAACCCGAAGGTACGCCTCTGGGGCCTGTCGGCCGGTGACAGCTGGGGTCAGCGCGGAACGTCGCCGCGCCAGGCGCCGGTCGGGGTGTTGCGGCTCTCGATGAACTTCTTGAAGTTCTTGAGGTCGGACTTGATGACGTGGTCGTCGACTCCAAAGACGGCGCCGACCTTCTCGAGGAATCCCTCGGCCTCCCAGTCGAGCTGCACGGTGACCCGTGAACTCGTGTCGCTGAGCTTGTGGAAGGTCACCACTCCCGCGTGGTCCTCGTCGCCGCCGGTGCTGTTCCACGCGACGCGCTCGTCCGGGTGCTGCTCGGTGATCGTGGCGTCGAATTCGCGCTCGACGCCGCTGATCTTGACCTTCCAATGAGTGTGCGTGTCGTCGATCTGCGTGATCGACTCGACGAAGCTCAGGAACTCCGGGAAGGTCTCAAACTGGGTCCACTGGTTGTAGGCGATGTTCACGGGAACGTCGACGTCAACTGCTTCAATAACCTGGGTCATGACGTGCTCCTTGTCTTGTCGGTGCTGGTGAATCAGGTGGATGCCGGTGCTATGTGCGGCTGGCGCGCGTGCGCGGCTTGGCGTTCTCGGCGCTGACCATCCAGGCGAACTGCTCGAGCTTCTCAATGATCGCGTGCAGGATGTCGGCGCTCGTCGGGTCTTCTTCGTCGATCTCGTCGTGCACGTCGCGGATCGTCGTCACGGTCGCCTCGAGCCGCTGCGTGATGAGATCCACGACCTTCGTCGTGTCGACCTCGTCGCCGGGATACTTCGGCAGTGTCGTCTGGGCGACGACGACCTCGCTGCGTCCATCCGGCATCCCGTGCAGGGCACGCATACGCTCAGCGACCTGGTCGGAGAACTCGCGCGCCGCGTCGATGATCTCGTCGAGCTGCAGGTGGAGGTCGCGGAAGTTCTTGCCGACGACGCTCCAATGGGCCTGCTTGCCCTGGAGGTGGAGCTCGATCAGGTCGACGAGGACCTTCTGGAGATTGTCATCGAGCGTTTTAGACGCTTTCATGCGTATTCCTTCCGGTTGTTCCTCCACCAAACCAACCGGAATTGAGTGTTCCCTGTGAACGGCTTAGACGTCGCGGTCGACGGGGAGCCTCCCGCGGCGCACCGCGGCGACGAGGCTGGCGTGGTCCGCCTCGGTCTGGTCGGCGTAGGCACGCGCGAAACTCGCGAGTGCGAGCTCGAGCTTGTCGCCCGCGCCCGCGTATCCCGCGATCATCGATGCGCCGCTCGTGCGCGCGTGGCCCTTCGCGAGCAGACGGCCGCAGACGGTCACGTAGTCGGCCATCGCCGCGGCCCCGATCGCGTCCAGCGGAATGGTCCCCTTCATGTTGCGGAACTGCCGCACGTAGTATTGGCGGCCCTCAACCGTTGCCCAGCCCAACAGCGGATCGCTCACCGTCTGCAGTGCCTGCTGGTACTCGACGACGCGCTGGCCCTGGTGCGCGTGCCAGGCGGAATCGCCGTGGACGAATGGCGCGATGACCGAGCGCCTGGCCTGCTTCAGCTGCAGGAAGACCACGTCGTCGGGACTCGACCCCTCGCACAGCGCCACGAAGGCGCGCAGGCCGACGCTGCCGACCCCGACGACCTTGTTGGCGATGTCGAGGAGCGTGTACCCGCCGAGCACCCGTCGCCAGTGCGGCGCGAGCGTTTCGAGGTACCCGTCGAGCGCCTCGGCGAGCTGCGCCGCCTCCTCATCGCTCGGATGCGTGATGAGCGGCGGCTCCTCGACGATGCGTCTCCTGCCGTTCTCCTCCGTCGCGAACCGCGGGACCGCGCGGTCGCTCGTGCGGCGCCGGGCCCGCCCCGCCGCCTTGTCGATGCCCTTGTGCAACGACAGGTCGGTCGTCACCGCGTGCAGCCGGTCGACGTCGAGCCGCTCAAATGAGCGGTCGAGCAGCGACTGTCCCGCGAGTTCGCGCACGTGCTCCCGATAGGCGCGCCCGCACGACACGACGGCCGTGTGGCACTGCTCCTCGGTGAACCCGTTCTGCCGTCCCGCCACCCAGATGCTCGCGGCGAGGCGACGCAGGTCCCACTCCCAGGCGCCGGGGTGCGCCTCGTCGAAGTCGTTGAGGTCGATCACGAGGTCGCGTTCGGGCGAGGCGTAGAAGCCGAAGTTGCCCACGTGAGCGTCGCCGCAGATCACTGGGGTGATGCCGGTCGCCGGCAGGGCCGCGAAATCGTTGGCCATGACGATTGCCGTGCCGCGCAGGAATCCGTAGGGCGAGGCGATCATCCGTCCGACGCGCAGGGGGATCAGCCGGTCCTGCCGCCCCTCGTGCGATTCGATCACGAGGTCGACGGGGTCGGTGCGGTCGGGGGTGGGCGACCAGTCGGCGAGGGAGGAGCGGGGCACTGCTTTCCGCATGCCCTTGCCGAGCGCATACCGCTCGATTCGCGGAGTCGGGGTGCGCCGCAGCGAGCCGTAGTCGTCGCCGCTCACTCCCGCGTGCACCACGTGGCCGTTCGGAACCGCCTGCTCTTCCATGGGACAACTGTGCCATCCCGCGGGCGATGTTCGGGTCAGTGCTCGGCGTTCAACGCCGCCCGGGCCAGATCGAGCGCGGCATCCGGCTCCACCCTGAGCTCGCGGATGCGCTGCGCGAACGCGGTCGCCGCCGCGTGCGCCTGCCGCTGCGTGGCGTCGCCCGTCGCGGCGATGAAGGTGCCCTTCCGCCCGCGCGTCTCGATGACCTCGTCACGCTCGAGCTCCCGGTAGCTGCGCGCGACGGTGTTGGGTGCGATGCCGAGCTTGTCGGCGAGGCCCCGCACGGTCGGCAGCTTCGCCCCGGGCACAAGCGTCCCGGCGCGCACCGCCTCGATGATCTGCACCCGGATCTGCTCGAACGGCGCCACGCTGGACGCGGAGTCGATCACGAGGTTCATGGCGCTCTCCGTGTGTCGATGACCCTGATCAGCGCGTGCACCGGTGCGTGGTCCGATGGCCAGGACCCCTCGTAGCGGGTCACGTTGATCGCCGCCTTCACGACCTCGAAGACATCGCCGACGAGGATCCAGTCGATGCGCTTCCCCCCTCGAACCGGTGCGCGGTAGTGCGGAGCCGTGCCCCACTCTTCGCTCAACCTCTCGTGGGCGACCCGCCAGGAGTCGCGCAGCACCTCCTTCGCGACGAGCAGGCGGTGCTCCGCGCCGCTGGCGTCCGCATTGAAGTCCCCGATGACCACGGCCGGCACCGCGCTGCGATCGACGAGCTCCCGGATGGCCTCGGCGGACCGCTCGCGTGACCGGGCGTTGACGTGGTCGAGGTGAGTGTTGATGGCGAGGAACACCGTGCCTGTCGCGGTGTCGCGGAAAGTCGCGCGCACGATGACGCGGGGGATCTGATTGCCCCAGGTGACCGAACCGGCCAGCGCGGGGGTGTCGGATAGCGCGCTCTGGCTCCAGTCGAGCAGCTCCAGCCGGCGGGAATCGTAGAAGATCACGGAGTGCTCGCCGCTGTGGTCGGCCCGGCGGCCGTGCCCGACGAACCGGTAATTGGCGCCGAGGGTGTCGGCGAGGAACAGCAGTTGGTCGGGCAGCGCCTCCTGGATGCCGAGCAGCGTGGGCTGCTCGCTCAGCAGGAGCCGCTTCACCAGCGCCATCCGCTGGGACCAGTTGTCGCTGCTTCGAGGATTGACCACCGGCATCCGCCGCCGGATGTTGTAGCTCATCACGTGCAGATCGGGGGCCTCGGCCGGGCCGACCAGCGGGGCATCCGTCATGGTCCAAGAGTACGGGCGGCAGCCACGTAACAATTCCGCGGTTCACATCCGGCCGGGTGATGATGGACCCATGGACACCTCCGCGCCGATGCTGACACTGCCGATTCTCGATCTCTCCCGCCTGCAGGGTGGGGAAGCCGAAGCGGAGGCATTTCGTGCCGAGCTGCGCGAGGCCACCCACGAGTACGGGTTCTTCTACCTCACCGGGCACGGGGTGCCGGCCGAGCTCATCGAGCAGGTCATGACGACCTCTCGGGCCTTCTTCGACCTGCCCGAGGCCGACAAGATGGCGATCGAGAACCTCAACAGCCCGCATTTCCGCGGCTACACCCGCGTGGGTGGCGAGCTCACCCGGGGCCAGGTCGACTGGCGCGAGCAGATCGACATCGGGCCCGAGCGCCCCGCCGTGCCCAAGGGCGAGGGTGTCCCCGACTACTACGTGCTCGACGGGCCGAACCAGTGGCCGTCCGCGCTGCCGGAGCTGCAGCAGGTCATCACCGAGTGGCACGACGAGCTGAGCGGAGTTGCGCTCACCCTCATGCAGGCCTGGGCGAAGTCACTCGGCGCCGACGAGCACGTCTTCGACGAGGCGTTCGCGACCGACTCGTCGACGCTCATCAAGATCGTGCGCTACCCGGGCAAGTCCGACCCCGAGCCCAAGCAGGGCGTCGGCGCACACAAGGACTCCGGCGTATTGACCCTGCTGTTCGTCGAGCCCGGCAAGGGTGGGCTGCAGGTCGAGAAGGACGGGCAGTGGATCGATGCTCCCCCGGTCGACGGCGCGTTCGTCGTCAATATCGGCGAGCTGCTCGAGGTCGCCACCGACGGCTACCTCAAGGCGACCGTGCACCGGGTCATCTCGCCGCGCATCGGCGACGACCGCATCTCGATCCCGTTCTTCTACAGCCCGGCGCTCGGCGGGACCATTCCGGTGCTGACACTGCCCGACTCGCTCGAGGCGCCCGGCATCACGGTCGACCCGGCGAATCCGATCTTCCGCACCTATGGCGAGAACGCCCTCAAGAGCCGGCTGCGCGCGCACCCCGACGTCGCGGCGATCCACCACCCCGAGCTGCTGTCGTAATTTAGCGGTCCGACTTCGGCGGTGCAGCGGGCGTCGCCCCTGCATAAGGGGGCGACCCTCCGCCCGCGCGCGCCGGGTGGCTGCGCGCAACTCCGGCGATTCTCGCTGGCGGGGCAACAATCCAGCGTTTCCGGGGGCCGGGTGCGGCAGCATCCGACTTTCACCGGAGTTGTGAACACCCACGACTCTAAAGCGCCGGATCTCCGACGATGTGGGCGCCCGCCTCCTCGTATCAGGAACCCAGGGGCGGTTCAACGTGGTGGGGTGGGTGGATTGGCTGTCGCGTCGCGTGTCCGTCTGATATTCGGTCTGATGCTGCGCACAACTCCGGCGATTTTCCCGCCGAACGGCAAGCTGTCCCGTGTTTCCGGGCGGCGGGTGCGGCAGTATCCCGTGTCTCCTGAGTCGGGCACGCGCCTCCACGTCGCAGCATCCGCCGCCCCGCGGCTCAGAGGGTGCGGATGCGTGACGCCGGGTCGGGGTTGCCGAAGCGGTGCGACGTGATGCTGATCGCCTGCTCGCGCAGGAACGGCAGCAGCTCCACCCGCCCCTCGGTGGTGACGGGCCCGGAGTAGATCGCGACGTCCGGGTTCCCGCCGAACGCCTCGGCGAGAATTGTCGAGCTGCCGCCGATGAGCCGGATGCGCTCGGGACGCGAGTCGGACGCGGCGATGCGCGCCGCGAACGCCGCATCCGTCTCCACGACCTGCGCGCCCGCCGCGAGCGGGCTCTTCTCGCTGCGGAGGAGCGCGACGAGGCCGGCCGCCACCGGGACCGCGGTGCTGATCGACACCGGCGACTCGGCGATGGTTGCGGCGACGAGCAGCCGGACCATCTGGGCCTGCGAGGCGCCCTCGGAGAGCCTGATGGTGACCGGGATGGGCCGGTAGCGGAACACGTTGCGCTCCGCCGCGAGTCCCGAGACGTCGCGGGCGACGCCGAACTCGGCATCCCACGCGGCCTGGTCGCTCACCGCGGCCGCGCGCACGCGGTCGAATTCGTCGAAGGCGATCCCGGCCTGCGACGCCTCGATGACCTTCTTGACCTTCGCGCTGAGGCCCTTGAGTCGCACTGAACCGCTGGGCTTCGCGAACACGGGCTCGACGCTGCCCAGTGTGAAGAGGTAGTTCGGTCCGCCCGCCTTCGTGCTCGTGCCGACGCTCGAGCGCTTCCAGCCGCCGAAGGGCTGGCGGCGCACGACCGCGCCGGTGATCCCGCGGTTGACGTAGAGGTTGCCCGCCTGGACCTCCTCGATCCACTGCTCAATCTCGGCCGGATCGAGCGAGTGGATGCCAGCGGTGAGCCCGTAGTCCGGCGCGTTCTGCAGGGCGATCGCCTCGTCGAGGGTCTCGGCGTGCATGATCCCGAGCACCGGGCCGAAGTACTCGGTGAGGTGGAACTCGCTGCCGGCCGCGACGCCGTCGCGCACACCGGGGGACCACAGCCGGCCGGTGTCATCGAGTTGCGCGGGCTTCACGAGCCAGCTCTCCCCCGCGCCGAGCACGGTGAGTCCGCGCTGCAGCTTGCCGGCGGCGGGCTCGACGATCGGACCCATCTGCGTGGTCGCCTCGTGCGGCCAGCCGACCCGCAGGGTGCGCACGGCATCCTCGAGCTGGCGGCGGAACCGCTCCGACTTGGCGACGCTGCCGACGAGGATCACGAGCGAGGCGGCAGAGCACTTCTGCCCGGCGTGCCCGAACGCGCTCTTCACGATGTCCGCTGCGGCGAGGTCGAGGTCGGCGCTCGGGGTCACGATGATGGCGTTCTTGCCGCTCGTCTCGGCGAGGAGCGGCAGGTCGGAGCGCCAGCTGCGGAACAGCGCGGCCGTCTCCCACGCTCCGGTGAGGATGACGCGGCCGACGCTCGGGTGGGTGATCAGCTGGGTGCCGAGCTCGCCCTCCTCGACGTCGACGAGCGCGAGCACGTCGCGGGGCACTCCGCCGTCCCAGAGAGCCTGGACCATGACGGCGGCGCTGCGCCGGGCCTGCGGAGCCGGCTTGATGATCACACCGGCACCCGAGGCCAGGGCGGCGAGCACGCCGCCGGCCGGGATGGCAACCGGGAAGTTCCACGGCGGCGTCACGACGATGAGCTTCGAGGGAACGAACAGCGCTCGCTCGAGCTTCTCGAGGTCGAGGGCGCGCTCGGCGTAGTAGTGGGCGAAGTCGATGGCCTCGCTGACCTCGACGTCGCCCTCGGCGATCGTCTTGCCGGTCTCGCTCGCCATGACTTCGATGAGCTCGGCGCGCGCCGCCTCGAGGGCGTTCCCGGCACCGTGCAGCAGCTTCGCCCGTGACTCGGCGTCGCGCTCGCCCCAGGCCGTTCCAGCCGCGGCGGTGCTGCGCACGATGACCTCGAGGGTCTGGGCGTCGGTGACCAGCGCGTCGGCGAGCTGGCTGGCGCCGAGGGTGGAGGCCTGCGACCGTGCGAGGATGCCCCGGCCCCAGTCGCGGTTGGCGGCGATCGCGGGGTCGGTGTCCGCGGTGTTCGCGAACCCGTCGGTGACGTGGTCCGCGACGGGGGCGTCGCGGTTCTGCACCCGGTTCGACCGGGGAACGGTCTGGTCGAGCTGGGCGAGCGAGGCGAGGAATCGCTCGGCCTCGCGGTCGAAGACCTTCTCCGAGGTCGCGAGCTCGAACACGCCCGACATGAAGTTCTCCGGGCTCGCGTTCTCTTCGAGCCGGCGGATCAGGTAGGAGATCGCGGAGTCGAACTCGGTGGGGCGGACCACCGGTGTGTACAGCAGCAGCCCGCCGACGTCGCGGCGCACGGCATCCGCCTGTCCGGTCGCCATGCCCAGAAGCATCTCGAACTCGATGCGCGATTCGACCTTGCGGTCCTTCGCGAGCAGCCAGGCGAAGGCGAGGTCGAAGAGGTTGTGTCCCGCGACGCCGATGCGTACCGCGTCGGTCCGCTCGGGGGTGAGGGCCCAGTCGAGCACGCGCTTGTAGTTCGTGTCGGTGTCCTGCTTGGTGGAGTAGGTCGCGAGCGGCCAGTGGTGCATCTCGGCGTCGACTCGCTCCATCGCGAGGTTCGCGCCCTTGACGACACGCACCTTGATTCCGGCGCCGCCGGCGCGCCGGCGCTCCGTCGCCCAGGCGGTGAGGCGCTGCAGCGCGCCGAGCGCGTCGGGCAGGTAGGCCTGCAGCACGATGCCGGCCTCGAGGCCCGTCAGCTTGGGGTTGTCGAGGATCCGCTCGAAGACCGCGATGGTGAGGTCGAGGTCGCGGAACTCCTCCATGTCGAGGTTGATGAACTTGGTGGCGCCGGATGCCGCGGCGAGCTCGTACAGCGGGGTGAGCCGGGTCGCGACACGCTCGACGGTCTCGTCGAAGGCCCACATCGACAGCTGGCTCGCCACCGACGAGACCTTGATCGAGACGTAGTCGACGTCGTCGCGCTCGAGCAGGGCGCGGGTTCCCTCGAGGCGGCGGTCGGCCTCGCCGTCACCGAGCACGGCCTCGCCGAGCAGGTTGAGGTTGAGCCGGATGCCCTGGCTGCGGAGCTCCTGCATGCTCTTGTCGAGCTTCTCCGGTCGCGCATCGAGGATGAGGTGACCAACCATCCCGCGCAGCACCGCGCGGGAGATCGGCACGATCGGCCACGGAAGGATCGGGGCGAATCCCCCGCCGATCTGGATCGCGATGCGCATGTACCACGGCAGGAACGCCGGGATGTTGCGGGAGAGCGTCTCCAGGTTCTTGCCGGCGACCTTGAGGTCTTCCGGGCGCACGACCCTGTCGACGAACCCGATGGTGAAGTCGAGACCGACCGGGTCCTTGAGCACCCCCGCCAGCCGCTCCGCCGACGTGTCCGGCGCGACATCCGCGCTCTCGGCGAGCCATCGCCGCACCGTCGCAATCGTCTCGGAGGAGATGTTGTGCGGTCGCACGGGTGTACCAGCGAGCTCATTCGACATAGTCACGAGGGTAAGCCTTTGAACGGGGATCGGTCGGATGCTCCCAGTGTGACGGCCGCAAACGATAAGGTGAAGTGACCTTTGTTTATCGATAACAATCAGTTTTGCTTACTGTTTGAGGGAGCCGGATGCTGGACCTGCGCCGCCTGCGCCTGCTGCGGGAGCTGAGCATCCGGGGCACCCTCGCGGCCGTCGCCGAGGCGCTGTCCTACTCCCCCTCCGCCGTGTCCCAGCAACTGGCCCTGCTCGAGGCCGAGGCGGGGGTGCCGCTGTTGCAGAAAAGCGGGCGCCGGGTGCTTCTCACCCCGCAGGGCCAGGTGCTCGTGCACCACACCACCCTGCTGCTCGAGCGGATGGAGCTCGCCGAGGCCGACCTCACAGGCTCGCTCCAGGCCGTTGCGGGAACGGTGCGCATCGCCGTGTTCCAGTCGGCGGCGCTTGCGATCGTGCCCCAGGCGCTCACCCTGCTCGCGGCCGAGCATCCGGGGCTGCGGATCGAGGTCGTTCAGCGCGAGCCGGAGGCGGCCCTCTCCGCCGTCTGGGCGCGCGACTTCGACCTCGTCGTCGCGGAGCAGTATCCGGGCCACGCCGCCCCGATCGTCGGAGACCTCGACCGCATCGCGCTGTGCACCGATGCCCTGCGGCTCGGTACCCCGCGCGGCGCCGGCATCCGCTCGCTCGCGGGGGCCAGCGCGCATGCCTGGGTGATGGAGCCGCGCGGCACGGCGTCACGGCACTGGGCGGAGCAGGCCTGCCGCCAAGCCGGGTTCGAGCCCGACGTGCGGTTCGAGACGGCTGACCTGATGGCGCACATCCGCCTCATCGAGTCGGGCAACGCCGTGGCAATCCTGCCCGAGCTGGTCTGGGCCGGGCGGGCGCCGTCGGTCGAGACGGTGGGACTCAGCGGTGAGCCGCGCCGCACGGTGTTCACCTCGGCGCGGGCGGCGAGCGCGAGCCGGCCGGCGATTCGCGCCGTGCGCCGGGTGCTGTCCCGCTCGGTGGAGTTCGTCGCCCCGGATGAGCGGCCAGCGGGCACGAACTAGGCTCTCGGCATGAGCAGCGACGACGCGACAGCCCGCACCATCGTGATCGTGGGCGGGGGCCACAACGGCCTCGTCGCCGCGGCCTATCTCGCCGCCGCCGGCCGCACGGTCACCGTGCTCGAGAGACTCGACCACGTCGGCGGCGCGGCCGTGTCGGCCCAGGCCTTCGAGGGGATCGACGCCCGCCTCTCCCGCTACTCCTACCTCGTGAGCATGCTGCCGGCGCGCATCATCCGCGAGCTCGGCCTCGACATCTCGCTCATCCGCCGCCGCTACTCCTCCTACACGCCAGAGCCGGGCACCGACCGCGGGCTCCTCGTCGACAACGGCGACCCGGCGGCGACCGCGCGGTCGTTCGAGTCGATCGGGGCGGGGGCGGATGCCGCGGCCTGGGGCGACTTCTACGACGGGACGAGTCGCGTGGCCCGCGCCCTGTTCCCGACCGTCTGCGATCCGCTACTGACGCGGGACGAGGCCAGGCGCGCCCTCGGCGACGACCGGCTGTGGGCGTCGATAATCGAAGAGCCGATCGGCCGGCATATCGAGGCATCCTTCCGCCACGACCTCGTGCGCGGCGTCGCCCTCACCGACGGCCTCATCGGCACCTTCGCCCCGGCGGACGACGAGACACTCGCGGCCAACCGCTGCTTCCTCTACCACGTGATCGGAAACGGGACCGGCGACTGGGACGTCCCCGTCGGCGGCATGGGCGCCGTGAGCGGCGCCCTCGAGCGGGCCGCCCGGCAGGCAGGAGCGAGCATCATCACCGGCGCCCTCGTCACCGCGATCACTCCGGACGGCGAGGTGCGCTACCGGCGCGGCGACACCGAGCACACTATCGGCGCCGGCACCGTGCTGGCCGGGGTCGCCCCGCACGTGCTCGCGGGCCTTCTCGGCGAGGCGCCGCCCGAGAAGCCGGAGGGCGCGCAGGTCAAGGTGAACCTGCTGCTGAAGCGGCTGCCCGCGCTGCGCGAGACCGGCATCGACCCCGCCGCCGCCTTCGGAGGCACCTTCCACATCAACGAGACCTACTCCCAGCTCGAGGCCGCCTACCGTGCGGCGAGCGCCGGCGACGTGCCGGATCCGCTGCCGGCGGAGATCTACTGCCACTCGCTCAGCGACCCCAGCATCCTGTCCCCCGAGCTCGCCGCGACGGGCGCGCACACCCTCACCGTGTTCGCGCTGCACACCCCCGACAGGATGATCACCGCGGAGAACGCCGACACGATGCGTTCGCGGCTGCAGGCCTCGGTGCTCGCCTCGCTCAACAGCGTGCTCGCCGAGCCGATCGAACCGCTGCTGCTGACGGATGCCGACGGCGCACCGACGATCGAGACGAAGACAACCCGCGATATCGAGACGGCGCTCAACATGCCCGGCGGCAATATCTTCCACGGCACGCTCGACTGGCCATTCGCCGAGAGCACCGATGACCTTGCGAGCGCGGCGCAGCGGTGGGGCGTCGCGACGCGGCATCCGCGCATCCTGCTCTGCGGCTCTGGCGCCCGGCGCGGCGGAGCCGTGAGCGGACTCGGAGGGCACAACGCGGCGATGGCGGTGCTCGAGGGCGACTGACCTCATCCCACCCGCGAGTCGCCCACATACGTCCCCTCCACACGACGAGACACAGCATTTCCGGGCAGCTCGTCGCGCACAACGAGCCCACCACCCGCGAGTCGCCCACTTGCGTCCCCTCCACACGCCCAGACACAGCACATCTGGGAAACTCGCGGGAATTCGCTGCCGCGACACTCGTCTGACACCAGCGCGGCATGCCCGCCAGACCTGTGGTTTCGCGCGTGTGGTTTGATGTGTCTCAACCCGGAGGCCAGCATGCCCAGCACCATCGCGACGAGCCGCACCCGCCCCCTCGTCGCCATCGCCCTCGCGATCGCGGGCATCACGCTCATGTCGTGGGGATTCGTCGCCGGCATCGACGCCGCACTCGACGGCGGCGGGAGCGGCCCGGGATTCTTCATCGCGGTCTTCTTCGCGGGCGCCGCACTCGTGATCACGACGGCCGTGCTCGCGGTGATCGGACTCGCGCGAGGCGAGCACCGCGGCCTGTGGGTCGGCTCACTAGTTCTGTCGACCCTTCCCGCGGTTGGGATCATCGCGCTCGTCGTACGCGCCCGTAGCTGACTCCCCGTTATCTTTGCCTTTTCCGCCGGGTGCTCGCTAGGCTCAAAGACCACGCAACACCGCGGGAGAGAGAAGACAATGGGTCAGTTCGACCAGTTCGCCAACCAGGGTGGCGCCGCCGCGTGGGATCCCGACGTGACGGCCGAGGCCAAGCGCGTCGCCGAGGAACAGCTGCAGAACGCCGACTACGCCGGGGACCTTCCCGAGCCGCTGACGCAGGGCACAGAGCCGGCCGCGGCGGACGATTCCGCGGCCGACCCCACCGTGGACGAGTAGATCGGCTCCTAGCCCCGGCGGCTCTCGGACCGGCTGCGCCCGGGCATCCGCCGCCCCACGGAGTCCATCGCTGTTAGACCCACTCGCTCGGCGCACTCGCTCGAGACGGCGGCATCGCCACGTCGGCCGCCCAGCGCGCAAGCCACTCCGGCAGCTCCACCTCACTCGGGTCGGCCCCGGTCACCTCGGCCAGCTCGGCAACACTGACCGTGCCGCCGGTGCGCTTCAGGAACTTCGCCCGCACGAAGCCCCGCGCGTAGAGCTCTCCGCGAACCACGAAGCGCTGCTCGATGTAGACGGCACGCTCGTCGTAGCCGACGATGCGCGTCTCGAGCACGAACCGCTGCCACGGCTGCAGGGACCGGCGAAAACTGATCGTCTCGCTCGCCGCGACCGGATAGAAGCCGGCGGCCGCGATCGCGGCCCACGCACCGGAGCGCTGCATCGCGTCCATCCGGCCGAGGTCCATGATCGACAGGTAGACGCCGTTGTTCATGTGCCCGAGCACGTCGAGGTCGGTGGGGACCACACGCAGCGGCAGACGGCCGACCTCGTGGACGCCGAGCTTCGGCCCGCGATGACGGCGCAGCCAGACGAGGATCGTTCGGAAGATCATGTGCACCGGGGTCACGATACCCTCGGCCGGGGCGCACGGATGCCGCGTTGTGGGCCTCCCGCAATCCGGCCCCGCCGAGCTCCGCTACTGGGGAGCGGTATCCGCCAAGCGGCCCGGTCAATGCCTCCGGTGGTCCTGGATGGTCATCCGGGGCCCGAACCGCGGCTTCTGGAATCCGCTGCCCTCGATGATGCGCATGACCCGCTGCCGATGCCCGCGCCACGGCTCGAGCAGCTCGAGCATGCCGTCGTCGTCGACCGGCCGACCCACGAGTGCCCACCCGACCACGGCGGGCAGGTGGTAGTCGCCGACGCTGACCGAGTCGGGGTCGCCGTGGGCGCGCTGGCTCGTCTCCGCCGCCGTCCACACCCCGACACCCGGCACCGAGCGCAGCCCGCGGGAGATGTCGCCTCCGCCCCGGCCGAGGCGGAGGGTGCGCTCGAGGCCGGTCGCGACGGATGCCGCCGCGAGCGCCGTGCGGGACCGCTGCGGGTCGACGCCGGCCTGGTGCCAGTCCCACGACGGCACGAGCCGCCACACCTCCGGCGACGGGAACACCCGCATCCCCTCCGGCGCGGGCCCTGGCGCCGGATCCCCGTGCTTGCGGATGAGCCAGCTCCACGCGCGCCGTGCCTCCTTGCCGGTGACCTTCTGCTCGAGGATCGCCGCGAGCATCGCCTCGAGCACGAGGTTGGTGCGAAGCAGCCGCTGCCCGGTCAGCCGCCGCCGCGCCTCATGCAGGAAGGCATTGCCGCTCACGTCGAACCCCGAGGCGTCGTCTCCGTGCCCGAGCAGCTCCGGCACCCCGGCGATCGCCCATTCGGCCCCGTCCCCCCACGCGGTCGCCTCGACGGCCGAGCCGTGCACCTCGAGGCGGAGCGTCGCGGTGCCAGCGGGGGTGCGCAGCGCACGCCAGACAGCATCTCCGGCCCACTGCATCGTCGGGTCGAGCGCCCCGCGGCCGAGCGGCCTCAGCGTCTGGCGCAGGCTCACGGGTGCCTCGGGCGCCCAGACGGTGGACAGCGGCGCGCTCACCCGACAGGCCGGTCTCCCGAGCTCGCCAGCGGGGCTGGTCGCTCGTCGATCGTCATGGGAACATTCTGGCCGAGCACGGCGGCATCCGCATGTCTGCACGAGGATCCGCACCCGACGTAGGGTGGTGCGGTGGCCGTTCCGAAGATCCTGCTCTACTACGCGTTCACCCCGCTCGCCGACCCGGACACCGTGCGCCTGTGGCAGCGCGAACTGTGCGAGGCGCTCGGCCTCACGGGCCGCATCCTCATCTCGAAGGACGGCATCAACGGCACGGTCGGCGGCGACCTGCCGAACGTGAAGAAGTACCTGCGGCGCACCCGCGAGTACCCCGCGTTCACGCACATGGATGTGAAGTGGAGCGAGGGTGTCGGCGAGGACTTCCCGCGGCTGAGCGTGAAGGTGCGCGATGAGATCGTGAGCTTCGGGGCACCGGGCGAGCTCGTCGTCGATGCCGGGGGGGTCGTCGGCGGCGGAACGAAGCTCACCCCGGAGCAGCTGCACGACCTCGTCGCGGCGAAGGACGTGACCTTCTTCGACGGCCGCAACCGCACCGAGGCGGAGATCGGCCGTTTCGAGGGGGCGGTGGTTCCGGATGTTTCGAATACGCGCGAATTCGTCGCGGATCTCGAGAGCGGCCGCTACGACCACCTCAAGTCCCAGCCCGTCGTGACGTACTGCACGGGCGGCATCCGCTGCGAGGTGCTCAGCTCGCTCATGGTCAACCGCGGGTTCACCGAGGTGTACCAGCTCGACGGGGGCATCGCCCGCTACGGCGAGACCTACGGCGACGGCGGGCTCTGGCACGGCTCGCTCTACGTCTTCGACAAGCGCCTCTCGATCGACTTCAGCGATGACGCCGAGGTCATCGGGCGCTGCTACGCCTGCGGGGCACCGAGCAGCACGACCGCCAACTGCGGCGACCTCTCCTGCCGGGAGCAGCGCGTCGTCTGCGGCGAGCACGCCGCGACGACCGCTTGCGCCGCCCACGCCTGACCGCCTGCGCCCGGCTCGGCGGAGGCGTTCGGTTCTCGCGCCGTAGGGTGGGCAGCATGGGTACCCGACAAATCAGCGCGGCCACGGTCGGGGCGGTGCTGCTGGCGGCATCCGTCTGGCCAGCACTGCACTTCTATTCCGGCCGGATGCGCCGATGGCGCCGTGGGGCAGGGGCTCCGCGCCGCGCCGGGCGGCTCGGTGTGCGCGTGTTCGGCCAGGGCACTCCCGTGCTCGTGCTCCTGCCGGGCATCGCGGCGAGCCAGGCCTACTTCGGCGCGGCCTACGACCGGCTCGGCGAGGTCGCGACGGTGGTCGTGATCGACCCCCTCGGCTTCGGTTCGTCGATGGATGCCGGCGTCAGCACCGACTCGTTCGCCCTCGAGGAGCACCTCGCCGCGGTGACCGGCGCCCTGCGCGCACTCGACCTCGACGGGCGGCCGCTGCACGTGGCCGGCCACTCGATGGGCGCGTCGCTCGCGATCCAGTGGGCGGCGGCGGGCGATGGCGACATCCGCACCGTCGTCGCGTTCGACGCACCCCTGTACCGAACCAGGGCGGAGGCGGACGAGCGGGTGCGGCACATGGGCTGGTTCGAGGCGCTGCTATCGACCGGTCCGCTCGCCCACGTGGTGTGCGAGTGGATGTGCCGGCACCGTGCCGCCGCCTCCCTGCTCGCCGTCGCGCTCAACCCGGCGATGCCGGCGGCCATCGCCAGGGACGGCGTCAGGCACACCTGGTTCTCCTACATCCAGAGCTTCGAGGCGCTCGTCGCCTCCGACACCTGGAGCGGGGCCGTCACCGAGCTGTCCCGCCGGGGCGTGCCGCTGCTGCTCGTCGACGGGGAGACCGACCCTGTGCCGGTCCCCGGGCGCGCCCGGACGCTCGCCGCTGAGTTCCCCGGCGTGGCCGCGAGCACCCACCGCGGCGGGCATGGCCTGCCCCTCTCCTCGCCAGGCTGGTGCAGCGATCTTCTCTATCGGCAGATTTCCGGCGACTGAACCCACTGGCCCGCGTCGCCGATCAGCGATAGGAATGAACGATGAGATCCGTGACGCCATGACCTGGATGCAGCCATGGCCTGGATAACCGTCCAGGCCACCCGCTACCCCGCCGTTGCGGTGACGCTCGGCGTCGGGCTCGTCGGGCTGCTGCTCGAGCTTGTGGGGCCGGAGGACTCGGCCCGCTGGGTGCTCAGCGCGTATGCGCTCGTCATCGCCGTCATCGCGGCGTGGTCGATGGTGAAGAAGCTTCTCAGCGGGCACGCCGGACTCGACATCCTCGCGGTCGCCGCGATCCTCGCCACGATCGCCGTCGGGGAGTACTGGGCGAGCCTCGTGATCGTGCTCATGCTGTCGGGCGGCAAGGCCCTCGAGCAGTACGCGGGGCACCGGGCCCGTCGGGAGCTGCGGGCCCTGCTCGACCGCGCGCCGCAGTCGGCGCACCTTCTCGTCGACGGCGACGTGGTCGCCGACGTGCCGATCGACGACGTGGTGGTCGGCCACCGGCTCGTGGTGCACCCCGGCGAGGTCGTGCCGGTCGACGGCATCCTGCTCTCGGAGGCCGCGGCGTTCGACGAGTCCCAGCTGACCGGCGAGAGCCTGCCGGTCGAGCATGGGAGAGGCGATGCACTGCTCAGCGGATCGGTGAACGGCGAGCGGGCCGTCACACTAGAGGCGACGGCGATCGCCGCCGAGAGCCAGTACCAGCGGGTCGTGCAGCTTGTGCGCGAGGCCTCGGAGTCACGGGCGCCACTCGTGCGGCTCGCGGACCGCTACGCCGTGCCGTTCACCCTCGTCTCGTTCGCGATCGCCGGTTTTGCCTGGTACATCAGCGGCGAGCCGCGCCGGTTCGCGGAGGTGCTTGTCGTCGCGACGCCGTGCCCGCTGCTGATCGCCGCCCCTGTCGCTTTCATCTCGGGCATCAGTCGCGCCGCGAGGGCCGGCATCATCGTCAAGGGCGGCGGCACCCTCGAGCAGCTGTCGCGTGTGCGCACCGTGGCGTTCGACAAGACGGGCACGCTCACCCACGGCGTGCCAGAGGTCACCGCCGTGCGGCCGGCGCCCGGATTCGACGCCGACGACCTGCTGTCGCTCGCGGCGAGCGCCGAGCAGTACTCCGGCCACGTGCTCGCCGCCGCGGTCGTCACGGCCGCGGCCGCGCGGGGGCTGCCGCCGGCACCGGTGACCGGCGCGAACGAGACGACGGCGAGCGGGGTCAGCGCGATCGTCGACGGGCGCGACGTCTGCGTGGGCAAGCGCTCCTTCATCGAGTCGGCCGGCATCCCGATTGACTCGCCTCCGCCGGAGAGCGGCCAGATGGCGATCTACGTCGCGATCGACGGCCGCTATGCGGGCGACGTGATCCTCGCCGACCGCATCCGGGACAACGCGAAGGCGACCCTCGACAAGCTGGCGGCTCTGGGGGTGCGGCACACCATCATGCTCACGGGCGATCTCGAGGCGACGGCCCGGCACATCGCCGCCGACCTGGGCATCACCGAGGTGCGGGCGCAGTGCCTGCCGGAGGGCAAGGTGGATGCCGTCACGGGCGTCACCGATCGGCCGGTGATGATGGTCGGCGACGGGGTCAACGACGCGCCAGTGCTCGCCGCCGCCGACATCGGCGTGGCGATGGGCGCGAAGGGCTCGACGGCGGCGAGTGAGTCGGCGGACGTCGTGATCATGCTCGACGACTTCTCCCGCGTGGAGCGCGCGATCACGATTGGCCGGCAGACCACGAACGTGGCCCTGCAGGCGATCTGGCTGGGCATCGCGCTGAGCGTCGGCCTGATGGTCGTCGCGACCTTCGGGCTGCTGCCCGCGATCGTCGGGGCCGCCCTGCAGGAGGTGGTCGACCTGTTCACGATCCTTTACGCGCTCCGAGCCCTCACCGAGAGAGGGGGCCGGCGGCGCGCGCCGCAGGTCAGTAGCGTTCCGGCTCCAGGGCACGCTCAAACCGCCGCCCGCTGAGCGTCGCCGGCGTGATCCGCACGTAGATGTACTTGAGGGTCGGGATCCACGGCACGAGCGGCGCCTCGTCGGCCTCGTCGATCTCGGCCTGCCGCTCGAGCCGGCGGGCGGTGCCCTTCACGACGACGCTCCACGCCTCGTCGTCGGTGAAGCCGTCGATCTCGACAGCGACCCGGGAGTTCACGGTGAGTTCGAGCAGCTTGGTGCCCGGCGCCGTGCGCATCAGCAGGGTCTCGCCGTCGGCGTAGTAGTTGACCGGGAAGATGTCGACCTCACCGGCCGCGCTGAGCGCCAGCCGGGCGAGCGAGGTGCGACGCAGCAGGCGCCAGTTCTCGTCCTCGCTGAGTACGACAACGAGTCCTTCGCCCTCCCACATGCTGTCCCTTTCCGCTCGCGGCCCGGCGCCGCATCCCCACTCCACCAAGGGTGGGGATGCGACACCAGAGACGAACGTCCCTTAGTGCTCCGATGCCTTCTCGGCGCCGTGCCCGGTGAGTGAGCGCACCTTCATCTCGGCGGCGATGCGCGGGTCTTCCTTGCGCGTCGACGTGATCGATCCGAGCCAGCCGAGAAGGAACCCGGCCGGGATCGAGACGATGCCCGGGTTGTTGAGCGGGAACCAGGCGAAGTCGACCGCCTCGCCGAACACGGACGTCGGCGTGCCGGAGAACACCGGTGAGAAGACGATCAGCAGCACGGTGAGGCCGAGGCCGCCGTACATGCTCCAGACCGCGCCGCGGGTGGTGAATCCCTTCCAGTACAGCGAGTACAGGATCGTCGGCAGGTTCGAGCTCGCCGCGACGGCGAATGCCAGCGCAACCAGGAAGGCGATGTTCTGCCCCTGCACTCCGATTCCGCCGGCAATCGCGAGGATGCCGATCACGATGACCGTGCGACGGGCGACCTTGACCTCGGCGTCGGGGTTGACCTTGCCCTTCTTGATCACGTTCGCGTAGATGTCGTGGGCGAAGGATGCTGCTGCGGTGATGGTGAGCCCGGCGACGACCGCGAGGATGGTCGCGAACGCGACCGCGGAGATGATGCCCATAAGCACCGGCCCGCCGAGGGAGAGCGCGAGCAGCGGGGCCGCCGAGTTCACCCCGCCGGGGGCCGCCTTGATGACGTCCGGCCCGACGAGCGCCGCGGCGCCGTAGCCGAGGATGAGCGTGAACAGGTAGAAGACGCCAATGAGCCAGATCGCCCAGACGACCGAGCGGCGGGCCTCGCGGGCGGTCGGCACCGTGTAGAAGCGCATGAGCACGTGCGGGAGGCCCGCGGTGCCGAGCACGAGGGCGATCGCGAGGGAGATGAAGTCGAGCGGGTTGCCGCCGTACTGGAGCCCCGGGTTGAGGATCGCGTCGGCCGGGATGCTCGTCGACGCGGCGACCGCGCTGTCGAGCAGCTTCGACAGGTTGAACCCGTTGAGCACGAGAACCCAGATCGTCATGAGTCCCGCGCCGGTCATCAGCAGGAACGCCTTGACGATCTGCACCCAGGTGGTGCCCTTCATGCCGCCGACGAGCACGTAGACGATCATCAGCACGCCGACGACGGCGACGACGATCGACTGGCCGAGCTTGTCCTCGATGCCGAGCAGCAGCGCGACCAGCCCGCCGGCACCCGCCATCTGGGCGAGCAGGTAGAAGAGGCAGACCGCGAGGGTCGTCGTCGCCGCGGCCATCCGCACCGGGCCCTGCTTGAGGCGGAACGACAGCACGTCGGCCATCGTGAACTTGCCCGTGTTGCGCATGAGCTCGGCGACGAGCAGCAGCGCAACGAGCCAGGCGACGAGGAATCCGATCGAGTAGAGGAAGCCGTCGTAGCCGTTGACGGCGATCGCGCCGACGATGCCGAGGAAGGATGCCGCGGAGAGGTAGTCCCCGGCGATCGCAAACCCGTTCTGCGGTCCCGTGAAGGAGCGGCCGCCGGCGTAGTAGTCGTTGGCGGACTTGCTGTTGCGGCCCGACCGGATGACGATGATCATCGTCAGGATCACGAATGCAAGGAAGATCGACATGTTGAGGACGGGGTTGTTCCCCTCGAGCGCCGTGCTGGGGGCGGCGATGACAGACAGGTTCACTTGTTCTCCGCCCCTTCAAGCTGCTCGCGCAGTTCCGCGCCGAGCGGGTCGAGGCGGCGGTTGGCGAACGAGACGTACCACATCGTGATTCCGAAGGTCGTCACGAACTGGGAGAGCCCGAGCACGATCCCGAGGTTGACGTTGCCGATGACCGGGGTGGCCATGAACTCGGGCGCGAGTGCCGCGACGAGCACGAAGGCGAAGTACCAAATCATGAAGGCCGCCGCGACGGGCAGCACGAAGTTGTGGTGACTGTGCTTGAGCTTGAGGAATTGCGGCGACTCCGCAATCGCCTCGTAGTCGATCGTGGACACCGTCGGTGGATCAGGCTGTTGGGTGCTCATGAGGCTTCCTTGTCTCGGTCCGCGGTGCGATGCGACTTCCTTGTCGAAGCCATCCCATCGCCTTCTGTATGCACAGAACGGGCTTAGCCTGCCATAGGGTATCGTTTAATCCAAAGAAATCGCCGATATGTATACAGAATCGGTGCACAGCCCTGTTCTGCCCCACGCCGCACGGGCCACGGAAACTACCGCCAGAACACCGCGATCACGGTGTTCACGAGGGCGAGGGCGCCGATCGCCGGCACGACCCAGGCCGCGGGGCGTTTGTTCTTGCGGTTGAGGAAGCCGACGGCGACGATGACCACGACGACCGCGAGCTTGACGGCGACCTTGGCGTTGTTCGAGTCGTAGAAATCGCCCATCTCGATCACCCCGACCAGCGCAATGCCGGTCACGAGCTGCGTCCACGCTCCGTGCATGATGGCCGGGAGAACGACGGCCGTCCCCGTCTTGAACGACCGGATCTGCACGAGCACGCCGCCGAGCAGCGAGGCCAGTCCAACGAAATGCAGCACGACGAGCACGTTCTTGAGAATCTCCACGGCGCCACCCTAGCAACCGCCGGGGGCCGGCGGCAGGCCGCAGAGCGGTGTGGGCCGCATCCGCCTCGCGCCCGCGATTAGCACGGAGGGGGCGCCGACCACAAAGATAGGAGTCATGAGCATCGGCATCCTTACCAGCGGCGGCGATTGTCCCGGACTTAACGCGGTCATTCGCGGCGCGGTGCTCAAGGGCACCCAGATCTACAACCAGGAGTTCGTCGGCTTCCGCGGCGGCTGGCGCGGTGTCGTCGAGGGCGACATCATGCCCATCGAGCGCAAGGACATCCAGGGCATCTCGAAGCAGGGCGGCACGATCCTCGGCACCTCCCGCACCAACCCGTTCGAGGGCGACGGCGGCGCGGAGCGCGTGCGCGAGAACATGGCCCGGCTCGGCGTCGATTCGCTCATCGCCATCGGCGGCGAGGGCACGCTCGCCGCGGCCAAGCGGCTCACCGATGCCGGCATCAAGATCGTCGGTGTTCCCAAGACCGTCGACAACGACCTCTCCGCGACGGACTACACCTTCGGATTCGACACCGCGGTGCAGATCGCGACGGATGCGATGGACCGGCTGCGCACGACCGGCGACTCGCACGGCCGGTGCATGGTCGCGGAGGTCATGGGCCGTCACGTCGGCTGGATCGCACTGCACTCGGGCATGGCGGCCGGCGCCCACGTCATCCTGATTCCGGAGCAGAAGACGAGCCTGGACCAGATCTGCGCGTGGGTGCAGTCGGTCAAGGACCGTGGGCGCGCTCCGCTCGTCGTCGTCGCCGAGGGATTCCACCTCGACTCGATGGACGACCCGCACTCCGAGCGCGGCCTCGACGCGTTCGGCCGGCCCCGCCTCGGCGGCATCGGCGAGATCCTCGCGCCGATCATCGAGGAGCGCACCGGCCTCGAGACGCGCGCGACGACCCTGGGCCACATCCAGCGCGGCGGTACCCCGAGCTCATATGACCGCGTGCTCGCCACCCGCTACGGGATGGCGGCCGTCGACTCGGTGATGCACCAGCGCTGGGGGCGCATGGTGTCACTCAGCGGCACGTCGATCACCCACGTCGCCTTCGAGGACGCACTCGGCAAGCTCAACACGGTGCCGCAGTCCCGCTACGACGAGGCCTCGATCCTCTTCGGATAGCGGGTCGGCGGCACCCGTCATTTTCCGGCGATCCGCCGCCGGGGTACCGTTGAAGAATGTTCCGCGCCCTCAAAGTTGAGAAGACCAACGGCGTCCCCGCCGCCATCACCGCCAGCCTCGTCGAGCTCGACGACGCCGACCTGATGCCGGGCGACGTCACGGTGGACGTCGAGTACTCGAGCATCAACTTCAAGGACGGCCTCGCGCTCTCCGGGCGCCCCGGCGTCATCAAGGACTATCCACTGGTGGCCGGGATCGACCTCGTTGGCGTCGTGTCGGCATCCGACAACCCGGAGTGGATGCCGGGCGACCGGGTGATCCTCAACGGGTGGGGCATCGGCGAGAAGCACCACGGCGGCCTCGCCGAGCGCGCCAGGGTCAGCGGCAAGTGGCTCGTGCGCCTCCCCGACGGCCTCACCCCGCAGCACGCCGCGGCGATCGGCACCGCCGGATACACCGCGATGCTCGCGGTGCTCTCGCTCGAGCGGCACGGGATCGGTGACGGTGACGTGCTCGTCACCGGAGCGGCCGGCGGGGTCGGATCGATCGCGATCGCACTGCTCGCCGGGCTCGGGCACCGCGTGGTCGCGTCGACCGGGCGCCTCGACGAGACCGAGTACCTCGCGCGGCTCGGGGCCAGCGAGGTCATCGACCGCGCGCTCCTGAGCCTGCCGGGCAAGCCGCTGCAGTCCCAGCGCTGGGCGGCCGCGGTCGACTCGGCCGGCAGCCACACCCTCGCCAACGTGCTCGCGCAAACGAACTATGGCGGAATCGTCGCCAGTTGCGGCCTCGCCCAGGGCCCGGACCTCCCGACGACCGTGATGCCGTTCATCCTGCGGGCGGTCACCCTCGCCGGCATCAATTCCGTGCAGGCGCCCCGTGCCCTGCGAGAGGAGTCGTGGGGCCGGCTCGCCCGCGACCTCGACCGCGACCTGCTCGACGCCCTCACGACGACGGTGCCGCTCGGCGGCGCCCTCGGGATCGCCGAGGACATCCTCGCCGGGCGCATCCGCGGGCGGACCGTCGTCGACGTGCGCGCCTGAGCCCGACGGGGTCGCAGTTGTGGAGTTGCAGCGCGTCGCTGCGCACAACTCCGGCAATTCTCGCCGGCATGGGAGACCGTTCAGCGTGTGCGGGGGCCGGATGCCGCCGCATCCGAATTTTGCCGGAGTTGTGAACCAGTTGGGAACAACTACGACGGCCGGTGTTCGCAACTCTCATTGCCGCGCTGAATGAGCTGCCGATGAAAGTCCGGCTGAAGCGTGGGAGCATATCGGCCATGGACAGCGTTCTTCTCGCCGCCGGCGCCGTGCTCGCCGCTGCCGCCGCCGCGGTTCACGTCTACATCTTCGTTCTCGAGAGTGTGCTCTGGACGCACGTCGACCTGGAGGATCTTCGGGCTGCGGAGCCAGGCGGACGCCGAGACGACGAGGCCGCTCGCCTACAACCAGGGCTTCTATAACCTGTCCCTCGCGCTCGGCGTCGTGGCCGGCATCGCGCTCCTCGGGGTAAACCTGTCCGCCGGCGTCGGCCTCCTGCTCGCATCCACGCTCAGCATGGTTTTCGCCGCCCTCGTCCTCTCCTTCGCGGCGTTACGCGGGGGCACTCGAGGTCGTCACGGTCGCGAGCCGCCCAAAAACGTCCCCTCTGACGCCCCTCACGGGACATAAGTGGGCACCTCGCGGGGGCAGGGGTCAGGCCGTTGGCACGGCCGCGGCCGCCGCGCGCGCGGCGGCCGGCAACGCCCCGAGGATGCGCCCGATGGCGGCATCGTCGTGCGCCGCGGTCACGAACCACGACTCGAACACCGACGGTGGCAGCGAGACGCCGGCCGAGAGCATCGCGTGGAAGAACGGCGGGTACCGGAACGCCTGCTGCGTCTTGACCGCGGCGTAGTCTCTCGGCGCGTCGGGGCTGAACACGAACGAGAAAAGGTTGCCGGCCCGCTGCACCGAGTGTTCGACGCCCTCGGCGGCCAGCGCGGAGGACACGGCAGTCGACAGGGTGTCGGCGACGGCATCCAGGCGCGCGTAGACGGCCGGCTCGGCGAGGCGCAGCGTCGCGATTCCCGCGGCGACGGCGACCGGATTGCCGCTGAGGGTGCCAGCCTGGTAGACCGGCCCGAGCGGGGCGAGGAAGTCCATCACGTCGGCACGGCCGCCGAGGCCCGCGAGTGGCATGCCGCCGCCGATGACCTTGCCGAAGGCGATCAGGTCGGGCGTCCAGTCGGCGCCGTCCGGGACGATGCCAGCGGCCTCGAGCCCCCACCAGCCGGCGGGGCCGACCCGGAAGCCGGTGAGCACCTCGTCGAGGATGAGCAGCGCGCCGTGCTCGCGCGCGATCGCCGACAGGGCGCGGTTGAAGCCCCGCTCGGGCGGCACGACCCCCATGTTCGCGGATGCTGCCTCGACGATCACGGCGGCGATGCGCGGCCCGTGCTCGGCGAACACCGCGCGCACAGCGTCGAGGTCGTTGTACGGGAGGACCAGGGTCTGCGCCGCGGTCGCGGCCGTCACGCCGGCCGAGCCGGGCATCGACAGGGTCGCTAGCCCCGAGCCGGCCTCGGCCAGCAGCGCGTCGGAATGCCCGTGGTAGTGCCCGGCAAACTTGACGAGCAGCTCGCGGCCGGTGAATCCGCGGGCGAGGCGGATGGCCGTCATCGTGGCCTCGGTGCCAGTCGAGACCAGGCGCAGTTTCTCAATCGGGGCGGCAACGGACCCGGCGCCTCCCGCCACCGACACGCGCTCGCGCACCAGCTCGGCTAGCTCGGTCTCGGCGGGAGTGGACGCGCCGAACGAGAGCCCGCGGGCGGCGGCGGCCTGCACGGCCTCGATGACCTGCGGATGCGCGTGGCCGAGGATCGCCGGCCCCCAGGAGCAGACGAGGTCGACGTACTCGCGGCCCTCGGCATCCGTGATGTAGGGGCCGGTCGCCGAGACCATGAACCGGGGCGTGCCCCCGACCGATCCGAAGGCGCGCACCGGCGAGTTGACCCCGCCGGGGATCGAGTTCTTGGCGCGGGTGAAGTAGAGCTCGTTGGTCTGCATGGCACCGGTTTCGTTCGTCGGGGTGGTGGTCATCGCTCGGCCAGCCAGGTGGCGAGTTCGACGGCCCAGTAGGTGAGCACGGCGTCGGCTCCGGCACGGCGGATGCCGACGACCGACTCCTCGATCGCCCGCCGGCGGTCGATCCAGCCGTTTGCGGCGGCGGCCTCGATCATCGCGTACTCGCCGGACACCTGGTACGCCCAGACGGGGATATCGCTGTGCGCGGCGGTGTTGGCGAGCACGTCGAGGTAGCTCATCGCGGGCTTCACCATGACGATGTCGGCGCCCTCCGCGGCGTCGAGGATGGTCTCGCGCAGGCCCTCGCGCGCGTTGCCGGGGTCGAGCTGGTAGCTGCGGCGGTCGCCGGTGAGAGTTGACTGCACCGCCTCGCGGAACGGTCCGTAGAACGCGGAGGCGTACTTGGCCGAATAGGCGAGGATCGCGGTGTCGGTGTGCCCCTGCTCGTCGAGGACGTCGCGCACTGCGGCGACCTGGCCGTCCATCATGCCGGAGAGGCCGAGCAGCTGCGATCCGGCCTCCGCCTGCGCGATCGCCATGTCGCGGTAGCGCACGAGGGTGGCGTCGTTGTCGACGCGCCCACGGCCGTCGAGCACGCCGCAGTGGCCGTGGTCGGTGAACTCGTCGAGGCACAGGTCGGTCTGCACGACCAGGGCGTCGCCGACCTCGGAGACGGCGGCGCGGGTCGCGACGTTCAGGATGCCGTCGGGGTCGGTCGCTCCCGAGCCGGTGGCGTCGCGCTGCTCTGGCACGCCGAAAAGCATCACTCCCCCGATGCCGGCGACGGCGGCATCGGCCAGGGCACGGCGGAAGGAGTCGAGCGAGTGCTGCTGCACGCCGGGCATCGACGAGATGTCGATGGCGGCGGATGCCCCCTCCCGCACGAACATCGGCAACACGAGCTCGGCGGGGTGCAGCCGGGTCTCGGCCACCAGGCGGCGCATCGCGGGCGTGGACCGCAGGCGGCGCGGCCGGTCACGCGGTGCGAGGTGATCAGTCATTGGTGTCCTCCGGCTCGCCGGTCAGCTCGAGCGCGTACTCGACAAGCGATTCGATGAGCGATTCGGCCGAGCGGCTCTCGGCGATGAGGTGCACGGCGAGGCCGGCAGCCCGGGCGTCGAAGGCGGTCCGCGGGCCGATGCAGGCGATCGAGGTGCCCTCCGGGATCGGCGCCAGCTGCTGAGACACCTGGCGCGCGATGCTGCCCGAGGTGACGAGAATCGCCCGGATGCTGCCGGATGCGACGTCGCCCGCGATCCGCTCGCTGACCGGAACGCCCACGGTGCGGTACGCCGCGACGAACTTGGTGTCGAAGCCGAGGCTGGTGAGGCCGGCGACGAGGGTCGGCTCGGCGATCTCGGACTGCGGCACGAGCACACGCCCGCGGACGGACGTGCGCGGCCACTCCTTGACCAGGCCCCTCGCGGAGTTGTCACCCTCGGGGATGAAATCGACCCGGTAGCCGGCGAGGCTCAGGGCGGCCGCGGTCGTCTCGCCGACGGCCGCGATCTTCGTCGCCGCGGGAACCTTGATGCGCTGGCTCATCAGAACATCGACGGTCGTCGCACTGGTGACGACGAGCCACTCGAACTCGCCGGCCTCGAGTTCCTGCAGCGCGGTCGCGAGCGCGCGCGGGTCCTCGGTGCTTGCGAAGTTGATGAGGGGCGCGATGACGGGGATGCCGGCGTGCGCGCGCAGCGCTGCGGCCACACTGTCGCCCCAAGCGCCGCCACGCGGCACGAGCACCCGCCAGCCCGCGAGGGCGGTTCCGCGCCGAGACGTCACGAGATCGACCCGGCCGGGACGAGCTCGGCGGCGCCGAGCGAGAGCAGCTCCCTGGCCACGTTCGCGGCGACCGTCTCGGCGGGCCGGGGGTCGTCATCAAGGTAGAGCGCGTGCGCGCTCGTGATGTGCTCGGTTCCGTCGGGGCTGTAGACCCGCGCGGAGAGGAAGATCAGTCCGTCGTCGATGAGGGCGTGCGCGGCGATCGGCGCCGCGCAGCCGGCCTCGAGGATGCGCAGCACTTCGCGCTCCGCGGTCACGGTGAGGCGGGTGGGCCGGTGCTCGATCGAGGCGACGGCGGAACGCACGACGCGGTCGGGCTTCGTCACCGTCTCGACGGCGAGGGCGCCCTGGCCCGGCGCGGTCGGCCAGCCGTCGAGGGTGCAGAACTCGGTGACCGCGTCGAGACGGCCGAGCCGGGCGAGCCCGGCTGCGGCGAGCATCACGGCGTCGAGCTCGCCCGAGGCGACCTTGCCGAGCCGCGTGTCGACGTTGCCGCGGATGTCGACGACCTCGAGGTCGGGGCGGCGGCGGCGCAGCTGCGCGGCGCGACGCGGCGACCCGGTGCCGATCCTCGCCCCGGGAGGGAGCGTGTCGAGGGTCATGCCGTCCCGCGCACACACGGCGTCGCGCGGGTCGGCGCGCTTCGGGATCGCGGCGATGACGAGCCCGTCGGCGGGGGCGGTCGGGAGGTCCTTGAGCGAGTGCACGACGACGTCGCAGCGGCCGTCGCGCAGCGCTTCGCGCAGGCCGATCGCGAAGACGCCCGTGCCGCCCAGGGTCGAGAGCGACTGCTTTGAGCGGTCGCCCTCTGTCGTGATCGGCACGAGCTCGACAGGCAGGCCGGATGCCTTCGCCAGCGAGTCCGCCACGGTCTGACTCTGCGCCATCGCGAGCGCGCTCGCGCGGGTGCCGAGCCGGATGAGTTCCACTGTCACGGCTGCAGCCCCGCGACGGTGGGTTTGAATCCGAGTCGCACATTCTCGCAGCATCCGGGGCGACACACGTCGTACCAGGGCCCGAGTGCGGTGAGGGACGGGCGCTGCTCGACGGGCAGCGCGTCGCGCCGCTCGAGCACGAGGTCGATGAGCCCGCTCACGTAGGCCGCGTGCACACCGGGGGTCGGCACGCGCACCGCGAGGATGCCGTGCTTCGCCGAGGTCTCCATGGCCTCGGTGTCGAGGTCCCACTTCACTTCCATGTGGTCGCTCACGAAGCCGAGGGGCACGATGACGACGGCGCGGATGCCGGCCTCCGCGAGGTCGTCGATGGCGTCGTTGATGTCGGGCTCGAGCCACGGCTGGGTGGGCGGGCCGGACCTCGACTGGTAGACGAGCGACCAGTTCAGCGGCGCCTCCGCCTCCTGGGCCGCGATGACGACCTCGGCGACCGCGAGGTGCTGCGCCGCATACGCGCCGCCCTCGCCGAAGCCGCGGCTCGCCGGGCCGCTCTTCGCGGCATCCGTCGACGGGATCGAGTGGGTCGTGAACAGCACGTGAGTCTGCTCGCGCGGGATGCCAGCAGCGTCGACCTTGGCCAGTCCGCCGGCCAGCGCCTCGATGAATGGGGTGACGAAGCCGGGGTGGTCGAAGAATTGGCGCACCTTGTCGATCTGGATGACACCGTCGAGGCCCGTTTCGGCGAGCGCCCTGGCGTAGTCCTCGCGGTACTGCCGACAGCTCGAGTAGGAGCTGTAGGCGCTCGTGCCGATGGCGATGAGCTTGGTGAAGCCGCGTTCGTTCGCCTCGACGAGCGCCTCGCGCAGGTACGGGTCCCAGTTGCGGTTGCCCCACAGCACGGGAAGGTCGATGCCGCGCCGCTCGAGCTCGGCCTCGAGGGCGGCCTTGAGCTCGCGATTCTGGTCGTTGATCGGGCTGACGCCGCCGAAGTGCCGGTAGTGGTGGGCGACCTCTTCGAGTCGCTCGTCAGGGATGCCGCGGCCGCGCGTGACGTTGCGCAGGAACGGGATCACGTCGTCTTGGCCCTCCGGCCCGCCGAAGCTCGCCAGCAGGATCGCGTCGTACGCGGTGGGCTCGGTGACGTGCTCTGGGCCGGATGCTGCGGCGGGGGTCGCGGCGCGAACGAACTGTTCGGTCGACCCGGCCTGCTCTGCGATGCTCACGCGAGCACCTCCGGAAGCGCGCTGGTCGGAATGCGGCGGCCCGTGTAGAACGGGACCTCCTCGCGAACGTGCATCCTGGCCTCGGTCTGGCGCAGGTGGCGCATGAGGTCGACGAGGTCGACGAGCTCTGGCGCCTCGAGGGCGAGGATCCACTCGTAGTCGCCGAGGGCGAAGGAGGCGACGGTGTTCGCGAGCACCTGCGGATACTGGCTGCCCTTGCGTCCGTGGTCGCCCAGCATCGCCCGGCGCTCGTCTTCCGGCAGCAGGTACCACTCGTAGGAGCGCACGAACGGGTACACGGTGAGCCAGGTCTCCGGCTCCTTGCCCTTCATGAAGGCGGGGAGGTGGTTCGAGGTGAACTCCGCGTCGCGGTGCACGCCCATTGCGTTCCAGACTGGGCGCAGGTGGTACATCAGCGAGGTGCGGCGGAGGATCCGCAGCGCGGCCTGGATGTCCTCGGGGGTCGGGCCGTGGAGCCAGACCATGAGGTCGGCGTCGGCTCGGATCGACGACACGTCGTAGAAGCCGCGCACGGTCACGCCCGTCGCCTCAACCTTCTCCACCGCGGTGTCGAGCTTGCCGACGAGGGCCTCCTCATCGGCCTCCGGGAGCCGCGTCGCCGACTCGCCACGGCGAAACACCGCCCAAAGGGTGTATCCGAGAGTGGCGTCTGGTTGTGGCGCATCAGCGCTGTTAGTCATGACTCCATTGTCCCCCGCCGACCTGCATGCTCAAAAACGGGCTGGGAATCAGCCGAGCGCCCACAGGCCGGTCGAGGGACAGTGGCGGGTCAGTCGCGCGACAGCACCGCCCAGGCGATGAGCCCGCCGACGATAGCGACCGCGGCGGTGACTCCCGCAACCCACGGCACGGGGTTGTCCTCGTAGCTGGCCTGGGCCTTCTGCGCGAAGATGCCAGCCTGCTTGGGCACGTTGAGCTTGTCCTCGATCTCGTCGAGCGTGCTCTCGAGCTGGGCGCGGGTCTGCGCGACCTTGCTCTGGATGTCGGAGGCGCTTCTGGAATCGGTCACTTTGCCATCCCCTTAATCGTGTCGATGTCGCGCTTGACGCTCTCGATGGTTGCGGTGGGCTGCGGCGGCAGACCGTCCTTGAGCTTGCGGTAGCCGATCAGGGCAAAAACCGCCGCAATCACGAGCAACAGCAGAGCGATGAGGAGCGCGGCCAGCCAGCCGGGCATCACGTACGACAGCCCCAGCACGGCGGCCGTCAGCAGCACGCCCAGCATGTACAGCACGAAGACGACGGCGACCGCGATGAGTGCTCCGCCGATTCCCCAGGCCTTGAACTTGCCAATCATCTCGACCTTGAGATGCTGGATCTCGCCCATGACAAGCTCGCGGACGAGCGTGGGCACGTCGGCGATCAGCTCGAACAGCGACCGCTTCTTCTTCGTTTCCTGGCCGATGGGAACACTCATGACCTGTCCTCTCCGCGCACGGTTCGTTAGTTGGACGCTGACTGGGGCGAGACGCCGTTGGACGACGCCCGGCGTGACCGCGCGGCGCGCTTCTTGGCCTGCGACTTGCGCATGGCCCGTTTGACGTTGTCGCTCACGAAGTCGACGACGTCCGGCGCCTTGTCCCTGGCCAGGTCGCCGGCCTGGTGCATCTGGCGCTGCACGGGGCGGGAGTGCCAGAAGCTGTCGGCGGCCCTGGCGATCTGGTCGTAACGCTCACGGCCAGCCCTGCTGCCGAGCACATACCCAACGGCCAGTCCCGCAACGAGCATCAGCTTTCCGCGCATGTTGACTCCACTTCCGTTCTTGCCCGTTTTCGAGGCTGTCAAAAATTCAGTGATCCATCAACCCTAGCCCGGGTTCTCCGGCGAGGTCGGAGAGAAGATCCGCAGCGGCCTGTCGCGCCTGGCCGACGACGGCCGCGAGTCCCGCGCCCGAAACGCGTTCTCCGACCCGCACGACGCCTTCGAGAGCCTCCTCGGCGGTGCCCGGTCCTGTCCAGTCGACACGGTCGTAGGCCAGCACCGCGTCGGCGGGGATGTCGACTCCGAGGAGGCGCGCGGCGTCCGCCCTCGCCTGCTCCCGCAGGTCGCGTCCTTCCGGCATTCCCTCGTAGGACAGACGCACCACGTGCGATCCCGACGCGCGGCCCTCGAGCCAGGCCCACTTGGCCGTGGCGTGGGTGAGCGCCTTTGCACCGACTCCGGCGGCGCCGGCCGCGACGAGCACGCCCGTGCCGCGCGGGGCGGCGTCGAGGGCTGGAGTGCGCAGCACGAGCGTTGCGAGAGTGATGGGAGTGCCGGTCTGGGCGCCCAGCTCGGCCGCGACGACGACCCGGTCGCCGGTGAGGCGCCGGCCGTCGACGAGGGTGACGCCCCCGGCATCCGCCTCCGCCACGGGGGCCGACAGCAGGATCCCGGCGCGCCCGTCGAGGGCGCCTGCGAGGGCGTCGACGATCTGGAAGAGGCCGCCGGCGAGGCCCTGCACCGCAGAGCCGGCCGGCGCGGCCTCACGCAGGGTCAGCACGGCCTTCGCGAGGGAGCCCTCGCTGAGCATCGCGGTGCGCAGGCGTGGGGCGACGACGTCGATATCGAGGTCGTTCGGGTGGGCCGAGTGGATGGCGCCGGCGACCGGGGTGACGAGCCGGTCGAGCACCACGCGTCCCATCCGCTTGCGGACCACGGCGCCGAGGCTGCGCTCCCTCGAGCCGACGAACCCCGACAGCAGGGCGTCGAGCTGCGCGCGGAAAGCGCCACCGAGTCCGACGATGCGAATGACGTCGCTCGCGAGCGGAACGGACGGGATGCCGAGCAGGCCCGCCTTGGGCAGTGGGACGGCGGCGCCAGTGCGCGGCTGCAGCCAGGCTCCGCCGGTGTTCGGAAGTACGAGCGCGTCGGCGAGGCCCAGCTCGGTGACGAGGTCGGCGACGGTGCCGCGCCGGGTCGCGAAGCTCTCGGCCCCGGCATCCGTCTCGATGCCGCCGAGGGTGTGGGGTGCGACCTTGCCGCCGAGGCGGTCGCTCGCCTCGACGACCGTGACGCGGGCGCCTGCGGCGACAAGGTCGCGGGCGACGACGAGTCCGGCTATGCCGCCGCCGACAACGATGATGTGGGAGTCGGTCACCGCGGTCACTCTTCCATTATTGAGGAGAACCCGCTCTAGCGGGCCGAATGCACCAGCTGGACAATGCGGGTGAGCACATCGGGGTCGGTCTCCGGGGGCACCCCGTGGCCGAGGTTCACGACGTGGGCCGGTGCGGACTTGCCGCGCTCGATCACGTCGAGCACATGGGCCTCGAGCACTGGCCAGGGGGCGGCGAGCAGCGCCGGGTTGATGTTGCCCTGCACCGGGACGGTGCCGCCGAGGCGACGGATGCCCTCGTCGAGCGGGATCCGGTCGTCGATGCCCACGACATCCGCACCAATGTCGCGCATCGCTCCGAGCAACTCGCCCGTGCCGACCCCGAAGTGCACGATCGGCATCCCGAGGTCCTGCACGTGAGCGATCGCGCGGCGCGAGTACGGCGCAACGTGCGCGGTGTAGTCGGCGAGCGAGAGCGACCCGGCCCACGAGTCGAACAGCTGTGTCGCGCTCGCGCCCGCGAGGACCTGCGCGCGCAGGAACGCACCGGTCACATCAGCCGCCCAGGTCATGAGTGCGGCCCACGTGTCGGGGTCGGCGTGCATGAGCGTGCGGGCGCGGAGGTGGTCCTTCGACGGTCCGCCCTCGACGAGGTAGGCGGCGAGGGTGAACGGCGCACCGGCGAACCCGATGAGCGGGGTCGAGCCGAGCTGCTCGACCGTGCGGGCGACTCCGGCCGTGACGGGGGAGAGGGATGCGGGGTCGAGCGGGGCGAGGGCGGCAACGTCCGCCGCCGTGCGGATGGGGGCACCGAGCACGGGGCCACGGCCCGGCACGATGTCGACATCGACGCCAGCGAGTTTGAGTGGCACAACGATGTCGCTGAAGAAGATGGCGGCGTCGACCCCGTGCCGGCGCCAGGGCTGCAGGGTGATCTCGCTAGACAGCTCGGGCTCGAGACACGCGTCGAGCATCGCGGTGCCGACGCGCAGTTCGCGGTACTCGGGCAGCGACCGCCCGGCCTGGCGCATGAACCAGACGGGGGTGATCTCTGGGCGGTCTCCTCGGTAGGCGCGGATGACGGCGGAGGCGGCGGTTCGGCCGTCGACGAGGGGGTGATCAGCTGGCAGGTTCACAGAGTTCAGTCTGCCATCAGGCTCCGTGCCGGGCTCCCAGCGGCGAGCGTTACGATAGACGGGTGCTTCTCTGTCTGACCGCCAACCACCGGAATGCGAGCTTCGACATCCTCGAGAAGCTCTCCGTTGGCGCACCGTCGGCCGCTGGCAACCTCGTCGCGGGAACCACCTCCGTCTCCGGCGCCGTCGTGCTCGCGACCTGCAACCGCTTCGAGGCCTATCTCGAGGTCGACGAGCCGGTCGCGTCGACCGACTCCTCCGCCGTCGACGCCACCGTCGATGCGATGAGCGCCGCGAGCGGCGTGAGCGCCACCGAATTGCGCGAGTCGGTCACCGTGATCTCCGGCGACGCGGTCGTCGAGCACCTCTTCGCCGTGTCTGCCGGGCTCGAGTCGGTCGTCATCGGCGAGGACGAGATCTCCGGCCAAGTCCGCCGGGCACTCGAGCAGGCCCGCGCGGCCGGAACCACCTCGTCGGGGCTCGAGCAACTCTTCCAGCGCGCCTCGACCACCTCGCGCACCGTGAAGACCACCACCGCGGTGGGCACCGCCGGACGCTCCCTCGTGCGACTCGCCCTCGAGCTCGCCTCGAGCCGGGTGACCGACTGGAGCCAGGCGCGCGTGCTCATGATCGGAACCGGCTCCTACGCCGGCGCCTCCCACGCCGCCCTGCGCGACCGCGGCGCCGACGACATCACCGTGTACTCCCCGTCCGGGCGCGCGGCGAAGTTCGCGCTCTCCCGCGGCATCCGCCCGACCACCGATCTCGCTGCCGCGATCGCCGACGCCGACGTCATCGTGAGCTGCACGATCGTCGAGGGCCACATCCTCACCGCAGAGCTGCTCGCCGGCGCGGAACGCACCCTCGTGATCGACCTCGGGCTCCCCCGCAACGTCGACCCGGCCGTCGCCGAGCTCGAGGGCATCGAGCTCCTCGACCTCGAGACGATCAGCCTGCACGCACCCCTCGAGGAGCTCAACGCGACGACAGAGGCCCGCAGCCTCGTTGGGCAGGCCGCCGCCGCGTTCGCCGCCGCCGGGGCTGAGCAGGCCCTCGCCCCCGCCGTCGTCGCGCTGCGCCGGCACATCTTCGACCTGCTCGACGCCGAGATCGACCGTGCACGCGGGCGCGGCGACTCGTCCCCGCAGACCGAGGCGGCGCTGCGCCACCTCGTGAGCGTGCTGCTGCACACGCCGTCGGTGCGCGCCCGCGAGCTCGCCCGCGCCGGAGAGGCCCAGGCCTTCACCGACGGCCTCACCGCCCTCTTCGGCATCGATCCGAGCAGCACAGCGACCGTCGTCTCCCTCGGCGCCGTCACCGAGGAGCGTCAGGGGCTCGCATGATCCCCGCCCGGTTCGGCCCCCCGGTCCGAGCTGGTCGCGTGCAGCTGCGGCTGATGTCGGCGGACGACGTCGACGACATCCATTCGTATAAGGG
>Ga0326733_1000074_pt1 | contig 35646 bp, 60 predicted proteins | sample 14_GP2_308_FD_207946 | JGI IMG/M metagenome (GOLD analysis project Ga0326733, IMG submission 207946) | Glacier ice microbial communities from Ngari, Tibet, China - 14_GP2_30.8 | ecosystem: Environmental > Aquatic > Freshwater > Ice > Glacier | place: China: Ngari, Tibet | collected 2018-07-17
GTATAGAGCGCCCTCGTCGGGGACAGCGGTGCAGCCCCGGACGCAGGAAACCCCGCAGCACGTGTGTGCTACGGGGTTAGATGATAGAGGATGTCTTGCAGTTGTGATCTGGTTAGGACGTTGTTTGGACCCTTGAGGATCTCAGCCTCTACAGCGGAGAGGACCTCGCGGGTTACGGCATGTAAGAGGATGTACCGGGGGACTTCTCCGAAGTACATCTCCTCATCCGAGACGGAGGTTCTCATCTTTAGGGCGTACTCGGCTTCGAGGTCATCTACCGCATCATTGAGACTATCCCGGAGACGCCTTCGGGGGCTAGAGGACGGGGGAGAAGTCAATGATCATCTTCCCATCCACGGCTGCCCTGATGACGGCCCCAGGGCGCTCCTGAGCGAGCCTGCGGGCTGTCTTGTTCTTGGCCAGCAGCTTGAGGACACCGCCCGATGTTTCGAGTTCGATGTCCGTAAACGCCGGAGCGGAACGTGAGCCCTCATCTACCTGGAGGGAGAGGATTTTCCCCGAGACGGTTTTCGGGGTCATGGCCAGAGACAGACGTGCGTAGCCTCAGCGATGGGGATGATGGTCTCACTGCCATCCTCATCATACTCGTACGAGGAGAACTCCTGGTCCTCCGTGAAGGTGCCGTACGAGTAGTCACCGGAGAACTCGTTGTGCGCGTTGCCCTCTTCATCTGCGGAGAGGACCACGAGCAGATCCGGGTTCAGCCCGCTGAGCAGGGTTATGAGTTCTTTCACTGTAGTAGCCATGTCTATACCTTATCAGTAACCGGCGCTGGGCGCAATCCTTTATCCCCTATGGCATCCAGTACATCAACTGTGGTATCCAACACACCGTAGCCATACCCCACCAGGAACGCGGCGCGCTGCCGATCCCTCTGGTAGTTGTTCGTGAAGATCAGCGTCTCACTGTATTCGAGCCAGCGCTCCTCGGAAGTCTTCACTTCCGCCACTTAAACATCTGCGTTATCGCAAACCCAAATATGAACGACGCGAGGAAGAGTCCCGCGAGAGGGAAGAAGTATCCGACAGCCAGCGCCCCAATGAAGATGCCACCCCAGACCAGTATAATCGCGATGTCCACCTGGAGATCGCTTCTCTTGTTCTCGGTCATGAGGTCACCACCAAGTATTTTGCAAAGGCGTAAACAACCAGTATCACGATCATCGGAATCCCCACGGCAGGGAAGCTAATGGCGAGGGCTAGCAACAGGATAGCTACGAAGATCCAGAAAAGGATTTTGCCCATCATGAACAGTACCGCACGCTCCCTCTTCCACCTCGCCCGTAGGATGCGTGTCACGCGAGCACTGCGGGTATCCATCAGATGCCCCCGTCGAGCCAACGGGCAAGCGCGCCGACCTCAGCCACGATCTCGGCCTTCCGAGCCCCCAGCCAGAGCAGAAAGAGCGCCCGCTCAGTGTCCGACATGACTCGCTCCGACCGCACTTGCTTGCCTGTCATCCATTGCCTGCGTACACGAACCTCAACAAGCTGCTCCTCTTTGTAGCTCGACCAGCGCTCGGTCATCTGAGTGCACACCTTTTCCTGGGCGCGAAGCCGATCGATCTTGGCCAGCGTCTCGCGCATCTCTGTCTCGGTCATTCGGTCACACCCTCGGAGAGGATGGTCCACTGGGACTCGGTCCGGAAATCGCTGTCCGGCCAGAGCCGCGTCTGTGCGGCCTTGTCTGAGACCCAGCCATTGGGGGTAACCTTGATGTACGTCGTGGTGTGTCCACGCACGACAGCCCCGAGCCCGAGCTTAGCAACACGTTCGGAGAACGTCGGCTTTCGATGGGCTTCGTCGTAGACCTGGAGAGCCTGGCGGGTATCGAAAGCAATCTTCCGTGCCGCTGTCATTCGTGCAGTGCGCTTCTCATATCGGGCATACGCCTTGTCGGCTGCCTCCACCAGGCGATCACGCTCGTTCACCAGTTCGAGGTCATAGTTGTAGACCCCCAGTCGTGCGCCCTTGCCCGCCGCATACTGAGGAGTCGTGTGTGTAACGATGAATCGCGTGCCTACAGGCACATTGAGGGTGGAGCCGTCGAGGTCTCGTACGCGCTCGACGTGGTCACCTATGTTGAACTGTGCAGTGTTTGATGTCATAAAACAACAATACCACCCACCAGCAGAAAAATCAACTGGAGGGTGGTATTGGTTGAGCCTATTTTGTGTAGGCGATCCCGGCGTTCTTGAGCGCCTGCTCCGCCGCAGCCAGGTCACCAGAGGACACCTTGATCGTTGACTGCGTGGGTGCGGGGGCTGGAGCCACAGCAACGGCTCCGGGAGTCTTGACCCAGAACGACTGCTTGCCCATGAATATCGAGCCCTGTCCGTAGTGGTCGATGCTGTATCCACCGAGCCACGCGTAGTTCTTGTGGAACGCGCCTGTGTTCGGGGTCCACGCGGCGTCCAGCGACTCCTCACTAACTTGCTTGGTGAAGTTACCGGAGTTTCCAGGAGCCTCACACGTTGCACCCAACTGGGCAGGCACCGGGTAGGTCCGATTGTACAGCGCCAGATGCACGTTGCGGTGGTCGAGGTGCGTATACTTCACGCACGGGTCTGACGTGTTGGCAAAGCTCGCAACCATGTTCTTGACCGGAAGATTCGGAATGCCGAACTCGGCTTTGTTCGCCAGCACCGTGTCGAGTGCCCAGTCAACTTCGGGCTCGGTCAGGTCGCCGTCTCCGAGGTTGAACGAAACAAGCGCGCCCCGATTCTGAGTGTCGTTCTGGACCACGGCTGCTCGCACTGAGCGGGCACAAGGTGTCGCATCGTCACGACAGATCGTGACCCCATTAGTCGGGAAGGCGCGGGTGGCGTACTTCGCCCCGAGAGCGCCAGGAATGGTCGGATCGGTCTTGGACATCTGCGTGAAGAATCCGGCCCATGAGTCGAGTCGTTTCGTCTCACAGGTGAGGCTCCACTTGCCGCCGTAGTTGGCACAGTAACCCGACTGCTCGCCGTTGGTCAGCACGATGAACACCTTGTACGTGCTCGGGTCGTTCTCGACCTGCGACCACGCCTGCCACTCGTCGTCGGGGTGAGGGATCACGATGTACTGAATCTGCGTTGGAGTCGCAGCGGCTGCCGGAGCGGCGAAAACTGCGAGAGACACCACGGAGAGGAACAGCGCGGTGATAAGCGTGAGTGCTATGAACTTGAGTTTTCGTATGCCGTTTGTCATAAGCCCAGCATACCATCACGTACGTTTATATGTCAAGCGCCTGCAATTGGACGGCGAGCCATCCACTTGCGGGAGACGGGGACGCAGGCCTCGCCCCTCTCCTGGAGGAGTCGGGACATGTCGGCAAAGCTAATCCGGCACTCCCCATCGACACCCCAGTTCTTACCCCAGCTATTGTGCAGTTTGAAGTACTGGCCCTTGATGTTGACCCCGTGACAGAGAATAGCGTGTCCCCCGGCAAGATCGCCCTTGACTTCGAGGTAGCCCTTGTCGTTCGGATCGAACATCCCTGAGTACCAGTTGACTCCGAGAACAGCCGGACCCATGTGGCCTACGGCGTAGATAAGATCCTCAAGCCCAAAGGCCCAGCGATACTCGGGTACGTGTCCGTCAGCAGAAACGATCTTGGCACCCGCAAGCACAGAGGTCCCGGAGTAGTCTTCCCCCGCCCACTCGTCAATTAGCTGTGCGCGCTGGTAAATGTCAACAGCGGTGAACGCGCTGGAGCCGTAGACAGCGGGACGGGCGGCTAGCTCGTGAGCCCATGCGAATCCAACGCATGCGCCCTCCTGCCCCTGATCCAGGCGCGGCTCACAGCGCCACGTGTACGACCGCTGTGGCAGTGCCGTCAGGAGGGCACGAACAGGGAAGGCGCGGCTTCGCTCATCGAATTGGACAATACGGTCTAGGCGGGGATCAGTCATTCTCTAAGTGTATCAGTCCTGGATTTTGTCAATCTCGATGATCTGCTCCAGAGTGATGTCGAAGTCCGTGAACTCGTGCTCATCGCCCTCCTCATTGTCGTACGCGTAGATGATGGCAAAGAACTTTGTTGCCCCCATGCTCTCCGCGTGCTCTCGGAGAAACTTTTCGCCTAGCATCATTGAGACACCACCAGGAACGGAATCCAGCCCTGGACCGGCTCGGAGGACTGCATGGCCTCAGGCCACGGATAGTCCGCCATCTCGGGAGACAGGAGTTCCGGGTCACCCCAAGCTACAGGGGATTCGACCCATTCTCTTTCGGGTACTGCCCACTCCTCCCAGTGCAATAGACCTGTGTCGTCCGCGAGGTAGGTGTTGTACGCACTCGTGGCCACCTTCGCATCGTGGGTGCCCCACACCATGGCAAGGCCGTCTTTGGTCTCCCACGCCTGTATTGGTGTATCCTCAGTTTTCATGGTCCACCTTCACCCATTTGATAGTGACGACCGTCTTCTCCACAGGGGACACCTCTTCAACATCCTCGACGTTGCGGTAGTCCTCCTGGTATTCCGTCAACCCACGCTCCCACATCCACGAGTAGTGCTTGCCGGAGGGGCCGCGCGTGATTGTCTGCACGTACGTGGTCCACCGTCCCGAACCCTGTTCGCGCTCATCGACGGTCACAAATCCGTTGACCTCAGAGTCCTTATAGACTAGGTCCTCCCACTCCTCTTTGAGAAGTTCCTGGAGTGTTTCAATTTCGGTGCTCATTCTTTTGACTCCTTGGTTGTGAATAAAATTTTGCCCGCACGATTTATCACGCGCGTGTCTGTCCGCCATTTGTTGGCAACCTGATACATGGTGCTTATCGGCTTGTATCCCACCGGGAACACGTCTACCCAGCCTTCCGGCGTCTCCCTTTGGATCATGCCACCGTTGCTCACACTACACCCCCAGGGGTCTCATTGCGAACAAACAGGATAGGTACATCGTCCTCTTCATAGAGCGTGTAGCCGAGGAATTCTCCGCCATGGCCTTCGGTGTAGGGGCTGATCCAGTCGAAGAACTTCTCCGCCTCACCACCGTAGTTCTTGATGGAGGAGTGGAAAGTGAACACGAGGTGCGCCCCCCACGGCAGGCGAGCCAGCGTAGCCCCACCCGAGAGGTGATAGTCACTGTTCATGATAGGCAGCACCCGCCACCGGGCACAGGAGAACAGCGGGTGATCAGGCAAGTCTGCTTCGGGGGGATCCCCCGCAACGCCCTCAATCCACTTGGATATGAGGTCGATGATCTCAGCAGGGGTGTCGTCCCGCAGAACGGCCCGGAAGAACACCTCAGTGTACATGCCCATTACGTCGTCAGTCCTTTGATTTGTTGTTCGAGTTCTTCGATGCGTGCCAGCAGGGCGCGGGGATCCAGGTCAAGCTGGACGATGTGGGTTGCGGTGTAGTCGTCAAATTCGACCGAGACCCGTACCCTGTCAGCCTCTTGGATGTCTAGATTGAGGAGTAGCCTATAGAGATCATCGTGGAGAGACCAACTCAACTCATCTCCATCTACATCTCGGATGGTGATGTCACGCCGATCCCACGACACAAACGTGCCCTCGTACTCACCCAAGGGTTCGCACCCAGGCCTCGAAAGCCGGGTTGCAGAGGCACGAGAGATCGCGCTTTGCACGGATCAGTTCGATGGCCTCGTCACCGTTGGCCACGTCCCCCGCCGCAACGAGCGCGGCAGCGACAACGAGGCTAGAGCGGTTGAGCCCAGCCTGACAGTGCACGAATACGGGACCGAGAGCACGACGCTCGTTGACCCACTCGGCAAGCGCAGGGATCTGATCGAACGCCTGATCTGTGCTGTCGTACATCGTGACCGTGAGGGAGTCCTTGAGTTCGTGGTTGATCGTGTACTCCTCCCACTTGTAGAGGGAGAGCTTGTACTCAATGAACTCCGGCAGGACAAGACCAGTCTCGGCCCCACCGTGCCAGAGGTTGTCAGCAACCTGGGTCATGAAGGGCATCTCGATGCGCCCGTTCCCGTGGTTGGCGAACCCATCCAGCCTGCGGATCCGGGGGTCCGTGATGGCAAGGTCGCCCCCAAGAGGGTACGCGGTGGGGTCAGAGTATGTAGTCATGCCTGGAGCTTATCATGTCTCACTAGTAAAATCAAGTAGGATCCTTTTCGTTGTCTGTGTCCTGAGATCCGGGGACTTCGGTCATGTCCGAGATCATACGGCTGACACGTTCGACCTCGTCCTGCCACGTGACACCGTGACTCACGTGGAAGTCATCAATGGCCTCGTCGCGCTCCTTGCGCAGTTGTTCATACTCAGCCAGCACGGTTTCGATGGCGGCAGCGGCCTGAGTCAACAGTTGCTCGGTCTCGGTTTTTTGGCCATGGTAGACCCGCTGGAAGAATTTGACCTTCCGCCGCAGCGCCGCGACCAGTGCCAGCATGTTCAGCACCTCCCGGGGGCTCATCACTGTGCCACCTTGTCGAGAATGGCATCGAGCTTCCTGACGTGGAGGCGGGTCTTGTGCGGGTAGGTTTCGCTCTCCGGGGGTTCGAACCAGTCGTGCCTCCACTTGGCGGTTTCCGCGATGACTGCCCGCAGCCGCTCAATCTCGGCGTCCTTCTCCGCGTCGTGCGCGGCAAGCCAGCGGTCGAAGGCACGGCGATTATTTAGTGTGTGATTGGTCAGCGGGTCGTAGTACTCGGCCTCGGGGTCATACGAATATCCGTTGCGAACATCTGTTGTGGTAGGAGAAAACTCGATCATGCTCTGATCTTACTCTATCCCGGCAAACAAAACAAGCCCGCCCAGAGAACTGGACGGGCCTGTTAGGTGGAGCTACTTCTGGACGAGAACCTGTGCGTTGGATCCGTCTGTGATCACGAGGTTGCCTGCCTCAGCGAGCTTGGCCAGCGTGTCGAGGTAGCGCTGCTGGAGAACCTCGGGGGTGAGGGACTGAGTCAGAAGACGGTTGGCGTCTGCCTCAGCCTGTGCCTGAACGATCTTCTGCTGGGCGCTGACCTTGACACCTTCGAGCTTGGAGGTCTCCTTGGCCACGTCGATCTCAGCGCGCTGTGCCTCAGCGAAGGACTCACGCACCGTCTTCGGGACGCGGATCTCCTGGAGGGCTACGTCGTCAACGATGATGCCCTCGTCCGCCCACTCCTTCTCCAGCGCCTCACGGATGGCGTTCTGCACGTCATCACGCTGCGTCAGGAGTTCAAGAGTGCTGAACTTACCGGGCACTGCGCGGACGATGGATCGCACGTCGTTGAAGAGCAGCTTGGAGCGGAGGTTTTCCTCGTTCTGGTAGTCCGAGTAGATGTCAACAACTGAGTCTGACTTGATCGAGTATCGCACGGCGATGTCGATGTTGGACGACACACCATCAGCGTCCTGGATAGTGATCTGCGGACCATCAGCCTCGCCACCCGAGTTGTCGGACTGCTCACCAGTCTTGCCTGCAAAAACCATTCGCTGATTACGCACGTCGAATGTCACTGTCTGGACCCAGGGTGCCTTGAAGTGCAGTCCGGGGGTGTTTTCGAATCCGACGATGTTGCCGGTCACATCACGGAGCACGCTGGACTGGCCAACATCCTGCGTGAAGAACGTGGTGAAGGAGAGCAGGATCACACCGACGAGCGTGATGATACCACCGACGACTCGGGTGACCTTGCCGACAAAACCGCGCTCTTCGTCGTAGTTGGAGGAGGCGCTGTCACCGGAGCGGAGGCTCAGGCCAATGATAAAGGCCAGGAGCCCCAGTGCAATCACGATAAACGCGAAGATGAACATGTGTGTCTTTCTGTAGTTGAGTGACGCTAACTGCGTCGGACATCAGCTTACACACATCCGGCCTCAAATGCAAACAGCCCGCCCAAATTACTTGGACGGGCTGACTTCATACGCCGTTCTGTCTCCAGTATTCGGCGGCATCTGCTGCAAAACAGCGTTTACATGGAAAATGTTTCTTATGTGTACGGCAAATAAGTTCTACCGGAGGGAGTCCAGGGTACACCGAGTCCATCGGCATCTCCTGGTGATCAGAGCCACATGAGCAGTCTTTGATCTCGGGCTCGGGCGGAGCTACCGTCTCTGCGTACTGCGAGGCGTAGAGGCTCAACTTTCTACAGCGCGTGCACTCCTTGATCCACTCGATGGGATCTCGATTGATCCAGGCATGTCCTCGGATGCGACACCACAGATTGCGGGCGGGGTCGGTGACCCACCACTCTACCCAACTAAGCATGTGCTATGCACGGATCCTTCCAAATACGAGTGAGTTGACAAGAGACACGTTGGGGGCACCAATGATGAGATCCCCCGTGACAAGGATGCCATAGATTTCTGTGTCCGGCACAGTGACATGAAGGTCCCCGTGATGCACGGAGGCAAAGTCAGGGTACCGAGGGCCAAAGAAGTCAGCGTCAGGGGCGAGAGTCGTAAGGTATGCGGGTAGATGATCCATGCGGATAGTCTACCAGTCTACTCAAACGCTGACTCAGACCCTGTCAGAAAGACCGCACAGCCTAGCTTATACCATACTGAGCGAGTACCCGCGTGGCAGCGTCTTTTTGTTCGGCGTCTGTCTTGGCCGGATCCACGACGATCTTACCGAGACGGATGACCTCTTGAGGATCCAGGGCTCGTCTCATGTTGGGGTCGTCAGCCGGACCAGCAGAGGTGGCAGCCGACTTAGGGGTTGCCACCCGACCATCCTTGACCTTGCGTGGGGCTGCCACGATTAGTCGTGCTCGTAAGACTCGACTGTGAAGCCCTCGGTGGTGGCAGTAACCTCAGCATGGTCCCCGAAGTTCAGCTTGGCCACCGTCTCGAACCGGTCGAAGTTAAGTGCCTGGAGTGCCGCGTAGATCTCGGCAGTGCTTTGTCCGTTGAGTTCGAAGCGCTTGTTGGAGTCATCGTAGAACCGCTGGCGCTCCTCGTAGGATGCACTTAAGGCTGCTCTTATGGGGGCCTTCTCGATGTACTCGAACATCTCGTAGAGGCCGATGTATCCGTTTTCGTAGTCCCCGGCGTCCTCTTCGACGTTGAAGCGAGGGGCGAGCTTGACGTGCGCCTCGTGGACGGAGAAAATGCACGCGTCACCATCATTGAAGTAAGGGGTGTACTGGCTCCATCGCACCTCCAGTATGCCGTCTACGGCGAGGAGCTTGTCAATGGCGGAGAGGAACTCGGCGGAGTCACCCTGCTCGGTGGTGGCTGGCTCGGCATACTTGCTGCCTTCGATGGTCCGGTCCAGGATTTCGAAGTTCTTGGGATCTGTCATTTTGTACTTTCTGTTGGTGGTAAATATTAATTGGAGTCTAGCTGGTCGCGGGGGGTTCCGCAAGAGCAAATCTATATAGGTCCAAGTCATCGTCTGCATACGATGGTAGAATCTATACTATGAATGCAAAGATCTACGGGCTATATTGCGTGTGCTCCCGCTGCCCAGAAGAACAGACACGATACGTAGGCCAAGCCCTGGATATGGATAGACGATTCAAGCGGCACCTGCGAGACTCCCACGAGGGGCCTCTGCCCTCATCCAGATGGATCGCCAAACACGGCGTGGACAACATCCGACACCGTATCCTAGAGGAGGTGGTGGACATCTCAAAGCTAAACGAAAGAGAGATTCACTGGATAGCAGCCCTAGGCACGTATAGCGGAGCCGGAGGCAATGGGTTGAATCTTACTGTCGGGGGGCTCCATGGGATTACGGGACTAATTCGCCCGGAGTCCGTGAGAACCAAGATATCAGATTCCCTGAGAGGACACCCCGTCTCCGCAGACACCGTGGCAAAAATCAAAAAGACTCGCCATGACAGAGAGCATGGAGGTGGCCCCCCTTCCCGCACTACCTGTATTTACTGCTATCCGAATGGACGCCCTCCAGCAAAGAGTTCTGCCCACAGTCGCTTCCACTTCCCTGGGGGGTATTGGAAAGAGGGCTGCTTGCAGTGTGCCCCCGCAGAGTACCGATCCGGGAAAATGTCTCGTCCCGAGTATGTAGCAGCAGGGCTGCCATCGAAGACTGATATGAAAGTCTCCGGTGCCCGCAGTGCCCACATCCGTTGGCACACAAACAAAGGGGTGTCATCCCCCGACTGCCTCTACTGCGGCGTCTGATCTCGCGTCGGGTTTGGGACAGGGAACACCGAATCTAGTAGTTCTTCACGTCCTATGAATTTATTTCGTTTTCCCGACATCCACACCTTGCATTCGATGCAGGAGACCCAGTCAGCAGGAGAGGGCAGCCAGCCGAGGTCTTCGATGATGTGGCTCTCGGCAATGTCACGGGTCAGGATCTGCACGTCGTTGCCCTCACGATCTTTGACCGTGATGAAGGGGCCGAAGTGCTGCTCCACCATGAACGGGCCGTTGGAGTGGTGCAGGAATGCCCGGTGTCGCACGTCCCCGACTTGTGACTTGTACTGGTCGATAAACAAATGGATGGGGTGGTAGTCCGCAGCGGTCCCGGCTTTAAAGTGCCGGGCAGATGCGGCTGAGTGAATCCATGAGTTTGCCATATCTAGAGCCTACCGGACCCGAGGGTGAAAGTCAACGCGGCGGCATGGATCCAGTGCTCGGCTGGAAGAACTGCCCCGGAGTGCGGGGGTTGCCGGTCCAGACTGCCGACAGCTTGTAGGTGTTGTCATCCCGCTGTCCGTTAAATCGGAGCATGGAAACCTCTGCCTCATCAGGGATTCCAAAGAGGAAGTCTCGCATGATCTTGGCCGTGATCTTGCCGGAGCCAGATGACTCGGCGGTGTGCTTGACGGTGGTGTTAGTCATTTTCTGTCGCCAGTTTCAGTAGGGTGTTCCAGTCCTCAATCTCCTGGATCAGTTCGGCGCGAATCTCCCGGCCAAGCTCTGGCATGTAGGAGTTGTCTGTCTTGAGTTTCGCGAGGTTATACTCGTTGCGACTTAGCTGAGCAGCAAAGCGCTCCAGAGCATCGGCGTCATGCGGCATCAGTAGTTCTCCTGGATACCATCCTCGGGCACCGTGAGCACGTACTGGTCAGCCCCAGCGATGTACCACGGGAAGGCCCACCACTTGAGGTTTCCGGCATCCTGCTGCGAGACCACAGGCGTCGAGTCGTCTTCTACCACGGCTACGTTGGACTTGGATACGGCGAAAGCCACGAGGTCTCCATCGTCCTGTTCGACGGTGAAGTTGAAGTCGTCTCCATCTCCCACCACATAGACGCCATCCTTCACCTCCACGAGAAGGGACTCTCGGGTCTCCCCGAGGACGTTGGGCGGGCTCTCCGACACAGTAATGAAGAGGAGCCACGAAAATATGCCGCCCAGGACAAAAAGCGCCAGAACCATCTCCCAAACATCGGTCCGCACTGCAATGTATGAGAAAAGTAGCACGGCCACAACAATAAGTATGAATATCATGAGGTGAGCCTAGCACATGGCGGTGCAAAAAGCTATGTCCCCTAGAAACAGAGATACCCCGTGGGGTTTCCACGGGGCAATCTCCAAAGGCAACTATGGCCTACCTAAGGTAGCGACACCGGCAGGTACTATTCTAGCACAAGTTAGGCTGCACTTCTGCTATTTTTCTTGTCCAACCAGAACCCACGTCCCCCGAGAAAGAGAGGGATTGAGAGCAGGAAGACCAGGATCAGCCAAGGAACCCATGCCAGTATTAGAATGAATCCGTAAAGAACCGCGCTCCAGATAATAGAGTATGCGATCCCAAGGCCAATTGAATGCAGAAGTGACATGTCTTTATCCTATCACCTAGCTGGACTGGGTGCAAGTTCCCGCCGACCGGGCTTGTCCGCACGGATGTGCAGCTTTTCCCAGTGCCTGCGCACCGTCTTGCGACACAGGTTACAGGAACATACGGGGAATTTATCGGCCTTGCGAGAGTTACAATCCCGACAGGACCAGACAATGTTCCAGCGTACATCTCGTCCGCCGATTGCGCGCGGAACAACGTGATCTTTGGTCTTGTTCTCTTCGGTTAGTTCAATATCACAGTAGTGACAGACGTAGCTGGGAGGGGGGCTGAGCCCATCCCGCATTAGCGAGTTTAGAGTGCTCATGATTCCCCCTTTCAGGACTAGTTTTTCGTATGCTCTCTACGGACAATATACGGGCTAATGATGCCCGATGTCAACGTTGTGTTGCAGTCGTTGCAGAAGACCGCCGAGTTCCCTGCCGCAGAGGAGAAGGTGAAGTAGATCGTCCACTCGGCCTCAGGGCGAGGACCCTCATGGAAACTGGACACGCACGCGGCCACTAGTCGTCTCCCCCTGCCATGGATGACTTCTCAACCCACTGGGCAACAACCTCGGTGAGTTCCGAGAACGATAGTCCCTCCAGGTTGGAGGCTTTCTTTGGGTCCGTGATTGCGAGCTTAAACAGTTCGTACATCTTAATGATCTGCTTCTGCCCATCTGCTTCGATGACCGCCAGAACGCCCTCTCCGGGCATGGAGTGCATTGGTAGGGCCGTGGCACAGAATGCTTCGGTTTCGATGGTCAGCGGCTCTCCCAGGGCAGCGTCAGGGCCAAGCCACTCTTCCTCTTCCTGAGGAGTCGGGTCACCGTTTTCAATTCGTCCAGCCATTTGTGAAACCTTTTTCTTATTGCTGTTCTGGGTGGTCGGGAGGCCCAGGTGGCGGTTTGCCATTTTGAGGGCAAGTGCTATGATCCATCCTACCATCCGACTGCCCACCCTGTCGCGAGGATCAGGACTACTACGATAGCTACAGCTACGTAGCCTTGCACAGCACGCATATGTTGGATAGCGGCACCGTACCTCTCTACCGAGAGTCTATCGAGCGGGTTGCTCATTATCTTGCCGTCCTTCGTTGTTTGTCTCTTGAGTGTAGCAGAAAGGGCCGAACACTTTCTGAGTGTCCGGCCCTCTCCGTATTGCTGTTAGGCGAGTTCGATTGCCTTGTCAAACGCGAGGCGGTTCTTCTGCGTCACGTTCTTGTTGCGGTACCGCTTGAGGTTGGTACCTTCCGGCAGGCTCTCCAGCACGATGGCCATCCGCGCGACCCGATCAAGGAAGTCCTGCTCCTCAAGGGAAACAACGGGGACAACCTGGATCAGAGTAGGCGCAGCTTCGGCCTCGATCTGCTCAGCGAGAGCACCACGCCGGTACTCTTCCCACTCTGCCTCGTCCGACTCGTCGTCGTTCTCGTCATAGAAGTCCGGCTCTTCGGTCTCGTTCTCGTCCTCGGAGTAGTCCTCGTCCTCGGGTTCGACAAAGGAGTCAGCCACAAAGCTGTGCGTCGGCGTGTGGATCTCACCCTTGTTGTTCTCCACGACCACGTAACGCGAGACGCGCACCTTCTGGTCGTAGTGGTCCGAAGGCACAGACACCACGTCGCGCGGGTTCACCTTGACGGTGAGGAGCTTGGACCCGAAGGTGCTGGCGTAGGCGTACGCGCCAACGTGGAGCCCCACGGAGCAGGCCACACTGCGGTCGTTGTCCACCATGGAGCGGGGGATCTCGACCACGGAGCCGACGTTGTTCTGGAGCTTGGCATGCTCGAAGATGACACCGTCCACGATGCCGTATCCGGCGAAGGTAGAATGCCCGGAGCTAGAGACACCCTTGTAGGCAATGATGTCACCGTCCGGGTCAAGAACCATGCCGTTGGCCTCCACGAACGACGCAAGGTGCTTGCGAGATTTCTTCGAGGGGTTGGTGGCCAGCTTCTCCAGGAACGCCACGTAGGCGGGGAATCCGGCGTCCTTCTCTTCCGTACCCTCACCGAGGATGCGGAGGATGTGGTCGGTGAACTCGTTCTCGATGGCATCACCGTCGAGGTAGAGCGTCCCGCCACGTACGGTGATCCGCTCACTGAGCGACTTGAACCGGCTTTCAATATCCTTAGCGGGGTAGATCAGATCGAGAAGCCGGTTCTCGGGGTCTTCCCCGGAGAGCAGGATCTCCACGATGGCCGTCCACGAGGGGTTGTTGGTGGAGGAGACCGTGTGTGGCTCTCCGTCGATGAACACGGTGGCCCCGGAGAACTCTTCCGTATCCGTAATGGTGTACTGCGTCTTTGTCATTACTTTCTTTCTGGTTGGGTTAGGTGTGTGTGTAACGTCTACAGGAAGTCTAGCTGTTTTCTGACACCAAGTCAAGCTGGCTGATCAAGTTGATGTACTGAACGATATGCGGCTCCTTGCCGTAGCCGTTGTACATGTCCTTGAGCAGGGGGTATCGAGAGCCCGGAGACGGCTCGGTGCTGAATGACGTATCAAGTCCACTTGCGTCCAGCCCGTAATCGTCAGCGGCAAGCTTTGCCTGTCGCAGAGCCTCAAACGCCCGGGAGGTAGTCGAGTCCGACACCGCCTTGATCCAGTCTCGCGTCGGGGCGTGCTGGATCTGATTGATATGGACAGACGTGAGGTCCTCAGCCCAGCGGTGCTTACGGTTGGCATTGTCTCGTGCCGCAATACGCTGGACATCGGTGAGTGCCACCCGCGCGGCCTGGATCCGCTCATCAAGTACCGTCTTGATGTCCACCATGTTTGGCAGAGCAGCCGCGTACTTTTTTGTGTTCATGCTGGCGGTTGCCACAATGAAGACGTACTTGCCACCGGTGAAGACCCCATTCAGGATGGGAATAAGCCTGTCATTCTCTGCCGCCCCATACTTGGTGGTCAAGGTACGCAGAACCGTATCCGTGAGCGTGTCCGTACCCGCCTTGAGTAGGACGTAGGTTGCCGTGGGATCAAGGTCGTCCAACTGCTTGGACTCGTATGTCTTGCTGCCAATGGCGTACCGGTTGGTTAGAATTCGCACTCCTGTAAGTACACGCGGCGTTCCCACGTTCGCCGCACGCTTCGCCCGGGAGAGGGCTCGCCGGGTCTCGACAGCCGTCTCGGTAAATTCGTCTACTGGGATGATCGAGTCGAACAGGGCGACGAACAGTGGGTCGAGGTCTTTGGCCTGCTTGGCTGTGAAGACAGTTTGTACATTGGAGGGCGAGGTGTCCTGCTTCTCAGCCAGGTATCGGGCGTAGAAAACAGACGGGGTGGACTGGAGGTACCTGCGAGCCCCGACAAACCCCCGCCGAGTTGCAGGCGGGTCTGCCGGAGCATCCATGCCGACCACGAGAACGTTCACTTTCTCCTCGCGAATGAGCGTCCGGTCAAGCCTGGAGTATTCGAGCCCAGAGGCTACGGAGGGGTACTCACTCTCCCCCGAGGCCCAGGAGTTTGCACCGCTGTTGTAGTGCGTCCGAATAGAAATTCGGTCTTCGAGAGGGGGCGAGGTGCGCAAGGAGTTATTGGTTCCCGCGAACTTGAGCGGCACGCCGTTGTAGCTGTACTCGCCCTCAAAGCCGTACTCATGGGCAGTGTACATCCGGAGGAATGCGCTCCGGACAGACTTTGCGTCGTTGATCTGGTCCTCGTAGACCTTCCGACCCTCAGCCACCATCGTATCCACCCGAGCCTGGATGGCGTTGCTGGTGCGTGCGGAGTAACGAAGGTTTTCCCGGTTGTTCGGGAGGTCCACGGAGCCGTTCTCCAGGTTGAGCACAACGCGAGACAGGTAGCCCATACGCAAAGCGTGCGGCACCTTGAGGCGCGCGGACTCCCAGTCCACGTCATAGGCTACGGGACCGATGAGCGCGCTGCCGGTGTAGCGGCCACCGTAGGTCGGGGACTTGTCAAGGCTCACCCATCCGGCGTCCCCCACCTTGATGTACTTGGACGTGTCGTGGACGGAATCCTCGGGAGCGATGCCATCGATGAGGATGGATCCGGGGAGCCAGCCGAGGAACATGCCAGCAGTGACAGCCGAACGGAACATCTTGACCTCGTTGGTCGGGATGGTGACCTTGACACCGTTCGGAAGATCCGTGTCGGTCTCGCCCAGCATGCCCATGGAGGGTCCAGCGTTCTCACGCAGACGGACGACGACCACGTTCTTTTTACCATCCTTGATGGAGGTAACGGTGAACTGGGTTGCGATGGCCAGCCCGGACTTGGAGCCGAGACCGAAGCCACCGATCTCATCATTGCTGGCACGCTTGGGGGAGTCGCCGTACTGGCAGTACATACGAAGCTGCTCCCGGTCCATGCCGACACCCCAGTCTTCGATGATCAGAGAGGGTGAGAGCACGGAAGGTAGGGACACTTCTACGGGCCGAGTCTGGCCCGCTGCGAAGTGCGCGTCCCATGCGTTGGAGGTGTACTCACGCAGCACCGCCACGTAGGGGGACGAGTACATGTCAGTGAGGCCCTTGACGATCAGTGCCATGGCAGCGGCACTGATGCCCATTTCCACGTCCTCTTCGAAGACGAGGTTGCCCTGGGTAGTGGTGCCGTTCGATGTTAGCTTCATTTTGTCCTTGTCGGTCGTGTCTGTTTGGGGGTTGTCGTTTGACTTACTAGAACTCTAGCAGAACGTGAGCGCCTAGTCAACAACGAGAATAGGCCTGCTGAAATCACGATACACTCGAAGGGGCTATAATGCTCATATTTTTCACGTTCGGAGACATCATGGCGCTTCCCCCAGGGATCATCACCAAGACGCTCACCATCTCTCCTGGAGTCGGAGCAGGTGGTGTCCGCACCTCCCTTGAGGTGCTCATTTCTCTTACGCCCTCCAGCGTTGTGTGGCAGGCCACAGGGGAGACAATCCTCTCAATGCTGCCAATGGTGCGGACAGACAACCCTACCGTTTCCGCAGTCCTGGCTCTCCCCGTAATTAACCAGCCGGGGTTGCGTGATGCTAACCAGATTCCAAATCCCGATTTTTTCTACACCATAACCGTACGCTATCTGCTCAACGGACGCAAGACCGGCAGCACACTTGTCAAGTACTACAAGCCACTTTTGGACAGTCCAGCAATTGAGGACTTTGATTTTATCACTGTCATCACGGACCCGGTCAACCGTGGGCCGCGAGGTATAGAGGGCAAGAGCGCATATGCGATTGCCGTGGAGGCGGGCTTTATCGGCAGCAAAGAGGCCTGGCTATCTTCTCTAATCAGTGGTGGTGTCCCGGGATACACGCATCAACAGTCTCTACCGTCTGACACATGGGTTATCACCCACAACCTGGGATATAGCCCAGGAGGCATCGCACTCTTTGACTCGTCCAATCGCGAGTTTAAGGCTCAGATCACGTACGTAAACCAGAACACTCTTATTGCCAACATGGTTGGCGCTCAATCCGGCACCGCCAACATCAGTTAGGACCCAGCAATGCCAATTCCATTCCTCAATGCGATTGACCTCAATCGTAATGAAATCCAGAACGTTCGGGTGCAGAACCTTGCTACGTCCCCGACCCACGCAGCCGGGCTGATCTACTACGACACCGCGACAGGGCTCCTTGGCGTCTCCAACGGCACCGCGTGGACCTATCTTGCTGTTGGCGCGCTCGACACTGAGGCAGTGCAGGACGTTGTGGGCGCGATGGGCGCGGGCTCTTCCGTAGTCACCGCAACCTACAACGACGTGACTGGCGTGGTTGTCTACACCATCGGTGCCGGACAGGTTGTTGACTCCATGGTCAGCGGCACGGCGGCAATCTCCGCAGACAAGACAGCGGACGGTACGGCAAACAAGGTATTCCTCGCAGCAGAGAAGACCAAGCTTACCGGTATCGCAGCAGGCGCTACTGTCAACGCAACGGACGCAGCCCTCCGTGACCGTCTGACCCACACGGGCACGCAAAGTGCCGACACGCTCACAGACGGCACAGCTAACAAGTTGTTCCTTGCGGCAGAGAAGACCAAGCTCACAGGCATTGCCACAGGAGCTACGGCTAACGCCACCGACATCTCGCTTCGAGACCGTACTACGCACACGGGCACGCAGAGCGCGGACACCACGGTAGACGGAACAGCCAACAAGGTGTTTCTTGCGGCAGAAAAGACTAAGCTTACTGGCATCGCAGCGGGCGCTACGGCGAACGCCACGGACCTCGCGCTCCGTGATCGTACAACCCACACCGGTACACAGGCGTCCACTACCATCTCGGACTTTACCGCCGCTGTAAACGCTCTGATTGCGAACACCGTAGGCGCAGCCCCAGCAGCGCTTGACACACTGAACGAGCTTGCTGCCGCTCTCGGCAACGACGCCAACTTTGCCACCACGATGACCAACTCGCTGGCGCTCAAAGCCAACACTTCGTCTCTTGCCTCCGTGGCTACTGTAGGCACCTACGCCTCACTAACAAGCAAGCCAACATTCAGCGCAACCGTGGGCGACGCCGTGGCTACGGCCTACGTCATCACCCACTCATTTGGTACTCGCAATGTTGGCGTGACGTTGTTCCAGACAGCAACTCCATTCCGGGAAGTAGCCACTCAAGTTGACCACACATCAACTACGACGACTACCTTGACCTTCGGCGTGGCACCTACGGCGGGCCAGTACACGGTCTACATCACGGCAGCGTAACCGATGGGCCTCCTATGGGTCGGGCCTACCCCCACGCAAACAGGCCAGCTTGTAACAAAAAGTGTAATGGACACCGCAATCGCGGGTGCAGGAGGCGGCAGTTCTCCTACCCTGGCAAACATCCCTGCCGGTTCCGTGATCACTGTATACAAGGCAGCAGGGGTGTGGCCCAGCCGCCCCACGTCTCGCACAGATATCACGGTAATGTTCGTCGGCGCGGACCCATCTCCTGCCATCGTCACGAGCCCCGCCCTGACGGGCATGTACAACGGGGATCTTCGCGTCGTAACCGCAACATAGCGTAGCAATATCTGTGGGAGAATTACACTACCACACGACTTCTACAAAACCAATGACCCTGGAGGGTTCAAGTGCCAGATACAAGCGTAGCGATTACAGCCGGAACCGGAACCAATATTGACACGGTAACGACCCCTAATGGGGACCACCGTCAGGTTGTCATTGTTGAAGAGCGAGGCGGGTTCTCGGGACGCGCCTCCACATTTCGAATTCCCGGACGGGCTGGCACTGTAGGTCAGCGCATTTTTTCTATCCACAACGCAACCGGATCCGCAGTCCACGTCAGGGTAAACAAAATTACCGTGGATACGGTAACTACCGTGGTAAAAGCTGTCACGGTCCTGCCACCGGTCGTCCGTGCGTATAAAGTGACTGCGCTGCCTACTGGAGGAACAGCGGTAACTAAAGTGGCCGAAGACTCCAGCAAGACTGCCAATGCAAGTGTGACAGTCCTCGGAGATGCTTCGGCAGATGGAACCGTATCAGCCACGGCTCTAGCTGCCACTCTCCCCGCTGGCGCTGTGATTGCGCAAGAGTTTTCTCCCCGAATGATAACGGCAGCAGGATACGAGATCTCAGACCGAATCGAGTTCTTTGCGGCAACCAACGAGGCAATTACTTTGCGTCCACTAGAGGGTATTGTAGTCTCTCTCGACTACGTTCTCGCCACTCAGAACCCCATCACCGACATGTATATTGTTGGATGCCGATGGGAAGAGTTTACTCCCTAGGAGCTAGTTCATGCTACTTACACTACTTAGGAGCCCCCGCCAGGCCCCTGTAGTCACTGCCGCCGCTGATATCACTAATGCAGTTGAAGGTACCTCCACGGCCACATCCGCAACGGCTACGGATGCAGACGGCACCATCGTCAGCTACGCAGTGTCGAGCGTGCCCGCCCTCACATTTTCGGGCACGGGCAACACCAGATCATTTGTCCCCCCTACAACGGGGACAACGACAACCTACACCATAACCTGGACAGCAACAGACAACGACAGCCTGCAAGGCAGTGATACTCAGCTTATCACGGTGCTTGCCGCAGTGGCGAACCCTGTAGTTGTCATGTCGCCCAATCAAACGGGGATCAGAGCAGGAGCACTCGTACGGGTCTATGCCACGGCAACAACGGCACAAGGCGTGATTGCAAACTACAACTGCTACAGCCCCGCAGCAGACCCTCGAATAGTGATCACGATCACGGGCAACTCCGCCACCTTTATCGCCCCGCTGTCCCTCACTAATCAGACATACACTATCGCCTGGGAGGCAGAGTCTAGCCTTGCGGCTATCGGGTACGCAGAAGGCACTGTTACCGTTCTTGCGGCCACAGAGCGCTGGGCTGTTGCCGGAGCAGAGGTCGCGGCACAATTTAGAGTGCCACGCGTCAATGTGGGACCAGTCGCGGGAAAACTTGACTTTGCAGGCTACTCCTGGAATGTTCGTCCAGTGCTCGCTTCGGCGGGACCCGGCCCAAATGCCTGGGGCGACACAATCAACAACGCCTGGGTGGATGACAAGGGCCACCTCACTCTCCAGATTTTCAAAGACGCGGGCAACGTTTGGCGTTGCGTAGAGCTAGGAGGCCCTGCGCTCGGGTACGGTCAGTACACCTGGACAGTCGAGACCAACCCCGCTAATTGGCAAGTCCAGCCGGTGCTTGGCCTGTTCACCTATGACGAAACAGACAACGGCGCGAACAACTATCGCGAGATTGACATCGAGTTCTCGAAGTGGACTTATGCACCAGAGCCCTCACGCATATGGTATTCTGTCCAGCCCACAGCAGGATTTGAGAATCGCTTTGCTGACCACGGCTCTTCGGCAAATACCCCCTACACCTGTACGTTTATTTGGCAAGCGGGACAGGTTTACTTCCGCACCACTGACTCCACGGGCAAGCTGCTCGGAGAGCACATGGTTACGGACGGTGTACCAAACCCGGGCACGGCTGCAACGGTTCGGATGAATCTGTGGCTAGTGAACGGTGTCGCGCCGGGAGACGGGCAGAATGTCGCCATGAAGATGAGCAATTTTAAATTCACTCCCAACGTCACGAGAGCACTGACTCCCGCAGCCTCAACCACAATGGATTTTGCCAACGGCATCGAGCAGATGACTATCAAGTCGGACGGGGTAGTTGGTGGCCCCAAGGCGCGACTAGCAGGCCGCAACCTCGCCATCGACTGTGTCCCTGCCTACTCCAGTAGCTCCAGTGGCAACGTGTTTGACATCACAGGATCTTCGGCATATATTGAGGTGGCAGGACTACCCCTATTTGGTAATTACACCCAAGAGGCGTTCTACTTCCTGATGTTCAACCCAGAAAACAACATCATTATGTTCTTCGCGGGTGGTGGTATGTACGGTCGAGTGCGTCTCAACGGCGTGAATACTCAAGTCTCTTTGGGTAACGAGGATTTGCCAAACCAGAAGTATTGGCGTATTCGTGAGGCTGCCGGGACAGTCTACTTCGACTTCTCCGTGAACAGCACAACGTGGATACAGGCGGGCAGCCTCGTGCACGGCCTACCTGCGGCGCAGCTTAAGACCATGCGTATGCGCCTGGTCTGTGGGCACTACGGAGCCGAAACTTCCCCCACCCCGTTCCTTATTAGTGGAATCAATCTCCCCTAGATCAGCCCTGCTGAGTCAATAGCCTTGCCCACGGCAAACGAGACGCCCTCGGTATCCTGGAGGTACTTGAGTTCTGACAGAGCATCGAAGTACGTGTCTCGGAGTTCCGTCATGTCTTGTAGGGAGCTTTCCACTACGGCAAGTTCGTCGTGCAGAATGACGTAGTCGGATTCCATCGCGGTGTAATCGTCCTGAGAGCCGAGGAGGTCATGCCGTACGTCAGCTAGTTCGTCTTCTAGCGCGCCGTAGCGGATCTGGAGTAGGAGGAGATCCTGCCGCTCTTTTTCGGAGGCTGCTTCTAGCGCGTCGGTCATGTCCGAAGCTTAGCATCTCTACCAGTTTTGGTCAAATGCGCGCTTGGCCTTGCGCTTTTTCTTCGGCTTCCAGAAATACCCTTTTGAATTCCATTCCAAGGTGGCCTCCTTGAAATTATAGTTCCGCTTTTCAAGCTGAACTTCCCGGTAGGCGCGGGCATCTTTTTCGTGCTGGAAGTGTGGTGACATTGGTCCTCTAAGTAGAAAACGGGTGGCAACTCCAGTATACCTGAAATTGCCACCCGTTTACTACGCAGTTCTACAATTCGTGCTCGGCATCCCATGTGGTGTGCACAGCGTACTCGTCTCCCAAAGTTTCTCGGATTCGTCCGACAACAAACGCGTCATTGTCATAGTGCACAACCTTATCGAACTCGCCACTGCGGATTAGCGATCCCACGATTGTGGTCTTGTAAGCGGGCGGGCGCATGTACGAGTACTCTTCTGGGCGAAGGTAGACCACAGAGGCCTCAAACCCATTAGCCCGCAGCCACGCCTCGGAGACGCCTCGATTGCGCTCCAGGCGAGCAGTGAGGACTCCGACCTCCCAGCCTTCCAACAATGCCTTGTTGTACAGACGCTCGGCCTCGGGCCACACGGCGTCCGCCAGAACAAGGTCAGGTCTCCAGTAGTCTGTAGACTTACCCTCTTCATAGAGATGGAGCCGGTGACGGTCGTCACACAGCGTGCCATCCAGGTCGAAGAGCATGATCTTGCGGCTCACGGTGCTACACGTCCATTTCTATTGAATGCTTCATATGTGAGGGGGAACTGCTCGGCAAAGATGGCCTCCATTTTGTCGGCCACCATCGCGATCTCCTTCTGTGGGTTGGAGGGGGTAGTAGCGCGATCATCCATCGTACGAAGACTGATGAAATTCATGAAGGCGCGTGCATTCATCGTAACATAGAACTGTGTCATGATACCCACCGGCAGCACAGCCCGAGCCACCTCGTTGGCAATCCCGGCGTCAATCATCCGTTCGTACGCGGCCCAGGCCTCCTTATAGATGCGACGAGTCTCGCCCTCAACCAGCTTGATCTGCTTGTAATCTCCCGGACCGAAGGTCGGATGTGCGCTGGATCCGGTCTGTACAAGGTTGCGGCCCTCAGGGAAGACGTAGAACTCTGCCGGGAGAACAGCGTAGCGTCCTGAGATCTCGTTGTACGAGGCGATGCGGTGACGCATGAACTCGCGCGTTGCGTAGATTGGCGCTTTGACGTAGAAGGTCTGCGAGGTGTGCTCAAACGGGGAGCCATGACGATGCTTCATGAGGTAGTTGATAAGTTTATCATCCCCCTCAGCCACAGTTGGCACATCGTTCTCTCCGACCACAGACACACGAGCAGAGCGCACAATTGACGCATCCCCGCCCATTGAGTCTACAAGCTTGACATCGACATCATCAAGGAACAGGGGTTGCGTCATGTGTTAGGTACTTTCTAGAAGAGAAAAGGGCCGGTGACCAGGGCAAACACAGCAGAAAGCGTGCCTGTGCCCAGTGCACCAAGGAGGACCGCACCAAATAAATACTTGGTGTCTCTGTCCATTCTACCAGAATACTGGTTGAAAAAGGCAAAAACTTCGCCATTGATGGTCAGAGATTCAGTTTCTTTGTCGTATTCCATATGCTGAGCATAGCACACAACTTACCGAATACGGAAGCCCCTACCACTACGGCCCGATGAAGACCCTTTAGGCTGGATGCGTCGCGCAGCCGGAGACTTGGCTGAGATGCGTCCACCCCCGAAGCCGGGCGGCGGCTTGATGAGCAGTGCAGTGAGTGCGTGGACTAGTGCGTCAACCCGGTCGGGGGACTTGTTTGTCTCCCCCGGGATCCAGTTTGTCATCTCATCCTCAAGGTCAGGGAGTCGCCCTACGTGATGGACACGACCCTGATCATAGGCTAGGGTGATTGGCTCAGCGCGCAGCTTCTTTCCTACCTTGGAGTGGACCTCCAACACCTTGATCGTGGGATCGATGGTGTGGATGGCGTTGGCAACAAGGGCTCCACCCTGGTTGACCTCAGCCACCACGGGGCATCCCCAACGGCGGGCAGCTTGCACAACACGGTTGGCCCAGACATCAGGAGATCCGAGTACAGAGGCATCCTCAAGGACCCAGGACCGGCGCTTGTATAGTTCGTGCTCAGCGGTTGAGCCGACAACTACGATGCCGCAGTGGTCACGAGGATTCTCAGCAACTGAGGGGTCAACCCCAACAACACGCAGCGGGGCGTGTGAGGGGTACTGAGCGACCCGAGCCTTGTCAATTAGGTCTTCGGACCAGAGAGCCCCATCCAGGGCCTCCAGCATTTCACCGTAAAGCTCCTGGGCGGCAAGACGGTTGCCACCGTAGACTCCGGTCATACCCTCAAGATAGTCGGCACCAAGGTTTCCGGCGTTGTCATAGGTAGAGCCTCGCGTGAGCCAGACCTTGCCACCACGCTTCTCCTCTGCAATGAGATCAAAGAGGAGCGGAACACGCTTGGGCGTGGTCGTAGCCAGGATCTGTGGGTGATCCCCCAGACGGGTGGCAAATCGGAGGTTATCCCATGCCGTCAGTCCGGCACCGTCAGGAGTCTGTCGCCACGCGGCAACCTCGTCACCCCACGAGTAGTGTGCCTGGACACCACGGAGTGAGTCCGGCTCATCAGCGGACGTGCAGAAGGCCTGGTTGCCGTTAGGCCACTCGATGCGGCGGATAGAGGGCTTGTACTCGGGCTTCTCACTAGGCGGTGAGACAGCGAGAATTCCCGACTCACCTTCCACGAGGACCTCTCGCACGTCGGCGGCAGTACGGGCAACGAGCAGGAATCGAAGCTGCCCCTGGGAAGTATCTCGGGCCTTTCCTCGGATCCACTCAGCGGCAGAGCGCGTTTTTCCAGCACCACGGCCCGCAAGAAAAAGTCCCACATTCCAAGAGTCATCCTCGGGCGGGATCTGCTCGGGACGCCCCCAGAACGACCAGTCAAAGGCAAGCTGCTCCTGATCCAGACCTGCAAGGACTTCGGCGCGCTCGTCCTCGGGAAGCTCGGCAACATACTGCGCTAGAGACTTGCCCACTAGGCAGTCTCACACAGGAAGATATAATGGAAGTTTGACATACTACCATTTTATCTCACAAAGTACAACCCTATTCTGACGCGGAAGATGCCTTTCCAGTCTTGCGTACTGGCGTGTTCTCTGGCTTGGGAGTTTCAGCGATTTCCTGAGCCAGGATACGCTCAAGCTCTGCGGACCCAAGTCCCATGAGAGCGGTCATATAAGAGCGATACTCCACCGTGGCAACCCGCGTGAGCAGGAATTTGGAGACCTTCTCGCACAACTTGTCACGTAGTTTGGCAAAGGGGGCTTTGGTATAGGGGACTGTCACTATGCTGCTTTCTTGCTTAGTCGAGTGAGGGATTCTCGCCCGGAGTCTAGGTGGTCTTGTATCTCCTGAGCGCCTGCCTCGGAGACAAGATACTTGACCTTATCCGAGAAGGCAGCCTGGAAAATGTCAACCAGGGGGAGGTACTTGGCCGCGAGGTGCTCGACCATGCCCTCGTTGCCCGGCTGGGCGTTGTGATGTAGGCCAACGGCGTTGTCCACAAAGTCTGCGAACTTGACGAGGAATACGTCCGGGACATCAATGACCTTTTCGACGTGCTCGGCGTACAGCACGCGCTTGTCAGCCTTGCTGAGACCTCTGGCGTAGATCGGATTCGACACGGCTCGCACAACAGAAGACGCCGCATATCCGAAGTTACTGGTCAGATACAGGGACGCGAATCGTCGCAGCCCCTCCTCCGAATAGTCTCCCGTGTCGGGGAGCCCGAATAGGGTATAGGTGATCTCGGTGGCACAGTCCTCCAGTGTGTCGTGAAGAACGGCGGCGATGATGATGTGGGGCTCGTCAACGCCGTAGCGGAGGAGTCGCACCGCATTGCGGAGCGGATGCTCGATGTAGTGGGTACGCGGCATGTTGCCCCGTACGGAGCGGGTGGCAGTTCGGTGGAGAAAAGCGGCGGTCTTGATCGCACTCTCTAGAGTGGCCAGCGTGCTGCCGAACTGAAAGGGATCGATAGCCTGAGCCCGAATCATGATCTCCTGGGCGAGCAGGCTTGAGTCTTGCTGCTTGAGAGGAAGACCCAGGATCAGGCTATCGATGTTGTTTGTCATACGGGAAGCTTAGCAGATTGACGAGGTTGAGTCAACCGACAAACTCCCGCTCCAGCCAGTCCTGGATCTCAAGCTCGTGAACAAGCTCAAGGTTGTGACCGTCAAGGCCCACGTGAAACTGGTTGCCGTTGGTCACGATCTCTTTCGAGTGAACGTGACCATGAAGCAGAGGCATACCCTCATCCCGAAGACGGAACTGGGTGTGCCGGTCCTCCTCGAACTCCCGCTCGCCCTCACCCTTGTAGGGGTAGTGGGAGAGCAAAACGCGTCTGCCTGCTATCTTGATTTGCAGAAAGTCGTGGATGGACTCGAAGTGAGCCAGCCAGAGTCGCTGCGCCTTTGAGGCTGTGGAATGGAAAGAGGCAGTCGCGTCGTGATTCCCCGAGATCAGGATCTTGCGACCATTGCGCGCGTCCAGGAAGTCAAACGCACCCTTGGCCGGGTTCATGGCGATGTCTCCGAGAACGTAGACGATGTCGTCCTTTCGGACGCGCGAGTCCCATTTCTCGGCAAGAACCGCCTCGTACGCGTCATGGTCTCCTGTGCCGTCAGGCAGGGCAAAGCCCCGCTCGCGGACAACGAGATTGTGTCGTATGTGGAGGTCGCTCGTGAAGAATCTGGACATAGCTAGATCGTACTACATGCTCGGATACATGTCAATCTGGTGATGTGCGCGATACGCCAACAGATAATCGTTGAGCGCGTCCCATCCGGGCTCATCGGGGAGAACGGACTTCACGTCCATGAACGTCTCGTACCGATCCAGATACACGTCCTGAATGTCCGGGATAGACATCTCCGTGATGGTCTCGTAGAACGTGATGTCCGGCAGTTTGACAACAAGCTCCCCTGTCTCCAGGATACCCTTGCCCTGCTCCAGAAGTCGGAAGAGGTGTCGGGCGTGCTTATTGGTACGCTTGCGCGTGCCAGAGGAGAACGAGTCGTCCCGCTGGATCAGCTTGCGGAACTGGCTCTCGGCGTAGCCCAGGTAGGCGTTCGTCACGTGTCGAGTTGAGAGGACGGAGGTACGGAGGGACAAAAGATAATCGCCCCACTTCTCCTCCTTCTGAACATACTCGGGCAACCAGAGAAGCTCCAACACGGTCGGATTGGCCTTGGCTGCCAGCCTGAGGAACTTTTCGAGTTCATGTGCAGTGTGATCCGGGCCGGTACCTGTAATCGTCTCAGAGGGCTTTGAGAGGTTCCAGAAGAGATCCGTTGGATGTGAGTACACACCAAGGAGGTCTACATCAGAGTCAGCCGTAGCGAGCCCATGAGCCTGGCTTCCAGCGACGCCCTGGAGAATGTAAGTAGGCGTAGTAGTCATACGTAAAGTCTATCCATATGGTTGAGAGAAGCCAATTAGTCCCCTGGAATCTCGTTGTGCCAGTCGCAGGAGATCCCATATCCTCGAAGTGAGAGGCAGGTAATGACCTTCCCGTCTCGAAGCGTGATCTGTGTTTCCTTGATTAGGTAGGCAGTCTCGTCTCCCGTGGCATCCGGGGCGTTCAACGGCTTGTCATTGGCACCTTCCGCAGGGGCGGGGCCACATGCGGAGAGCGAGAGGAGCAGAATACCTGCTAGGGCGATAGATCTAATCACTGGGTTACTTCCTGCATTTCGATGATGTTCGGGAACATGGAGAATAGCCCGTTGCGTACACCCCGGGTCTCGAAGACGTAGGTGCCGCCCTCCTTGATGCTGCCGTAGGTATCAGCAGAGTTGAACTTACCATAGATGAGTGAGTCGTCTACGGAGAAGACCCCACAGTCCGCCGTGTAGACGAGCTTGGTGCTAGACTCCCCGCTGATTGCGCGTTCCTTGCTCTCGACCGTACACGTGACGGTGTTCTTGACCGTGAGAGTCGAGAAGAGGCTATAGCCGCCGACCGAGACTACGCACAGGATGATGACCGCCGCCAGACCCCAGACCAGTGTGGTGAAGGGGTTCCTGCTGATCGCCCGAGGAATGAGCGTACGTCGGCGCGGGGAATTGCTGAATCGTGATGTTGTTCTCATGTACACACCCTAGCTGACAGACGGCAGAAAGTCAACTACCCTGCGCGGATTTCACAGTTCTCGGGAGCCCACTGGCGGGCGGTGCCGAGAAGCCAGATTTTTCCTACCGGGTTCGCTGTGTGCACCACAACACGTTTCGGCCAGATACCATACTCCGCCATCCACAGCATCACGGGGCGGGTGGTGTCCTCTCCACCGAGGTCGTGGTCGAAAGAGACCTCCTCTAGGTACGTGATGTGCGCCCAATCGCTGAGCCCAACCATCGTGGCATAGACACTTCGGAGGAGATACAGCGCCTCGCGAGAGGTCTTGGCCACCAACCAGGAGTCGTCGGGCGCGGGACGCTCGTCGTCAATCCAAATTTTCGTCACGAAGAAACTCCAGATACTCAACTGTTTGAGCATAGCATTCATCATAGTCGCAGTACTTGGTGGGGATCACAAGCTGCCCGGTGAGAGGCCATCCAAGAGTGATGCACTCCCGGCTGTACTCATCGTGTCCGGTGCCAAAGGGCAGAAACCCAGACAGCCCACACCAATCCCACGACGGCTTGTAGAACCAGACGCGGGGTTTCTTTGCGGCCTTGATGATGTCGAGGTTGGAGGTCATCGTAGGAACCGTCCTTTCATGTAGTCGCGCAGGTCTTGTTCGATGTCCCAGTGTACGGCATCGAGAGTTTCAGTGTCAAGCGAGCCGAGGGAGAAGTTCTGGCCGTCACAGCAGAGACCCAGAACGTGGGTGGTGAAAGCGACATCCCGAGTGAACGGTGCAGAAGGGACGTGAAGCGTGGAGTTGATCCGAGTGTGGTAGTGGCCATGAAGGAAGACCTTCGGCTGCACACCCTCGAATGCCTTCTGCATGAGCTTGCGGCCCTCGTAGGCGTAATAGAGGTCGTTGTCCGTGAATCCCATGGGGTTTCCAGCGATGTGCGATTCGATCTGAGGCACGAACGGCGCGTCATGTCCCACCATCACGTCGGCGTACCCGCCTGCCACGGTCAGCGCCACGTCCTCAGGAGTGATTGCCTCTTCGGCCCACCACGTGGTGCCCTTCAAAACGGTGGTGCGATACCAGCGATCTACAGATGGAGCGCCACCCAGCCCCACAAATGAGGCGTAGTCCCAGGACCAGCGGTGCCCGCGAGGCGCGAGTAGGATGCGATCCTTGCGGAGGTGCTGCCAGCCATCCTCGTTGACGGGGATCGAGTTGATGTAGGTGTAGTCCTCGTGATTGCCGGGCACCACGTACATGGTCTGCTCGTGCTTCTCCAGAGCGAGTCGGACACTCTTGAGGAATCCGTGCCCATGTGGCTTGTCGTAGATTCCGAAGTCACCTACCTGGAGGATGGTCGTCACACCCTCGCGGCTGAATTTGTCAAGGGCGTAGCGCACCCAGGAGGTGTTGCCGTGCGTATCACCGAGAAGTCCTATAAGCATGCTTGCAGCCTACCAGACTCGGATCACAACCACAAGACGGCTGCGGTGTTGATCAGTAGATGGACAGTGTTGTCGGCTACGATCATGAGCCAGATTGCCATCCAGGCAGGGGTGGAGGCGGCGTACCCGCCATTCACGGAGGCCTCGGCCCACGTAGGACGGAAGGCCTTAGGGGCGAACTGATTCTTGAACCACATCAGATGTTTCGCCAGTCGGAACCGGTCGATGATGATGTGCGTCCCACCGATCACCAGAAGTGCCAAAGGGCTCTGGGTGACCAGCATATAGGGCAGGGTGTACGTGACACCGTGCGCTATAGCTGGCCACCAGTGGGAAGTCTTCTGAGTTGCCATCCAGTGGGTTTGCAGAATATAGTCCCCAACAAGATGTGCCAGAAGAATTCCCAGGTAGATCATTCGCTATTTTCCTTGAGCCACGTGAGGTACCTAGCAGCATGAATCAGTACTGCATGGGGGCTGACCTCCCGCTGTTGTGAGGCTGCCATCAGTGCAACCTGCGCGTCAGTCATCTCAGCCATCAGTAGTTCTCCCAATCCACGACGACCTCAGACGCGGAGAGCGAGTGGATCCTAAATTCAAGACCCACCGGCTCCTCCTGCCCTGCCGCAACTGACTCGTGAACAAGCTCTGCCCACAGGTCCGGAGATATGGTGATCCTCCAGGGCTTTCCCATGGTTATGATGTCCTCAAACACCGCCTGTCCGTCATCATCAAAGCCCTTGAACTTGCACGGGGCTCCGAGAGTTATCGGCTCAGCCATTAGCGAGCACATTGCGGACCTCTGCGAAGCTCTGGTAGCGAAGGAATTCACCATTGCGCCAGACCGTCTTGAGTTCGTTGAACGGGGTGTTCTCGGCGGTGGCTCCGGCCTCCTCGTCCAGCAGGACGAGTTCACCTTCGGTATTGCGGACGACGGCAAGACGGCCCTTGGCGGACTTTTTAGTGCCGTTGTCCGTGACCGGATCCTTGGCGATACTGCGGCTCTCAGTACCAACCGAGACCCAGGTGGCCTTGATTGCGCTGGCGAAGGTGTCACGAGTCACGTACTGGTACGTGTAGGAGCCAAGCCCGTATACGATGTTGGTCGAGGCAAAGCCCTTGGCCGCGAGACGCTTGGAGATCTCATCCGCACGTTCGTAGCTGATCGAGTCGCCGTAGATCGCACCGATGTGCGAGTCCAGAACCTTGTAGCCCTGCTCGTTGACCGTGCCGCCAAAGACCTCCCAGAGGAGTTCGATGACGCCCTTCTCGGCGGGAGTGCGCGCCGGGATGATGACAGACCCGTCCTCAGCATTCACGCCACTCTTGAGAGGATTATCCAGGAGAGCCTCGTTGTACCGCTTGAGGAGCTTGCGCTCTTCCTTAGTTGAACCCTCTCGACCAAGGTACTGGATCGTCCCAGAAACGATGTCAACCGGATCGCCCGAGTCGGGACGGATCACGAGCTTGCCGTCGCGGGCCAGGATCTTGTCCTTGAGGTTCGGAAGGATCTCGGTGAGAACGTTCCAGAGGTCCCAGGTGTCGGAGACAACCGAGACGATGCCGGTGGGGTAGAGATCGATAAGGCGCTCGTAGGTCGCCTGCTCCTCACCCTCGTCGGAGCCACCGGCACACATAACCGAGTGCTCGGTCGCTGGGACGGATCCGAGGATTAGGCCGTTGGGGCTCAGAGCGCTCAGTCTTTCGGGTACCGAGCCGTTCTTGTCGAACGCAACCTTCTCGGCAGGCGTCAACTGATCGTAGACATTGTCCGAATAGAAGTCGTTGACGAAGTTGACCGCGTTGAGGTTGTCCGACCCGGTGAAGCTGAGAAGGTGTCCCGCAGCGCTTGCCGCAGCCGCATCAATCCCGGCCATGCCACGGAACGAGAAGTCGTGGCCCTGCCACTCAACGCCCTCCGTAGAGCCGGTGGTCTTGGCGGCCCATTCATCCAGCAGCTTGCGGAAGTAGTGCGCCGTGGTTGCAGACGTGCTCGGCTGCCAGACAACAGCGCTCATGGCCGTCTCGATGTAGTTCACGAGCCAGTAGAACTGGGGCTCAGTGTTCTCGACGGTGAAGCTCGGAACCCGGAGCGGCACAAGAGTACCTTCCGGAACCGCGTTGAACTCCAGCGGGAGGTGGCCTTTGCGGTGCAGCGCGCGGATGTGGGTGGAGCCAATGGCATTCGGCCCGAGGACGGACGTGGTGAATTCCTCATAGAGGCCCGCCACCAAGTCCTCATCAGCCGCAAAGAAGGGTGCCCACGCATCGATGGCCCATGACTGGAGAAACGCCTGGAGTCCGAAGTGAACAACGTGCGTGGCTCGCGGGATACGGCTGCCCCGATTGGTGAAGTTGGAAAGCACCCCCGTTGTGCCGATGGGGTACTGATGGATGTGACCGAGCTTGTAGGCGTCGGTGTCCATCAAAGGACGGATGGGGTCGAAACGGTTTACCATTTTGTGTTTGTCTTTTCTTTAGAAGAGGGAAGAGAGGCTGCCGAGAGAGTCAATATCGATGATCCCGGAGTCGAGAAGTTTTTCCGCAAGCACTAGATCGTCGGCGGTTTGATAGGACATGCGCGGTTCAATCATGCCCGCCACTTTTTGACGGGCAATCTTGAACTCGTCACGGGTGAGGATTTCGGCGCTAGACATAGATTGTTCCGTAGAGGTAGGGGGCGAGGTCGATCACGTCGATGTCATACCCGAAGGAGGCTCCGCGTGTCGCCTCAAGGGAGCCCGGGTGCGAGTTGGTGGTGTAGATCTTCCCGAAGTTCTCGGAGAGCGTTGCAATGCCCTTGGAGAATATACCATGGGTGACCCAGAGATCCAAACGGTCTTTGCCGATATTGATCGTCTCGGCAAGACCGTTGAATGTGCCTCCACCGTCACAGATGTCGTCCACGATCAGGAGTTTTCCCTTAGCGGGCAGATCCTCGCAGGTAAAGCCGGACAGTTTGCCGGTCGTGAAATCACGCGTTTTCTCGGCCAGAAAGACCGGAACCCTGAGCACGTTGGCTGCGCGAGTTGAGCGCCTCACGGCACCCTTGTCCGGCGCAATCACACCGACGTAGGGGTGCTGATAGGTGTCGGCAACTCCGTGATTGCCCACTACGCGCATGATGATGCGCTCGAAGGGGTAGACCGTGAGCGGGGACTTCCACTTACTACCGGAGATGCTCTCAAAAAACCCGGGCATCGCGGAGGAGTGCGGATCCACGGAAATGATCTGTGAAAAACCCAGGCCACACAGAAAGTCTGCATACACCGCTGCCCCTCGGGTGGGCACCTTGTCTGCCCGTGCCCCCGGGAGATATGGGAGAATGAGTACACGAGGGACGTTGGGAGATTCCAGCTTGAGAGCATCCGCCCACATCGCGAGTTGCAAGAGTTCGTGGGAGTCAGCCCCTCGCAGATCCGCGATGTGGTACAGGATGTCATAACCACTCAACCTCTCTGTGCCCGTGATGTGGGCTTCACCTCCAGGGAAGGTGAACGCGGACAAGGGGCTGTCGATGGTGAAACCCTGCCGTGTCTTGGCTCTGAACGATAATGTCATATTGGTACTCTAGCACCCAAATAACACTGAGTCAACGACCACCGTAGTTTATGCCGGAGACAGGCAAACTGCTTGCAGAAATTGCGACTTGGAGGCTGTGTAGCCACTTGCCTCTCCGGGCAATACCACCCTTGATATACGCCAGCGTGACGTGCGGACGGTACTCGGGGAAGGTATCGATGTGTGGGAGAAGCTGGAGCCGCTGGTGGCCCTCGATAAGATTGTCCGTGGGCTGGACGTGCCCCACAATCACCCAGTAGTCTTCTCTCGGGTCACTCGGCGGGAAGTACCCAATCGAGTCGATCACCACAGGCTCAGGTGCCCAGCCCTCCAACACAGCGTCAACCTGGGACTGCCAGTTCGGCCCGGACTCCATGAGCCCGTATAGCAGAGTTAGATGCGCGACCTGTTCCGCCACAGCCCCTTGAGCATAGGGGTACTGCGGGTCATTTGAGAAGAAAAGATCATCCTCGCCATCCGACACAAGGCTGGTGACAGAGATCGGATCTAGGTCCAGCATAATACAGCCAAGCTTACTGAGGTCTACCCCGAGATCTGCATAGACACCAGGAAACTGTCGTGAGTTGAGTGCTGCCATTTAGTCGCTCCAAAATTCTTTTACAGGGATGTCGAGATTCTTTGCCTGCATGACGCAGTTGGAAGTGCCGGAGTTCTTGGCACCATTAAGGAAGAAGGCTAGCACAATGTCAGGGCCAAGCTCCAGCATGTGCGCGTTTCGGCGTGGACCGGCGAGCCACCTGGGAAGATTCACCCAGTCGGCGGGGACTGTCACTGTGGTGGCTACAGGGCTGGCAACAGACAGGTCCAGAGCAATCCGGTCCGCCCCACGAGCACCGCCCTGGATCACAATGACTTGATCCACACCCTCAGGCACTTCCGCGATGAGGGCAGCCCGGAGCATCTCCACGTTGGTGAAGTCCCGGCTGCCCGTCACGAGGATCTTTTTGGTACGCTCGATCAACGAAGCTCGAAGAGATCCAACAGGTCATCTAGCTCAGCGTAAAGCTCACCTAGTGATCCGTCATTCTCAATCTCGATGTCGAAGAGTGATTTGTCCACGCTGGTCTCTGAGGCATGGCTGGACACCGAGTCAACCCCGGGACGGGACACGAAGAAATTCGTGCCCTCCAACTCCTGGATCATTCGGACCTCGTTAGGGAACCGCATCCCCGTCATGATGACGTTCTCTCCACGACTAGTCTCCGCCTCGATTCTCCGCTTTGCGATATCGACCCAGACATTTTCATCGATCATCTCGCGGCCCACTTCGGTGCCGAGGACCTGGAGAAGTCTGCGGACCTCGGGGTTGGTCTTTGCCTCCGTGTATCCGACTTGCAGGTACAACTCCTCGTAAGAGACATACTTGGAGAAGATCCCCCACTCCCGGACGGGGATCATGGGATTGAGGGCGAGAAGCGCGTCATTCAACGGCTCACTCATCCCCATCTTGATCCAGCCATACTCCTCAACGAGGTAGTCGGCTACGGTGTCTTTGCCGGAGCGCAGCGCGCCCCCGATCCCAAAGACTGCACTCATTGGACGGCTCACAGGCTAACCCTTTCGTTGGTTGGGGCTTCGATTGTCTTCAAATAGACAACGTCTCGCCAGTTGGCCCACTCAGTGAGCCGATCACGGTGGTCACTGATGTGGCGGTTATATGGTGCGTGGAACACCACGTGACGCCAGAGCGGCGAGTAGGTGCCCACGATCTCGGGACGGTCATCGATGAGGATGTCTCCGCGCACGAGGGTTTTGTCACTGGTGATCACGGCACGGTGCGCCCAACCGGGTCCGACGTGCTTCTCCAGCCAGTCCAGCTTGTCGCTTGCGCAAGTAGGATTGGTGATGTACGGTGAGGTACAGATGTGAACCACGTGACCCTCCGCAACCATGTCGCGGAGTGCGTCAGCCATGCCCTCGATGGGCTCAAGCTCGGCGTAGAACCCGGGAAGCTCCATCACAAAATTGACGGCAGCAAGGCCCTCTTCATCGAGTCCGGCAGTCATGTCCCAGCTTGCGTTGTCTTCCACGAACGGGAAATGGATGTGTGGATAGAGTTCCACGATTTTTTCCTCGAACCGCTTGCTCCAGTGTGCCATCACACCGTCCATATCTACTAGGATATGTTGTGCTTTATTACTCATTTAGTCATTTCTGTAGATGTAGAGCCAGAGTCTAACACAAGATTAGTCTGACTCTTCCCAGTTGAGGGACTTTTTTGTGTATTTGGATGCACGTCCGTCTTTGAATACCGAAACCGCGAGATTGATTCGGGTGTATCCGTCTACGGAAAGCTCGATGTTGTCTGCCAGCGAACCTTCCGGAAGTTCCCAGTACCCATAGCGCTCATCCTCGGTCACAATGCCTTCCGAGATCCGGGAGAGATCGAGGTATCGAAGCTTCCAAGAGGAGTCATCACCCCAGATGCACCCGGAGTACCAGCCGTACTGGCCACCCGCCACCTCCATGCCATCCGCAACCCACTCGCGGTCGAAGGCATCAGAGTCACTAGTGACAGCAAAGTCGGAAGGATCCAGGAAGTCCATGATGTCTGGGATGTAATAGTCCACTCCGCAAAACCCCTCTTGCGGGATTTGGTCCCCAAGCACCTTGCCAAATAGCGGTGACATCGAGTTTGTGAGCGTGGCCGGACTGAGCATGTCGATCCACTCCTGGGTGAGTTCCCGGACTGGCACAGGGCGGACGGCGATGACTTTGGCAACCTGCTCACGATGCAGTTCAAGTACCTCAAAAGTCACGTACGCAGGAGAGATGATGGCATAGTCACGCCACTCTCCGTCCTTATATTGCCGGAATGGCATGAACGTGTTGAGCATCGAGTAGTTGCG
>Ga0326733_1000075_pt1 | contig 35625 bp, 33 predicted proteins | sample 14_GP2_308_FD_207946 | JGI IMG/M metagenome (GOLD analysis project Ga0326733, IMG submission 207946) | Glacier ice microbial communities from Ngari, Tibet, China - 14_GP2_30.8 | ecosystem: Environmental > Aquatic > Freshwater > Ice > Glacier | place: China: Ngari, Tibet | collected 2018-07-17
CGTTGCCTTAAAACTTGAGAGTGAACTTGAAACAACGCATGCGTGCAAGGGCGTTGCCAAGTCGTTGAATGCCTACCAGTTTTTTGACAGCCAAGGACAGTCAATTAAACTTGTGTATAACGAGGTGCCTCCACCCACGCCATAAAAGTTGGCCGAAATCCATTCAAAAGCCATTTTCGTACGAAGAAAATTTTCTATTTTGTCGAATAATTCAAGATTGGGTTCACATGGATGGTTAAAAAATGGAACGAGATCATCGTATTTCATGGTCATAGTTAAGGGCTGTCCAGATGCATTGTCACCACTTCATTGCGAGCTCGAAAATTTGATCAACAATTATCGTATTCATAGACAAGAGTTACCCACATCGTTCGCTCAAAGCCGCTTGGATCAGTGGCTGATTTCGCAACACCAATATATCGGTCTATATTTGCTGGTCGCTGGACAACTTACCGAACTTCGAGCAAACGATTGATTTTTTCTTCAAGTGTCGCGCGCGAAAGCTCGCCCATGTGACGCAGGTGTAGACGCCCGTTGGCATCATAGAACAGCGTGGTGGGGTAGCCAGACGAGCCGGTACGCGTGCTGAGTTGCTTGGCCGGATCAATGACTACATTCGGCATTTGCAGCCCGTAAGCGGCGAGGTAGGTTTGCACGGTTTCCACCGACTCACCTTGATTCACAAACAAAAATTCGACCTCAGGATGTGCCTGCCGGGCAGAATTTAGCGCAGGCATTTCGCGACGGCATGGTGGGCACCATGTTGCCCATAAATTAATGACCAATGGACGACCCACAAAATTTTTCAGTGACACTGTCGATCCGTCGAGTCGCCGGACCTCGACTGCCGGGATAGGCACTCCCACAGGTGTAAGCGCTTGGTTCAGAAAAGTGCCGCCAAAAAAGATGGCGCATCCAGCCAACGTCGCAATTGCAAGGGGCCTGCGCAGGGCTGTGGAACGCCTCACCAGCTCGGCGCCGACGACAAATGCAGTGGCGAAGCCGGCCAGGCTATCAAAGCCACCATCGCGTATATCGATAATCGAAATGGGATTGCTGAAATACAGATCGTAATGTCGCAACACAAAGATCAGCCGCGCAACGCCGAAGCCGATCAGTATCATCTTCCACAAAATGGGGCTTGCATCCAGGCCGCGTGACTTCCGGAACCATGCCGCCACTGCATTTGCAAGCAATACGCTCGTGACTAGTAAAGCCACCTGCACGGGAACGACAAACGGCCCCAACTGTACTGCATCCAAGTATTACTCCCTGCGTCCATCTCGGCCGCTACCCTGCCTTCGATTCAAGCTTACCCTTTGCTCTCTCGATCACTTCAAACACCACCATGCCGCCTAGCATGGCAATAAAAAACACCCAGGGCTTACTGCCGCCCAGTGCAAGCGATACCAGAGCCGGGCCAGGGCAAAAGCCCGCCAGTCCCCACCCCACGCCGAATGTTAATCCACCCAAGACGAGGCGGTGGTCAATCCGCGGGCCGTCGGCAGGCGCATCGTATTAGCCAAAATAGAATCTTTTCGTTTGGTCGCGAATGGAAACATGAGCAACCCGATCGCGACCGCCCCGCCCATCACGAAGGCGAGCGACGGGTCCCAGTCCCCAGCAAGGTCCAAAAAACCCAGCACCTTGGACGGGTCGCTCATGCCGGACACGACAAGCCCAAGGCCAAACAATAACCCTGCCAACAGTGCCGAAATAATTGTCATTTTTCGTCCTTTTTAAGCCAGCACATGGCGTGCGACAAAGACAGTGGCGAACCCGGCAAACATGAAAACACCAGTGGCCACGATGGAACGCGGTGATCGCATGGACAGTCCACATACGCCGTGTCCGCTCGTACAGCCAGACCCATAGCGTGTACCTATGCCAACTAACAAACCAGCGGCGATGAGAAGAGGGTAGCCAGCCTCAATATCTACGTCAGGCAAGGAACGTGCGGCACCAAACACCAGAGGTGAAACTACCAAGCCGGCTACAAACGCGATGCGCCAGGCGACATCGCCGCGTACTGGCCGGAGCAAGCCACCCACAATCCCACTGATCCCGGCAATTTTTCCGTTAAGCAGCAAAAAGAGCGCTGATGCAAGGCCGATCATCACACCGCCTGCGAGCGACGCCCACGGCGTAAAGTTGTTCCAGTCGATGGTCATTGCGTGCCTCCTAAGCCTGTGGACAATACAGCTGGTACAGCACCCGCAGCACTGCCAACGCTTCTTTGCTAACGATGTTGTAGAAAATTTTCTTGCCTTCGCGGCGCGTACTCACCAACTGCTCATCTCGTAACACCGTTAATTGTTGGGACAAAGTTGGCTGTGCTATCCCGGTCATGATTTCGAGCTCCCTCACGGAAAATTCGCCTTGGGTCATTTGACAGAGCAGAAGCAAGCGATCTGGATTCGACAGCACTTTGAGGAGCTTGGCTGCCTCCCCGGCAGCCTCTTCAAGTTTCAACAGATCAGGTTGCTTTGTAGTCGTCATCAATTCGCTCACAATAAAGCACCTGTACACACTCTACTACAAAATAATATATATTTGTATATAACGTTTTCAGCTATTACTCAGTCCAAAACTGCGCATGGAGTTAGCATAATTTTCAGGCAACTATTTGAACCCCTTTCGAGCACCTACGCTTATTTACTGGGGGACGAAGACTCGGGGTTGGCAATACTCATCGACCCTGTCATAGCAGCGATAGATCGCGATCTAGCTGAGGTGCACCGGCTAGGCTTGAAACTGGCTTATACGGTCGATACCCATCTCCACGCCGACCATATAACAGCAGCAGTAGAAATGAAACGTGCCGTCGGCAGCAAGATCGCTGCCCCGGCCTACGACCGGCTTCCTTGTGCAGATGTAGGGATCGAGGAAGGCAAGCCATTGGGTGTCGGCAGCGTCGCCTTGCACCCGTTACATACTCCCGGGCACACCGACGGGCACTTTGCTTACCTTTTTGATGGCCGCGTCTTCACTGGTGACGCTTTGCTCATCGGGGGCTGTGGCCGAACTGACTTTCAAAACGGCGATGCCGACGCTTTGTACAAAAGTGTGCACGGTAAGTTGTTTTCCTTGCCCGACGAGACCCTGGTCTATCCCGCACACGACTACAAGGAGCGTTTCGTCTCATCCATCGCCCAGGAAAAGCGGCGTAACCCACGCCTGGGCGAGAACACAACGCTTGAAGAATTCAAAGTAATCATGAGCAATTTAAACCTGCCCTATCCGAAATTTATCGATTACGCAATCCCAGGTAACCGGCAATGCGGCGTTTGTCCGTCGCATTTACCGGAGGATCTGGCAGGTTTCTGCAAACAGATGACCGAAAGCCCGCAAGGCTAACCGACTGGCAACCACGACTGAAAGCAATTCACACGGCTGACTTTCAAGAATTAGCCACGGAGCTTATCAATACGACCCCTACAGTCACGATTTCGCAGCGATCACACCAGAATTGCCGAGCCTCGCAATGAACCGAACATAGATCAACTCGCTAACCAGCTCAATGAGCGTCTGTGTGATGATAATAGCCGGCAAGATTGGAACCGCGCCCGGAACAGCAAACGCCAACGGCAGCACGACGAGGGAATTCCGGGTGCCGGCACTAAAGGCCACTGCCCGACCTGTGGGGGCATCAAGTCGGAAAATCCGCGCAGTGAGCCAGCCGAGCAGCGGAGCCACTATTGCAAAAGCGACGTAGATAGGGGCCGCCTGCAAGGCTGCAGCCGAAGCGGCGCCAAGTTGCGGCAACATGGATGCAACGACTAAGAACAACACTAATGCCGTCATTGGCACCGGAAACAAGCCGAGTACTGCAATTGTCTGCGCTCCAGCAGGGCTGCGGGCCGCCCACGCTTGCAAAAGCGCAGCGAGCAAAAGCGGCATGGCAATTAGCCAAACGAATGCACTAATAAACGGGCCGATTTGTAGAATATTGGTAGCCTCAAATCCCAAGAGCAAACCAAGAAAAACCGGCAACAAGATCATCTGCAAAATCAAGAGAACCGGCGTGGTCGCTAGCAGCAACCGTGCGTCTGCTTTCCCGATATGCGCAAACGTCACTACATAGTCGATGCAGGGTGTAAGCAGCACCAGCAGCACGCCGAGCCGAATCAACGGGTCAGGCGGTAGAAACTGCGTCAATCCTGCGACGAGCAGCGGTATGACAACGAAGTTGGTTGTAAGCAGGGCGGCAATGAAGCGACCTTTTCTAAACACCAGACGCAGTTCTGCCAGGGGAATTTGCAAAAAGGTTACGAACAACATTGCTGCTAGCGCAGAGTTGATGCCTGGTTGCAGCGCCGTTGTGCCGGGCACAAGTTCGGCTGCAGCCGCAGCAGCGGCGATGGCACCGAAATAAAAGCTGATTTGCCGGTTTTCCAGTCTTTCCTTAAGCAATTGAAGTCGCACGTCTTCGCTCTTTCATTAGTCCGGAGATTTACAGCGCGACTTTCAATGTCGTTGTCGCTGGCGGGCAGCATACGCCTAGCGGCTCGAAACAACCTTGGTATTGCACCAGCAACGGCACTGGAAAACCGGACTCACCTTTTAATTTCACTGGCACGGAAAAGGGCTGCGTGTAGACCGGGGAGCGTCCGAATATTTTGTCTTCTTTGATGGTTGCGGGCGGAAACCGGAGACCCTTGATGCGCCATGCCGGCGCAACTTAAGATCACCCAGGAAATCATTACCCTTATGGTATTCGCTGTGTTCTCCGTAACTTTTTTAGGCGAATCAGTACGATGGAACTGCTTGGCTGCTGCATTGTGCATGCTCGCCGCTGCTGCCTTTATTTTCATGGGTTAAAAAGCTCTCGTTGTCAGCAACGCATTCAATCAAGATGCCTGTCTGGATTTTTTACATAATTTCCATTAGCGATCATTGGTCATGCCAGCAGGCGTGCGAGGTGGCTTTCTGTTTTGGGATGCCGGCGATATTGTTTTCGTGATGGGTGTCGGCAGATGCTTCTTTACCTGATCAGGCATCCGAAGCAGGCTGGTGCAACCGGAGTCTGCTATCGTGCCAGCGATTCCGCGCTGCCAGCGCGAAGCGAACACAGGATTGCGAACGGCGCCTTGCTGCGCGCCGATATCGGCTGCTCGATACCTCGGGTGGTGTTCAATTAAACTACGATATCGATGTTTTGGTGTCCGCATGCAGTTGATGCAAGCGGTTAAACCGGGAACACGGCGCTTTGCAAAAAACCAACGTGTATTGCACGAGTGATCCTGGTACATCGGCGATAAATCTTGGGTCTCCCTGTCGGTCATTTTGAAGACAGTGGTCGCTTCTGCAGCAAGAACGATTTGGTTCGCAAAAATATTTGTTCGCCGCTTCATTGGCTACACGGGCATTTGTTGGCCCTGCCAGACGCATGGAGTGCCTGACTGTACAGTACCAAGGGTGATAAGCGCGGCCAGGCTAGTTGCCAAGTCCGTGCGGGCCACCTATAATCGTAGACCAGTAGAAAAGCAAAGCATAAGGTTCCCTTTCGGCAGTCGCGGACAGGGATGAAATGGGAAGTCGGTACGCCTGGAATCTTACAGGCAATGCCGACACTGCCCCCGCAACGGTAAGCGAGCAATACACGCCAGCAAAATGCCACTGTGCTTCGCATGGGAAGGCGCTGGAATGGAGATTTGCAAAAAATCTCACTCGCAAGTCCGGAGACCAGCCTCGTGCCATTTTGATGTTTGTACCGCGGAGGGCGGTCAGGCATGGTGCTTTGATGAATTCAACGGTTTTTTTGTCGCTTTTTCACATTCAACAGTCTTGCCTTGTCCGGCACTCAGGCTGTGGCGCTTTATTGCGCTGCGCTGATCATGCCGGTCGTGCGGCTGTACTGCAGGGAATTTCTCATGTTGTTACGTCAAAGTTCGCTTAATCCTACTTCAGCGCCGCTAGTTGCCAGTCGCACGAGCCGGTTGGTCCCCGCCGTGGCGGCCGCTGTCATAGGTCTGGTGGTGTTATACGCTTCAGCGTTTGTAGAGGCGCCGGCAGTACACGACGCCGCACATGACGGGCGCCATTCCGCTGGCTTTCCCTGCCATTGACGGGTTCTCTATGATTCCGCTGTACGACAATCTGGCTGTCTTCAAACGTATCGTCTTCGCCGCAGTGTTGGCGGGACTGATCGCGGGCCTGCTGCTGACGGCCGTCCAGCGTCTGCAGGTAGTGCCAATCATCCTTGAGGCTGAACGCATCGAATTGGCGAGGGGTGTCGCCGCGCCACGTACCGATCTCGCTGCGGCGGGTGGATCTCGAGCTGCCGTCAGCGATGGCCATGATGTGTCGCATCGGCATGAATCAACCGACAGCTCGCGGCAATCTCCCAAGCAAAGCGCCAGTCATCAACACACGTCGAGTGGCGTACAGCGGACGATGTTGACTGCACTGGTAAACATCAGTCTGGCTGTTGGCTTTGGCCTCCTGTTGGGAGCGGTATTTTCTCTCCGGAAGATAGCGCCCAGTTGGCGCAGCGGCCTGCTGTGGGGACTGGCGGGCTATGCCGTTTTCTTCGCGGCGCCGTCTCTTGGGATGCCGCCTGAATTGCCCGGTATCGAGTCGCCCCCTCTCGCGGGACGCCAGTCCTGGTGGATGCTGACGGTTCTGTTGAGCGCTATCGGACTAGCGCTGATCTTCCTGGTGCGGCCTCCCGTCCCCAAGGTAGTCGGCGCGATAGCGCTGGTGCTTCCACATCTTTTTGGCACGATGACTCCGGCTGTGGAGGGTAACTTGGCGCAGCTTGCGCTGGCATATCAATTTGTGGTGGCGACTGCGCTTGCCAATGCGGTGTTTTGGCTCGTGCTTGGTGGTTTGAGTGGATTTTTTTACAGGCGGATTGCTTGAGCCCTGCATTCTTGATTCGCGACTCGGCACGGGCTAACGTACTGGTTGATACCATGTCTTCAGGATGTTCAGCCTGCTTGCAACATGAACGTTCGCTCCAGTGAAAACCCATAATCGACATGTATTGATGTGCACCGGTCCGCGCTGCACGACCGACGGCGTCGTAGCCGAAGCGATGTTCGGACAGCTCGGCGAAAAGATCGATGCGCGGCCGGATCTACAGGTGAAGCGCACGCGTACCCATTGCATGGTCGCGTGCAAATTTGGTGGGCCCAATCTTGTCGTGTATCCCGAGGGCGTCTGGTACCGCTGCACCGATGAAGCAGCGCTTGAGCGTATCGTGACGGAGCACCTTGTCGACGGCCGGGAAGTGACGGACCTAATCTTTCATCGGCTCGGTGAAGGCGATGTCTGCCCCGCGGAAAGCGAGAATGGCTGAGACGAAAACGCCGCGTGTTACGCCTGCGACAATTGCGCTGCTCAGCCATTCACCGACCGATCTAGCGGTGCTCCATGCTGCGCTGACGCAGTTGCCGCACGACTTTCCGGCGGTTACCGGCATTAACCTGCAAACACTGCACACCGAAGCCCAATTCGCCGATGTGCTGCGTCAGGACCTTGCTTCGGCAAGAATCGTGATTCTGCGGGTGCTTGGGCGGCTTGGCAGCGTACCGGGGGCTTTGGAACTAGTCGCCGATTGCCGCAGGCACGGACGCTATCTGATCGCCATCAGCGGAACTGGCGAGCCCGATACCGAGCTGGCCGCGATATCAACTGTGGCGCCTGGTGTGCTGCAGCAGACGCTTGCATATTTCCAGGCAGGGGGCAGCGTCAATCTCGCGCATTTGCTGCGCCATCTCTCCGATCATTTTTTGCTGACCGGTTTCGGCTTCGAACCGGCGCAGGCGTTGCCCGAGCACGGGCTGTATCACCCCGACTTGCTGCAGGACGCCAGCATCGAAGACTGGCTGGCGCTGCGGGATGCGGATCGCCCGACAGTTGGTATCGTCTTCTATCGCGCTCATTGGATGAGTGGCAACACCCGTTTCATCGATGTGATGGTGGATGCGATCGAGCAACGCGGCATGAATGCGCTGCCAGTGTTTACGTCGTCTCTTCGTAGCGGAGGCAGCAGCAGCAAAGGCACTGGTGCTGAAGTTGTAGGCGGCAACAGCAGCCTGCCGACCGCGCTGCGCTACTTTGCTTCGGAGCACGGCACCCACATTGATGTGCTGATCAACACGACCGCGTTTGCGATGGGCGAAATCACCGCAGGCGGCGTGACGCCTGCCGGATGGTCGGTCGCCGTGCTGGAGCATTTGAACGTGCCAACCTTGCAGGCGATGACGAGCGGCATGACGCTGGAGCAGTGGCAGCAGTCGGCGCGCGGCATGAACCCGATGGATGCCGCAATGAATGTGGTACTTCCCGAATTCGACGGGCGTATTATCACGGTGCCGGTGTCGTTCAAGGCACGTGCCGCTGGAATGGTGAACGAGCTGATCGAATACGAGCCGGTACAAGATCGGGTCGCAAGGGTCGCTGGCATTGCAGCGCGCTTTGCTAGGCTGAAGACCAAGCCGAATGCCGACAAGCGCATCGCTTTCATCTTCACGAACTCGAACAGCAAGGCGTCCCAGATCGGCAATGCCGTCGGCCTCGATGCGCCGGCATCGCTGATGCATATCCTGCATGCGATGCGCGGGGAAGGCTATCGAATCGAGGGTCTGCCCGAGACCGGCACTGCCCTGATCCATGCGCTGGTGGACCGCTGCGCCTATGACAATACCTTTCTGACCACGGAGCAGCTGAGCAGCGCGGCGGGACATGTCAGCGTCGCTCGTTACACGGAATGGTTTGCGGAGCTGCCTTTCGAGCTGCAGGAAAAGATGATCGCGCAGTGGGGCGCACCGCCTGGTGAGGCGTATGTGCATGACGGCAAACTGGCGCTGGCAGGCATCGAGTTGGGCAACGCTTTCGTTGCGCTGCAGCCGCCGCGAGGTTACGGCATGGACCCGGACGCGATCTATCATCAGCCGGACCTGCCGCCGACGCATCATTACTATGCGCTTTACCGCTGGTTGAGAGACGACTGGCGCGCGGACGCCATCGTTCACGTTGGCAAGCACGGGACGCTCGAATGGCTGCCCGGAAAGGGCATCGGCGTTTCGGAAAACTGTTTCCCCGATGCCTTCATGGCAGATATGCCGCTGTTTTATCCCTTCATCATCAATGATCCGGGCGAGGGCGCACAGGCCAAGCGCCGGGCGCATGCAGTGGTTGTCGATCACCTTACGCCGCCGATGACAACAGCCGATACCTATGGCGCGCTGGCGCAACTGACCCAACTGGTAGATGAGTATTATCAGATCGAAGTGCTGGATCCTTCCAAGCTCCCCTTGCTGCAGCAGCAAATATGGGATCTGGTCAAGCAAACGAATCTGGATGCCGATTTGCAGGCGAGGCTGCTGCATCACGATCACGATCATGGACATTCGCACGCGCATGAACACAACCATAAACACGAGGGACCTGAAGAACACGGTCATCACCACGCCGATCACCATGAACATGATGGACATGACGACCACCTTCCCGAAGTCCTCGCAAAAATGGGCGGTGCGGACGTCGCCCACCTGATCGAGGACCTCGACGGCTATCTTTGCGAACTTGGCGCGGCGCAGATCCGCGATGGCTTGCACATCCTCGGGCAGGCTCCGCAAAACGAGCAGTTGATCGACATGCTGGTGTCGCTGACCCGTTTGCCGAATCAGGACGTCCCCGGATTGCAGGCAGAAGTTGCCCGGGCTTTCGGCCTGACCATCACTGCACTGCTTGACCACAAAGGCCGTCGCCTTGAGGCTGCCGTCCCGGCACTTGAAACCATCGCCGGAAGAACGCTTGTCACCAACGCCGATGTGCTGGAAGCTGTCGATGCGATCTGCCGCCGGCTATTTGCGGAAATGGATGCGCTAGGCCATGACGTTGCCGCCATTGATACGGCCCTGCGAACAAGCTTCGGCGGACTCGATACGGATTTCAGCGGGCTGCGTACCGTGCTTGAGTTTTCCTGCAATCGGCTCGTGCTGAACCTGGCTCGCGCATCGGATGAAATCGATCAGCTGCTCAACGGTCTGTCCGGCGGCTATGTTCCCGCCGGACCAAGCGGCTCGCCCAGCCGCGGCATGGCGCATATCCTGCCGACCGGCCGCAACTTTTATTCGGTCGATCCGCGCAGCGTGCCATCGCAATCGGCATGGCACGTCGGCCAGCAACTTGCGCGGGAAGTGCTGTCGCGCCACGTCCGCGAAACGGGCGGCTATCCGGAGAGCGTGGCGATCAGCATCTGGGGAACCAGCGCGATGCGCACGCACGGCGACGATGTGGCGCAGATTCTGGCGCTGCTCGGCGTACGCCCGGTGTGGCGACCGGAGAACCGGCAATTAACGGGTGTGGAAGTCATTCCTCTCGCCGAACTGAAGCGCCCGCGCATCGACGTCACCGTCCGCATCAGCGGTTTTTTCCGTGATGCATTTCCCCAGCTGATCGATCTGATCGACGATGCGGTCAATGCCGTCATTCTCCTCGACGAGCCTTTGTCCGACAATTTCCCGCGCAAGCATTATCTGGTGGAGATCGGCGAGTGGATCGGCAAGGGCATGCCGGAAGACGAAGCTGCACGACGCGCCGGCTACCGGATCTTTGGCGCAAAACCCGGCAGCTACGGTGCCGGCATCCTGCCGCTGATCCAGGAAAAGAACTGGCAGGCCGATGCTGATTTCGCGGAAGCCTTCATCAACTGGGGTGGTTATGCCTATGGCCGCGGCATGCAGGGAAGCGATGAGCGGGATGCATTCCGCACCCGGCTGGCCGGTGTGCAAGTGGCGCTGCATAATCAGGACAACCGCGAACATGACATTTTCGACAGCGACGACTACCTGCAATTCCACGGCGGCATGATTGCCACCATCCGTGCACTGACAGGGCAGCAGCCGCGCCATTATTTCGGCGACAGCCACGACCCCGCGCGGGCGCAGGTGCGCGATTTGAAGGAAGAAGCGCTGCGGGTGTTCCGCTCCCGGGTAGTGAACCCGAAATGGCTGGCGAGTATCCAGCGTCATGGCTACAAGGGCGGGCTGGAGTTGACCGCCACAGTCGATTATCTATTCGGCTATGATGCGACAGCCCAGATCATGGATGACTGGATGTACGAGCAGGTTGCCGAAACCTACGCATTTGATCCTACAATGCAAGACTTCCTTCGAGAGGCCAATCCTTGGGCGCAAAACGCCATCGCCGAGCGGCTGCTCGAAGCGGCAAGTCGGGGCATGTGGGCCAAGCCGAAGCCCGAAACGTTGGAAGCTTTGCGAAAACAATACTTGCACAGCGAAACCCTGCTGGAAGCGCGCGGTGAAAAGCCGCGCATCGCATGACATGACGAACATATATTTTCCATTTACCGCAGTCGTTGGGCAGCTACAGCTCAAGACCGCCCTGCTGCTGTGCGCGGTCGATCCAACGCTGGGCGGCGTGCTGATACGAGGCGACAAGGGCACGGCGAAAAGTACCGCCGCCCGCGCGCTGACCGATATCCTGCCACCGATCGAACGCGTTGTAGGCTGTGCCTTCAATTGCTCGCCGGGCGCACCGTGCGAGCATTGCGAAACTTGCGACGCTACAAGCCGGGCGCAATCGGCCAGCGTGCCGTTCGTGACGCTTCCTCTCGGCGCAACCGAAGACCGCGTGCTCGGCACGCTCGATCTGCAGCGTGCGCTCCAAAGCGGCAAGCGCGCGTTTCAGCCGGGCCTATTGGCGGCGGCCCATCGCGGCATTTTGTATATCGACGAAGTGAACCTGCTTGCGGACCATCTGGTCGATGTGCTGCTGGACGTCGCAGCGATGGGCGTCAATTCCGTGCAGCGCGAAGGCTTGTCGGTGAGCCACCCGGCGCGCTTCACACTGGTCGGCACAATGAATCTGGAAGAGGGCGACCTGCGTCCGCAGCTCCTCGACCGTTTCGGCCTGATGGTCGAGGTCACCGCGCCACGCGACAAGACCTTGCGCGCGGAAGTGGTGCGCCGACGAATTGCCTATGAAGCGAATCCTTCGGGATTTGCCAGCCTATGGACCGGGCAGCAGGAAGCGCTGCGAACGCAGCTTGCCACCGCGCAGGCGCTGCTGCCGCAAGTTGTGCTCAACGATGCGCTGCTTGATCTGATCAGTCACCTGTGCTGCGAATTTGATGTGGCCAGTCTGCGTGCCGACATCGTCATGCACAAGGCCTCGCGGGCGCTCGCCGCATTGGATGGCCGGAAGCAGGTGAAGCCAGACGATGTGCGCACTGCGGCTGAACTGGTACTGCCGCATCGGCGTCGACGAAAACCGTTCGAGCAGCCAGATCTGGACAAGGACAAGCTTGACGAATTGATGCAGCAGGCGGCGCAAGGTTCAGAGGACGCCGGCCCGTCTGACCGGCTGCAATCTTCATCGAATGGCGCCGCAGATGATGGCGGTCAGGATGCTGACCGGTCGCAAGACCAACACGCAGACGAGGGGCAAAAGAGCGAGCGCTCAGACGAGCAGGAAATGATGGAAGTGTTCGCCGTCACATCGACCAATGCGGCGCGTCTGATTTCATCAGAGCCAAGGCTCGTACGCGTTGCGCCGTCTTTCGGACGTCGCAGCGAAGTGCAGAACGCCGCGCGAGGCCGCATCATCCGCGCGGTGCCCGATGCGCAACCGAGCAGTCTTGCTGTCGGCGCAACCCTGCGTAGCGCGGCGTTGCGCAATCCTGCCGAGTTCAAGGTCACGCGAGAAGACTTGCATCAGCAGTTACGCATCGGCAAGAGCGCCAACCTGATTCTGTTCGTAGTCGATGCATCGGGATCAATGGCGGCGCAGCGTCGCATGGAGGCGGTCAAGGGCGCAGTGTTGACCCTGCTCACCGATGCCTATCAGCGCCGGGACGAAGTTGCCGTAATTTCATTTCGTGGCGAACGTGCTTCGTTATTGCTGGCGCCCACGCGTAGTGTGGAGCGCGCCGAGGCCGGCATGCGCGAATTGCCTACCGGTGGAAGAACGCCGTTGCCGCATGCGCTCAGCATGGCATCAAACATGCTGCAGCAGCGCGCTGCCGGCACGGTTCCGCCGCTGATGGTGGTGCTCAGCGACGGTAAGGCCAACGTTGCAATGACCAATGACGCTGACCCTTGGCGGGAGACGCTGGCATTGGCCGGCGAACTGGCGCAGCGCGGAACGCCAGCACTTGTGCTCAACACCGAGACTGGCTACGTGCGATTGGGCAGGGCCGCCCAGCTCGCTCAGGCGCTCGGTGCGGAGTGTCTGACGCTGGAACAATTATCAGCGGAGAATCTGGCAATCACAATCCGCGGAAGGTTGGGTGCAGCATGATATCGATCGATGGCTTTATCCAGTGCGACACCACAGAAGGCCGCGCGGCTGAACCACGCGCACCGGGCGCCCAGCCAATCGAATTTTTTCAGGAACAGACATGATCATTTGTATTGGCGCAGGCCCCGGTGACGTCGGCTACCTGACCCAGCGCGGTGCGGAGCTGATCCGTTCAGCCGATGTGGTCGCCGGCTTCAACGCGGTCGTCAAGGTAGTGGAAAGCGTGATTCCGGCAAAGGCGGAGGTTGTTCTTATGGGCTATCGAGATCAGGTCGAAAAACTCGACCAGGTGGCGCAGGCGCACCATGCCGGAAAACGCTGTGTGGTGGTTTTCATGGGCGACATCCATTTCAGCGGCTTTCAGTATCTGGAGCGGGTTGAGCGCGCCTGCGGGCATCCGGTTGAAACGTTGCCCGGAATTTCCTCAGCGCAGATTCTGGCGTCGCGAGCAAAAGTCTGCTTCGATGAAACAAGCTTCATTACCTTTCACCGGCGTGGCGACCTGACGCCGTTCAAGCGCCATCTCGTACATGTACTGAACGATGACCGCAATGCGATCGTGATTCCATGCCCATGGGATGCCGCGCGCTCGTTCATGCCGCGCCATATCGCCGCGTACCTCATCGAGAACGGCGTCTCGTCCGGACACCCCACCGAAGTGTGGGAAAACCTAACGGGCAACGAAGCCGAATGGCGTGGCACGCTCGGCGAATGCGTCGAGCGCGAATTCACCGACATGAGCATCATGCTCATTCGCACGCTGCGGCCGATGTCCAGCCAGATCGAACCTGCGGGGACTGCATGACACAGATCCACGAGCTCACGGGCAGCAAACCATTCGGTATCGTTATTGCCGGACACGGCAGCCGCGATGTGGACGGCGTGCGCGAGTTCGAGGCGCTGGTCGAGCTTGTGCGCAAGCGGGCGCCACAACATGTCGTCGGCCACGGCTATCTTGAATTCGCCAGCCCGACGATCGGGGCTGCGATCGAAAACAGCATCGCAAAAGGTGTAAAACAGGTTGCCGTCGTGCCGGGTGTCCTGCTTGCCGCGCGCCATGCGAAGAACGACATGCCGGCAGAACTGCTGGAGATGACACGCCAGCATCCGGACATCGATTTTCATTTTGGCGCACCACTCAACCTTCATCCGCAGTTGCTTCAGCTGGCCCAGGAACGCATTGTCGAGGCGGAATCCACCTCCTCGCGGACTGTTCGGCGTGCCGATACCTGTCTTGTGGTTGTCGGGCGCGGCACCACCGATCCCGACGCCAATGGTGAAATCGCCAAGCTGACGCGCATGCTGGAAGAGGGCATGGGGTTCGGTAGCGCAACGGTGTGTTATTCGGGCACCGCGAAACCGCTCGTCGCAGACGGTTTGCGTGCCGCCGCTGCACTCGGGTTCGAACGCGTTATCGTGCTACCGTTTTTCCTGTTCGACGGCGTGCTGGTCAAACGGATCTATGCGGCTGCCGATGATTTGCGCGAACGTGAACCGAATCTGGAAGTGTTGAAGGCCGGCTATTTCGGCGTACATCCCCATGTGGCAGATGTGTTCATCGAACGGGCTCGCGAGGCGGTTGCCGGCCGTGCGGCGATGAATTGCTCGCTTTGCAAATATCGTGTGCAGATCGTTGGCTTCGAGGAACAGGTAGGCGAGCCGCAGCGTGCACATCATCTACAGGTGCGCGGGCTGCTGGCCAAAAATGCAGCAGACCCAACTGGAGTACAGCTGGAGCCGGCCTTCCAGCGGTACGAGCCGCACCCGATTGAAGCGGAAAGCTTTCGCATCATTGCCGCCGGGCGCGACTGGTCGGTGTTTCCGCAAGAGCGGCTGACGGTATTGCAACGCCTAGTGCACACCAGTGGCGACTTCGGCGCAGTAGATGACCTGTATTTTTCGTCGGGCGCAGTCGAGGCCGGGATTCGCGGCTTGCTGCGCTGCAAACGTGTGGTGACGGATGTAACGATGGTGCAGACCGGCCTCAAGCGCGCCTTGCTCGAACAACTCGGTATTGAAAGCTGGTGCGGTGTACATGACCGCGAGACGCACTTGATGTCGCAAAACCAGAACATCACCCGCTCTGCGGCCGGCATCCGCCGCGCGTTTGAAAAGTTTGGCAATGACATCGTCCTCGCCATTGGCGATGCACCGACCGCGATCATGGAAGCGACGCGCCTGATTCGCGAGCATGGATGGCGGCCGCAATTGGTGATCGGCATTCCGGTTGGTTTTGTGGGCACGCGGGAAAGCAAGGAAGAATTGCGGCGATGCCTGCGGGTGCCGCGCATTACAAATAGCGGCACCCGCGGAGGTTCGCCGTGGGCGGCATCGGTCGTCAATGCGCTGATGATCGATGCGGTCAATCAGCTGTCTGGAAATGGGCGAAGCTGAGTTCAGCGAGTTTGATCTCTCGGTGCTTGCACCGAACGGTTTGCGTCGCGGCCGCACTACCGGCAGTTGTGCGACGGCGGCAGTGAAGGCTGCATTGCGGCTGATGCTGCACGGGCAGCGCCGTGAGCAGGAAGCAGTGGTCTTGCCAGACGGTAAGCAGTTTCTGGTTGTGCCGATCCAGCGGGTTGAATGGCTGGACGCTCAGACGGTGCATGCGGAAGTAGTCAAGGATGGCGGCGACGATCCGGACAGCACGCATGGTGCGACGATCTTTGCCAATGTGCGGCATAACGATTTCGGTGAAATTCGGTTCTTCGCCGGCCCAGGTGTTGGAACAGCAACGCAGCCCGGGTTGCGGGTTGCAGTAGGCGAGGCGGCCATCAATCCGGCGCCGCGCGCGATGATGCGTTGGGCTGTGGAGGAGGTGCTGGCGGAGGTGATGGGAGAAGCGCCGGAGGACGCGCCAGAAAGAGTTGGTGCAGGTTTCGACCTTACCATCGGTTGTGAAAACGGTGAGGAAATTGCGCGCAAGACGTTCAACCCGCGACTTGGCATCGTTGGCGGCATCTCGATTCTCGGAACGTCGGGGATCGTCGAACCGATGTCGATGGCGTCATGGATTGCGTCGATCGAAGTGTATGTTCGAGTGGCATTGGGCGACCGTCCAGAAGCCGTCGCTTACCTGCCGGGCAAAATCGGTCGGGATTATGCAAAAGATGTGTTGCAGCTACCGGTAAAGCGCTCGGTGCAGATTGCCAATTTTTTGGGTGACTCGCTTGACTTCACGCAACGTGCGCTCGAAGAAGAAAAGCAAAGGCTGGACGTGCTGTGGCTATTGGGCCATCCAGGCAAGCTGGCAAAGGTGCTTGACGGCGTTTGGGATACGCATTCGAGCAAAAGCGGTATGGCGATGGGTTGCGTGGCGCGTATAGCCGCCGAGCACGGCTTTGGGTCGACGGTGGTGGCGGAAGTGGAAAAAGCGAATACAGTGGAAGCGGCAGTGGAACGATTAAGAAACGAAAGCGGTGCAAAGGCGCTATGGATCGACGTCGAGCGGCGGCTCGCGCGCAGCGTGCAGCAACGCGTCCCCGCTGTAGCGCGAGTCGAGGTGCGTTTGTTTGACCTAGCGGGAAATTTTCTTGGAGTAGATGCATGACCGGCACCTTCTGGGGTATCGGCGTCGGGCCAGGTCCTGCCGGTTATCTGCCGGTTGCAGCGCTGGAGGCGCTTCGCCAAGCCGATCTGATCTTCGCGCCACGCGCACGAGGCGTCGAGGCATCGGTCGCGCTGCAATGTCTCGCTGGCGTCGATATCCAGCCTGAGCGTTTGCGCGACATTGAGTTTAATATGGACCCGGATCGCAGCGTTTTGCGCGAACACTATGCGCAGCTCGGCGACGCGATTGCAAATGAGCTCCGTGCAGGTCATAACGTGGCTTATCTGACCATCGGCGATACCCTGACGTATTCAACTTACGGCTATGTGCTGGCGGCGCTGCGCGAGCGTATTCCCGACATGCCGCACCGAACCTTCCCCGGCATTACCAGCTACGCAGCGGCAGCAGCAGCCCTTGGCTGGCCGCTCGGCGAAGGCAAAGAACGCATGCTGATCCTGCCTTGCCCGGAAGACGCGCAGACACTCCAGCATGAAATTGAAACGCATGACATCGTTGTGCTAATGAAAGTCGGCAACCGCTTGCCATGGGTGCTGGACCTGCTGCGGCACATGGACATTGCGCAACACTGCGCATTTGCCCGCCGCATCGGCCTGTCCGGCGAGATGCTGTCGGAAGATGTCGGCAATCTTTCTGCCACCGAAGCAATGGGCTATCTCGCCACGCTGCTGATTCGCAAGACCGCAAGGGAGCAAAGACATACATGAAGGTTTATATCATCGGTGCTGGCCCTGGCGCAGCGGACCTGATCACGCTGCGGGGCGCAAGGATCCTCGGGCGAGCCGGCATGGTGCTGTATGCCGGCTCTTTGGTACCAACCGAAATGCTGCAGCACTGCCGGCCGGATGCTGAAATTATCGACACCGCCAAGCTCGATCTGGAACAGCAGGAAACTTGCTACCGCCGCGCGCTCGAAGCAGATTGCGATGTCGCGCGCCTGCATTCAGGCGACCCGGCGATCTACGGCGCAACAGCCGAACAGATGCGGCGTCTCGAAAAACTTGGCATCGATTATGAAGTGGTGCCTGGCGTTTCCTCGTTCAGCGCCGCCGCCGCAACAGTGGGCTCGGAACTGACCAAGCCGGAGGTTTCGCAGACAATTATTCTTACGCGGGTTTCCGGGCGCGCATCAGCGGTGCCGGAATCGGAGGCGATCGCTGAACTGGCAGCGCATCGGTCCACGATGTGCATTTTTCTCTCCGGGCCGCATCTCAAGAAAATCGTGACCGACCTGCTGTTGCATTACCCCAAGGAGACGCCGGTAACGCTGGTCTATCGCGCGACGTGGCCGGACCAAAAGGTCTATCAAGGAACGCTCGGCACGGTGTTGAAGGAGACCAAACGCGGCGCATGGAACCTGACGACGATGATGCTGGTGGGCGCTGCGCTTGGCAAGGGCGCACAGGTTGAATCGAGTTTGTATTCGAAAGATTTCACGCACCTGTTTAGAGCGGTGAAGAAACCAGGAAAGAAAGCAGCGTGAAGGGTATGAGCGATGCGCCCGGCCTGTGGCTGGTGCGCGCTGAAGGCGTTGCGCTGGCGCAAGCATTGGTGCAAAAACTCGGCGCTGTGGCATATCGCCCATGGTTACAGCCGACCTCGCAGTGCGAACAATTCGCCGCTGCATATCGCCAGCATGCCCAGTGGATCGTGATCGGCGCCGCCGGGATCGCATTACGTTTCCTGGACGGTCTGATGCAGGACAAGCACAGCGATCCGGCGGTGGTGTTACTCGACGAGGCGGGACGGCATGCCGTTTCGCTGCTTGCCGGACATGAGGGCGGCGCTAACAGGCTGGCCTATCAGGTGGCGAATGCCATAGGCGCAGTGCCGGTCATCACCACGGCAACGGAAGCTCGAAAGCCATTGGTGGTAGGAATAGGTTGTCGCAGGAACGTGTCGGGCGAGCAGATCGAAGCGGCTGTTCTGCATGCCCTGGGAACACGCAGTCTTGCCGATGTCAGAGAAGTGGCAACCATTGACTTGAAAGCTAATGAGCTCGGCCTGCTGGCGTTTTGCGAGTGGCATGGCATACCGTTGCGCATACTTGCCGGCGCGACGGTGGCGGCCCGGCCTTGGGTGACGCAACCCTCGGACTGGGTACGCCAAAACGTCGGGCTGGACGGTGTATGTGAGCCGTGTGCATTGATCGCTAGTGCCCGCGGCGAGCTGGTAGTACCGAAGACCGCGCTCAATGGCGTGGCAGTTGCAGTGGTGGAAGATATGGAATGGATAGACAAGTGAATAACCAAGCATGGGCGGCAGAATGAGCGGCGTATTGAACCTAGTGTCGGTCGGACCCGGATATAGCAACCTGATCGTGCCGCGCGCGGAAGCGGCTTTGCGTGGCAGCGATGTCATCGTGGCATATGAACTCTATCTCCGCTGGATCGAACCCTGGATCGCAGGCAAGGAGATTCACACGCCGCCGCTGACACAAGAGCGCGAGCGTGCCTTGCTGGCAATCGACAAGGCGCGTGGCGGTGCTAAGGTGTCCCTGATTTCTAGCGGCGATATCGGCATTTATGCGATGGCGGCGTTAGCCTTTGAAGAATTGCGCGATGACGATACGTTCGAGGTGAACGTCATTCCCGGCATCACGTCGGCGAATGCCTGTGCCTCACTGCTCGGCTCGCCACTGTCGCATGATTTCGCTACGTTGAGCTTGTCAGACTTGCTATGCCCATGGGAGTGGATAGAGCAGCGGGCGCACCATATTGCGCAGGCAGATCTGGCCTGTGTGTTGTACAACGTGCAAAGCGCCGGCCGGCAGCAGGGCGTCTATCGCGTCCTCAATCTGATGCTGGAATCCAAGGCGCCGCACACCCTGTGCGGCGTGGTAAAGAACGCCTACCGCCCCGGACAGGAAGTCAGCATCTATCGACTCGATGAACTGCCTGCCCTGAAGTTCGACATGCTGACCACCATCGTGATCGGCAACCGTTTCACCCGCCGCAAGCGCGACAAGATTTTCACGCCACGTGGCTATAACGACTGGTCAACGTCTGACACTGATGCTTTTTCTTCCAAGGGGAAAGAAGCCATTCCAGACGCCGCCGTGTGGGTATTTTCAGGCACCGGTGACGGCAATGCGTTAGCACGAGAGATCGCCGCAAAGGGATATCCGGTAGTGATCTCCGCTGCGACCGAACATGGCGGTGAAATTGCAAACAGCGATTGCCCTGGCGTTACGGTATGGTCGGGCCGGCAAGGTGTCGAGGCGAGGCGCCAGGCATTGGTGCGCCATCGGGCACGTACTTTGGTCGATGCGACCCATCCTTACGCGAGCGTGATGTCGGAGCAGTTGATTGGATTGTCGGCCGAGCTTGCCATTCCCTATTTACGTTACGAGCGTCCGGCAAGCAAACCGCATCCCCAAGCTATTTCATGCGCGTCGATGAGTGATGCTGCCGAGCAGGCAATCTCCTGCGGCAAACGGATTTTTCTGGCGACCGGCTCCAAGGACATCGGCACTTTCCTGCAGGCGCCGGGCGCATCGGATAGAGAATGGTTTGTACGAGTGACCCCGGAGCCGGAATTTATCCAGCGTGCAATCGATCTTGGCATGTCGCGCAGCCACCTCTGCGCAATGCAGGGGCCTTTTTCGGAAGCGTTCAATATTGCATTGTGGCGCGACTGGGAGATCGACTGCGTTGTTACCAAGGAGTCGGGCGAGGCGGGCGGTTATCTTGCAAAGGTTGCCGCAGCTAAAGTACTGGATATTCCATTTGTTGTTGTGCGTCGGCCCGATGTGGCATATCCACTCGTTGCGTCGAATTTCGATGTGGTGTTCCAGCAATTACAGGAGTGGGTGCCGCAATGAATGCCCTGATCCCGGTCACCATCGTCACCGGCTTTCTCGGCTCGGGCAAAACGACGCTGCTGCGGAGCGTGATCGAGCGCCGGCAGACCCGACGTCTGGCGCTGCTGATCAATGAATTTGGCGAAGTCTCGATCGACGGCGCGCTGATCCGCGACAGCGTCGATGGCCAGAACCACATCCGCATCCACGATTTTCCGTATGGACTGATCGCCTATGGCGACGATGAGCTTTTCATCCCGACAATGAAGGAAATCGCGGCGCGTCGTGCCAATGTTGACCATGTGCTGATCGAGACGTCTGGCCTGGCACTGCCGACAGCAGTTATGGAACTGCTGCAAAGCCCTGAACTGGCTGATGACTTTATCCTCGATGCAACGCTTGCGGTTGTCGACACGCCGCTGCTGCTCGCAAACCAGTTCGCACGCACAGAAGGCGTGGATGGACCGCATGCGATGGTTGCGGATTTAGTAGCGCGCACGTTCGAGCAGCAGATTGAATTCGCCGACGTCGTGGTGCTGAATAAAATTGATGAACTTAAGGAAAACGCGCTGCTGGAAGCGGAAACGCGTGTGCGCCGGTGCGCACCGAACGTGCGCTTTTTGGAGCTCGCCTACGAAGCGCGGCTTGATGTCCGGCTTGCCTTGGGGTTGCGCCTGCATCAGCCAGCCAGCGTCGCGCATGACCATCGGTACACACCGCTACCGACAATGCCGGGCGCAGGCACATCGGTGCTGAGCAGCCACGCAGCCGTCAACGGCCACAGCCACTCGGGCCTTGGCCGCCACAACCACGGCCTGGCCACGCACAAGCACTTTCACGAACAGGATCCGGGCTGGATGTCCTTCGTGTTGCGCAGCGATGCACCGCAAGAATCCGGACGGCTGAAAACTGCGCTGACCGAGGCGGCAAAGAGTGAGCCGATCCTTCGCAGCAAGGGCTTTGCCCGCCTGTCAGACTCGCCGCACATGGCGGTCGTGCAAGGTGTCCGTGCGCGCATCATGGTTGCCCTGGATGCATCGAAAGACAGCCCGGCCGTGTCCGAACTGGTTGTCATCGGCTATCACCTCAGCCGCCCAAAGGTTGCTGCCATCCTGTCAGAACTGACCGCAACGTCCTGGAAATAAGATTGAAAGAATCGAGAGAAGCGAGAAAAGCGAAATGAAAACCGATCCGGAATCGCACAAGCGCATGGCCCAACGCCATAAGGAAGGCTTCGAAAAAAAGAAGGCCGCCGCGCAGAAAGAAAAGGGCCTGCTGGTCGTCTACACGGGTAATGGCAAGGGCAAGTCCACCGCCGCGTTCGGTATGGGCATGCGCATTGTTGGCCACGGCATGAAGCTGGGCGTGGTGCAGTTCATCAAGGGAGCGTTGCATAGCGCCGAGCGCGACGTGCTGGGCAGCCATGCCAATTGCGAATTCCATGTCGTCGGCGCGGGCTATACATGGGACACACAGGACCGTGAAGCGGACATGGCGACTGCTGCCAGAGGATGGGCCGAGGCAGTCCGCATAATCAATGATCCGTCTTACGACATGGTGATTCTCGACGAACTCAACATCGTGTTGAAGTATGCCTACCTTGATATCGATGAGGTTCTGGATGTGTTCGCGAAGCGGCGCGAGATGTTGCACATCACGGTCACTGGCCGCCATGCGCCGGAAAAGCTAATCGAGCAGGCCGACCTCGTTACTGAAATGCGGCCGGTAAAACATCCGTACAAGGAACAGGGCGTGAAGGCGCAAAAGGGCGTGGAGTTCTAGCTTGGAAAAGCTTTCATGCCCGGCGCTTTTCGTCAGCGCACCCGGATCGAATCACGGCAAGACAACCGTGACGGCAGCGCTCGCGTGCCTGCATGCGCAGTCCGGCCGGCGGGTGAGAGTGTTCAAGGCGGGGCCGGATTTTCTCGATCCGATGATCCACACGCATGCCAGCGGTCATCCGGCGTATCAGCTTGATTTGTGGATGGCCGGGGAGCAGCAATGCCGGCGCATGGTTGCAGACGCAGCGCGTCAGGCTGACCTGATCCTTATCGAGGGCGTGATGGGCCTGTTCGACGGCGAGCCCTCCAGCGCCGATCTTGCAGCGTTGCTCGGCGTGCCGGTGCTGGCAGTGATCAATGCGGCAGGTATGGCACAGACATTTGGCGCCATCGCCCTTGGCCTTGCGCAGTACCGAACTGGACTGTCTTTTGCTGGCGTGCTGGCAAACAACGTTGCCACGCCGCGGCATGAGGAGATGATCAAGCAGGGCCTGCCGCCCACTGTGCCGTACTGGGGCGGCATACCAAGAAGCGACGACTTTGCGCTTCCTCAGCGCCATCTTGGGCTCATGCAGGCCGAGGAGGTCAACAATCTGGATCTCCGACTCTCGTCTGCAGCAGCAGCATTGGCGCGGACCAGGCTGGCCGACGTGCCGCTAGCGGTGGAGTTTCAAGGCTTGTATGATGAGCCGGTACCGCAGTTACTGCAAAACGTTCGGATTGGTGTGGCGCGGGACGCAGCGTTTTCGTTCGTCTACCCAGCCAATCTGGACCTCCTTAAAGCGATGGGGGCTGAGCTAAGCTTTTTTTCACCCATGCATGATCGCGAGTTACCGGAAGTTGACAGTATTTATCTGCCCGGCGGCTACCCAGAAATGCACTTAATGATCCTGCAAAATAACACCTCCATAAAAGACGCAATGCGTCGGCATGTCAGGCACGGGAAGCCTGTTTACGCTGAATGCGGCGGCATGCTCTACCTGATGGAGTCGCTGACAGACAAAACCGGCGCGCAGGCGCAGATGGCTGGTTTGCTACCAGGGAGAGCGACGATGCAACCAACGCTGCAGGGTTTGGGCTACCAGACAGCGCCAATGTCAGGCGGTGAGCTGCGCGCGCATACCTTTCATTATTCGGCGATCGACACACCAATAGTGCCGATGGCAGTGGGCACACGGCTGTTCAATACATCTGCTGGCGAACGGATATTCCGGTACGAACGAATTGTTGCCACTTATCTGCATTGCTACTTTCCCTCCAATCCAAAGGCGGCGGCAACACTGTTGCTGCCATGAACCGCTTCAGCGAAGACGAAATTGGCGCCGTGTACAAAGCCATCGCAGCACGGCGTGATGTTCGGCACTTTCTGCCGGACCCAATCGATCCTGCGCTGCTCGGCAGGGTACTGGCCGCTGCGCATCAGGCTCCGAGCGTCGGATTCATGCAGCCATGGCGCTTTATTCGTATTACGGACCGCGATTTGCGTCGACGCATTCACGGGATGGTGGAGAATGAACGCGATTGCACGGCCCGCGCACTTGATGAGCGCGGGGAGGATTTTATGCGTCTTAAGGTCGAGGGCATTCTCGAATGCGGAGAAGTGCTGGTTGCAGCGTTGATGGACCGGCGCGAGGAACACATCTTCGGCCGGCGCACCTTGCCTGACATGGATTTGGCTTCGGTTGCCTGTGCCATACAGAATCTTTGGCTGGCAGCGCGCGCTGAGGGCATCGGAGTGGGTTGGGTTTCAATGTTTGAACCAGAAGAACTGGGCGCGGCATTGGAGTTGCCTGCCGGCGCAAAGCCGGTCGCCATTTTATGCGTTGGTCACGTCAAATCGTTCTACCCAAAGCCAATGCTGGAATTGGAAGGCTGGGCAACGCCACGGAACCTGACCGAATTAGTGTTTGAAAACCGCTGGCAAGACTTTGCAGGGAAAATCACATGATCTAATCAGGCGACGCCCGTATTCATTTTGAACGAGGCGTCGCAATATAACGCGCTCCTTCGCACCAGCTCAAGCCGCGTTGCCTGCAAAAGATTTTAATATTTACCTATTCATAAAGGACCCTACTATGCACACCAGCTTCATCAAATTCACAGTAATGCTCAGCAGCCTGGCATTTGTCAACACCGCCGTCGCCCATCCTGGCCATGCGACTAGCTTTGCCGCTGGCATGGCGCATCCCTTATTCGGGCTTGACCATGCGCTTGCCATGCTCGCAGTCGGCTTGTGGGCATATCAGCTGGGAGGCCGTGCACGGTTGCTTGTTCCCACAGCCTTTGTAACGCTTATGGGATTAGGCGGCAGTCTCGCGCTCATGGGTGTTGTCCTGCCGGCGGTTGAACTTGGTATTTCCGCCTCGGTTCTGTTGCTTGGGCTGCTGGTAGCTTTTGCAGCGCACCCCTCGACAGGATTTGCTGCCGCGGTTGCCGGCACGTTTGCCGTATTCCATGGGTACGCGCATGGCCTGGAGATCCCTGCGTTTCGGGAGCAGTGGTCCTACGTCTTCGGCTTCATGTGTGCAACTGCGATACTGCACCTGGCAGGCATGATCTTAGCGGCTGCCGTGGGCAGGGCGCATACGATACAGCGCACTGTAGGCATGTCCATTGCTGCGGTCGGTGGGTGGCTAGTGGCAAGTGTACTTGCCTGACGTATTTCCGCCAGTAGACGGCGCGATTACCCGCTGGTTTGTGGATGAGGCAGGGTGCTTAAATCAGGCCGTTGCGGCACGCTGCGATAAGGTGTTCTGGGTTGCCGCCGGGCTGCCGCTCAAACTGAAAGGGGCATGATGCTCTACGGCTGGAGTCTGGCAACCATTCTCGTACTGACGTTATCTGGCGTACTGCTGGACCTCCTTTTAGGCGAGACACGGCGCTGGCATCCCCTTGTCGGATTCGGTCGGATAGCAAACGGCATCGAGTGCCGGCTCAATCGCGGCGGCAGAAAAACCGCACTTGGTATAGCCGGTTGGCTCTTCGCAGTGGTTCCATTTGTTGCATTGTTAGCGGCACTGACTAGCCTTATGTCCGCTACGACATGGTGGCTGGGCGCTGCATTCCATGCAGCGCTGCTCTATTTCTGCATCGGCCTGCGCAGCCTGCGAGACCATGTGCTCCCGATTGAGCAGGCGCTGCTGACAACAAGGATCCTGCATGCTTGAGCACGGCGGCAATCTGCAGGATGCCATTGCGCGCTTCGAGCGCCCACGCGCGCAATGGCTGGATCTGTCGACTGGGATCAACCCCCAGCCGTATCCGGTGCCACCGCTTGCTGCCGATGTCTGGCATCGTCTGCCGGAAGTGTCTCCCGAACTGGTTGTTGCTGCATGCGCTTACTACGCGGCGCCGCTTATCCTGCCTATCGCCGGGACACAAGCAGCGATCCAGACCCTGCCGCGGCTTCGCCCGCCAACGCGCTTAGTAGTCGCGGCGCCATCCTACGCGGAGCATGCGCATCGCTGGTCCTGCGCCGGGCACACCGTGCGCGAAGTTTTCTACGATGCACTGGAGTCTGCAGTGGAGCAGTGCGATGTCATGATTGTCTGCAATCCTAATAATCCAACTGGCGAAACCGTCCCGCCGGATACCTTGCTCGGCTGGGCGGCAAGCCTGGCGTCACGCGGTGGCTGGCTGGTCGTCGACGAAGCGTTTGCCGATGTAACGCCCGAACAGAGCATCGCGGCACGCTCGGACCAGCCTGGCGTCGTTGTTCTGCGGTCAGTGGGCAAATTTTTTGGCCTGGCTGGCCTGCGTCTGGGGTTCGTCGCTGCCCAAGCCTCATTGCTGGCGCAGCTGGCCGATGCGATCGGCCCATGGTCGGTCGGCCGTCCGGCGCAGGAGATCGGGGTTCGGGCACTAACTGACCTGGCATGGCAGGACGTTACGCGTGCCGAACTAACGTCAAGCGGTGCGCGCCTTAAAACGCTTCTGAAGGCAAGCGGCATTGCGAGCAGCGGTACCGCACTGTTCCAATGGTGGCCGGAGCAGGCTCCAGAGCGCTTTCATCGCCACATGGCGGAGCACGGCATCTGGACGCGGCTATTTCTGGGCAACGCGCGCGGCATCCGGCTGGGGCTTCCCGGAAATGAAGCTGACTGGCAACGTCTCGAACATGCGCTGGCGGGTTGGCAGACCGAACGAAGTACCTCTCATAATGCTTTCGTCATGGATCAACCAGACCAGAATTGATATGACATTTCCCTACTCGACCCTGATGGTGCAGGGCACGACCTCCGATGCCGGCAAGAGCACCGTCGTTGCAGCCCTCTGCCGTCTGCTGGCCAGACGCGGCGTGCGCGTTGCGCCCTTCAAGCCGCAGAACATGGCCCTGAACAGCGCCGTCACCGAGGATGGCGGCGAAATCGGCCGCGCACAAGCGCTGCAGGCACAGGCCGCAGGCATCCCGCCGCACACCGACATGAATCCCGTCCTGCTAAAGCCGTCGAGCGCCACCGGTGCCCAGGTCATCATCCATGGCAAGGTCCGCGCCGACATGAATGCGCGCGACTACCATCGCTACAAAACGACCGCAATGCAAGCTGTGCTCGAATCGCATCAGCGCCTGCTCCAGCAGTACGACACCATCATCGTCGAAGGCGCAGGCAGCCCGGCCGAAGTCAACCTGCGCGACCGTGATATTGCCAACATGGGCTTTGCGGAGGCAGTGGACTGTCCGGTGATCCTGGTTGCGGATATTGACCGTGGCGGCGTGTTCGCGCACCTGATCGGCACGCTTGCCTGCCTGTCGGACAGTGAACGGGCGCGCATCATCGGCTTCGTCATCAATCGTTTTAGGGGAGACATCAGCCTGCTTGAACCGGGCTTGCGCTGGCTTGAAGAACAAACCGGCAAGCCGGTCCTGGCAGTGCTGCCATACCTGATTGGACTGCATCTCGACGCGGAAGATGCGGTCCAGCGCACGCAAACTGGCAAGGGAAGTTTTCAGGTGATTGTTCCCGCGCTGCCGCGCATGAGCAACCACACCGATTTCGATGCCCTGCGCGCGCAGCCGGGCATCAACGTGAATTTCATTGACGCAGGCCAGCCGATTCCAGCGGCGGATTTGATCATCCTCCCTGGAAGCAAAAACACACGGCGCGACCTTACGTGGCTGATTGAGCACGGCTGGCAACGCAGCCTGAAAACCCATCTGCGGTATGGCGGCAAGGTCATTGGCATTTGCGGTGGCTTTCAGATGCTGGGCCAAATCGTTTCAGACCCGCATGGCGTCGAAGGCTTGGCAGGAAGCTCCGCCGGACTGGGGCTGCTCGATATGGAAACCGAGCTGTCGCAGCAAAAACGCCTGGCGACGGTCAGCGGCCGCCTGGCGTTTGCAGATGCTTCGGTCAGCGGCTATGAAATCCACATGGGCAGATCGACTGGCAGCGCGCTATCGCGGCCGGCAGTGTTGCTTGACCATCCATCAGTACAAGCCGACGGTGCCATATCGCCAGATAATCAGATCATCGGCACCTACCTGCATGGTCTGTTCGATACTGCGCCTGCCCTGCAGGCTTTGTTGGATTGGGCAGGGCTGAAAGAAGGGGCGCCGGTTGACCTTGGGAAGCTCCGAGAGGAAAGCCTGAACCGCGTTGCGGATGCAACAATGCCTTTGCTCAACCGCCTTGATACACCGAATTTTTATAATCTATTTCGTCAGAGCTAAACGCCTATATCAATATGCCGCAAGCGTTGTGCGCCGTAGTGAGATAGGCGTTTTAGGCTCGATGCACTTTTGGTGGCAGGCAAAATTGCCGCATCTGCGGCTGCTTGAGTAGCTGCGCCTCCAGTTTCAGGCAAAAGAGCTCGGACAAGATCAGTGAGCACGGTAGTGGAGACTGCGCCTGCATCGGCATTGTCGGACAACAAAGTAGAAAGTTGTTTGAGCACCGTTGCGAACTGCGTAGCAGACAACGCGGTTGTCTCTGCTCCACCTTTGGTCGTAAGCGAACTTACGGACGCCGAAGCAACTGCATTGACAGTAGCCGGACGTGGCGTTGCAGAAAGCGAAGCTGCAACGTTGTTGGGTGCGATTGTCGCAAACGAGGACGACACCCTGGCAAGGGCCGCACTAGCCTTGACCGTTGCAGCTGCCCGAATCGTCATGGGCTTGATCAATTGGCCAGTACTGGCTGTCGTCGCGGTTGTCAGATCGACTAGCACAGTACCCACCGCCGTCAATGCACCTTGTAGTCCGCTAATTGCAGCGCTAAACACTTCATTGGTGACGTTGCCGGTAGCCGTGGCTGTCTAGTCTGCACTAGCGGTGATCGATTGGGCGACCTGCTGCAGCGAAACCTGCGTTGCAGCATTGGTTCGCTCGAGCCTTGCATCCTCAACTGTTGCACCAGCTTTAAGCATAAAAGCAACCGGATCGGTCGTCAGTACCGGGACAGCGGTAGGCAAGCCAAGTTTGGTCATGATCACTGTCTGAGCTGAGGCTACTGTAGCGGCATTGAGTGCTGCTGCCTGCCCGGTCACCGGCGCAGGAAGGTTGCGTTAAGCTTCCGCAACGACCAAACCGGTCAACGGGGTCACGACCGTTGCACCTGCTGGTGCTTTTTACATACCAACGAAAGGCAATCCGGTTACGGTATTCGTACCGCCCGTAGCACATACTAAGTAGCTGCCTCTTCCACTAAAAAGGTAGCGGCCTGTAGCATCGGTGGTGATTTGCGGCTCATCGGCCGCGCAGAGGCGGTCATCATTCAAATCCAACGCGACGGTTGCGCCACTCACATAACTATTGACCATTTGCCCACCTGTGTCGCCAAAGAGTGGTTTTGAAAGTTTTGTTGTGTATTGCCGTCTCCAAAATATGATTCATTTAACTATGCAAAGGCCTTACAGACTTGAAACCAGCGGTGTCATTTAATTTAATAAGTCACAAAGTCACAATACATTATGTAAGAGAAGTTGCAATCCGGAAAAACTAAAGTTTTTCAGCTTAATAAAATAAATTCCCAAATGCAACATAAATTTTTCTTACCGAACGACTGCACCCTTCACCCCAAAACTGACATTGGTGGTTGCACCGACAGTGGTCACCGTGCTGCTGAAGGAAATAACCTTGCTGGTATTGAGCTTCAGGGACATCGAGCAGGACGCTCCGACGGCGATGCTGGAGCAGTTGTTACTGCTTACCGATACCGGAGCAGGCAGGTTGGAAAGCCCGGTCAAGGTCATGGTGGCAGTGCCGCTGTTGGTAAAACCGATACTGCGAGACACGTTGCTGCGCACCTTCACCGCGCCGAAATCAACTAGCGACGTGCTGGCCGAAGCAATTGAACTGCCAGTCGTCGTCGTGCTCGAGCCGACTGTGGAAACATCGAGATGTTTGATGGCGCGACCATCCTTGCTCAGGGTGCCGGTGTTTTTTGCTCTAGTCTTGAGCGATTCGTCTACTTGGACAGCAGTCAGCTCTGGGCTCACTGCGCGCACCAACGTAGCGGCACCGGCAACGTGTGGCGTGGCCATTGACGTGCCACTGTAAGTGACCGTGCCGCCCGACTTCGCGGTTGACAGTATTGAGACACCTGGAGCCCAGGCTGCGATGCAACTTCCGTAAGAAGAAAACGACGCTTCATTGTAGGCAGAATCTACCGCCGATACTGCCATGACCCCAGTTGCCGCCGTGCCGGAGGAGAGGTTCACCATTACGGTCTGGCAAGTATTGTCTGCAGAGTTACCCGCTGCTACTGCAACGAACACACCTGCCGCAACCGAATTCTTAATGGATGTATCGACAGTGGAAATGACTGTTCCGGTCGGAAAGCCAAGACTGGCGTTGGCCACGTATTTTAAGTTTGGGTATGTTTTTGCCTGATTAGCCGTGTAGTCGAATGCCTTGATCAGGTTGCTTGAAGAGCCGGAGCCGTTACAGTCTAATACTTTGATGGCCAACAGCGGAACGCCTGGCGCCACGCCAACTACGTCGGTTGCATCGTCCTTGGCGCCAATGGTGCCGGCGACATGGGTGCCATGTCCTTGGCAGTCCCCGTCGATGCCGTCTCCGACATAGTTCACGTAATCCACAACATTTAGATCAACATGCGTTGCAATGCCAGTGTCAATCACCACTGCACGCACGTTCGCCAGTGCGGATGTCTGGTTGCTAATGCCGTCGCCAGCCATAGCAGCAGGCGATACCGTTGCGCCAACATTCTTGATGCCGTAGGGGAGTGCTTGGGAAACTGCAAAGATCGGTGCATCGATCTCGATTTTGTCGACGAAAGGATTCGCACGAATCTGAGCAATCTGCGCATCTGTCAGACGTGCGCTAAAACCGTTTAAGACGACGCTAAATCCATGGCGCGCCTGGAAACCGTGCGTCATCTCAAGACGCTGAATATGGCCCATAACGTTGCGGTTTAGGTAACCGAAAGACCGCGCCTCAGACATCCGCCTGTCGTTTAACCGGGGTACGACAGAGGGAAGCATGTCCTTGAATTTAACAATCATATTGCGTGCTTGATCATTGCTGGAAGGCGGCTGTGCAGTCGCAAACCCTGGCGTTGCAATAAGGGTAAGCAAGGCCGCAGCGCGTCGAAAACTTTGTGATTTCATGTATTGCCCCGAAAGTTATCTTCTGCTATGTCGAGGCGGAAGAAGCACGGTTAAAAAACGGTCTTGACGTATTTCATGCGAGCTTGTTGTTGTGATAAGCCAGGTTTCTACGCACAAATCATTGTAGTTCCACATAGAAACAATTTCAACAAGGAAATATATGGGGTATTTTGTGCAGGGATGAGCCGCTCTAGCCTTGAACCTATGCCCGGCATTTTTTTAGTGGCCCTATGAACCAGAAGTCTGGGACAGTGCCGTGGCCTACCGCGATGTATTGACGATCAAACAGATTATTGAGGTGCAAGTGAATATTTAGATTGGCGAATTTTTTACCGGCCATCGCGTCCACGATCGTGTTGGCGGGTAGCGTGACGGTATTGTCCGGATTGGCGAAATGCTCGTCGAGATCGGAATTTATACGCTTGGTCCGCTAAGGAAGCGCTGATTTATTGGCCCTCTGTGCTTTCCTGATGTTATCTGGTTTGAGACAATGGTGACTTGTTCACCGCCAATCAAACGATCATGCAACGAAGTTTTTCCGAGTTCGAATACGCCGCCAAGAAGAAGCTAACATGACGCGACCACTTCCTTGCCGAGATTGATCGTGCCACGCCCTGGGGCAAGCTGCATAAACTGATCGAACCGTACTATCCCAAAGTTAGCGGCCCCGGCCGTCCACCGATTGGCCTTGCCCGGATGCTGCGCATGTAGGTGGCCCAGCAATGCTTTGGGTGATCCGATGAAGGTATCAAAGCCCCCAAGGCCAGGCGAAAGTGTTCTGCGAGCCAATCCCAGTAGCATCGGGCAGCGTCATGACGACTTCGATAACAAATTCCTGCGCGCTGTCTCGCGCCCAGTAATCGGCCTCGGAGATGACCGCTGTGTTCGAGGGCGAAAACAGCAGCGCAATCGCTTCGAGGATAGTAGTTTTTCCGACGTCGCCCCCACCGAGGATAACGTTCATTCCTTCCGCGGGTAGCCACGTGAGGGACTTGATGCCCGAGAAGCCCTGAATGCATCTTGCTGCCACTGGTCCGGTGTACGCTCACCCAAGACTCTCGTGTCTTCGACAAACTTGCACACGCAGGTTGGCTCAAAGCCATCGACCGTGTCAAACTTGTTAGCAATATGAGTGTAGCCAGCAATCCCTGGCGCATGCGCCAACAATGGGCGGCAGTCTTCCGCCAGCGCGGCGGGCCCACCTGCATAATTGCGGCTGCATTAGTAGATATCATAGGCGTCCTTCTGCTTGTAGCGCCCTTCTATGGCATGGCCCTTCATCGCAAGAAGCGCTGGAATAGAGCAAACGGCAAGCTCGACGCGATTGGTTCCACCGTTCGGCATCGATCCGGCGATCGCAACCATTTGATAGAGGCGCAGCGCAAGGTCTGCGCCATCGGCCCGCTGCACGGCAAAGTCGCTGATTAATGGCGGCACATTCTTGACGATTTCCGCGTCCCGGGGCATCAGGAAATCGATCACGATGTCGATTGGCGGTCCACCGTCGTGCGCCTGAATCTGCCGTACCAGTTGGAAGCGTCGGAGTTCCTTGCGCTGGGCGTACCCATGCCGCAGCAGCGTTTCAACGAAGTGGACGTACTCCCCGTCGCCTAGCGGGCCGCATCCAGTCCGCGTTCGCCCGCTGCAGAAAGGTCCAGGTAGGTTTGCGCCGGGCTTGTGCAGATCACGCCTGAGGCGGGTTGCACTGTGTCGCGCAACAGCCCGGGATCGTCCAGCACTGTCACAACAATGTTCTCGCCTTTACTCGCGCTCGAAAGCTTTAAACTTGACCTTAAAGTTTCAACGCCCTCCGCGTTGGCATAGAAGTAGTGAGTTCCCGTCCGGCCGAAAGGCGCCAGCCTCTGTGCAGCCGAGAACGACGCTAGCGCAATCTGAGCTTCTCTCTCCGGCCGTCGATCTCTTAGCGCAGCGTCAAACGCAGCGCCATGTAGGGTGGTGTAGAAAGTCTGCCGCTGACCGAGCGGCGCCTCATAGGCTTCACGCCAGGCGTCCAAAAGTGCATCTGGCGCTGCAAGGTACATCCCCTCATCAGCCAATTGCGCCCACTCCCGGTCTAGCAGGCTGTTGCGGACATTGCTGACGTGACCCAGACTCACGTCAGCGACCTTGGCCAGCTCAGCTACCCGCCATCACCGTGATGGCTCGCGAAGCATCACCTTGAGCACTTGGACCGATTTTGGCTTGAACATCGAACGCAGCTCTCGCCGCTCCACGGCTGGCCTCTTCGCGAACTGTCGCAAAAGAAAGAATGTGCCGAAGGCCAGTTGGGCGTTTCCCTCAAAATCGAGGTATGACACGCCGAATTCTCGACACAGATCCTGCACCTTCGACGACAGGTAGGGAGCGATCAGGATCGGCGTCACGCGGTCGGGCTGCCGATCCACGTAGTCGCGAAGCGACAGAAGGGCCGACCGTACGTGGCGCGGCTGCCCGCTAGACTTCACTTCTACAACCAGCTTATGCTCGTGACCGAAGGCCTTTACATCGGCAACGAGGTCAATTCCAGAATCTGGATTTTGTCTAACGACACGAACGTTCATGCTCTCAATTGCCGGCACCTCCGCCAACAACAGGCGTAGAGAGTCCGCAGCCTGAAGCTCGGCTTTCATTGGATTGGGGATTTTCATCACGCGTTGAAAAATACATTTGAGTGAAATCCTCAAAGAAATTTCACTCAAATGTATTTTTTCAGCAACCGTTGAAATACTATAAATGACTGAAACTCCCCGCGAATTTAGTGGTTTGAGCCAGCGCCTCGATACCCCCAATCGAGTCGCTTTGCGGCCAAAGTCACAGGGGCATTGGTCATCATTCAACGTACCTAGAGTACAGAGTTTTTGCCAAATTTTTCCATCGCCCGACTCCTGTTATCCCGTTCGGTCGTCACATAGACCGACGTGGTCGACAAAGACTTATGCCCCAACAGATCGCGCAGGATTGCCAGCTCCCCGCCCGTGTGCAAGAAATGCGTTGCAAACGTATGCCGAAGCCAGTGCGTCGACGCTTTGCGCATTCGATCGGCCATTTCCCGCTGCGACAGTGGCAATGAATTGGCCACGTCTGTAAAAAACTTTTTTAAGATGTCATAAAGCCGCGATGCACTTAGCGGCTGATTTGCTGTTTCGCTATCCACGTCTACTTCCAGCCCGGCGATGAGCGGCGTCTCAGGCGGCGCTTCATCAAACGAGGCGTGTCCGCGCTGCTTAAAATATTGCCGGATTTCGTTCATCACAAACAAATGCAGTTGCACCTCCCGCGTAACACCGCCCTTTCCTGTCACTCGAATCTCCCATTGCTGAGCATTATCGTCGTCACGGTTAAAGGATTTCAGGTCTTTCTTGCGCATGCCGACTAGCTCAGACAATCGCGCTCCCGTGCTGTAGGCCAAAACGAGAATAAAACGCAGTCGGTAATATCGGGCATCGGGTTGCATATGGCTCAAATGCAACTTTATTGCCTTCCACTCGTCATTGGTCAGCGCGCGCGTAACATCGATCCGGTTTTCAGTTCTCGCCAGTTTTCCTACCGATTTAAAAGGGTTGCCGTGCAAATAATGCTGGTCAGTTAACCATTGGCACAGTCCCTGAATGATAACTAACGCAGTTTTTTGCGAGCTATCAGTTAGGGGACCTTTAAAGGGTCGCCAGAAACTTGACCACCTTGGCATGCCCCGTTGGCCCAACCACCGAGCCTGCTCCACTGTAAATTTCTTGGCCCACTCTGCCGGTGTGACGCGCCCGAGATTCCATAGCCAATCGCGGTAGTCGATACAATCTTCAACCGTCAACGACGATACAGCTTCGTTTTTTTCTATAATTGCCCACAGCACGAATCGCTCTGCTTCTTTTCGGTACGAACGGCGGGTGTGGCCACCGGGCTTACATTTACTGAGCCAGGCTTCAATCGCTGCCAAATCGTTATGGGCTGAAAGCAGCGAACGTTCACCGCGGTTCGTACCACGGGTGCCATCCAGACCGGAGGGCATCAAGAAATTTTCTAGCGGTACGATATCGGTGCGTGGTTCGCTCACCGAAAGCACCGTCGCTGGCAGCTGCTGCATGGGGATCACGCCCCGCGCATGCAACTTGATGCCAAGCGCAGCGGACACGCCTGGCTCCGTCAGCCATCGCACGATCTGCGCGGCTGCCTTTTCACCGATCTTCGGCACTTTCATGTACCACCGGTACCCTGCCCCGTTGATTGCATTAATTAGGTCGGAGACCGTCAACAAGTTCGCGGCTTTCAGACGCGTGGCCAGCGCAGGATCGAGCCACCCATCGACACCGTCGGTCAGCTTGGGATCCGCTGCCACTAGTTCTTCCAGCTGCCACAGTGCGATCAACTGCTTGTTGCGCAGCCGGGCGTTGCGGTTCGCCAGACGTGTCGCGCGTGCTGAGCCGTCGCCATATTGTTCCGTAAAAAAGCGGATCAATTCTTCTTCCGGATACACCTCGTAAGGGTCGCGCTCTTCTCGAAAGGACTCGAGCGACGGCACATCCGGCGCATAGGTGACCTGCAGCCGCTCAGGTGCGACCGACAGCAAGCGCGCGGTCGTGGGGCTGGCCGAGCGGTGTGCTGCCACCAGAAGCTGCGAACGGATCCAGGAC
>Ga0326733_1000076_pt1 | contig 35372 bp, 35 predicted proteins | sample 14_GP2_308_FD_207946 | JGI IMG/M metagenome (GOLD analysis project Ga0326733, IMG submission 207946) | Glacier ice microbial communities from Ngari, Tibet, China - 14_GP2_30.8 | ecosystem: Environmental > Aquatic > Freshwater > Ice > Glacier | place: China: Ngari, Tibet | collected 2018-07-17
ACAGTACTATCGGCTCCACTCGCTCCAGTTGGTCCGGGAACAGTGCTATCGCCTCCACTCGCCCCAGTTGGTCCGGGAACAGTGCTATCGGCTCCACTCGCTCCAGTTGGTCCGGGAACAGTGCTATCGGCTCCACTCGCTCCAGTTGGTCCGGGAACAGTGCTATCGGCTCCACTCGCTCCAGTTGGTCCAGCAATGCCACTCGCTCCAGTTGCTCCATCAACACCAGTCGGTCCATCACTGCCACTGGTTCCGCTTGATCCTGCCAGTCCAACACTGCCATTGGCTCCAGTCGGTCCAGGAACAGTGCTATCGACACCACTAGATCCAGGCGGTCCAGGAACAGTGCTATCGGCACCAGTCGCTCCAGTTGGACCGGCGACAATGCTATCGGATCCAATACTGCCACTGGCTCCAGTTGCTCCAGTGGGTCCAATTTGACCGACCCCGGAACCTGGTGGTCCGGTGGGGCCAACTGACCCCGGTCTCAGATTTGCATATATAAAACCAAATGAAAGATCTCGCGACATTTTGATCGATGGCAAGACAATCTAAATAAGAACCTGTCTTACTTGAATACCAATTATACATTAAACCAGTTTGAAATATTCTAAATAATTAAGCATTTTTAAATAAAGTGTATTAAAGATCAATCGCTGCTACTACACAAGATGAACCCTCAACACTATGATTTTATCGAGATTGGATGTTCGGATTTCGATACGTTGATTCAGACATGTAATTCTAATACCAAAGGCATTTCAGTAGAACCATTGTCGTGTTATTTAAATCATTTACCAACACAACCGAATGTAACCAAAGTACAAAGTGCCATTTCCAATCGAGATGGACAGATTGACATTTGGTTCATTGATCCACAAGTGATTGCGATCAACAATTTGCCTCTGTGGCTTAAAGGATGCAATTCCGTCAATGAACCTCATTATCAGTCAACACAAGGTTTCAGTGAGTTTTACAAAAAGGAATCTGTGACAGTATTATCAGTGGAAACGTTTATCAGCAAGTATTGTGTTGCGAGTGTGGATTATCTCAAGATTGATACCGAAGGTCATGATTGTGTCATTCTGAATGCATGGCTTGATGCGATCGAACAACAAAAGACCATGCGTCCACTCAAAATTCTGTTTGAAACAAACATTTTGAGCAATGTACAAGATCAACAAAAATTGCTAATGCGTCTTCAAAGTTTTGGATATGAAACAATTTCCCATGATACCGATACGTTGGTTGTATTAAAGAATCCTTGTATGAATCATCCAGTCACCAATGTTACCATGTTGTTCAACGTTCCTCAAGAAAAACACTCGGGTGCCGATTATAAGAAATGGAGTTTGACACTGTTGGAAGCGAGTAATACACCACTGATCATTTTCACCGATGCAGCCAATGTTGATGCAATCTGCACGGCACGTAAATTAATTAAAATGAATGTTGCCGATACATTTGATGTGTCGACAGGATGTATAGTTGCAAGGAATCGTAATACGATTGTAGTTGAATTGCAACTTCATATGTTACCCTTGTATACCAAATACTGGTCATTTTTTGAGTGGTGTCACTCGATCGATCAAGAAAAGCATATTCATTCTCCTCAAGTGTATCTCTTGTGGAATTCCAAGTTGGCCCTTCTAAGGTGGGCTTTGGATCATCCATTGTTGCGTAATGCATTTGGTTCATCGTGGTTCACATGGACCGATATTGGTTGTTGTCGAGAAGGACCAATGAACTTGAATTTGTTTCCAAACTCTGACAAATTTGAACAACAACTCATCAAGGACAAAATTATGCTACATTCTATTGAAGATATAGTTGCAATGGATTATCAAATCAATACTTGTGGAATTCCTACAATCATGGCAAATATTTCAGACATCGAATCGTGTACACCTGTAATAAAAATTCAAGCAGGATTCATGGTACTACATAGAGACTTTCTCAACACCATTGTTCAAGTGTATCTCGATACGTTGGACAGATTTGTCTCTACAAAAACTTTTGCAGGCAAAGAACAAAACGTATTAACTGCTATGAGTATTCTACACCCTACACAAGTACACGTATTACCTGCCAAGAGTACTGCACAAATCAAAGACAAATGGTTTGCCTTTTTAGAACGATGGTCCTGAGTCGTTGATTCATTATACCATTGATTTTTGAATTGGTTGGTTGGTTGGTGTTGAATAACCATCTTCGTGGACGTCGTCACCTTTGTTGTCGTCTTCAGACATTTGAAATTTCATAACAGTCAATGTCATATTATCGCTACTAGTATGAGCGCGTACGCGTACCATTTCGGCAATATCATCGTTGCAACTCTTGATGATATCAAGAAGAGAACTGCCATGATAGAAATCTTCAGTCATGCCATCACTACATACAAGAACATTGTGCGTTTGAGGATCAAATTCATCAACAATGGTGATATCTGCTTGTGCCGAAATCACTTGATCTTGGGGATTTCTGTCCTTTTTCTTGTAATACCAGTCACCCATTGCACGCGACAGGAGTAGATCTCCTTGTACTCTACCACAGGAAACATGTCCACCTGCTTTGATAATACGTTGAGTTTCAGGTCCATCACAATCAGGTTGATGATCATGTGTCTCGAACAAAATATCATACGTGGATGAGTCATATACAACACATTTACTGTCTCCAATATTGGCTACAAGTAATTGTTTTGTTGAAGGATTGTATAATGTCATACACAATGTTGATCCGTATCGGTGATGATTTTGCAAAACTTCGTCCATTGCATATAATCTTTCCTGTAATTGAATGGGATCAAATGGATCTTCGAGACTTCCAATCCACTTTTGAAATGCACTTCTCAGCCACAGAGATGTCTTGTCACTTCCATGCCCATCAAATACAGCACACCCATGAATTGTAGGATGTTGGGATGACAATGAAGAAAACTCGATATGGGTGTCCTCCATTGTTGATCTTTTTCCTATAAAACAGGCAGTTTGTATTTTGACATGATCGGAAATTGTATCAAACGTTTTTACCTTGAAAAGTTGTTGCATGTTGAAATGCGGAAATATTGAAATCAAAAAGTGTACATACCAAGACTTTCGTCACGACTGATAGTTGGCATGCTGTCTCGCTGAATATCGGATCGTGACAGTGTTCCGAATGTTTTATCAATGATTTCACAGATTTATTCAGATTTTAATCCAACAAGACTACAAATCAAAAACTGCGCGATTCGCTTTGATCTTCCGATTCACACAATGAATACCTGTATGCTTTTCGCTATTGCTGTACTTCTATTACTTTCTCAAGTGGATGCTGGACCTATTGCATGTGCAGCCAGCATGTGCAGGATATTGTACAGCAGTTGCATGGGCACCACCTTTCTATGGTCTATGTATGGGTTGTTGTTTTGCCACTTGTTGTTTCCCAACACCATAATATTACAATTCTTTAACCCTTTGCGTTTCTCTTATTAGCCTTTTCTTGGTTGCGGTAGTCAACTTGCTGCATGATTTTTCCCCCATCAACCAGATTTATATTATCGATCAATATTTCGCGAGCGTCTGCAACCTTGACTGATTTTGGTACATAAGGGGGATTTTTCATTGTCGATAATGCAAAAAATATTTGATCCTTGGTAAAATCATTAATTTGTTCGAGTGTTAGTGTGATATTGCGTTGAGTAGGCTTGGCTGTTGCTGGGACGTATGGATTAAACGTGGATGGCGGTAAAGATGACCCTGGCACGTAACGTACTAATGGAGGCATGTCGCTGCCAGTGTCGTCTTCATTGTCTGCCAGGTCATTATTTTCATGTTGGTAATAATGATGTGGTTGCATTGGAGGAAGAATTGGGGGAGGTCCATAACGTCCCCAGAAATTTTCGTAATCTTCGCGTTTCATTTCAGGTAGAATCGGAATTTTCCCATATTGAGAACTCATGGCTTTAACAGAAAATCCGACTTTACTTGTTATAGACCAACGGAATTTTTAAGTATTTCTTCGTCAACATCACCAATTCGAGCACACTTTTTGTTTAACGCTGCTCATCCCATCAAGATGTCGAAAGTTCCGTCGAGTCGTGTGGAAGTCAAAGATTCGGAAAGACTCGCCAGGATCAGGCCATTCTATCTGCGTGAAGCATCGACCGAGGTGGAAAACTTCTACCAGAATAACCCTGAAGTTGTCCAATGGATTGATGATTCTTGGAAATTTGGATTGACCCCGTTGTGTCCTGCGAAAATTCCATTCAAAATGGACGTTGAACCCAAAGACCTCAAGTTGATGTCCGGATTGCGTACAATGACACCAATCGTGTGTTGGTTTTGTCTCCAGGGGGGTGGTGGCGACGATGACAAGACGCCATTGTACAAAATGGACACTGGATGTCACGAAGATCATCCCTGCACAATTTGGACGTATTGCAAGGACTGTAAGGAACATGCATTGCGCTCCGTGGCTGTCCATTTGGCCACTCAAAAGAAAGTTCCTATGACACCTCTTATTAACCCCGAGAGTTTCAAGGTGCTTCGAAAAAGTGGACAACTTGAGACCGGTTTCAAATGCTTCTACATGCATTTGATGAAAAATGAGTGTAAAGGTACTGATGATTTCATCATTTACGTCGTCAATGCGCCAGCGAACCTTAGCAAGGGTCTACTTATCTCTGATGCCATCAAGCACAACCCGGGCATGATATTTAAACCAGACTACCCCAAACACTTTCCTAAGGAAATCAAGACACTGTTTGACGAGAAACTCAGGATGGCATATGCTCAAGTGGACATTGAACGTGCTGCTTCTGCTGAGATGAATGAGCAAGCAAAAGAGGTTGTACCAGTCGAACCACCGATGCATAACATCTCCCAGTGACACTTGAGTTGACAGGGAATCTCATACTCAAAAGTTTCGGAAAAAATTTTGTCTGTAACGATTTAGACAGCACTAGCAGTCATTTTCTCAAACTATTCATCGTCTTTCCGATTCAGCATGTCTGATGTGTCAATGCAAGCGAATGTTCCGTTGAATCCCGAAGCCATTCAACTTAGACAACGGCGTGAGAAGACAAAGATGGTCATTAGCAAACAAGTAGTGTTCACATATTGGAGGTGTATGGTGAGTAAATATATTATTCCTAATGATACCACATTGGATGATGACTTGGAACGCGGTCTGAAAAGTTTCACCAAGGAGACCTTCCAAACCTTTGCTCAAGACTTGATGACTCAGAACGTCAATGATCCTAAGAAGTATTGTCAACTAATGATTCCCATTCAAGTTTTGACACAGAATGCATGGGATGTGCAGGTTCCAACGATCACTATGACAGGAGCGGAGTTTGACGATATGTAACCGTGCCATGTATTTCATATATGACTAACTCTATTACAATTGCAAACATGCGAACGAATTTGCATCACAAAAAACAATACCCAGATTGCAATAATAGCCAAGAGGCAACATTCGCCAGTTGACAATCCATCATCGTCATCACCGACATTACCATCCCGTGCGATTCTTGGCCCTCCAGGCGGACCAACCTGGACGGAAAGATGGTCAATTTCCGACATGGATCTGATTTCGGAAAATTACAGTTGTCGTGCCAGTTGCTGTGCCAATGCGCCAAGCAGTGTTGAAAACTCTTCCAAGTTTCCGACTTCAAATCTTACCATGTCCGAACTTCAACAACAACAACCCACCATTCGTGAGATCCGTATGAATGGCAAACGGTATACACCTCCTTCCGGTGGCAAGTTGTCGGAGCACTGCGTCGTTTCCGTCAGTGGACGCTCATCTCCCAAACCGCAACCATTGACTCCAACAGGTATGGCGTCGTCTGTGGTTCATCTTGATGTTCAGGAGTTGATCCAACTCCATGTCAAGATGGATCGTATGGTGACACAAATTGCCGAGTTGAAGAAGACACAAGAACAATATGCGGCAGCACAATGTTGTACTGTACAGTGACTTGAAACAAGTTCAAATCAAATTTCAACGCACGACGATTTGAAAAGTTTTGTAAATGAGAATCTTCTAGAAGAACATTGAGTTTGCATTCAATTTTGCTGTCTTTGCTGTAGAAATAGTGCATTGAGTTTGACTATGGATTTCCATGAGTTTGGCAGTTTGCTCGTTCATCTGTTCTTCAGTTTGTTCACGCTTCAACATATCCCAAGTAACCAACATCGAACTTGGCCAACAATAAAACTTTTTTTGTTCCTTAAACATTGGTTTGAGATTTTCAGGTTTCAATACCCAATCTGATGGAGCCAGTCCCAGTAAGGTTGCACTAAGTTTGAATTCCTTTTGAACATCTTCCCAAGTATCTGTCATCTTGAGACCATTAATGAGAACCATAGCAAACAAACTGGCAGCATTTTTTGCCTTCCACTCTGAAACAATCAGATCCAAACCTGTACGAACGACTGCTTTACAATCCACTGTAAAGCCTTCCAAATTCGCATCAAACGAATCATTCATATAGTTACGACAGGTTGTATCTTCAATACCTTCCAGATCCAATTCATACATCTTGAGTAATGCATATTCTCCCAACATACCTTGAAAAGACACTATGACATCGTCACGTGTTGAAAACCTACAATTTGTTCGATTACCAGCCACGTTACTGTCATTACGACCTTTGGCGATCGCATAACATCTCTTTATTTCCTCTGGTGTAAATGTGTAGGTTGTACCAATACCTACACCACGCTTGGCAGATTTGAATTTGTGTAGATCTTGTAAGGAACTTGGAGCCGCAGCAGCCGAAATTGGCGCCGATGCAGCAAGAGCAATCTTTTTCGTTGCTGTACTTGAAGTCTTGGGCACCTTGACATACTTTTTGATTGTATCGGGGGTATTTACATACAAGCGCTTTTTCGATTGGCTCAAGTCAGACATGAATCGGAATGTAGTAGTAGTAGCAAGTCGTCGAAACATACTAAACAAGTATGGCGTACTTTAATTTTATCAGATATTATGTGAAAGATGTTTCCGTTTATGTTTTGAAAACTACATTCCGCGTTTATTGCCTATGCATACCATAATACGGAAACTTTGGTGGCGTTTTTGCTGGTGACGTACATTGCTGTGGTGGAGAAGGGGTATTATGGTTGCGGTCAGTGCTTTGTGGTTGCGGTGATTGAAAGAGTTGATTTTGGCAAGATTTGGCCAAATGGATGGATGCCTCCACATCGTTCTTTGCACGATGATTTGACCTAAATTTGCGAATTTTTAAAGGTATACCAAACCTTGAAGATGCTTCTTTCAAAGAGGAAAAATCAAACACACGGTAATGGATGCGATCCTTCAATTTAGGCATTCCTTGAATCAGAAAGGCACGATCGTTGTAAACTGAACATCCAGCAAGCATCACGGCATGTTTTGTGTATTTGTCAATCAGTGAAAGAATTTTGACTTGTGCTTGTTCGAGTGTAATTGTTGAATGACCAACGTCATCAAGAAGACTACTGGTCATGAGTCCATTCTTCTGGGACCGAAGTCCATGGTTCAATTTACACCAGTCATCCATATCATCCAACTCTTTTTTGGGACATGTCAGCACAATATGAAGAGATTCTAGAGGTTCCAAGTGGTTGTTGGTGACTTGAATGTAGATTTCAAGTAACCGATGTTTATTCACATCCAAACCAGTCATTTCACAATCCGTCACAAATAATATTTCCGAGTCATATGAAAGAGTATTCGCTGCTGCCATACCTGATTCGGAAAATACACGTTGCAAGTTTTGAATTTTTTCCTGTCGTGATTATGAAAACAAGACGTGTTTAGTTGACAAGTTTTTCGAATTGTCGTTTTTTCCGTACAATTATGACTCGATCACCAAAGCATGTAGGTCTTACTTCCGATTTGATGCAGGTCACTGCGTCTTATCCAAGGACGTATTGGAGCAAAGGAGAAAAGGTAATAATTCAGATTCCAGTCTCAACCGGGTTTCAGAAAGGCTTTCTTCAACTTCAACAACTGCATATGCTGAAAAAGATTGTCTTGTTTTTGTTGCAACAACAAGTCATTTCTCGACCAGATATGTATTCTCACTTTGAACGTCTCCAAGACAGAGATGGAAGTATGGGTCGTGAAATTTTGCTGTACACATTGTTCCACGAACCTCCCTCCGTCATTGAGATGGCATATGAAATTATCAGCCGAGTTCAATATAAAACAATCATCAAGGCAAATGCAAAAAGTCAAAAAGAACTAATTGACAAAATATCAAACAATAAAATTGAAGAGGGTGTAGCAACTGAGGCTAATGAAGTTGATACTGAAATCATCTACAAGAAAGTAATTGACATATTGCGTCAAAGTCCATCTACAGAGCAGGGTAGACAATCACAATTTTTTAAACTCCCAAAACAATCCCGTACTGATTATAGACCCATCGATATTCATGGACAATTAAGTACGGTCCACAACGATTCAGAGGTATACGCCACATATCCTACTCGTTTGGTCAAAGGTATGTGGGATCATGGATTAAATGATATTCAACCTCTATGTGGCTCATCAATCTCATCTTTTTTCTCCAAGACCGCCAAGGCAGATGGTCCTGAGAATTTCAAATATGCAGATGAAAGGGAACAACTCAGTGTGTTTCGACGTGAAATCTGTATGTATAAACCAAGTGATATAGATATAGAAGATATCATTGCAAAACGTCTGGACAAGACATTCTACGATAAACCTATGCCCGACAATGAACCTCAGGCTAAACTTGAAGCAGAACTCGAAGCCAAACGTATCAGTGATTACAGAACCAAAATGGATGCCAAATACGCTTTGGAAAAGACCAATAAAGCAAAGGAAGATGTTCCAACGGAAGATGTTTCAACTGAAGATGTTCCAACGGAAGATGTTTTAACAGAAGATGTACCAAAGGAAGATGTTTCAACTCAAGATGTTCCAACGGAAGATGTTGTAGTTTAAAGAATTTTAATTCGTTTGATGTAGATGATAAAACGCAGTGTATTTTTTATTGTCTCGAATCCAGCGCTGCGTGTCCATGAATGAAACTGATTCTTTGATTCTGGATCTACATAACGAAGATGATGCATCTTCTTCTGATGTCATAATAATTGACAATACTGATCGTGAAGATAAGATGCATGAAATTGATCAAATGTTGTCGAACTTGACTACAAGCGAAAAGACAACCTCTAATGTTGTTAAATGTTTGAAAAAGCCGCAGGAACTGGGCTCATTTGTATCTTCTTCAAAAGAAGTTTCAAAAGTGACAAATGTGTTACGAAATACATTCTTCATACTTTTGATGGATATCTTTCAATATTTCACAGCGAAAAACACTACCTTGGCACTGAAACAAGTCGTTCCTTTTGGGGTGTATGGAATCATCAATATTCCCGAAAGTCAATTGGTTGTTTTACAAAAATACAATCAAACTCTCAGTTATTGTGCCCGTTTGCAACAAAATATTCTCCACCATTCACATTCCAAGGACAATTTGTTTAAGCATAACCAACAACAGTATCAAGCCTGGAATGACAAGAGAAAAGAAATGTTGAAGGTGATACACAAAAGAAGTAAAGATTCCACAACACTTCCTCACATGCTACTGAATTCTTTGTTGCACGTTCATCAGGAGGAGCATAGATGCAATGAAGAATTATTTATGCTTGGAAAATTTGGTGTGGATATGTTGCACGAGAATCATCTCACGACCAGTCAGGAATGTATTGAACCATATCATCGCTACATGTTACAATTGTCAGACTCTTGTAACAAAGTTGTTGATACATTTCATAACAACAACATTGTCATACAAAATGAGAAGAAGGACATATTGGGTTCTGATCCACACATTCAACGTCAAAGATTTTATGATCTCTGGAGCGAATGTCTTACACAATTAAACACCTGGTTTACCAAGTATACACTAGATGATTTAGACTTGTCGGTACATGGTGATATGGACAAAAGAATTCAGTTTGTTTTGACAAAACTTGAGTCATTGGAATGGACGGATAGTATGAATACTGAAACAAATACTTCCGATGTTGTCAAGAATGTGGCTCAACAAAAGGTGACTGCTGCTGTTCGAGACATTGCCGAGGCCGAAGGAGCATTGAATGAGGTATTACTCAACAAATTTCGATCAAGCGAACCCGATCGACAGAAAATGTCAGAAGAATTGGAAAGTCGTGAAAATGAACTTGCTAGAGATTTGTTTGATTCCAAGTCTCGTCAACGAGATGCAGAGACTTTGTTGATGGAAGCCGAAGTCGATATTGAAACTAAAACAAGAAATGTCTTGGTTCAACAACAACATTTGTTTGAACAAGAATGTCAGGTGTGGATCGACCGTATCAAGAAAATTCAAATTGTGTTTCAGACTAACCACAAGATCCAACATGAACAAATTGAAAGTTTTGTTCGTCTTGAATATGGTTTGCAAGAAGAATGCAGGCAATCCTTGGTTGTTTTAGAAATGTTGGTGGCGGAGAAATTATTGAAAGAAACAGAAGATGTTTTAATTGAACAGAATGCAATTCTACAGATACAATTGAAGCCTAACGAAACCAAACAAGAACAACTTCAAGCGACATTGGTTCAATTGTCTATGAATAAGGAGCAATATGTCAAGCAACTCTCTATTTTGGACCCAGAATTGACCTACTCGGTGTTTAATCTCAATTCACTTGAGTACAATTTGCAAAAGATGAGAGAATCCAATCTTTTAATCTTTTCATTGAGTAAATTATCCATGTATCTTCACAAACTTATGAATATCTTGGACCAATTTCATTCCAGTTATCTAAATTAGACATCGCTGTCAACTGAATCATCTTCGTTCTCGTCACTATCTTCTGAAATACTCTTGGTGTCTATGTTAGTAGCAAGTGACTTTTTCACTCGATTCGAGCGTTTTAGATGATGTCCCAATACAAAACGAAGTGCAAATTTCTCAATAGTATCTTCAGATGTCAACATATCTGTCAGTGCCAACGGCTGTGTTGGGTGTGCGTTTTCAGCAAATTCTCGCATTTTTCTCAAACTCCTTCTGACTTCAGGAATATCCGTTCCAGGAATGGCGGACGTTGTATGCCTCACACGTTTCAATACAGGATTGAATGAAGTTTCTAAACTACGTTTTGACATTTGAAATACGACTACGACAGTAGTTGTTTACAAGAAGTAGGTGACAAAAATTTATGTATAATATAAATTGTTCAACAGCATTGACAACAGCGCTACAGGCAATTTATGTTTCATAAATCGACTTTGATGAACATGTTTTTCGAAATGGCATTCTTTCCGACAACGAAACTTTCTGAAAGAATATATATCCGATGTAAACCACGGAATGTTTTACCAATCTATTCAAATTGTGTTGTTGACAATTCATTGTCCTCAGATTTTTGAAACGTTTTTCCGAAACATGTCTGTAATCAATCTTCCTATTTTGGTGTTTTGTAAATATGCTGTGGATCACAAGTTGGTTCAGGCACATTTGATCGATGCAACAAACTTGACTATTAATATTGTAACAGAAACAACAACACCCAATATCCTTAGATATCTCACGTTTCAACGTTTGGACGATTTCAGTGCCAGTATCTTGCGTCAATTGGGTACTGCATCATCAAAACATTGGTATACAGAAGATCCAAATCATCAAGATAAATTGATCTCTCTTTATAAGTTACGCAAACAGAGTCAATTGAAGAATTCAGTGTGTATACAACCAAGCCTGGAAAAACACATGATATTCGATAACAAGATACATCCTGTAGCATGTCAAGTTGACTTGTTAAGAGTTCCTTCACTGACTAGGAAATTCAATCGCTATAGATTGTTGATAATTAGAAATAACTTGACACATGACGTTACAACAGAGGAATTTGAAGAAGCATTGACTGTCCATCCAGAGGATTATAATCGTCATTCACATCCAGAATTGGTTCTTCCCATAGGACCCATTACAACAAGTCCTTGTAATGATGAAAATGGTCTGATAAACACAACACTGGTGAGCCTTTCAAAGGAGGATTGTGTCAAGACATTAATGTATGGAATCATTTTTCTAACCAAAACAAGTATACCAACATGTCAATTCGACTCAATTTTAGTAATTGATAGATATACATCCCTTGTTAAACCAATCCTGTTACAAAAGGCCATTGATTATAGAAAAGATCAACGTGGACCATTTGTCCAAGTTACTGAAGTGAACAATGTAGTTTGTAATGATACTCGGTTTCAAGATCTCTTTGGGTTATTGTTGGAATGGATACATCTCAACCTTGCTAGTAAGGAACATGACAATATTTGTGATGATATCACCTTTCGATTCAGCCTACCACCCACGTACACAATGGAAGAAAAGGTTGATTTAGAGAACCAATTTCAGTTGTTGACTTCTCGATTGTTTCAATCCATCACATCGTTTATTTCGTGTGTCACTATCCTTGACCAACTGTATATTTCGGTATACCCTTTTCGGCTCGACATACATAAATCAGTATCCAAATGCAGTGTCACCGCATCTACGATACCTTTGGTAGATCTTGTACCACTCGCACCACCTATTTTGGAATCGATGGTTTCTAACAAAATTGTGGACAAGAATCATTATGATTTCTATCTACCGCAGTTGAACACCTTGATTGATAGCGCAATTATGTCAAAGGCTTTATCGTCGCGTGGTATGTGGGAACATTTCAATGCCAGTCAAAGCGCTAGCGTGTAATAACAATTTGTGTATACATGTGCCATATTTATGACTTACGACTTACGAATATTGAGCAAGGGTGCTAGTAGAATAGGTTCCATAACTGGTCTTGTTACAAGGCGATGGTTGAGCGCATGTATCATAAGGAATCATTCGAGACTGCTGATGAATTCCAGTGATGGAGGCAGGAACTTGATATCCCTTGTGATATTGAGTTGACATGAATCGATCAATTGGCTCCTCCAAAAGGTTGTTTTCAATCTTGATCTGGCGTCTGTCTTGGCACATAGAGTCTGCGCGAGGACCCATTTTGATTGCCGAGCGCGTATTGTGTTGAGACATGTAAATGTCATCGCGATTCATACGATCAGAATCTAAACAATTTATTGATCGACCACCAGTTTGCATACGATTACCATCCTCACCAAGAATTTCACGACCATTGATCCTTTGACGAGAATCAAAAACCGAGCAGGGATTTGCAGTCTGCATGACAGAAGGTTTGTAAAGATTCCGATTGGAAATCTTTTCGGAATCCCATTGCTGAGCCTGATGATTCACAGCATCGTACTTGAGGTTATTCATTGTGATGTTCGGAAAGACAAACAAAGATTCAACGCTTTGATTCTATTGAACGGATCCAAAATAAAATTCAAAATAAAAAATTTCAACTTCAACCAAGACTCAAGGTCGCTGGGTTTATTGATTTATTTCTGACACACTGATTGGATACAAGTGGTACTTCTTTTCGAATCGGAAACCAACTCTTTTATTTCTAGATGGCATCTATGTATACTTCCGCTTTGGGAGGAATGTTTGGATCTTCATCACAACATCATTCAAACGGAAATAGAAATCATTATGGTCAAACTCAACAACCCGTTTCTGCCAAACGCAACTTTGACATCCAAGTAGATGTTCAAAATAGTGGAACCCGACCACCTCGTTATGATACTGGTAAGAGTGGGTCCAGTTTGTTTGACTCTTCCTTGTTCAATAATGCATTGAGTGAACCGAAACAAGTACAGACTGGTTCGTTTACTAATTCTTTGACCGGAGAAGTGGTGCCCATTTTTGAAAAGGAACTTCCTCCAGCCGATACAACCGTTGGATACATCACACCCGAACAATTAAAACATACCAATCCTAGAATGGTTTGGCAGAATGGTGGATTTGATCACAACAAACCTCCTCGTCATAAGACTGAAGTACGTAACGATGATCCCACTCGGGATTCGGGACCCAATGTGTTTGGTAGTCAGTTGTATACGGCTCAAATTCGTGAGAGACAAGATGAAGATCGACGTCGCCAGTTATTTATGAATCGCAATGGTATTGTGCCTGAACGACACGAATATGCCAATGGAGAACATAAGATTACTGGCGTCCGTTTTCGTCCTACTTTACCAGAGACTCAACAACTTGATCTTCAAGGACGATTGCCTAATAAGCAGGCATTTCTTGGATTAGATGCCCGTGTTGTTATGCCAAGTGGTGCAGAGTTGAAAAAAGAGATTTTGAATTCAATGAATGTTCGAACACCATTGTCTCAACCAGTTGCTCACCTCAACATTCCTATACCTGTACCTACTTTTATCACCCCAACATTTAGTACACGTAACGATATCAATGATTCCCACCAGGGACAAATGACAGGTGGACATGCAATGGGTGATGTTGCCTCTACTGTTCATCATACGATGGGAACCTTTTCATTCGACCCAAATAGTTTGCGTGCCACTCTGAAATCTCAACACGAGTCTATCAATCACAATGTTCAAGTACAACAATCTGCACCTCTCTCAATTTCTGCCTCTTCACAAGCAGACAACAAATCACAAAGTATCGACATCAAAAATGCTCATATTTACAACCAAGGCAACTTTAATTTCAATGCACCTATATACAGTGGTCTTTCAGGTGAACATGCAATGCAAACAAAAGATACTAGTGTCAAACAGGCACTTGTCGGCCAATCCTTTTCGATACAAGTTACAAATCCAGATATGCAGCATGGTGGAACTAGTCATTTGATGACCGAGGGTCGTGAACTACCCGAAAATGCTCGTTCAATGACACAACAATTAGGTCAAGGTTTTACGTATGCCAACAACCCTCAATTAGCAATGAATCAAATGAGTGGTATCATGCAACAGAGTGTTCAGGAAACTCAGGCTAATTTAAACAAGAGTCAACATATACAGTCAGGTGGACATCAGGGTGGTGTCGAATGGCAAGTTGCACATGCTTCGAGTCATATGAATGATCTTGCACGAGACCCTATTCTGAAACAAAGTGGGGCTTCAGGTCTTCAAAATTTGGCCCCAGACAACCAGATGTTGTATACTCTTGGCACGGATGCTCATGTTCGCGAATCAACCACTTACAATCCCACGTCTAAACTACAATTATATAAGCAATATATGGGTGGAGTGGCAGTCACTTCCAACGCAGCAGATACTCATCGTACATCACAGACGACTGAGTTGCCAGCCAATCAGAAGCAGAATTCAAATCCTATGGCAACCACAAGTCATGTAGAGATGCCACATGGTACAGGTGACACTTCTGTCTTTCAATTGGCAGAAGCGGAGCGTTCACTATATACGACTAAAAACTTTGGAGCCCTACGTGATCAAAGTCATCAAAATATTCAACATTCGACTGGATTCTCGATGGGTACGACCGACATTTTGAGTGTACAAACCAATGACTTGATGTCTGTGCCCAGTGGACGTCAACAGATGGGCACTGTGGCAAATCATCTCCAGGTGAATATGGGAATCAATGGGCAAGATGTTGCAGGAATGTCAGGGAATAGTCAACGTACTGATCCCACGAAACAACAACATTATCAGATGAATCAAGGAGGAGTTACCAGTCTGGCACCAGAGACCGCCTCTCATCATATCATGACACATCAAGCAGCAGATCAATGGGATACGGCTGTTATCAAGACTCAAACAGCACAACAACAACGTCAAACTGGGCAAGTCTCAGTGGATACAGTGGATACTGGTGACGCTCATAGACGTGTTCAATATACTCAAGTTCAGTTACCACAACGCGTGACCTATGCAGAACAGCAGGGTCGTTTGCCAAGTCAGTCATTGAGTGACTTTCAAACTGGAACGAGTCAGGGATTTGAAGGTGGATTACGAACCAATGAAAAGACTTCATTGGAGTTCATTTCTGCTCCAGTCACAAACATTGATATGATGAATGGAATCGGTTATATTAGTGGTACAAGAAATGCAACATTGATTCCAACCGAGCGTGTTTCAACCGAATATGTGGCCCCATTGAATAATCATAGTCAACAACGGTTTTTGCCAGGTACAAACACAAATCAGGCAAGTAGTGCTCTTGATACATATGGTACCTATGATCTTCACACTCAACGAGGAACTGAACAAATGTCGGTGAGGCGCGATTCTCCGCGTGCCAACATTAATATGAGAATGAGTCCTCGCATCGTCCCTCTATTACCAGAAACTGGCCGCGATCGCGAATATGCTACACCTACAGCGCAGCGCAACACGTACTATGGAGAACAATAAATAAAGTTTTATTCAACATTATTGCAAATTTTTGACCAAGAAAACAATTTTATAGCCTTGTAAATCAACAAGAAACGTTGTTTGTTTTCTGAAAAAACCAAAGTCATGGATTCAATTGAAAAACGTCAGCGAATAGCATTGGCTGCAATGTACAGGTCGATTGAATCGAGAGGCATAAATAGCCACGATTGCAAAGCACCCGATTATCTTTCACAAATGGGTCAATCCAACGACAGTGGTAATTCTAAAGCGATCAGTAGAGAGCAATGTCGTGAACAAGATCAATTTTATGTCACGAATGGTGGCTTTGGATGTTGTCAACTTCGAGGTACAAAACGATCATTTGAAGAAAACAAAAATGATGAAAATGATGAGTATGAAGGTGGTGGTAAAAGAAGTCGTCAATTTGGTCCAAAACCAAAAGGAAAAAGATCACAATCAGATTTGAATCATCCCAGTAAAAGAATTCGACAAGAACCATCCGATCAATCTTCCGAAATGGTGGATGCAATGTCTGATTCGGAGTTACAACAGCAATATCTTGCTTTTCCGTATTCACATCCAACTGCACTCTTTTCAAAGAATTCTCGATCACGTCGATAGCAGCAGCAGCAGCAGACGCAGCAGCAGCAGAAGCCTTTGCAACCATTCTTACCAAAGATATTCGGTACATTTCCGATCTTCAATTGGCAATGACGACCCTGTTGCGGGTTTCTGAACAAGTTTTGGGCTTTGAAGCATTCTTTGAGGATACTACAGAAGGACTGCTTGATGCTACTGATTGCATCTCTGATCGAGTGATGGCTTTTTTGCTGGAAGGAAATTATCCTTGGTACGAAGATTTGGAAACTTTGTGGATCGAGCGAGTGACGCCGGGCCAAGACCCTGTTGGAATAACTGATCTGGTTGACATAATTGGAGATAATGAACTTAGAAAAGATGCGTCCAAGGCTATCAGAGATTATGAACATATACATATGTTACCCAACTTGTTTCAAATCAACGACACGGATTATAAAGACTATCAAGAATGTCATTGTACGGATGGTACAGACACAGAGACATCGGATTCTTAGTCATAACTTTGATTCTTGGTTTTGGTTGCATCACACACTTCAAACGAATTTTAATACAATCGCACGATGACTTCTCTCTTATGCCTTGACGATTCTATCGATGGAACTAGGATGTATTTTGAAGACACCGACCAAGGTCTGTCGGATGCGTATGACGAGTTTTCCGAAAAAGTAATTCATTGGATAAATGACCCTGATAATTCCTATGATCATCTCGACGTGTCATTATTCATTGATAGAGTCATGCCTGGCAAGGAGCCTGAAGATGTATACTCACTACAGGATACCAATCCAGGCACATTTCTCAGTGATGAAGCAATCGATGCAATTCGAGAATATGAAATTCAAAACGGATTACACAACAAATTTAATCTGTAATGTTTCTGTTTTGCATACAACCACAATCTTTGTTGATTCACTCTTGCAATCATCTTCTATTCTAATGATTTACGAAGATCATAAAGGAGACGAGGCATATTTAAAAGATACTCCGCTGGGCGTCACTCAAGCATTCAAGTTTCTCTCAAAAATTGTGGTTGATTGGATGAATGAAGACATTGAGCGCACATATTATGATTTGGAATCTTTATGTATTGATCGAATAACTGCAGGAGCAGATCTAAAGACAGCATATTCGTTTGAAGATATTGTCAATGAAGGACTTTCAAGAGAAGCAATCATTGCAATTATCATGTATGAAATCAAAAACGGTCTCACAAACAGGTTCAAACTATGTCACTCGGAAAACAAGTTCCAATGTTGCGGTTGAATTTTGCACGCATGATCTTCCACAAGATAAACGCAATGAGAATTGAGGCTAATACTATTGTACCTAGTTTGAGTTCTCTCTTGTGAGCCTTGAGATATGTCTTGGCATAAAACTGCCATGCCCATATTCCACCTAAATTTCTACCCGCAATACATTGTAATTGTCCTTGCCAAGCCACTGGATTGAGTTCTTGTGTTGCTACTTGCCAATCTTGAATAAATTCATTGTATGTCGTTGTAATTTTGCCTGGAAAATGAACAGCGCTTGGATATGTCTTGGTGACTAGATGTCTATGGAATCCAGATTTGGAATCAAATTTGAGATCTGTCACCATTTGAGATTTGCGCATTTTACCAATATGACGCATACCTGACAGTGTTGCAAACAAATGTTGTTCATAATCCACCCAACATAATTTGGGATCACTGAGCCATTCCATTTGAACACCCTCTTGATCATCTGCATAATCCTTTATCTTTTCATAAAATTCAATCATATATCCAACATACCCTATACATAAACCTGAATTGATCCACATGTAAGGAGTTGTACGACCTAGCCTCTTTTCGATAATTTGTCGTGCAAGATCATTGGTGGTTTGATTTGCAAATTGACCAACTAATTGAGTATCATCGGCCGATACTACCACAGTTTGACCTAGAACTTTGAACTTTGCCAAGAGCATATCTTGTGGTTGTAGGAATAAAACATCCGTAGAGTCGCACGTCATCACAATATGAGAATCTCCATACTGTTTGAGCAATTTTTTCAAGTAGCCAATATACATCTTGGTTTTCCAACTAAATCCTTGCCACTTCTTTCCCAATCCCAGAATCTTGACGCGCGAATATTTATTATTTATCAATGTTTGTCGCCAATTCTCAAGTGCAGCAGATTCATCCGTATTCAGGGTCAACACTGTCATTGGAACAGATGTTACCAATGCAATTGATTGAGTTTCTAAATTTGGCAAAGGAGTGGTCATGTTTTTGTGCTGTGAAAGTCATGTGTATCTATTGTATGGTTTCAAAGAAAAAAACAGTTAAATCAGATCAACCTGAATTTGTTTCCGATGGCTTCCTGGCATCATTGTATATCCGTGAATCAACGTGGTAGTTTTTGACAAGATACTATTTGGTAGTTGAGTGTATTGTTGACATGAAACAAAGATACTCGCATTGTGTTCAGATGCTCTCTGAAACATTTGATCCAATATCACTTGACTCTCTGGAGGCAACATAATCTTCCAACAATCTTCATCCAATATCAAAATCGAATGAACATTTGGGTCGGACATTCCAATAAAGGTTTCCATTAGTCGCTTGGCATCTTGGATGCCAATTGTGTCTATCTGTCTGGGAAACTCGATGGACTCCAATGATTTCAAGTATGAATGGATTTCAGGGTTGTTTGGCTTGATGACACTCACAATCTTAATCGAGAACAGTAAATCAGGCTTGTCTTGAGACCATTCGAGTTCCGTCAGTTTGTCACCCACGCATTTCACAACCTCAGAACAGGCCGATTCTAGTCGCTCGATATTGTTGTTGAAGCCCTCGATGATAGTGCACTGCATTTTCTTTCCGTGTGAATAAGAAATGACGTCTGCTTGTTGTCTTCGTATACACGGATGAAATTTGAAAAAATCTATCACATTTCTTGGTGGTCAACCGGCCATGACTGAGTTCGATTCCGATTGGAAGGTTTCTTCAAGTCGGAATAGCAGACGACAAGCGAAAACTGTCGCTGCGGCAAAGACTAAGCAAGATCTAGAGGAGGCTGAAATTCTCAAGGCATTCGCCAACCCACTTCCTGGCGAGATGTTGATTCGGTTGACTATGGAGTGCCATGAGGAAGATCACACTGGATATTGTTCTGGAGCAGGTGTCGAAATTCGACGAGATCACTCTATCTGCCAGTACATTCGTACTTTTTCGATAGATCTGGATGAAGATGGCGACATTAACTTGGATCAATTCAAAGTCCTCAATGAAACATTCGGTTGTTTGAGTGGGTCACATCATAATGTACAGAGACTTAACGGCTATTATGCACGTAGTTGCTATTGTGCTTGCTCCAGCACTCGTCAGGTATCCGCGGCGCACATCGTATGCAAGGAACCAAACAATGTGATTTTGTAAAAAATTAAAAGCATGTCTTTTGAGGATAAAGTCTTCTTTTTGTCTTTCCATTTTCCATTGTCCAACGCTGACATGGCTGCTGAGGCTACAAAAAGAGTACACAAAAAAGGTTCATTCGAATGGGAGAGTGATGTTCGTCAAATGTGTGAAAAGGAAGGTGTTGTAAAATCTTCACAACAAGACAAGATTTGTTGGGAATTCTGGAAGATTTTAGAAGGTAAATCTTGTGAAGTTGACCTTCTTACACAACAACCTATTCCAAAGGATCGTATGCTTCGCTTATATCTGGTGACAATGGATGACCAGGGAAATCAGAAGAGACAATTGCGTTGTTTCGATGCATTGGCGCTCAAGAAAATGATTTGGTTACATGAACAAATGGGACATGATATAGTTGATCCATTGACATTAACTCCTTTTACCAAAGCACAAATTCTCAAAGTCAAACAGTTTGCACTCGATGAAAAATCTCAACAAGACTTTGATGATTACTATCTTAGTACGATCCCGGTTGCAGACTTTGGTCGTTCTCGTTCCAATGCTGTGTCTTCTGCTTCAGCAGCAGTTGCCAGACATCTGTTTCATGACGATGGCATTCCAATTATTCATGTTCCTAAATCAGCAATGTTCAAGATGCAAGATTTTCCTGAAGATCTGCTTCCAGGTGCTCATGGAAAGCCTCTCTCTGCTCAAGAAGAGGAGTCGCGCAAGGATGAACGAACCTTGTGGAATAAAATGCTCAATAAGGCCGTCGAAAATGTTTCGAGATTGCATGAAGACAAGAAAGTCACGCTTATACCAAGAATACCAAGTTATCCTCTTCCTGCCGATATGGATATATGGGACTGGATTGCTATACAGACACGCTTATATAATGCAATTGGCTTGTGGTTCACAAAGAACTATCCTCGTGCCAAACTCAGATTTGGACCGCTCATTATGTAAATCCAGCCAGCATTGTCAAATATTTGATCAAGTCAAACACTATATGATAGAAATCAGTACAATTTGAATAGTTTTAAAAAAGAATGGCAAGAATTAGCATAACAACTAGAGTTGCAATGACACCAATGGCTACCCCTTTCTTTTGCGAATTATACACGCATTTAATTTGTTCCCATAGCGGCACATTTGTTCTACACGGGATTTGAGGGTAGTGGGGAGTCATCCACGCATATCGATCAAGTTCGGAAATCTCGCTTGATAACGGTTGCTGCGGAAGCAATGGTTGCTGCGGAAGCAATGGTTGCTGCGGAAGCAATGGTTGCTGTGGAGGTAATGGTTGTTTTTGATATTCGATTTGTTGACGGTTGAGTTGTTGACCAGGTGGTGACAAAGGAAGCGACGCATTTGTTGATGGTAGTAGATAGGCAAGCGGGCTTTGTGATGTAGTCACGTAACCAGTTTCAGTCCCAGTAGCATTACTATGAGTATTGAAGGCTGGTTCGAGACGATTTTCAAGGAGAGGACGCTCCATCGCCTTGATGACATGACGCTGATTCTTAGGAACATGTCTGAGAGGATCATTCGACAATCTTGTATCCTCATCGCCTCTCCAGCAAGGTACTTCTACTTTTTGGACTGAATCACAATACGACATTGATAATTAATCAAAGCATCAAAATGTCTTATTGTTGTAGACAATATGGAAGAATCGTAATATTTGAAATTTTGCTAGCGACACGTCATCAATATTCCATGTTTGAGATTGGTATTGAGACACATCATGTGACATGATGGATTTCTCCATGATTCAGATAGTGATACATCCTGCGGTGTCTTGGGATGTGAAATACGCCAAATTCCAAGGTCTTCATCAATCATAGAAATTGACACGGTGTCAATCAAGTCGTCGTCTTGAGCAACAAGAGAATTGGAGATGAAACGCAGACCGTTGCACTGTTGTGGATGAACGACAGACACAGATGGCATTGTGGAGTACGAGTAGTACACAAACAAGAATGTGCACATTACAACGGAACATACTAGATACAATCGAGTGGACGACATCGGAAATGAGTACAGCGCTTCGCCAAGTGACGCACACTGTTTTTGGTCTGTTGGCGTTGCTAAAATCCGACATGTCTAACTATGAAGCCACCCAGCGTAGCAAGGACCAAACGGAATCCCAAAAGCATTGGATTCCCGTTGGCGTTTTGGTTTCCTAAGAACGGTGGGTTAGCAATACCGTGGTTTCATATAAGAGCATCAGATGGATATCTTGATGAATACTTCAATGGAATACATACGAATCCACGCGATCAGCGTATGGTGATCATCCATCTGTCAATCTCAACAAGTTTTGGCAGACCAAATTATCGATCGGAAGTATTGATAAAACGGATTTCTACTCTAATTTCTCTAGGTAACAAGTCCTAGATTGACACATTTCCAACTTGAAACGTTTATTTCCGATAATTTCTGCAAACCATGACGGATCCTACCAATGTTTTGTATGTGGTGATGCTCAATGGTTACCCCGGATCACCTCCTATTCAACATAAAATTTATAGTGAAAAGGATCGTGAACTAGCGTTTGAATACGCTAGGACTAAAGCAGATTCATATATCAGTTCCATGTCCATGACGGTGGAAGTGTGGAACAGCGGGGCAGTGAAAGCATCGTCTGTAGCACTGCGGCGTTTTTGTTACTGAGTTCTTTCCGTTCATACAATTTTGTAATCGGAATAACATGATTATTCTTTTCTACTCTTAAACAAAAACAATCTCGCTGTCACTCTTCCAGTCGTTGATTAACATTTCACTGACTTTCCGAAGAACTATGAGCGCTCTCCCTCCTCTTTCAAATAGTAGTGGTAGCAACTCCACGATCGGAATCGACAATGAGGATGAATGGGAAGTTCAAGAGGTTGTCTCCAAGCCTATCAAAACCCCTGCGGCTACTACGCCGGCATGGGTTGCAAAACTTGCACGTGCACATCTCCAGGGACTGGTTACGACTGTGTCTGATCCTCTCAATTTGACTGAAGAGGAAAAGGGAGTACTGGACCATTTCAGTCCACTCAAAAAGTTTATTGCAAGTGTTGAATTTCTTCTTGAATCCATCTCCAAGGTGTTTCCCAAGTGTTCTCAAACCAAGATGGCACTTGCCGTCTTTAGATCCTACTACAAGCATGATGAAAAACATCAGACCGAATTGATCCGTATTTGGCATCAAATGATGAAGCCTTACTATCAGGATGTTTTGAGCAATGATCCTACCCGATACGCCAAGGTTGTTCATGCCAATATCGATCTGTTTCAGAAACTGGAACTTCCCAAAAAGTGGAATGACAAGGGCTTCACTACCAAGTCCAAGGAGAATCTCGTCAAGCAAATTAGAAAGTTGAACAAGGATGCTCAGACGTTTTGTGGATTTCATACCAACTTTAATGCCAAGGTATTGGGCGTTGCATCAGATGTCAAGGCCAAGATTGCAACTGGTGAAATTAATGAAGCAAATCTTAGTGTAGAAGATCTGATGAAGAGAGGCATGGAAGTGGCAGAGAGTATGAGTGAAGAAGACTTGATGCATGTCACCGAAAACTTGCCTGCTTTGATGAAACAGATGGGAGGTTCGCTAGGAGGTGGAGGTGTCGCAGGATTTGATATGAGTATGATGATGAAGATGATGGCGGGAGGCAAGATGAAGTAATTTCTCTTGTTACTTGTATTGTTTCAATCTAATAGCACATACAATAATCACTGCAATGCAAACAATTAACAGCACCTTTGAAAGATTGTCGCGCTTGACATCTGGTTCTGTTGCAGTCGCGAAATGTGCCTTTTGAATAGTATCATTGGAAGTCATGTCAGATGAGTAATCACAATCTGGTAAAATAACTGTAACCCCTCCACATATTCCTCGAGTTCCATCTGCTTCTGTCACCACAAATGGTACATCAAGACCAACCTTGCTATTAAAAGGATTCATGGCAATGTTAAAATAACCTTGATCGCCCCAGGCAGTACCCCATTCATTTTGACAGATCCAATATGGGAGACGTGTCTTACCATCCTCAGACAATGCAACACCTCTTCCCGTAATCACGGCAGCATGTTCACCATCTTGTGCCGATTTATCATCAGTCCATTCATGAACATATACTTTGAGAGGTAACCCTGTTTGTGAATCAATACAGGTTGGCCATTTTTCCGTATCGTAGAAATCAGGATATGTCATAAATACAGTTGAAACAGGACCACGAAGAAACATTTCGAGTGCAATCGTCTTGAGAATGTCACTTGCATATTTTTCAGAATTCCATCGATCATAATAAATTTGTTTCGTACATCCTTGACGCGCAAAATACAGATCCTTTGCTTGATTGTTGGAGAGGTTGTGTCTATTTTGACTTGAAGTACATTGATTTGTTTCAACATTTGTCAATTCAAAATCACAAGATGCAATTTTGGGAAGTGATTGATTCAGAACTCTGGTATCATCACTTGAATGATTTCTTTGTCGAAATTGTTCAGGTGTCAGGAATCCAGATTTGATTCCTGCAACACCACATGTTTCCACGAATTGACTCGTCCTTGTAACATCACCTCCATCACATCCATTTCCTATCAACTCAGCATATTTGGAAGTTGTACTCATTAGATGAATTGGATTCAATATAGGATTATCAATCCCCTTGGCGATAGCAGTTCTACTACCAAGTGCACTACATACACAAAATGACCAACATCCGCCACATTTTCCTTGATCCATAACAGGAGTAATGAAGCGACGAGTTTCTGGATCATTCCAATTGAATGTTTCAGGAACGAAAATATCTTGTCCAATTGCATCTATAATTACTTGGTATGTTAATGTTGGTAACGTGGTATGTGACTTGGCATTCATTCGAGGAACAAAATGCTTTCCTGTCCTTCTGCGATGGAGGATGGTTGCCGTAAAATCAGTTGCAGTTGCATTTAAATTTTCAAGTCTTCGTGTATCAAGATCGATGTCATGATACTCATGTGGTCGAGTACATGTACAACTGTCACCTTCTCGTATCAAAGACATTCCGATTAGGAATCAAGTTATATAATCGGAAGTCGTCTTTATCTGTTATTGATTGTTGGAAAGAATTTTTTCATTTTTCTTGTGGATACAAACCATTCGTCGCTGTTGATATTTCCGTAGTCATGTTTGGAATTTCAAGACAAGATGCTACGTGCAAAAGTCGAACATGGGCATTTCATGTAACCGAACCATCATATGGCACACATCTACAAAATGCTACTAATCATGCAACCATTTCCATGAGTGAATTTGCAGGTAAAATCAATTGCTCTGCTCTTCAATTGTTGTCTCTAAATATTCCCAAAACGCAACAAGTAATCGAAAAAGACATCAATGATCGGTTGTTCATTCAAGAAGGTGGAATCAGATTACCTTCTGAACTTTCCAGTATTCAATTCTCGGTCGAATCACGATCAATTGTACATACTAGTTCAGTTCCTCCCACACTGAACAATGTCTCGGTTGTCGAGCGTTTGGGTCCAACCAAGTTGCGCCTCACAACCGAGTTGCCACATTCCCTGAATTTATTGGATCTGATTTCAACATGGTGTACTATAGAACTTATCAATACCTGTTTTACAGCAAGACCGTTGATTCTCAATACGGTCAATACCTCGGTCGTTGGTTTGAATACATTTGATGTCATTTTTGAAGAAAGTGTGTGTGACTATTTGCAAACCATGTCAGCCGATGAAATGTCAGTGTGGGTTCCTGAATATCCAAGTCGTACAGAACTGGTCAGTGTGATTCGTGCTGGATTTTCTCCGGCAGCATTTTTCGAGATAGAGATGACTGTGGATTCTAATGGAAGTGTTCACATTACTCCAAGAAATCCAAATATACATTCTTTCTTGTCGATACAGCCATCTCTATTGTCTGACAAAATCGGATTTGGATTTACAATTACTTCTGTTGGAACAACTGCTCATCTTGTATCATATGAACAAGCGTCTGTGGCTAAAGAAATTATTTTACCAGCCGGTGATTATGGACGTGATCCAGATTTGTTGAGTGCTCAAATTCAACGTAGTTTGAATCAGTTTTATTTGGCACCAGGACAAGATATCAATGTGTTGGCATTCAACTTTACAGATTCTCGATCTGTACAACATGTTATATCCATGTCACAAGGCAATTATTCTGCCAATGGATTCGCAGTGTCCTTGGCAGATAATCTGAATAGTGCCGAAAGTGGAACTGCTGAATACGACGTGTTTTGCAGTACAAATGGAATCACAATTAGGAGTCTCATCAACGATCAACGGTTTGCAATCGATTTTACCAACGACCAATATCATGAATTTGCTCAACAGTTTGGATTTCTTCCTACTTTATACAATGGTAGATCTATATATGAAAGCAGTGGCCTAGGTATAAAGAATTTCAGTCAGACTAGTCCTTATATCTATACGTTAACAAGTTCTCCTACACTACAAATGCACATACAGAGTGCACCTATTGGCAATATGTTTAGTATATCAACTCTCAACTCTGAGAACTACACAATTGTGTGTGAAAGTCAAGTTCATGGACTCCAGCCTAGTGATATAGTCACTATGAGGAGTATCAATGCTCCAGATGGTGTCAAGATGATTGTTGACACTGTCGTTGATGCATACGAGTTTACCTTGTTTGCCCCTAAATTTGCCAATTTTGGTCAAATTTCAAGTATGGAAAGAAGTGATCGAGCCATTGCAAGATTTGTGTTTCCGTCAACTAGTGGGTTGAAAAGTTTAGGATCTCAAACTTTGGGATACTCCACTAGACAGGCAATCAACACCAATTTGGACCGATCGAATGTGTTTGCTTCATTTCCTATGAGTCTTACTCCTGTTCCATATGTCCTTATTGAATTGGTATCTCCTACTGGGATGACCAATTTCTCACATGCGTGGAATGGTGAAATTATACATAATTTGATTGCCAAAGTGGATATGACTTCATCTGATTCATCAAAGATTGAACCCTTGACAAATGCACTTGTACGATTTTATGGTATCCAAGGAATTACAAAGGTGGAACTTCGAATTCTTAATCCCAACCATACTCTATATCAGTTGCATGGACAACAATGGAGTGGTACCATCGAACTTAGTCTGATTTAGAAAGCATACTAGTAGTGATATTTCCGTAATTCTCAAAGTTTTATTTATTCTTGATTTGACAATACATCTTGTGCGTGCATTCTCCAAACATAACCATTGCTTGATTTTGAAATCCGAAATGGGCTTTCTGACATTAATCAATTTTTCCAAGAAGGAACAAATTTGTATTGGGAGGTCTGGCGAAGAGCCCATCATCCAAATTCTGAAACAAATGCAACTTCGCTTCAAGTGGAATCTAGAGCAAGACTTAATTGAGGTATGTGATGATGAAAATGTTTCCGAGTTGGGATGGAAACAGGAAATATACACCGATGATGAAGAAGACGATGATAGTGACAGTGAATGCGTCGAAGTCAATAAGGCACCTAAATTCATCGACAGAGGCATTAACTTTGGCTGGAAAGAACGCCAGGCATTGTGGAATTTGATGAAAAAATGTGTTGTTGATGTTAACCCCACAAGATCGACGCTCAAGCGCAAGGCAACAGACGTAGTTGATGGCGATTTGTGAAATGAATTTATTGTACAATATTTTAATAGAGTGTTAATTGAATTAATTACATGTCATTATTACAATGGTGTTTTTGACATTGATAAACTTCACCAAGAAAGAGCATATAAGTCTCGGTAAGGCTGGTGAAGAGCCTATCTTGGGAGTACTCAAACAGATGCAAATTTTGTTTGGATGGAGTTTTGATCAAGACATGATAGAAGTCTGTGATTGCGAAACTATCTTTACACTGGGATGGCATCATGAATTGAATGAAGAAGATGACATCATTCCAGAAAAGTTTATTGACCGAGGAGATGCCCTACCATGGAAAGAAAGAAGTTGGGAAAGTCTTAAAAAAACCAATTTCAAAGATACTTGAGCGCAATAATCAGGATTTGTAAAAATGAATATATCGTCACATAAACAACAGAATCGATCATACTTCAATGTCGTCACAATAGCAAGTAAATGCTATGCAAGATGCTTCAGTATCTCCACTCCGCCAGGTTTCAACTACAGCGCTCTGTCCTCTAGTAAAACTTTCTGGATGTGCATACTCCTCTGGGTCTTCTTGTTGCTCTTTGGACAATTGTCTTGCAAGTGATATTGCATCTTCAATCGCTCTATGACGATCCGTTTGGTTGTATATGCGATGAAATAGGCGTTTGCCTCCCCCCGGGCGATAGTGCATCAATACATATACAACCGAAAAGTTGTTGGCTGTCAGCCAATCCATGTTATCATTTGTGGTTGTCGTCATCCTAATACTTTCTCTTGTAAGTATGAGAATATTGTTGAATTCAAGTGACAGTTCAATTTAAAATATTTTTTAGAAATCTTTTTCGCTAGTTTTATATGACAGATAACAATCACTCGGTCTTTTTCAAACAAATGTCTAAAGCCAAACAAATTGAATTTGACAACGACATTGATCAGGAGGAACTGGGTGTAAAGCAGGTTGAGACCAAGGTGATGCATGTATGTGAAGGATGTAAACAGCCTAATGCATCTTGGAAGTTTTACATTAGAAAGTACATATGTGATCATTGTAAGACCGAGGTGCCGTTCAAGACAATTGCTCGTAGTACTGCTATGAAAACATTCAACTTGACTTGGCAGGAACTAGAAGATGGTGCACGTCTCAAGTACATCGATGTTTACAAGGTTCCAAACCCACATGCGCGAGGCATGTCCAAGGCACAACAGCGGTTCGTTGCTCCTATGAGACTCTACTTGTTTCATCAAGTACAACTCTTTGAAAAACAATTACGTAATGGTCATATTGTACTTGATTTGTCTAAACTAAAGGACAAGTATGCAAAGGAATCGGAAAAATCCGACTAAATTGTCGTCGTCATCACCTGCAAGTTGCCAAGTCGAAACATCCATGGTCACTAATTGTTGTTCTGTTCCGTCTGCATTTCGACATGTCATCGGAATCTGTCATGAGTTCTGATGATTTCAATACTCCCTTCCCCAATGCCCATGCAATCTTCGCAACGATACCTGTGGAGGATATGATTGCATATGAGATCAAGCATTTCAGAGAGCGCATTTCTCTGTACCTCCATGATATGTCACATTGGTCCGAACAGGGCCTGGCTGTGGAGTTTGAGTATTATCCTCACCTGATTCCACGCTCCGAAATCAACAAGATCATCAGTGAACTCACTGATATCAAATGTGGGTTTCATGCATTCGAATCTCCAGAGGGATTTGTGTTGGCTGTGGAATTCACCCCTGCGAATTTCCGCTTTCGGTGATCGCTTTGGAAAGTAATTCCTTACACATTGTATTTTAAAAAACTAACATACACTATGAATTACGATTTCAAACTTGAAACTATAAATTGACTGTATCAATTGAATACTAGTTCAAACACATGTTGCAAATTTGCAGGCAATGACTTATTGGTGGTAGCAAGATGAAGAGCCTTCTTATCAGTAGAATATACATTGGAAAGTTTGCGTTTCTTTTCGCCACGAGGAACTTGATTACGAAACATGGCTTTTTGCATATGTTGAACTGTTTTCTGGATCTTTGGCTGTTCAGATTCAAATAGTTCACCTTTTCCAAATGCACCTGTCTTGATTGCCTCCACAATACACCCTAACGCATCAGTATTTAGTTGGTCCCAATATTGTTCAATAAATGCTGTGGCGGATGCAGGAGTATTGATTCGATGTTCCACAAGAGGAAAAAGTGAAGTCAACCATTCAAATAAAACTCCCCGACTAAGGTCCCTAAGTTCATTGGAAAGAATGCAGGATAGTGGAAACCATGCATTACCTTGATCGTCTGCAAGAGGATGATCGACAGAATGTAATTTGATCAAAATCTCTTGCCATCCACTCCCAATGGCAGATAATGGTTTGTTTTTAACGATACCATATTCCTTGACCCATCTTGGAGCAATCTTGGAATTGCTGAGTTTGACTCCACTCTTCTTGTCTTGAATCATCAAGGTAAACCTTAAATTCTTCTTATTTTGTTTCACAACAAAGTCCAAGGCAGTTCCATGGACACTAGGGATATTGAGAGTATCGCCACGATTGAGTCGACAAAGAGAACCCTTGAGGAGAGTCAGTTTGTCTAAAATTATATTACATACATCAGCGTCGGATTTTAGGTTATATATGGCTGCTTTGAATAACAGTAGTGCATCATCGGAATGTGTCATCTTCTGAAGACGGATCTTACAACAGAACCAAACAATGCAAACAACTGCAATGTGTCGGCGAACGTCATCAATGTGTTGTCGATGAAATCCGTTTTTGATCATTTTGTTTTGAACTCCATCTACTCATTTTGTAAAGGATAAACATCAGCCAATATAGAATCACATAAATTGTCTACATGTAATTCACATTCGTGTTCCCAGGTTGTCACAAGTTGCAATAGTTTCTCAATATTTGCCTGGTGAATTTTGTCAAGTTGTTGTTGAATGATGGCATTAGATTCGTTCAATTTACGTTGAACTAAATCAAGTTCAGGAACACGGCGATACTTGACACCCGTCAACAGAGCAAGACCATTTTTGTACATGTTTAGTTGCTTTTCAAACTGTTGAATACATCTCTTGTTCAATTCATCTTGCATGTACGTGACATTGCCAATAAGTACATTATCTTCAGGATCAATTTCAATCTGATGTGCACTTGGTACTATCAAATCGGTCATGTCTGCGCCTGCAAAGATTTGTGAATACTTTGCAAGGTACTATTATTCCCCAAGGAGTATTGAAAATGCAAATAGTTGGTCAATTGAATATATAATTAAAATTGTATGAAAAACTGGACACAGGTTAAATAACTGCGGGCGGTAGCCTAGACGTCGACATCACTCTTAGATCATCTCGGCATCAGTTGCAGTAGAAGCAGCAGCAGCAGCAGCAGCAGCAGGAACAGCATCGGGTGACTTGACTGCCTTGGCATGTGCAGATTGACGGATCTGCTGCTTGAATGCTTCAAGATCTTGTCCCTCGGGAACCTTGACCTTGACAATATCATCCTTGATCAGAGAAAACTTTCCAGCCTTCTTACCCTGAATGGATAGATCGGTTCCAATGTAGATCACTCGTGCAGTACCACCCTCTTCCACTCTCTTGTCACCATTGGGAAGATCCACAGTATATTTCTTGACCTTGGTCTCCTCGCCCTCATCATCCTTGACCAGAACAGATGACTGATTTTCATCGGTCAATCCAAGGATATTGATCCCATGATCCTTCAAGACTGACAACAGGATGGGGGCGTGATGCTCAGGAGCCAGATGAATCTCTTCACCCGCCTTCTTCATCTTGGCCAACAGTGCAAAGTCAGAGATGTAGGCACCCTCCAACTCAGCAAAGTCCTCCTTGGGAAGAGCCACCATACGCTTGAGATACTTGCCATAGGTTGCGCCATGATCGAGAATAATCTTCTTGGTACGCTTGACCTTCTTGCCTTTCTTGGACTTCTTCTTCTTGGTATCAACATCACTGTCACTGTCGGACGAGTCACTTTCACTTTCGACTTTCTTCTTGGCCTCCTTCTTGGCTTCCTTCTTGGCCTTCTTAGCCTTCTTAGCCTTCTTACGACGCTTCTTCTTGTCGCTCTCCGACTCAGAGTCACTGCTGCCGCTACTACTGCTATCAGAACCGCTGTCTGAAGACTCGGCCTTCTTAGCCTTCTTAGCCTTATGCTTAATCTTCTTGTCTACTGCAGCACTGGCAGCCTTGGCCTTCTTCTGACGTTTCTTCTTGTCACTCTCTGACTCGCTGGCATCAGCAGTCTCGTCTGCGTCGACATCTGCAGCAACCTTCTTCTTAGAAGAAGTCTTCTTCTTCTTTGAAGCAACAGCCTCAGGGTCAGCGACGACAATCTCTTCATCGTCCGCCTTGATAACCTTGCTCTTGGGAGTTGTTTTCTTGACAGCCTTTTCAGCCTTCTCAGTCACCTCAGGCGTCTCAGGCTCAGACTCGTTCTCAGAGGCACTGACGACCTCCTTGGCCTTGCGCTTGACAGACTTTTTGGCACCTCCTTTCTTGGGAGCGGAAGAAGAATCTTTGGGAGTGAACTCCAGAGCGGAAACGCCAGAACAAGACATGATTGTTGAACGGAAATGGAAAGAGAGGTTTTTGAAGAGTTACTTGACACTTCCGTTGAAGGAGGTGTAAAGATGAGAAGGGGGTTTGAGTTGTGCTTGAGTCTACCAGGCGGCTGCGATGCGTGGCTGTGTGCAGGTTTCTGTTTTCTATTATATTTCCGAAAACAATATTGATATGAATACGGAAATGTCATCCAATTCATACTCAGACATGTTTGGGAACAAATTACTTGTTCAAAGTAGGAGTTGCCGCTACCGATGTTTCTGACCTTGTTCTTTTACGGGGACTAGGTGTTGGATCATTTGCGGTTCCCAGGTTGTTCTCTTGGCCAATTTCATTGTAAACACGATTTGCACGTTTTGGTGCATTTCTCCTGAGACGAGATTTCTTCTCGGCTGGGGTAACATCCGTGCTCGGTTTACTCAACATTCCATACATCGATGTACCTGAACGTCCACGCTTACTTCTAGGACTTACTATCGAAGATGTGTCGGTAGATTGGGGTTTAGTTGAGACCACGGCTTGTTGAAATGCATTGGTGTTCGCTATTCTAGATCGATCGGTGGGTTGTTCCTGGTCATTATATGGTTCCTTGCTTTCATTTCTAACGTATTCATCTCGTTGCTTCTGTAGACTAGCCTCTCGTTCCATACGCTGTTTTGATTGAAATTCTTCAAATAGACGATCAAACTGCATACTAGATGTCTCAGCAACATTTGGTACACTAGGTTGGTTAGATTTTTGCTGCAACTTGGCAATTGCCATATCAGCATCTTGGGTGGTTTGTAGCCTGAATGCTGCTGGATCTAAAATTTGATCAGTGGATGGGATTGTATCCAGAGGAGAAGAATTTGTGGAACGAGGATCGGACTGCTTACGTCGACTATATCGTCCAATATTTTTGGAAGAAGCAGGCAACTCTGCGACAGTCTCCGCCTCTTTCGATACGTCTAACTGAATGACCTTGGTCTTTGGACTTGGTTCAGGATTGGTTGTAGCAAGTACAATCTCTGGTCCGACTGGAGCAACGGGTGTAGATAGTTCGGGTACTGTATTAATTGGGAGAGCATTGGGTGGAGGCGATACTGATCTAGGAGAATCAACTGTTGCAGAAGCACTTTGATTCTGAATGGCATCGTCATCATTGTCCTTATTTGCTGCAAGTTCGTCTAGATATGCCTTATCCACAGCATCTTCATCGGCTTGTTCAAATTGATCCACCTCCGCAACCTCTGCATCAATGATACTATCAATGTTTCTTGGAGGAGGCAATACATCAAGATTCTCTCTTGGAGCAATTAAATCATCATCATCAAAACCCTGAGCATCAAAGCCGCCTTGCTCGTTGTTTGGTTGCAAATTTTGCGCGTCATCACCTTGTTCGTTGTCTGGTTCCAAATCTTGCACAAGATCATTCTCATTGAATTGAACAAGTGCTTGTTGTGCTGAAAATGGATTCTTATTTCGATCGCCCTGTCGTGGTTGTTGATCTTTCTGTTCCTCCTCATTTTGATCTTGCTGTGGACTTTGACGACCATTGCGTCTTGCCCGGATTGCACTATGTCGACGTGCATTTATCTCATTGGCTTCATCTGTATCTGGCTTGGGAATACCCAAAACGGCTTCGTATAATGTTGGAGATACGAAATCTTGAGTTCCTTCCACATAATATCTAACCAGAACCTTTTGATCTTCATCATCAGGAAATTTCCAATACAAGAAATATGGATTGTTAAAAGGATTGTCGGGTCTAACACGAGCCAATATAGGCAAATCTTCATCGATATACTGTCCAATATCCAAGTGTAGTTTTGTACTATTTTTCAATTCGTTAAACCATGTATCTTTGGAAACAAAGTGAGAATCAATTTCTCTACCTCCCATAACAAATATGATGGGATCTTGAACCCAAAGACGATGTCCAAATGCACTTGCAGGGTCGCATCGATTCTTGGTCTGTTGTGGATTCTCCCAAGACTCTGCAACTCTTCTATTCTCCGTTCGGGCCGCTGCCAAATTGTGGATAACATACGGAGGACGTTGAATTCCATTGAGCGGTGGAAGAGAGATATTGATGTCCATACTCAAAGGTGCACATTGTCGTAATGCGTCTTTAACAACACATACTTTCAAGTCAGAGTCACATTTTAAGTCATTGTCGTTGGATTTACAATCAGTATCTACATTACACATACCAGAACTGTCTCCAAATTTGTGCTCTGGATTTGTCAATTTACATTCAAACCCACCCGTTTCTTGAATGATTGGTATTTGCATGTCTCCATCCATGATTGCAGTTGGAATGGTTCGTTTACATATTTGTTTGAATGGACTTGGTGCAAAATAACTGGGACCATTTGTATCCAGAATTTTGAAACCAGCATCGATTGGGTTACCATGACTCAAAGAAACGAGTTGATCTGTATAATTGCCAGTGATTTGTCCACTCATCATCAAGTTGCGAATCATTTGTTCGAATTTCTTGGTGTTCTTGTCAAGACGTTGACCGTTTCGATTTCCTGGCGGAACATTTCTAGCAATCAATGCCACAAGTTCATCTGTAATTACATCTTCAACATTATCACCGATAGTCATGATTCGTTGAAATTCATCGCGTGACATGGTAATACTTCGATCAAATACAGACACATATTGAGAATTATCTCCACTCAATACATACAATGCCTTGAGTCCTTGACGAAGTAAATCAAATGAGGCGGCTCTTTCACGTGGATCAGGGTCTTTAACTGCTTGTAAAATAGTTGTTTTCCAAGGCCCTTTGCCAGCAGCAAAATTTTTACCCCAATGATTGGAAAATACGGTAAACCGAGGAGGCATTGACCTTGGACAAAAAAGAACACAAGTACAGCCCTTGTGATTTATATAGTAATCATCAAAAAGTAATGTATGA
>Ga0326733_1000077_pt1 | contig 35203 bp, 60 predicted proteins | sample 14_GP2_308_FD_207946 | JGI IMG/M metagenome (GOLD analysis project Ga0326733, IMG submission 207946) | Glacier ice microbial communities from Ngari, Tibet, China - 14_GP2_30.8 | ecosystem: Environmental > Aquatic > Freshwater > Ice > Glacier | place: China: Ngari, Tibet | collected 2018-07-17
TTGCTTCTAAAATAGAAGCACAATTTGATTTTATTAAAATAGGTTCTCCGCCAAACATTGGTATTTCGTAAAGATTAATTATATTATCAATTACTTCAATACACCATCCATCTTCGATATATGAAGAATCTTGAATTATTATTTTATTTTCTTCATGTATTAATACATATTGATTCATTATCTAACTATTTATAAACCGTAATTGGTTTGGTTACTCCGCAAAACTCACAAGGTAATAAATTTCCATCTTTACCACGTGGAAAGTAGTGGTCTAAACAATCTGAATTTTCACTCCCTTCAATCAATCCACTCACAAAGTTGCCTTTATCCATTCTTAGTTTTTGGTCAAGTATCATTTTAGCCTTCTTAGTTATGGTTAAATGAACAGCAACTTTATCATCATTACCCTTCTTTCTTCCAGCGTTCGGGATTGCGCCTGTTAGCTTGTTTTTTCTCATTTACCACCAAAAGCGCAAGCTTTATGAGCGTTGCGCTAAAGTACCCGCAAGACTTGCGGAACTTGTGAGTTAATTAATAACTATATCAAACTGATAATTAAATTCGCTATACTGCTCGTATTTAGGCGTTAATGCAATAACTCCAAAGTCAAAATAAGATTCTTCAAAAGGAGTTAATAAACCTTTTTGAGTTAATTGACCTAAATACCCTTTTAGTTGATTTTTAGATAATTCTAATTTTAAAGCGCATAGAGTGAACTCATATCCATTATCTCCTTCTTCTTTAGCAGCGTTTATACAAGCATTATAAACTTCATTTTCGATTGTGTTTAATTTTACTGTTGTCATGATTTGCAAGTTTTAAATAATCCCTATTGATTACTCTGTAAATATAACACTATTTTTAATTACTTGTATGTAATATTTAAAATAGTTATCAACAAAAAAAAGCCAATTAAATTAATAATCGGCTTAAAATTAAACGGTTTATTTTAACTATTAAGAATCGTTATAATTAGCAAGCATGATGTTATGATTATAATGTAAATCCAATTCTTTGGCGTGGGCGGGTTGAATAGCGCTGTACTCATGCTACCACCTTGCTTTAGTTCCACGTCTGTCGTAATGAACAAACCCTTTGTAAATTCCGATACCGCCTTGTTCCATTTTCCCCAAAATAATAAGCTTTTCAATCACTTTAGCTAATTCTTTTGGAGTTTTGTTTTTAGAATTAATATCGGCTCCGTTTGCTGTTAAGTGTTGACTTTCTTTCGCACCTCCTACACTATCGTTATGCTCTTTAGTTCGGTAACCACTACCAGTAACCATAACAGATTCACCTAAGAAATCCCTTAATACTTGTAGGTTTTCAGCTACTTTAGTAACGTTTTTAATAAATTCACATGGTACTTGCGTTCCATCATTACAATCAAATTCCTCAACTGTAAAGCTTTTTGTTAGTTGTAATCTTGTCATCTTTATTTATTTTAAAACCTTATTAAGTCATAATTAATACCAACTGCCTGGATCCACCTTCTATCGTTTACATTGTAGTAACTGTATCCTAAAATATTATATCTTTTAAAATCGAAACTTAAACCTGGTCCAACAAAAAGCTTCTGGCTTGTAAGTGAATAGATGCTTCGCATTTGAACCCTTAAACCGAATTGAGGAACTTTTTCTTCAATCTTTAATCTATCTACACCGTTTATTGTTGTTCGTGGGTCATCACTCCACACGTCTATATAACTTCTTTTAGCTCCAATAATCGGAAATTTCTTTTTCCAATATTGTACATAATTAAGTTTAGCATTGTACTTAAAATCAAAGGTTGCGTCTTTGTTTAAAGTGTCAGCTACTTTGAATTTTAAACTCACATACTTATCGTTGTACGTGTATATTTCACGTTTTAAGGAATCTAAATGCTTTTCAGCCCTTAAGTTTTTTGCTTCTAAAGTGCTGTTGATAATAGTTATGGATTGAACCTGTTTTTTTAGAATATCTAAAGCCATTGCAGTAGTATCTAATATGCCTGGACTTACAGCTACATCATTAATTAACTCACGTGGGAGAATGTTTTCACCCTCTGCAATAGTAACATGGCTTAAACCAAACTTGTCAATCTTGCGGCTTATAATAGTTGCTGATGTTTGAATTTGTTTTTTAATCGAAGCATTGTCTTTATCATATTTTGAAATACGTTTGTTTATTTCTAAATAGCTTTTACACGATTTAAAGTTGCTGAATAGCAATATGGCAATGACTGGCAAATACCAAAATCTTAATATACTTCTCATTTGTTTATAATTTCTGTGGCTTCGTTACCTACTTTTTCCCTTACCAAACTATCCGTATTCTTTTTTATTTGTTCTATAATGCCGTTTTTAACCAGTAAAGCATTGTATAAATCATTCTTTTGTTTCCGTTCTTCTGTTAGCTCAATTCTTAATTGTGTTTTTTCCTGCTCACAATTTTTGTTAACTAAGGAACTAGCTCCCGAAAACTGATAAACAAAAAACCATACCACGCCAACCGCCACCATCAAAACATAAGCTAAGGGATGCTTTGCAACTTCCTGAATGGTTATTTTTTGGTGTATTTCTTCCATCGTTAATCATCTGATTTTGTAATTACCGCTGTTATTTCTGCCGTTGTTTCGCCTGTATTAGTTTTCTTATTTCCGGTTGTGGAACTCCCAAAATAGTAACCTGTAACCGTTCCAACAATACCGACAATAGCTATTAAAACCTGTTGATTAGCTTGTTTTTCAATTAACAGAATCGTGAAGTAATAAGCAAACGCCATTAATATTATAAGAAATCCAACTATTGGTTTGAAGTTTTGCATTAATTTTTCCATTTTTACCTATTTTGCATTGAGTTAAAAAGTTTTACCATTCTTCCTTCCAGGTTAAATGCGCATGTTTTATGATAACAGCACCAGCAGCACTTAATCTCCTTACCCATAATATAACCTCTACGCTGTCTCCTAAAACAATTTGAACATTATTTACAGAAAAACCCGCTGCTTTATTGTTTGCATTCACAAATCCATAATCAGAAGGATTACCATCTACTGAAGTTGTTAAGGCTGTAACGCCTGTTACTTTTGTTTCCACCGCACTTTCGGTTGCTGGTACTCCCGTAGGATTTACAAAGGCTAAATTTGAAGTTGTACCTCCAATAGTTATTCTGGTCTCAACTTCCCCATCTGCTGCCACTTCAAAGTTTTCCAAACTTCCGTTTACTGAGTTCGCCCTTCCATTAAAAGTTGCTTTTTTCCTGAATGCTATTAAAGGCTGCCAATTAGTATTTAATGCGGTTGTGTAATTAGTTAATAATTCACTAATTAATCTTTTTTGTGGATCACTAAAACCTGCTACAACTGAAAACTGATGACCACCAACAAACAAACTAAAATCAGTATTTGAAGTCGCGCCGTTACCTACTTCAAATTTTAAAGGCTGATTTGGGTCGATGATTGAAGCTGCACTATTAATCTTAATAGTATGAACTATTACCTTTTGAGTTTTTAAAGTTGTTGTATTAAATATAAGAAACGAAAACTTAATATCTCCGTAGCCATACCAAGTGAAATCTATTTGTGAAATAGCACCATTGGCAAAAATTAAAGCGTTACCACTCGTTCCGGCACCGTTCAATTTATCTCCGTTCCAATTTGCTTGGTATATTTTTGTTTCAACACCTCCTGTAATAGATGCAACATAAATACCTGTTATGTCCTGCCCAAAATAAAACCCATTATTTGCAAGGTCGGAGTATCCCCATTTTACATATTGTGTGCCCGTTGGTGCAATTGGTAATCTAATCCCAATGCCTACCTGACCCATTGTGCCTGCTTGATATTGTCCTCTTTTATTTGTTTCAATAGAGGATATATTAGCAGCCGTTGTGCCTGTTTGCAACCTAAACTCCCCATTTGTTTCAGCAGCAGCAGCACCCGTACCTGTTGTTATTTTTTTATAACGATAAGTAGAAACTCCCCACGTAGGCTTAAAGTTTATTTGAGATGTTCTTAAAGCTACCTTTTGCTCATTAAAGACTGTTAAGTCACCAGTTTGTTTATACATATTTTATTAGTTTAAAGAATTTGTAATTCATTTTATAAAGCTGCTGGCTTAAATTCTAAATAACCATTACGAGCGGTGATGTCTGAGGTTGCGCCACCTGTTGCATCTAATACAAATGAGTTATTTATTGTGAAATTAAAAGTGCTAGCGGTTAGGGCTGTAACAGATGATGAGCCATCCGCCTTTACTATTGTAATCCTGTAAGTTGTTGCACTTGTTCTTATAATGTGACCAGTAACTGACCACCCTCCTCCAGATTGTGAAGTTGCAAGCAGTCCAAAGCCACTACCTCCAAACCGAATAGATAAGGTTTTAGAGTTAGCTGTGTTTGCGTAACTACCACCAAAACTAAAAGCTAATTTATCACCATCTGCATTTAAAGTGTTAGCGGGCACACTGAATGTGTATAAGTCGGTAAGTGTTGCACCAACATTACCTGCATCTGTGTAGAAGTCTTTAAGCTGTTTTGGCACTCTACTTTCACTAGCATAAACCGTAGCATCAACACTTCCATCCGCTTTTAAAAATTGAGTTGATAGACCGCCTGTTTTAATAAATGATGTGGCTGTGGCAGGAACAGTAAAGGTTGCTGCTAAATTATTTAGGGATAGTCTTGTGCTTCCTGCTGTAACAAAACTAAATGCGCTATTTGCAAATGAATTAACAAATTTAATATTATTTGTTTCTACAAAAATGCCTAAATCAGAATCTATTTCGTTACCTGCATTAAACGCTTGACCGTTTGAGTTTCTACCGCCAAAAATCCCTAAAGTTGTTACATTACCACTAAAATTAGCTGTTGCTCCCGTTAAATTCCCGGAAATTGTTAACCCTGTTAAAGAACCTAAACTTGTAATTGTAGGCTGTGCGGGCGTTACCGCAAAAACATTTCCTGTTAAAGATAAACCTGAACCATTTGTATAAGTACCCGCACCTGATATTTGACCAAATGTTATTGCAGTAGTGCCTATTGCAATTGCCGTTGCTGTACAAGTCCATTGTGTATCACCGTTAACCGTTCCGCTAGTTACCGCTACTGTTGCCGTTTCAATTTCCGTTCCTGAATCGGCATCTAAAGCCCTTGACCATGCACCCGCTGAAACTAAGTAAATACCGTTGTTTGCTGCCGTTGTTTGATTTTTAACTAAAACTCTATCACCCACAGCTAAAACTGTTGCATCAATAGTTTGCGCTCCTGTTAAAGTAATATTTGCAGTTGTTGCAACTTTAGCAGCCGCTTTCCATGTTATGCCTGTTATAGCATTGTCAACGAAGCTTTTAGAAATAGCTGATGTTGCGTTAACTGGTATGGCTGGAATTTGAACATCTGATATAAAAGTTTTAGCGCCTGTTATTGTTTCTGTGCCTGCTATATGTACTAATTGATTGTCGTTAGGCAATGGAATGCCATTGACTTGGAACTGACCGCTTATGTTCATATTACCAGCGTTCAACTCATTAAGCTTTGCGTAACCTGCCAACTGTGAGCTGATGTTAGTTACTCCAGTTGTGGTTAATAAGAATGAATAGATTGTAGCATAACCTGTGTCCGGTGTTGGATAAATTACACTTGCCGCTGCAACACCTTGTTTTAAACTGATTATCGTTCCGTTACCTTGCACAATACATCCTTTTGAAAACGTTGCGTCTGGTGTGCCTGTAAAGATTTGGTCAGCTAAACCTGCTGCTTTAGTATATTGAAAACCATTTGCATTATAAACAAGTGCTTTGTTTTGCGTTGTGGTTTGAATCGCTACCTGAGTTGCTGATGTTGAAACCAAATTAGGCCCTGAAACAAAACCATCTACATAACCAACATTGGCAATAGAATCATATAAAAAGTTTACTGATTCTTTTACTTCGTTAGCATTGATTGCTGAATAGATTTCATTAGCTGCCGGTGCATTTGGATTTACCGCTACTTGCTTATTTGGGTATGTTATCTTAGCCATTTGTAGGTACTTGACATCTGTTATTATTCATGTTAGTGCTTATCCTTACCGTAAATTTTAAGCCTAGTATTATATCTTTTTCCGTTTCTCTTAAATACTCACCTGAAACATCGTCCTCAAAAGTCCAATCTTCGTTTAAGTAATTAGGGTTTCTCATTAAAGCAAAAATATCTTCTGCTATTGAGGTTAAATCGCTCCAAACGTCTAGCTCATTCTCTTTACTTTTTTCGGCTACATTAGCCAAATCCATAAACAAAAACTGAAAAGAGTATGATGTCTTTTTTGATTTAGGTGAAATAGTTGGGCTGTCCACATCAAACAAAAAACATGGATAGTTTTTATCTTCGGAGTTTAAGTCTGCAAAATCTCCATAACCAACCTGCTTAATTTGAGCATGGCTATTGCCTAACTCTTTTATTCTGGCTACAATCTGGTTTAATGTGAGGTGCTTGAACATTTTTTTCTAAATAAAATTTTAACTTCTGCTCATTTTTTTTACTTACTGTGCCTTCTTTTTTACTCATAACCAGGGTTCATTATATGATTTGTTTGGTTTTATAAATCCTTCGTTACCTAAATAAATAGGACTTGTAAATGATGTTTGGTCAGGGAATACGGTATCCATGCCTCCGTTTTGTGCTCTATACTCTGGATATAAACCCTGATTCTGTAATAAATACATCCTTGCTCTTTTGCTGTAATGCTCTGCTCTGTTCTTATACTTGTCAACAATAGCAAACATGTCCGATTGACTTGGGATTTGTGCGCTATCCTTTTGAACGGAAACAACTCCGGTATTCCAAAACTGATAGTTAACAGTAGTCACCATTTGGCTCATTGTGTAGTTTATCAAAGTATCAATCAAGTAATCATCTACTAAAGTTTTGTACACACCGGTTAAAACATTTGCATTAATATCTGCTAAAAGTTTATTAAATAAGCCACTCCCCACTAAAGGAAGTATAAACATATCTTGCGAAGCTTTAATTTCGGGATAGATTAATTTATCATCTACGTTCTTATGTACCGTAGTGCGGTCTTTTAGTACCGATGGCTTTAATAGTAAAATGTTTAAACTCATTTATATTTCCATTTAAAATTTCCAGCTGTATGCCTTTTTTTGTTTGAACCATTTGCTATTTCAGCAATACTTCTATGGTCAATACCTGTAATTCTTCCCGCCTCCCTCACTCCTTCAAACTCGGCTACTATATTTCCTTCTTTATCTATTTGTAAGACTTTTTTCATTCTTACCTTTCTTGATAATTCAAACTTTATAAAGAGATTTGTATCAAATTTTCCGTATGAAAAAAGATAACCTCCATCTAAGCCTCTGCCAACATGAAAAGACTTAATACCTGTTTTTTCCGTTGCCTCTTTTTTATCAAAAAACTCTCCTACTATTTCACCATTTCTATTGTATTGTTTTAATCTTTTTACCCCTTTTCGATTAAAAATAGCTTCACCATTTTTTAAGTAAAGAGTAATTGCCGACATAACTGGCTTTTATTTTCTAATAACTATGGCAGCGTTCCAAATATGCCTGCAATGTGCCTTGATGATTCCGTTATCATTCCAATACCCACCAACCATTTCAAAAACATTATAGCCTAAAATGACTGTCATCTTTTGAATATCTTCTCTTGAATAAAACTTTCTGGCGTTAATCATACGCTCACAAAATGGGCGGGTTCTGCCGTTTGGTAAAATATCCGAACCGCTTGCATCTGCTCTTTTTTCGTATTTATACCTCACCAAAAATTTAGGTGTTTTAATATCTATTCTAGGAGGGATTGAAATTGGAGGTTTAGTTGCCGGGCTAGTTTGAGTTTGTGGCTCTGATGGTTTAAAATCAAAAGCCAAAGCAATCATTTCACTTTCATCATCCTCATTGAACGTGGCTTCCTTTGAACTCTTTACTTCATAGTTATCTTCTGATTCTCCGTGAACCTCAAACAAGCTATATAAGAAATCATCATTAATCTCATTGGCAAAGTTTGAAGAAATATCTTCTTTGATTCCGAGCATGGCAGTTACTTCTTCATCACTTAAACCAAAACCACCTTTTAACATGATTTTAGCCTGCTCTAAAGTGTAGGCTCCTGAATTGTATTTTCTTACAACTCTTTCTATTTGTTGCCCTTGCCTGCCTGTTAAGTTCTTAAGGTTTTCGTTTGCTAAGTTTTCATCTGTTACAACTGTCGTTCCGGCTGATGTTTCGTTTGGATAGTCTTTAGGGTCTATTCCCATTTTCTCTAACAACCATGCTTTTGGTGCTACTTGTAACATCGTAGCCTCTGTAAACTCAAAGCCTACCGGGTCAACATCCGTTAAATAAATCACATCCGTTATTGAATGTAAGCCGGCAAAGTAGTTGACTATTTTATTCCATTTGGCTTGCTTAAAACTTACATAAGTATTTTTAAAAATATCAAAAGCCACTCTTAACTCTTGTGAGCTTCCTAATTTTCCTTCTTGTTGGATTCCGAATAATAAAGGGTGTGTAATTTCGTGAGCCGAAAAGATATTATTAGTGATTAGGTCATCAACACCACCGAAGTTTTCTTTAGTTAAATCACTTACGCCCAAATCATCTATCGTTGGCTTTTTATTTGGATCATTATTAAACCCGATTAAAACCTTTTTACCCTCTGCACCTGTTGCTGCGTTTTCAAATCTTGAGTTAATACCCCTTTTTTCTTCTTCTGTTGGCTCACCGTTGTAAAAGTTGATAAACTTGGTTGCACTAAAGCCTGTCCTGGCATTTGTTAATACCGCTTTAGAAACCTCTACATCCGCTTCAATATAATTTATCGCTGCTATGTAACCCGGCAAAGGGTAATCGCTTGCATAAGGTGTATATTCTTTATAAGAGAAAATTGATTTAGTTTTTAAGCCAACTTTAAAAGCCGGTAATATGGTTTCCTGCTCACCTAAATGATTTTTAAGCCACTCTTTTTTATAGTAAAATTCGGTGCAATCTTCGTTCGCTCTGATGGTTTTAAAGTCAACATGATGCATCCCGAAGTGTCCGGCATATTGTGAAGGAATCACTTCAATGTAACACCCGCCAAAAGTCTCAATGTCAGTTAAACATTGGGCCGTTAGCTTTTCAAACTTCTCAATAAATTCTGCCGTCTTTGGGTCTGTACCTTCAAACTTGTAACCACCGCCATAAATGTATTTAACCTTACCATTAATGATTGCTCTATGCTTTGGTGATTTATTAAAAAGTTGAAGTAAATAATCAGGATAAGCGTTGTCATCCCCAAACCTCACATAAGAGGTTCCGTAATCCTTTTTAAAACTTGGAATTACACTGTCTGAAAACTTTTGAGTAACCTCTGAAAATTGATTAACCGGCATACACTTTATATGATGTGCTCACGTTGTAAGCGTTAAATTCAAAACTTGTTGATTTATTTAATTGAAGTTTCCCAACCTCAACCACTACATTAGAAACATTTTCAAAGGCGGTGTAATTCCATTGCCCTGTCTCTTGATTTAGAAATACGGTTGCTAATACGTTGAAAAGATTGAACCTATCTTTAAACCCGCTTAAATCGGCTCCCAGTTCAAAAGTCACCGTTTGCTTTGTGGTAACGTTTTCGCAAAACATTCTATAAGTTGGATTAACTAAAGTGCTTTTCTCCGTTAGTGTTAAGACTATGCTGTTTAAAACCCCTTGTATTAATGTTACCATAACTTTAAAAAAAAAGCCTATACAATCGCATAGGCTCCCGAATTATAAACTAACCAAACTTAAACCCCTGCAACCGTTAATGATGTTAATGCTGCTGCACTTAAGAAAACAGCAAAAGTCTTTTCGTCAGATTCAAATGCCAACTCATATCCGTTTCTGTCTAAACCTGCAACACCTGTTTTAGCACTTGCGCTCATGAGTGACATTCCGAAATCTCTACCGTATAGATATGCTGAACCATTGTTATCTTCAACAACTATGTACAGTCTGTTTTGAGCTAACAATAAGATTTCATTTCTAACCGCTACGGTCATTTTGTTTAAAGGAAACTTAACCGCCTGCTTAACCATAAATGTGGCATTCGCTTTATTTGTGGATAGGTTTTCGTCTCCTTCACCTACATTAGCTTCAATGTTATACTTGTAAAATAGCTTAGTAGCTACCTTAGCGATTACCGTTGCCGTTCCTGCCGTTTCCGTAATTGATAGAACATTTGCTCTTTCAATTAAATAAATCGCCTTAACGCCTCCAAAGCTATCCTTGCAATCTAAATTGTAACCCTGGGTTAATACACATGGCATATTATTATATTTTTAAAAGGTTAAAGCCGGCGTTAACCGGCCTTTAAATTATCCTACGTATAACACGTTAAATTTCTGATTTGCTACGTGAGCCGCAACTGTCATGTTTGCTTTGATAAACATGTCCTCTCTGTTGTTTGCAATCTTATCAATCTGTAAAAGGTTGATATCAGAAGCTAAATCAGTACACCAAATGATGTGCATTTTAGGTGAAGCAATCAAAACGTTTTCTGGTAATGGCACAAACTTTATTTCAATACCGTTAAAGTAGTATTGAGATTTATCAGCACTTACAGAAAACGCCAACTTAAAGTTAGATGGGTTATTGTCGTAAATGTTAATGAATTGCTTGTGTGATTGTGGAGCGTAAATGTACACCTCACCAACTGGAGCTGCTAAAACTACTGGCGGGATTACAGAGTAGATTTTATCATACTCAGCTTTCACATTTGCTGCGTTGATAGAAGTTCCAACTACCTTTACCCTTGCACCAACACCCGCTGTACCTGTTGCGTTTGATGAGTTGTAAATCATCTTTTGAACAACACCATCAAATAAACCCGCTGTGGTTGCTGCAACTAATGCTTGCTCTGCTGCTCCAACTGATGTGTTTGGCAAGCCTGCCACTAAAGCCGCAACTGCTGTTTTGGTTGCTGGTAAAGCATTAGACCAAAACTTTGATTCAATATCAAAAGATATTTTCTTAGCATAAACACCACCCACTAAAATTCTTTCAAATTCTGTTGACATGATATTCCATGCGCCAGGCTTCATGTCACGCTTGAAACGTGAGAAACGCAAAGCATTTGGGTCAAACTCTTGATAGTATTGAAACTTAGCTGGAGTAACCAAAGTATCAAAAGCATCTAAAGAACCTGCACTTGTTGGCGCACCTGATGTGTAAGCTTGCATTGTTACCGTTGCACCTGTCTCGGTGAAAATGGTTTCTGCTTTTACTTCATCTTCAAAGGTTACTAAACCTTCTGAAACCGTTTTGTTCTCGAATACTAATTCTTCAATAACTGGCTCGGCTGCCTTGCCTCTGATGGCTACTACGTTGTAATTTATTGGCATCTTATTTATTTTTTAAATTTTTAAATTCTTTAATTTCTTCTATCTCATTCGGGAACCTCTTTTGTAAGTGCTCCAAAATCGCCTGACTTAAATTATCTTTTGATGTGAACGATGCACATCCATCACCATAAGCTTTAATTGATTTGCCTTCTTTTATTTTAAGCATTTTTTTGAGCTCTAAATTTTTGCAATGGTGTTAACGAATCAAAATCAACTACCTTTTTAATCGGAGCTTCCACTTCAAACTTTAAGATCGTGTCTAAAACATCAATCGTTTTTTTGTTCGCCTCGGCTTGTACTTTAGTTTGTGCGCTAAACTTTGAAAGGATTTCTGTTTTGAAATTCTCAAAGTCTGATTTCAACATGTAGTCCTTTTGCGCTTCTAATGGTTCAACCTCTTTTGTTTTGATAGCTGTAATTAAACCACCTAACGTTGAAATTATAGTTCCATCCTCTAAAGTGTGGTCACCATCTGGCGCTGGTAAATCAGCAACCATAACTTTACCACCTTCGCCCAAATTGTCAATCTTCACCGTAGTTCCGTCTACTAATTTGTATTCAACTAGTTCTAAAGCCACTGCAGAAGCTGCAGGAGCAACAGGTGCTATCGGTGCAGACTCATCACCAAATAATAATTTTTTGATTTGTTCTAAACCTTCTTTTGCTGATACTTTTAAATCCATTATTCTATATTATTTAATATTTGTAAAATCTGTTCGAATGCTTTTTGCTCGCTCATTTTCTCTTTTTGATACTTGAATAAGCCCTCAACTGAAAATCCTTTAATTTCACCGTTCTTAATCTTAGCCCACACTTCATTGTTGTTTACCTTTGCGCTTAAGAACCAGCTTCCATTTGGAGCGTCCTCATATCCTGCCATTGGTTTAATCCCTCTCTTATCATCTACAATAAAGGATTCAAAAACAAATACATCTTCTGCTTTTAAATTCGGGTCATGCATCAAATTAAATTGGTTGTGTAAACCTTTGCTGAAAAACTTTTGCGCTATGGATAGAATGGTGCTTGCTCTGAATACTACCAAATGCTCTGGCATATTCTTATCAGCGTTTCTGTATATAGGCTTGTCGGCTATCATTGCCGGACCTGATATAATTCTCATTTCTTCATTAGTAGCAAAGCATTGCTTTTCATCCTTAAATGCAAGAAAGTTTTTCTCAATAGCTGGTTTATCAACTAAAGAAACCACGTCAACCATCAAAGAACTATCTTCACTTTCAGAAATAAGCAATTCAAATACTGGAAGCTCCATACTACCTAATGGAAATAAGTTTGCTTTTATCGCATTTAAAAAATAAAATGTTGAAAACATTTGGTAGTGTCGTTATTTGTCGTTAGTATTGTTCTATGGAAAAAGTAAGAATAAACGCTAGGGTTGATTCAGATACGATTGAAAAAATTAATCAACTGGCGATTGAGCAAAACAGAACTAAATCAGGGATGATATCTCATATTTTAAACGAGTATGTAAAGAACTTAAATAACCAAATAAAATAAATATCATGGAAGAAAAAGAATATTATAACAAGGTTGATGAAATAGTTGCTAAGTTTAAAAATGGTAATAATCTTTACCATCGATCAACAACATTTAATAGAGTAGTTCAAATGCTTGTAAGAGGAGCAGACCATTTCGAAGTAATTGCGCAACTAATAACAATTACTGATGATACGCAAAAAGCGTTTGAACAGTATGTTCTTAGAGACACAAGAACTATTGAAAACCACTAATTAATTTAAAACTTAACTATATTTAACTCATGAAACGAATTATCCTAATCATTTTCTTAGCATTCGCATTTGTAGGATGTGAGAAATCAGAAACCGCAACTAAAGCAGTCGTTGCTTTAATCCCAAAAGTTAACTTACATGCCTACGATACTCAATACATGGCAGGACGAAATCAGTTCTTTATGGAAATATCAATGGAGAATATTCAGAATGTTGCAATGGTTGAATTAACCACCGTTGGCTTTGTTCATGAACTCCCTTTAAAAACTGAAAAGCAAATTGTTTGGGTTGCCGCTTTGCAGGATTCCCAAAGGTTAAGAGGTGTCTGGAAATTCACAATGAAAACTGGAAGCCCTATTTATTCAGAACCTTTTGATGTTCAATATTAAATTCTAGCTGCCCTCTGAATCCTTGCTTGTCTTTCTTGGCTGTTTTTAATATCGCTATCTAAAACAAAGGTTCTACTTGTACCACCTTGTGAAGCCTGCCCAACACCTTGAATGCTTTTTGCATCTAATGTTGTATTAGTTTGCATTGGAGTTGGTGCTAAAGGTGCTGTTGATGTTGATAAACTTGGAGCTGAACCACCACCGCCACCGCCTGGAACTTGAACCGCTATTATCTTTTTAACATTTGCAAAAGCAGAAGCTGCAACCGCTACTGTACTAGCTATTTTAATCCCTGTTCCAAAAGGCTCTGGATAAATATTCTTTGCTCTCCATACCTCCGAGATACCTAAATAAGCATTAATAGAAGCCTGAGCAATTGCAAGCGTTTTGCCTGCTGCGGTTTGCTTTCCTAGCATGTCTGAAAACGTACCCAAAACATTTGCCGTTGCAGAAAGTAATTCTATTTTAGCCTGCAATGCTAACTTTTCAATTAAAGTAAGTTTTTCACTATTTGCCTTTTTTTCTTCAAACTGTGTCTGTAAAGTCTTTCCTCTTTCAACTTCAGCATTTACACCTTCCTGTCTTATCTTTTCTTCTTCGGCTGCGAAAAATTGGTCAAAACCTAAACCCAGTTCTTGGATTGCCTTTTGGTCAAACTCTGATTTAGTGCCTTTATCAATTACACTTTTAAAATATAATTCGTTAGCAGCCTTTATTTTTTCAAGAGCCGTTAATTCATTCGCTACTTTTTCTTCCGATCTCTTTTTACTAGCTGCTGCTGATTTTTCTTCTAACGTATTCTGTTTTTCAATAGCTGAATCTTCTAAAACATACTTTCTATTTAAAGCTTTTTCCCTTGTTCCTATGCTTTCGTTTTCTAAGTTTTCTTTATTAGCTAGCTTTTGAGCTAAATTATCAATGTCGGCTTGGTTTAACCTTTTGCTATCTTTTAAAAATATAGCATAATCAACACCCTGCTCTTTTAATTGTATTGCCTGCTCTTTTGTGAAATCCTTACCTGCGATAAGTTTTAACCTTGCAGCTTTCAACTCCTTATCTGCTATGTTCTTTCTTTCTAAATAAGCTTTATTTTCAACACTCAAAGCTCCATCAATTAATGCAACTCTTTCAGCTTCTGTTTTAGTTCTGTCTTTTGACAAAAGCAATAATTCATTTATCTGCTTGTTGTACTTGGATTGATTAACAACTGACTTTGTTATTAAATCTTCTAAATCTTGTTGAATTTTAGTGTAAGCTATAGCCTCTGCCGCTGCTCCTTTTATCGATTTACCTAAACCGCTAAATACATTTCCTAAACTTTTAGCTCCTGTAACTAAAGCTAAAACGCCCTCCAATAAAACGTCAAACACCGCCTTAACAGCATTGAACCCTTGCTCTAAAGCATCCATAACAGGATCAAACTTCTTTAATACTGTGAACAGTAAAGCAAAAGCACCAACAATCACCGCTATAACTGCACCAATAGGATTGGCTACCAATAACCAAAGCTGTTTCCCTAATCCTGCTGCACCTGTTGCTGCTCCGTTTAGTCCTGGTGCCAAACCAGCAAGCCCTTGTTTCAATCCCCCTAATGCTCCGGTTTGTTTTCCTGTTGCGTTTGATAACTCACCTGTGGATTTCTTTAGATTCTCTTGTGCCGCTTTATATTCCTTTGAACCGATGGAAGCATTATCCATTGCTTTTTTAGAATCGTTTATCTCCTTCTTTAAATCTGAAATAGACTTAGTAGAGTTTCCCGGATCTACTGAAATTTTACCTACTATATTTACATCTGCCATTAGTATATTTTATTAATCACCTTTAATAACTGACACTTGCAGGTGTCCTCCTTTGTTACGTTGAAATCTATTATCTTATTTAATCTGAAAACACTTCCATCAATATAGATCAGCTTGCTAAAGTCTAAATTGTAAATGTCCTTAAGGTTTAGTTTGAACGTGGCTGTTAACATTTTAGAATCTTTATCCGTTATCTCCGCCATGTAACTGGAATGGTAAACGTTAAACTGGTTCACATTTAAAGCTCCTGTTGTTAGTTGATAAAGTAATTCTTGAGGCGTTCCGAAGTTTATATCATTAGCTGGTGCATCCGGATTATCAAAATGCCCGGCGTAAGCATACTCCGTTAAGGTTGCTAAAATCGTTACACCGTCATCACCTAAAATATTATAGGAAGAAACACCTAATACTCTTTTGGCTTGTAATATTCTTAAATTACTGTCTATACTTTCTTCTACTGGTGCTGAATCTGGGCCCGTTCGTTTAAAGATTGTGGAATAGACTTTTTGCTGACCACCGTAACCCACCAAAACCGTTGGGCTAAATATCAACTCTAATCTCTCGGTCTCATTAGCAAACTCAAACTGACTATCATAAATAAAAGAACCATAACTTAAATTATATCTTTTTTTGTAGGCTTCATTATAAAAATCGCTATCATCTTTAAACGCAAACTCATAGTATCGTGAGTTTAATTCGCTCATAGGCTTAACGCTAATCGCACTACCTCTGTCAATCTTTTGGCTCCAGTCTATTGTTAAAGCATTAGCGTAAAAATCAACAAAGGGTTTAATCAGTAAAAGCTTATCCGTTTCCCTATCTTCAAAAATGTATAGATTGAAAAGTTTAATGATTGAACTGATAAAGTCTTTTTGTAGAATGTTCTTTGGTAGCGTGTCATTCATTATCAACGCATCGTTAAGGTTTACGTTTACCGTTGTGGTTGCGTTTCCTGTGGCTAAAAAATTACAAACATTAACATCTAAAGAGCCTACACTTGTAAACGATGCAAAGGTATATCTAACAAAAACGTCTAATACATCATTAGGGTTTATGATGAAATTGTTTTCTACATAAGTAAACTCATAAGGAGTTATTGTTTCATTATTGCCTAATAAAATGTTTTCCTGAATAACTACATTGTTTTTTCTTAATTCTATTGAATAGGTACTTCCATCACTTGATAGTTGATAGATGCCACTAATGAGAATGTTTAAGTTTATTGATGTCGATGTTGCTCCAATATATTTAAAACTGCCACCTGAATAAGTAAAGTCTGTAATTGATTTATTATCAAATTGAACTCTAATTGAAAAGCCAACATTAAAGGTAGTGCTTAAGCTTGCCGTTATTAAGTTATTGCCCTGCTTAGTTAAACTCTTCCTGTTAAACGGAACTATTAAACCTTTAAATCTAGCGGTGTTAAATAGATCACTTTTATATTTATAACCAGTTCCGGCAAAGATTTTATCAATATATTCCTTTACGAATAAAGCTGGCCGGAATGTTCTGTACTTCCAATTATGTTTTGCGGTTGAATAGGTTCCGTAATCAATTAACGGGTAGTAATATCCCAATCCTGCATTGAAGTTGTTGGCACTTGATACGATATTGGCTGCTGAATAAGTATGGTTATGTTCGCTAAAGTCTAAATCTTCTAGCTTCTTATTTCCTAACTTAGCCACAAACCCACCGAGCTCACCAAATACACTAACCTCGTATTCAACAAATCCATTGTCTATGATAACTTCCATTAATCGTAACACACCTTTAAATGCTTGCATGTTATCTTGGAAAATATAAGCTTGCGCACTTATCGCTGCGTTAAAGTTTAACCCTTTGTTTGGTAAAGTAGATGAATAGTCATTGCTTCCGCTCACCTCAAAGATATTTCCAAATAAAGCATTGTTTAATTTAGTGCCGGGTAAGATGATTGTTTTGCTGAACGTGGTTTCTCTACTGCCGAAATTGGTAATATCATCAATAGCAAAAGTTAAAAGACTACTAAACGTCTGGTTAATATCTGCTTTTTGATTTTCAATGAATAGCTCTATCATCTAAATTGAGTTTTAAATTCATTGCCTAAATCCACGTTAAGGGTAAGAAGGTTTAAACCATCAAAGGTGTTAATCTTAGCTTCATAGTTTGAATCTTTTATCTGGATAGGATATAAAGTATTTTGAAACTCTAAGTAGATCATAGGAGATGCCACTAATTGATAAAGCCACTCCCACTCTGAATCTGTCAGGAAATCAGAGTTAAGGATAAGGCTTTCTTTAATTCTATTGCCGAACGTTGTTATCTGTTCGTTTAAAACTTGATTGTTTTGATAAGTCACAACCCCTGTATCGCTTATCCTGTAATCTTGTTGGTTAAACTTTTTACGGTCAAACTCTTTTAATTTCTTTGTTACCTTAGAAAATACAAAGGTTTCAAATAAACCCGCCTTGTTTAAAAAGTGTATAGGGTATTGAACAAGCAAAGGCTCACAAACTATTTTAATAGTATAAATAGTTCCTGCAATGTTTACGGTGTAGCTTTCTGTTGCGCTTGTTATGGTTCCCGGATATTCTGAATTAATCGCACCCGGTGAAACGTTTATAAGTTGCCCGCTTATTGATTGAGTTGGTGTGATCGTTTTAACGTTGGCTCCAATGGTTACAGTAAAAGGAGTGATATTAGACGCTAAATAAGGGATGAATAACCTGGTATTACTAAAAAATGAGTTAACTGCTAAAGGTCGGTTAGTGCTGGTTTTATTTAAGAACCCTAATATAAAATCAAAGGTGTAATTGAAACCCGCTTGACTTGTAATATCCGTAAAGGTTGAGTTATAATAATTGTAGAACGTTCTGGATGAATCTTCTAAAACTACCGCTCCGATTGTGCCGTTGTATTCCTCACGTATTTTAATAACCGTATTGATGATAAAATCATTTACACCCATTTCCTGTGCTCGTATTCCTGTTGCCGGGCTTAACTTGGCCTGTACGTATTCACGAATGATTGAACTCAATTCAAAAACACCTACGTTACTTGTTGGTCTCGGAAATACTCTGGATGTGAAAACCTTAATCCCACTTATGAATAATTCAGCTACGTACTTGTAGTTTTTAAAAGCCGGATTTATTGAGTTTAAATCGTAAACAGTCCAAATAGCATTGGCGTTGCATGTTGGATAGTCTTTGGGTACGGATACAAAGTTCATTAATTCAAATTATTTATAATATCAATTTTTAAAGCCTTACCTATTTCTTCTGCAACTATATCTTCGATTGAATTAGTTGCTTTAGGAATAAACTTACGTGGTGCAATGCCTTGTCTTTTAATCATGAATGCAACTGATTTAGCTTGTTGGGTTGCTGCATCCGATATGCTTCTTTTACTTCTTTGAGATTGTATTCTAGTAGTTTGACCTTTGATAGTTAGCCACTCTTTGACATCCTTAATCATTTGTTTAGAAACGCCCTTGCCTTTAAATGCAAATTGACCGCCTCTGTTCTTCGCCCAACCATCAACACCACCACTAACAAACTCCATGTACTTATCCATCGCAATTTCAACCTCGTAAAGTGATCCATTAACTTTAACACCTAATGATTCGATGCTGTTGATTCCCCTACCCGATGAACTTGCTTTTGATTGGTCGGCTTCTTGTGCTAAGAATAAAGCGTATTGAGCGCCTAAATAATTAACGGTTTGAACCAAGTCGGTTAATTCAATAGTCTTAAAGTCCTGGCTACCTAATAAATCAATGTCTTGGATATTAGCCTTATGAAGTTGTGAACTACTTATTGTTTGCTTTGCCATTTCTCATAACTTGCTTTGCTCTTTAAATAACTCATTGCGTTTAATGCTTGGATAATATTAATGTCGTAAGCATCATTTAATTTAATACCTTCATAATCTGCAACCTCTTTAGTCGAGTACATCCAACCGTAACGTTCAGGAAACACATGTTTCTTTTTTGGTTCTTCCACTTCTTCCTGTTCAAACAACCCGGCATAACTTTCAATCAAATCTTTAAACGATTCAATAAACTGATAGACCTTATCATGAACCTTTTTAATGTCAACCTTTAAAATCTTATCAGCATCTTTTTTATGTTCTTTCCGTTTCTTTAAAATGGAAGCTGCAATTAAATGTATGTTTAGTATCGGGTCACTTTTAAGCCAATGCTGGCATTCTATAAATTGACCTAATGTTATTTTACTTGCATCTACTTCTAACTTTAAAGAAAGTAAACCTTGCTTTGTATCTATTCTTTTATTCAGCTTTTTAATGTGCTTTTCAATAGGCACCTCACTTAAGAGTAGTTCTGTATAGTCTAATCCAAAAACCTCGGCAAGCATTAAACAAACCTTTTCAGTTTCATTAGTTGTTATGCTTTGGATAGAGTAAACTCTTTGGAAACCCTCTACTGTCATAATGTAAAAAAATAGCTAAATAATTAAGTTTGGGTTTAAAATAGTTTTTGTTGGGCTACATGGTTGTTAATTCTTTCATTTATAATGTCAAAGTATTTTTTTTCCTTTTCCATTAAAATATAATTTCTATTAGTATTTATACAAGCTATTGCGGTTGTACCCGAACCCGCACAATTATCTAAAATCGTTTCGCCCTCATTGGTGTAGGTTTTTATTAAGTATTCAAATAAAGCAACTGGTTTTTGTGTAGGGTGTTTGCCTTCCTGCTTTTCTTTTGATACAGGCGTAACCCCATTAATAGAGATTACTGATTTAGGAAATTTCTTTTTCCCTTCATACCATCCTTTACTTATATTTTTACCGCCTCCTACCGCAGGAGAAGGGCATACAAAGTCATGCTTCCTCATTTTCTTCATTTCAACTTCTGTGAAGTTTATCATTTGAGGATTATATATTGACTTATTTAAAGCAAATACTAAAATATTTTCATGTGATTTCATAGGTCGATAAGACGACAATGCTCCGCCTGTCGCTGTGTTTTTACTCCAAATCCACTCGTATTTAAAATATTTCCTGTTGCTGTTAATTAAGTCAGTTGTAAAAGGTTGTGAAGCTGTTAACACTATAGCACCATTATCTTTTATAACTCTTTCGTACTGCTCCCAAAGTTTATCAAAAGGGATAATCACATCCCATTTACAAGCGGTTGTTCCATAAGGCAAATCACAAAGTATCATATCAACTGACTTATCAGGAATGTCTTTCATCCCGATTAAGCAATCTTTATTATAAATGGTGTTAAGCTCCATAATTTATCTTTTAACTGATTCAATTAGTAACATTTGTCTTAAACTAAGCAAAACTATATTTGCCCTGTGAATGCGCTGTTTTATATTTATGAACTGCCAAAGCTAAAGAACATACACAATCATCATGTACGCCTGATGGTGCCGTATATTTAACCCCTGTTCGTGTATATTCATATTCAAAGGTTTCAAGCTCATCTACTATAATCCCCTCTGGAAACGTCATTGCTCTTTTTTGTATTTGAACTGCCAACCCTTCCATTATCTGTTGTTTACTTTGGGATGAAAACCTAAACATTTCAACCTCACGATGCCTTGCGATTTCTTCTGCAATCGGATCACCTACACCAGTACTATCAATAGCAATCGGAATTCCTCTTGTTAAGTTTATTATAAATTGTGTTGTTTGCTTCCAGTCTTTTTGGAACCTCTCAATAAAACAAACGTTTTGGTTTTGGTCTAATCCAATGATAACCGTATAATCGAATGACTTTGCTAAATCTATCCCAAAGCAAACGGGCGGAGAACTTGACAAAGGAAATATACATTGCCTAATTGCGGAACTCCCAAAAGGATTGGTTCCATCCTCGGCAGGTTCGGCTAAGTAAAGCTCTTTAAAAACCGCCTCTGGTAAATCTCTTTTAGCTTCGTTTATTTCAAGTATAAAATCTCGACCATCTTTGGTCTGCATCCCGGCATCGGCTGCGTCATAAGCTGTGATTTTAAAATACTCATAACCTTCTTCACCTTGCTTTGCTTTTAATCCTAAACGATAACCCCAATTCTTTTTACCTTTAACGTTACCTATAAACTTACACTTAGCACCTGTACTGGTTAAAGTAGAACGTAAAGCAAACCATGCATCCTCTCTTGCTCTGGTGAACTCATCAAACACCGCAGCGTAAACATCCTCACCAAAAAGATTATCAGGCTTTTCGGCTGTTTTAAATTCAATGATACCGCCTGTGATTAAAGTTATCGTTCGGTTGGTTTCGTTTGATTTAAAGAAGTCTTTATCGGTGATTTGGGTTTTCATCCTGTCATAAGCTATTTTAGCCTGACCTATCGTTGGTGCTATCCACCAAACCCGTTGATTGGTTTTAATTTTTAATGCTTCTTCAAATATCCAAATGATGTGACTTGCGGTTTTACCTACTTTGGTAGCTGCCTCTGTTACTGTAAACCTTGCCTTACTATCTAAAATTAACTTTTGATAGGGATAGAGGAACGGTCTTAAGTAGTTTATTTTAGGCATTAAACTGCTATCTGAAACAGGCTTGTTTGTGCCGTATGGTTTTTAATTCTTTTCATTGCTGAATCGTAGTAGTCTAAATCTAATTCGCAAGCTGTTAAATCAAAACTGTAATCATGGCAGGCTATTGCTATACTTCCAGAACCTAAATGAGTATCGAGGATTTTGTCTCCTGGTTTGGCGTATTTGTCTAAAAGCCATTTGTATAACGCTGCAGGTTTTTGGGTTGGATGAATACGGGTTTCTTTGTTCTTCATGTCGCCTTGTAACATCCCATGCCATCTAAATTCTATTTTTCTAACTGCTGTTTTAAAACTACAATAAGCTATTTCACAATCAGCAAAATCATTTTCGCCATTCAATTTATCCCAAATCACCCAACAACTACTGTTAGCTTTTGGTATGTTTTCAATAAAATGGTTTGCACCCCAAATGATTTGATTTTTAGATACTCTTTTTAATTCATTAAAATAATCTTGGTTTGGTGCTGAATCATCCCAATTTTTATTCCCGTAATTTTTTGATTTCCCTAGTTTACTTCTGCTTTTATTGTCGTTAGAACTTTCTCCAATCCCATAAGGCGGGTCAACTATCGCTAAATCAAAATACTTATTAGGGTATCTTGACATTAATTGCATATTATCCTCGTTTGTAATGGTCAGCATTTTGATTTTGTTTGTCTCCGTCCTGTGGGCATAGTATCCTTACGTATGTTTAAAGGCGGTTTATAGTTTTAAACTTACATCGTAATCTTTAACGGTTACGGTTGTGTCTTGTTTCTCAACTAAGCCTAACTTTTTGGCTATGATGTTAGCATTAAACAAACCTACACTTGCTCCTTTGAAGTTTTGAACAAAGCAATTTTGTCTTATACGTGTAATGATAGGGCGATACGCTGCATAGCTTTCATTATTACCATTAGAATAATCTCCCAAATCTTGGATAATATCCAAATCAGCCACATAACATTGGAAGCCTTCAAAGGTTATAGGAACTTGTAACGGTGTGTTTACTTGGTCACCATCTTTACCTACGTATTCAACTTTAAACATTGGATTGTTCTTTTCGTTAGCTACGTACATTATGAATAATTCCCAAAGCTTTTCGGGAGTTTCAATGTATTTAGTTTTTGACATTGTTTTCTTCTTTAAACTTTAAGTATAATTCAACAAGGGTAAAATATCCTTCATCATTTTTAAAAATACGAGGGCCTTCCACATCGATTACTTTAAAATATTTATTTATCCAATTATTAAATAATTCAATTTCTTCTTTGTTCATTATTTTTTAATTGAGGGATTTGACATAATCTTTATATATAAAAAATAAATAATCAGTAGTAGCGTATCCTTCTTCATTTTGCCAAATATGCATACCTTCCTGTATATTGTGTAATCTATAATGATTTTCGGCTAACCATTCAGCAAATTTGATAGCTTCTTTGTTCATTACTTTTCAGGTTCAACAATCATTTTCATGTATTGAGTAGTTAACTTACTTGGATTAACATACTCTGGCGTTGGCTTACTTAAGTACACAAAAGTGATCATACCATTAATACAGTCCTGACATTCTTTAATTTGAAAAGTAATTTCAGGATTAATTTCTTTAGCTATTCTTAACAGCGTTTCGGCTTGATAGTCTGAAACATGTTTAGGCGCTCCTTCGTTAATCGCTTCGATTAGATACTTGTTATCTTCTAAAAAATTTATATCGGATTTCTTCATTTTCTTTGTATTTATTTTTAGCTCTTTTTACTGCTCTGCGGATTGAATCCTGTGGGATTAAAGTTTGTTTGCTTACTGATAAGGCGTTGCATTCGTGTTCGCTGTATAACGTCAGTAACTCTTTATCAAACCAGTAAATGTTGTTTAGGTTGATTGAATCTTCTTCAACGTCTTTTGTTTTGTTTTGGAGGTTTATCCATTCATCATCGTCTAAAAGGATTTCAACACTTTTTAATCTGTTATAATTAAAATTACTATGTGAAAATTTAATTGTGCAATGGATAACTTTGAAAATATAGTTTACCAGTTTCTTTTGTTCTTGTAAATGAATTATAAAATCGTCGGGTTTTCCTAGTAGTAACTCAAAACAATGCTGGACCGCATCTTCATCAAACTTATGCTTGATTATCTCGATGTAGGCTAACTCGATTGCTTTGTTTTTAGTCAAAGTTTACTTATTTTTAATAAAGTTAGATAAATTTTGTTACCTTTTAAACAAATAAAGTTTTATTTAATTTTTTGTACTTATAAATAATTTCGATTAGGGAAAATCTATCCCACTTGAAATTTCCGTTTTGCATTTCTAAAAGTTCTATCTCGTCTAATCCGATCTTGTTGATTAGGTTTGAACGGTAATTAACTAAGTTGCCATGTAAATGGTAATTACATTTAATACATTGACCGTGAACGTTTCTTTCGTTAAACCTTAAAGCTGAATGATTGCCGGCACTTAAGTAATGACCAGCGTTTAACTGTTCGGTGTCTTTAGTGCTTTGGCAGGATATACATTTAAAATATCCGCTTTGTGTGTCTCGTTTCCTGATGAACTCATTAAAGCTTTTAGTTGCTAGTTTGATTAACCAGGGGATAGGTCGGTCTTTATATTTTTGTATCTCGTTTGCTGTCATTTTAAATTTTGTTTAGAAACACCTCTAAAAAATGTGTCATTTCTTTTTTCAAATTTATCAATAACATCTTGAGGGTTTTTCCTTGTTGTTATTGTGGTGTTGCTATCTAATTTAATTACATAGCTTCCATCGGGTTTTTGGGTTATTATTGGTTTCATTTTAAATCTTTTATAATTAAACAATCTTCATCATCAAATGAATAGCAATCTTTGCAATAGTGCTTATCATCTTCTTTGTGCCAATCAGAGTCTAAGGCACAATCTAAAGCAAATCCTTTATCATTCCATGCGCTATATTCGGCATCTTCGTTTGAATCAACACCGCAATTATCACAAATAACAGTGTACATTTCTACTTCTTTTATCATGATTAATATTTTTTACCGCCCTCTTTTTCTCTGTTTTCTTTGGAATGATCAAATCTCGACTGGTTGTAGGACAACTTTTCAACTAATGCTCCGCCCAAATCTAAACCCTCTCTACCGGCTAAATCAAATATTCTAATTACAGCGTCCGCAAGCTCAACCTCTAACATTTTTCTATGTGGTAATTTATCATCCATTAGGTTTTTCCGATCTCCTTCCATTGCCTCCGCTATTTCACTAACAATTAACATTAAGCAAGTGCCTATTTCTCGTGGCTTATCATGCCAACCGGCATCCTTTGCAAGTCCATGAGATAAATTAACCCATCCGTTTAAATCGTGTTTAAAGCTTATGGCAAAATTCTCTAATCTCTGTTGGTTTTCTGTTTTCATATAAATTTATAATCTAGGTTTAACTGGTTTAAAGTTTTCATTATTAAAGGATCTTTGATTTTTACTAAATCGTTAAATAAATCCCGGTTGTAGATAACGGTTGAATGGTCTCGGTCAAAGTAGCTTCCTATCTCTTTAAGCTTGTTATCCGTAACTCTATAACTTATGCCTATGGCTATCATTCGGGCGGTCACAAGCTCACGCTTTCGGCTTCTGGAGCGTACGTCTTTATTTTTTAAATTCAAGCCGTTGCAGATTAGATTTAAAATTGTATCGAGGTTTTTCTCTTTAGAGTTTGTTTCTAAGCTTATCCCTATTGAGGCTGCATTTTGTAATCGTTCTGGTAATCCTATAAATATTTCTGTGGTCATGGTTTAGTTTTTAGTAAACATCTTTTTAATTCTTTACTTGGTTGAGGCATTTTAATTTTATTGCAAAATGATATTAAGCCGTTATCATTTGTTTTGTGTATGCAGTTTAAACAACTTACCTCTGGCACATCGTTTATGTTAAAGTCTTTGGTTTTGCTCATTGATTAAATCGTTCATAATTTATCTTTAAATATAGTAATTAAGTAACATTTGTAAAAGTTTTAAACAATAAAAGGATCAAATTCTTTATCAAACTTTTCAGAAGGTGTAAAATTGAATTTGTGTTCTACTTGAATTTCATTTTCATTAACAAATCTTTGGAATTTACCTATAAACTTACACCTTGCAGCATCAACAACTCCGTCTCTATTTTTAGCAATGATTACTTCTGTTAAACCTGCTGTTGAAGTTCCGTTTTCGTCTTGGTCTATTCCGTAATACTCTGGCCTGTACAAAAACATCACTACATCGGCGTCCTGTTCAATGCTTCCACTTTCTCTAAGGTCTGATAGCATTGGGCGTTTGTTTGGCCGGCTCTCTACTTGCCTGCTTAATTGAGATAAAGCAATTACCGGAACGTTTAAATCTTTAGAGATTTGTTTTAAGCCTCTTGAAATTTCGCTTATTTCCTGCTCCCTATTATTGGTTTTTTTAGAGCCTGAAAGTAACTGTAAGTAATCAATAACAACCATTTTAATGCCATGCTTTTGCTTCATTCTAATCGCTTTGGCTTTGATTTGATTAATGGTTAAAGATGAACTTTCATCAATTATTATATTGGCTTTATACAGTCTGTCATAAGAGCTTTCAATCCTTAGCTTTTGATCCGGTCTTAAATTTCGTTTCTTTAAAGCCTCTAATTCTACTTCGCTTTCGGCTGAAATAATCCTGTCAATAAGTTGTTCTTTGCTCATTTCGAGTGAGAAAATGGCAACTGGCAAGTTTTGTTCAAAAGCTGCCTTTCTGATAAAATGTAAAGCCATTGCTGTTTTTCCCATTGATGGGCGGGCTGCTAAAATAATTAGGTTGTTGTTTTGGAAACCGTTTGTTAATTCGTCTAATTCTCTAAGCCCAGCACCTATTCCCGTTAAACCTACTTTTAAGCCCTCACAATAAACTTTGTATCTATCATAGAGCAAAGTATTAAATTCAATAAAGTCTTTCCCTAACTGCCCCGCATTCAATTCAAACAAGCAATCAGAACTATGTTCCAACAATTCAAATACATCTGTGGTATCTTCATAAGATTGATTGATGATTTCTGTTGAGATTCTTATCAATTCCCTTTGAATGAATTTTTGTTTAATGATACGGGCATGAAATTCAATATTGGCTCCGTTGGAAACTCGATTAGTTAACTCGGTTATAAAAAAAGCACCGCCAATCATTTCTAAATTGCCGGCTTGCCTTAACTCGTTGGTAACGGTTAAAATATCAATGGCAATAGATTTGGCGTTTAGATTTTTAATTGCCTGATAAATCTTTTGGTGAGCATCTTTATAAAAAACATCTTCTGTTAAAATGTCGGCTACATCAATCAATGCTTTTTTCTCGAGCATCAAAGCTCCTAAAACAGCTTCTTCTAAATCTAAAGCTTGGGGAGGTAGTTTACCTAAATTGGTTTTGTTCATAGTTTGGTTTTAAATTCTAATACAATGGTTTTAACAGCTTCTTTAATTTGTTCAACCAGTTCAACCGGCACTCTAAAAGCGATAGTTTTAGTAGGTTCTTTACGTGGCTGACCTGAGCCGGGGCGTTTTCCGCCTCTAAGTTTTATTGTTTGCAAAATATTAGGCTGGTCTGTTACCTCAATTATTTCAATTAATGGTTTCATATTAGTTTAGTTATTTTGTCGATTGTGCCGCTTAGAATGTCTCTAATTTCAAGAGCTTTTGCAAATTGGGTATAAATTTTATTATCACCAAAAAAATCATTTTTTTCGCTTCTAGAATTAGAATGCTTTTTTTCTACTGTTTGTAGGTTTTTTTGAGCCTTTAATAATTCTTTGTTTAATGTATTTAATAAAGTTGTCATAATTTCTAGTTGTTTGTTTGTCTATTCAAATGTACAAATATTATTGATACTTGCAAACAGTTATCTAATAAAGTTATTAACATTTTGAAGCTATTCTAATTGCTCTGTTTTTTTCTGCTTGCGAAAAGTAAACAACCTCCGCCTCTGGTTTAACCTTTGATTTCTCAACCCAATTAACATCCATCCATTTGCCATCCTCAAAACAATTTTCTTGACTACCGATAAAAGTTTTTAAAGAATGCTTATAGGTTGGTTCTTTAGTTTTGATTTGTTTGTACGCTGCAAATTGATTAAAGAAATATTCAATTTGGTTTTGTTTGGTTAGATGGTTTAAAAATGCTAAACCTAATCTGGCCTGGTTTATATGTTTTGAGTTTTGGTAATCGAAATCAAAAAAAGAAAGAAGGTCATCTAATTTTAAATTTACAGTTTCAGAATCAGAATCAGTATCAGTATCAGTATCAGATAGGGTTACGATAGGTTCTTTAGGTTCTTTTAGGTTATTATTAGGTTTCCTGCCTCCTAGTTTTCCATTCTCTTTTGAGGTTTCTCCCCTCTTATCGTAATAGGAAATATTTCTTTTTAAGTTAGGTTCTAACAGCTTCCAAACCAGCCTAACTGATAATGAAGATGGTGTTTGCACTTCTTCTTCTAAATGGTATAAAAACAGCATTTCTAAAATATCGCTTCTATCATCCTTATCAAGTTCTGAAATTGCATCCCACCATTCAGTACGTAGTATAAATGTTTCTTTTGCCATATTTAAGTTAGTTGTTTAGGTTTAATTAAATGATTATAATATCTTCAGCTTCTATTTCAGTATCGCATAATGGATTCTCAAAACTGATTGATGCTCTATAACCTAAAACAAATTCAATCCACTCTTTAAATTCTTGCGCTGTGCATTCTTCGCCTACTTTTACATTAAATCTTATTTCTTTTGTCATTTGGTTTAGGTTATTATTTAGTTAGTTCAGGGTTATCATGAATGTTTCCAATAATTTCAATATTATCAATTTCTTGAATATCATAATCACCTTCACAACGATAGCAATGGCAGCATATAATTTCTTTTGTTGGAAAATCATAAGTTTTAGAAGCCCAACCATTTCTATTTTCACACCACATTATTACTTGAAAATCAGCATCGTAATCCCCTTCATAAATATCAACATCGTTTTTATCCTTTAAGCCTGTGAATTGACCTACTGTTTCGGGGATAACTTCATAATAATTTCTACTAGCTCCAGTAAGGTTTGTAATAAATATTTTTGAACCATCCTTTAATAAATCACCAATAACCCACTCACTATTGTTAATTCTTTTACCTCTAAATTTTATTTCTCTGTTCATAATATTTCGTTTGGGTCGGGCATGTAAATATTTAAAAACTCCGATGCCCATTGTTGGATGTTTTCTTTGTACTCAATAAATTCTATATTGCTTAACTCGCTGTAATCAACTTCAAATCGTTTAACTAAAAATTCATGTACATCTCTATCTGATAATCCGTTGTAGCCTACATCTTTTAAACCTTCTTTTACTACCGGGATAAGTACACCCCAGTAGTATTTATTAAGCTTGTTCGATTTCATATACATTCCATTGCTGCTTTGATTCTAATTGAGAAATGTATTCATCCCTAATTATAACAGCTTCTTTTATCCTTGCTTTGATAAGCTCTATGCGTTCTTCATTTCTCAATACTATTATCTCATGATACATTGGCTTACCGTTGTATATGATGTAGTTAAAGAAGTAGGTTTGAATAGTATTTGAACACATCATTTGGTGTTGCATCTGATCAAGATATTTAGCATCAATCTCATTGTTACAAACCAATTTGAAAAATTTGTTGGGCTTTGGGCATTTTATTTCTAATCCCGAATTATCAGAAACATGTCCATCAGGTGAGCCTCCAGTATCTTCATTAAGCTTTATAAAATCGGATTCCGTTACCTTTAAAAAATCTAATTTCTTTAATTCTTTAAAGCATTCAAATGCTAAAGGCTCTAAATCTATTCCTCTTTGCATGTCAAAACTTACAAAATCCTCATCTAAATTTCTACCTTCAAACAATTCAACCGCCATATCAAAAGCATAAGTCCTGCCTAAATCGTTAAGCCCTTTAATGCCCATTAGCTCTGATATTCTGGATGATGTAAACTTGCCCGCTCTTTGAGCAAACCATTCCGCACTACGCTGCCCCGACATAATCATTGTATTTAGTTTCCATATCTTCTGTTAATTCATAAGAGGCTTTTATTTGCTCAATAGAAGCATTTGCTGATTTCGCCTTTTCAAAATTAGCTTCTGTAAAAAATCTTTTAGATTGTGCTATTTGTGGCTGTATTGGTTTAATTCTTATACCTCCAACTATCTGCCCTTTCATCTTTACGTTTTCATCTATAAATAATTCAATAGAAACGTTATTCCAATTATCAGTGTCGGTGCTTTTGGTAAAGCCTTTAATTATTCCAGCGTTACCGGCATTCAATACCCAGGGCTTTATGTTTTCAACAAAGTATGCAATGTTATGATTGCCTTTATTGCCGGCAACAACAACACCTATTTCTTGTTTAACATGCTTTATAACTAACTTAAGGCTTTGCTTTTGTTCAATCATTTCTTCTAAATCAACCACACCCAGGTGATCTGATTTGTAAACTTTTCTATAATTTGGCATTTGATTAAAATTTAATGGTTTGAAAAATAAACGCTCCTGCTAATACACCAGCTATAAAAATCATAACTGATATTAATAAGAGTTGCATCATTAAAGTGAATGCTCTTTGATCTTCTCTTGCGTTTTGATTCATTTGATTTTTAGATTAGAGTTTAATATTTTTTTAGCTTGGATTAATACGTTTTCACAATTAGTGCAAACTTTAGAAACTTCTTTGCTTATGTAGTATGTCCAGTTGTTAAAATCTTCATCATTTAAAGGATTGTTTTTATTGTAGTCAAAAGGATAAACTGTTGACTTTACGGATATAACTTTATTAAGCATGTTCAACCTCGCTTTCTTTAGTATGCCAAATAGATAATATGCCTTTTTGAAATATGGCTTCTTCAAGACTTCCCTGTAATTTTGTGGTATATTCAGAACCTAAATCAAAGCTTTTAGCGGATTCTATAAGCTCTGTTAACTGATTAATTCTTTCATCATTAATTCTAATTAATGTATGAACTGCGTGATTATATTTTTCCATGTCCTTAATCATTTAAATTGTAATCATTAGTTTCTTGATCAGCTTCATACTGCAAGCCTTCAAACATCATTTGTTCACGTTCCTGTTCTGAAATGTGAGCTTGTGAGGCAATTGCTTGCGCTTGGTTCCTAATTGCCTGGAGGGTGTTTTCTAATTCCGAAAAATTGCTTAATTTTGGGTTGTTCATAATCTCTCTGGTTTTAATTGGCAGTAGCTCTAACTACTGCCTTTTTTTTTAATTGGTTAATTAACTTCTGCAGGTTCTCGATTTTTGAAATCTTAGCTGCTTTTTTTAGATGCGATAACTTTACTTCTTTCATGTAGTCGCTTATTAAAATGTTCGATAACTTTGTTCCTTAGCTTATACATAAATTCATCATCCTTAATGATTACTTGGCTGGTGAGGTTATGAACGATTTTCATTTTGTTGTAACTTGTTGTATTATGTTATTGTTATACAATGTTACAACTATTAAAGCAATAATGCAACATTTTAATTAAATTTTTTTTTGAGCCATTACTTTAAAAAGAGAAAATCCGTTTTTTATAAGGTTTAAGTAATTGATTAGCGTATCAATTTCCTCAATAGGTACACTTACCTTTGATTCAAACAGTTCGCCTTTATCGTTTAGCATATCATCGGTTTGGATAAGAAAGTTGATCACACCGCCATAAGGTTGTATGCAAAGCGATTCGTTTTCCTGTGTTTTGATTTTAATTTTCATTAGTTTGGGTTATTAAAGATTTGATTAATAAGCTTTTTGTTATTTAAATCAGCTTTAATTAATTCTAAATAATTAATTAAGGTGTCAATCTCATCAGTTGAAATCATTACAATATGCTCATTTGTATCATCAGCTTCTATTTTTGTACACTGGTCTTCAGTTATAAAAACTAATCCAGATATTCCAGTTTCCTGTGTAAATGACTGTGTTATTGTTAAAGTGCAATCTGTTTCTGTTTTAATTGTTATTGGTTTCATGATTAATAATTAAGCTGTTAAGAATTTAGGTTGGTTTTTAATTTGCCATTGCTTGCGTAGGTATTCTAATAATTGAGCGTAAGACTTTATAAAGCCCTCATTGATTAGCGTAGTCACTTTTATTTCTAATAAAACTAGCTCTCTTAATAATACTTCATCAGCTTTTTTGTTTCTCATATTAGATTGATGGTCACCGTAAATAATATGGTTTAATGCTTTAGCTACTGTTTGGATGGCGTTTTGAAGTAAAGGGCGTTCCACTATTTTAGAGATTGCACTTGACATTTCTTTATAAGCATCGCCAGCATCATTTCTATACTGCAATAATTTACTAGAAACTAATTTTAAAACTTTGACTTTAAATGCAGGATTTAACCACATAGCAAAATCAATAAATAATAAAGGGTGCATCCAAGTACCGGCATTATCACCTCTTGACGCTCTTGATTTTACATACACGGAATTCCGCGTATGTAAACTTTCATCTAAAATTATAGCGTCAATAAATTCTAGTGTAGATTTATTCTCAAAAAAATGATCTAAATGTTTTTTTGATTTTAAAGATGGATCATCATTCCATTGTTTAAGCAAAGTAGTTGCATTAAACATACCATCAGAAGTTCTTTGCATTAATGCAAAAGATGCTAATTCAATAGTTAATAATTGATTAGTTTTCATTATTTAATCCTCCAAACTTTAAATTGTTGTTTATTATTTTCACTCTTAAAAGAGTATTTAAAGCCCTCTTTTTGGCTTATTCTTGTCGCTGCTGTTCTAATTGATGGCATGTCTTTAATGTTTGCCAGGATACAATTAGACTTAATTGGCAGGCTCTTTAAAGCATCTGCCCAGTTGTTTAATGGATATTCTTCTTGTAAAATTTGCATAAATGATATATTTTGTTTTTATTTGTTATATAAATGCAATTATAAGAATAATAACGCAATAATGCAATTTTATTTCTTAACAATATTGTGTTATTAACATGATAGTAAATTTAAAAGATGTTATAGAATTGGAATACGGCACTCAATTAGCCGCTGCCCAAGCTATGACCTTGCCAAAAGAGAAAACGTTTTTTAATGCCGGCAACCTTTCAAACCTTATTTATAATGAAAAAGGGTATAAAGCCACATTAAGGCGGCCAACCTATGATCGTATTAAAAAGGCATTCCCGAAATACAATCATAGATGGATATTGCATGATGAACTACCTAAATACAACACCGAAAAGAAAGAAGATTTTCTATGTGAGCCGGAATCTGTTTATAAGCCAATCGAGAAACCTAATACAAACCAATATATGAAAGATTACTCTGATAAATTAATTCCGTTGCTATTAAAGAACATCGAAGATTTACAAGAAAAGGTTAGTGTGCTAGAAAATAGAGTTGCAAACTATGAAGTTACTCCAAAAGCAAATGTAGGCTCTTAAAACTTACAACTATCCAATCTAAATATAGAAAAAAATGCACACAAAACAATTAATTAAAGATGAAGAAAAATCTGAAAGGTTTATTAAAACTTTTCAGGCTTATCGGGCATCTAAAATTATTTCAAACGTTGGTGAGCTTTGCCAGAATTTAGAATACGCTAAACCCACTCTGTTTAAGATATTGGATGGAACCCGCATGGCTCCAAACAATCTGATTTATAAGTTTTGCGAATATTATAAATTAGATCCCGCTTACTTCTTTGGCAGAAGTTCAAAGCTTTTAACGTGGAAGGAAAGCTATCAAAGGGAGATTGAGAAAAAGAAAAAGGAAATGATTGAGCTTAAGAAGGATTTAAAGCAGGTTTTAAATAAATATTAATCGCCCGATAAGTCGCCCAGCCTACCAAAAACAATAAATAAAACATGCTTAATTTAATCAGAAACCCACTTTGAAGGCAAATAAAACAGGGCTTACGGGTTCGAATCCCTCTCTCTCCGCAATTAAACAACTGATAACCAACAGATTAACTACAGTAGTCGCCTGTAAAATCGCCCAAGATTTGAGAGTAAAATTTGAAGGCCCGTTTTTATTTGAACCAAACACCGAACTTAATAAGTGGCATGTGTGGCTTAAGTACAGGCACCCGGTTACTGATAAGTTTGAACGGTTCCGCTTTTGGAATGGCTTTTCAGATTACAAAACCAAAGCCTTAAAAAGAGAATACGGAAAAAAGCTGAAAGAAGTATTCACCAAATTACTAAAAGAGGGCTGGTCTCCGTATGAAGAATTTAGCGGCTTCTTAAAACAAGATGATAGAATCTGTTCTTTAATTGATCAGTACCTTTTAGAAGTCGCTGGCAACATACGGCCAAGCACATTAATCAAATACAAATCCGAGCTTACTCTTTTTAAAACCTATCTCCAATCTAATGGCATGGGTTTCCTATCGATTAAAAACGTTACCAAAAACATCATTGCTAACTTTTTAAACTATTATAAAATTCAAAGAAGTTGGAGCGCAAAAACTTATAACCACTACATAAATGATATTACGGTTTTCTTTAATTATTATGAAAGTAACTATGATGATGTGATTGAAGTAATCCCCAGCGCAAAGATGAAGCGCCTGGCAGTAGTCAAAAAAGGTAACAGTTCCTTTAGTGATTACCAACTCAAAAAGATTAAGGAATTAATGAAGGATAACGGAGACGATTTTCTATATACCTTTTGCTCGTTTGTTTATTACGGTGCTTTGAGGAATACCGCTGAATGTATTTTAATTAGAGCGAAGGACTTTGATTTTAAAAACAAAACATTGAGAATTGATTCTGATAATTCTAAGAACCGAAAAACGGAGTTTATTCCATTATATCCTGATTTTCTGGAATTGCTTTATGAACTAGAGATTGATAAATTAGATCCGGAGCTTTACGTTTTCGGCAAGCCTAAAAAAAGAGGTGCAATTTTTAGTCATGAATTTAGTATTGGCGGTAAGTATCCGATAGGTCATAGTTATTTCACCATGAAATTTAAACCGTATAAGGAAGCTTTAGGCATTCCTGATGGTGAGCATGGTATTTATAGATTTAAACACACAAGGGCCGTTCATTTAGGTCAGGATGGTGAAGAACTCTATAAGATACAAAAGCTTTTTAGACATGGTACATTAGCCATTACGATGGTTTATATGCGGGATTTGGGCGTTGATACTCAAAATGTAGAATATAAAAAAGGTAGGAGTTTTTAATTTTATATATATTAAAAGATATATATAAATATAAAAGGGATTTAACTGGCAACATTGATTCTAAAATGACTGGTAATACTATTGTTTTTTAACTATTAATTATGTTAATGAATTGCCTAATTCTATTGCTTCTAAAATAGAAGCACAATTTGATTTTATTAAAATAGGTTCTCCGCCAAACATTGGTATTTCGTAAAGATTAATTATATTATCAATTACTTCAATACACCATCCATCTTCGATATATGAAGA
>Ga0326733_1000078_pt1 | contig 34605 bp, 35 predicted proteins | sample 14_GP2_308_FD_207946 | JGI IMG/M metagenome (GOLD analysis project Ga0326733, IMG submission 207946) | Glacier ice microbial communities from Ngari, Tibet, China - 14_GP2_30.8 | ecosystem: Environmental > Aquatic > Freshwater > Ice > Glacier | place: China: Ngari, Tibet | collected 2018-07-17
TAAAAAAGCGTGCCACGGCACGCTTTTTTATTACTAGCCATCACTTCTCAGTGAAAACCAAATATTGAAAAACTATTATTGAAAACTATTGTGCAGCGGCTTCTGCTGGTGCAGCTTCAGCTGGTGCAGCGGCTGCATCAATTGTAATGCCAGGAACGCGCTCTTCAGCTGTTGGCTCATAGCCGCCGCCTGAAGATGCTTCAGTTGCTGGCGCTGCTGCTGGAGCAGGTGCTGCTTCTGCTGCTGGCGCTGGAGTTGCTTCCATTGTTGATTCAGCAGGTGCTACCGCTTCTTCAGCTGGTTTTTCACCACAAGCTGTTAACAATAATGCGCCTAATAAAGCTGGAACTACTAACATTGCGTTTAATTTCATCTTATACCCCTGAGTTGTTCTAAAAAAGGTTAAATTTAACCTGCATCTGCAATCATATCAAAACTCGCGCTAATGTCATACCGCCAGCCGCATTGTGTTGTTTTAATGCATTATATTTATGCGTTTGTTGCAAAATCAGCAGCGATTAAGCGCCCTTTTGCATACGCTTCTACTTCATAAGGGCTTTTAAAGTAGCCATAACGGCATGACCACACATATTTTAACAAACTCATGCCATGCAAAAACTGCGAAACATGCGTGAGTTCGTGCCCTAAAAGTTCTGCGCCACGCTTGGTGTTGGGTTGATAAAAGCCGTGGCGAAAATAAATAGTGCGGCCCAACACAACCGCGCACATACTACGGCGCAGCCAAAAAGGTACTTTTCCATCCAAAATTCGCGCTTGGTTAATCACAATCTGCGCAAAATAGGGGCTAAATAAAGCGCGCTCTTGCTGGCTTAATGGCCTGCCTTTACCTTGATTAATCACTTAAAATCAATCGCCTAAAGCATGCAAAATAACGCGCCTGTTTGCTGGCATATGCCGATGCTCAAACAAAAATATGCCCTGCCACTGACCAAGTGCTAACTTGCCATGCAAAATAGGAATCGACAAACTAGTCTGCGTTAGCGCACTGCGCACATGCGCTGGCATGTCGTCTGGGCCTTCAACGGTATGAATAAATAAATCATCACCATCTGGCACCAAGCGCTTAAAAAACGCCTCCATATCCACCAACACATCCGCATCATAATTCTCATTAATCAACAAACTAGCCGATGTATGTTGAATATACAAAGTGAGCAAGCCCGTATCAAACCCCAATTGATTAGCCCAATCCAGTACTTGCGGGGTAATGTCGTAAAGCTTGCGTCCCTGCGCATTAATGCTAATTTGTTGTGTGTATTGCTGCATTTATTTAATGCCTTAATGATAAATAATGCTTAGATTAGCACAATCTATTATTATTTTTTATCGCTACAAGCGACAGAATACTTAGCCACGCTGGCAATTTTTGTTTTAATGTAAATACTAGCGGCAAAAAACCCCCAATGCGTAAGAATTAGGGGTTTTATAACAAGCTGCAACTCAGCAATAAGGCTAATACTAGCCCTATTGCTAAGCAGACAACACACTTAGCCTTCTCTTAAGCAAAAACCAATCGCCAAGGGTTGATAGTAATGTCCAGCACCAGCGACGTAAGACGTGCCAGATGCATAGCCGATAATGGCTCTGTCATGGCTAGTTAGCTGAACCAAATAGCCACAAGGTGTCATGCCTGTGGTAGATACACTCCATGTGCCAGACTCACCTGTTAAGCTTGGGCCTGCGGTTGGGGTTTTAATGACCGTACCGCCACCCGCACCCAACACTGCCATCGTAACATTGTCAAAATGCTCATCTGCTGTCACATAAGTGCCAGTAATGCTATCACCCACATTAATATCAGAACATGGACCTTGATCCATGGTAATGGTGGCGGTTGGCGCGGCATTATCAACACGCACTTTAACCACTTCTGATGAATAAACAATAGCAGGATTGACGGCATCCTTAACGTCTATACGCAACCAACGATAAGGGTTATCATCCCATGCCGTGTGTAAAACGCCTAAAATATCTAGATTAACAAAGGTCTGAATAGGGTCTACTAAATCTTCTTGATATTCAACAAAACCATCGGCTAGCGGAGTTAAGCTGAAAGGCGCAGGAAAATTCCAGCTACCACCAATAAGCTGCTCTGTTCTAATATCAAACGCTGTAGTAACAGGGTTGAAATTAACGCCATCCACGCTGGCCATTAAACGATATTTCAGCCTATTAACGCCGCCGCTGCTAGCATCTGGCGCATTGCCAATATGGCCACTTTTCCAAAGTGAATTAGCAAACGGCGCTTTGCTAAAGCCACCATTGGTTAATAAACCGGTTGATTGATTAATATCGGCAACACTTTGACCACATACAGCGGTAATAGCTGGGGCTGGTAAACCAGTGCTATTAGTATGTTTAGAAGTGAGTAAAACGGTGGTTTCTTCGGCATTACCCCAAGTTGGTTTAAAGTTGGGCGTATTGGCGGGTGGCGGCGAATTCCAAGACATAATGGCGCGCATCTTGGCAAAAATAGGGCCTTTTTGGCATGGATTACGGTATTGATCTAAATTAACCGGCAATAAAACAGCATAATGCAAACCGCTTTTTGGTAGCTCATTTAAATCGTACACTTGCACAGATGACAAGCCCATATCTTGCCAACCCGCGCCGAAATCCATGTAAAAGCGCACATATTCTTGGCTGCCTTTGCTGCAAAGATTGCCTGAATAACCTTGTGGCTTTTTCACTTTCAAAATGCCAACTAAGTGATCGACCGATGCGCGCGGTTGCAGGCCAATACAATTTAGCTCTTCATAATCAATATTGCCATCGGTATTCTCAATCGCACCAAGCACTTTGGTCCAATCAATATTTAACCCACCAAGTATTGGCAATTGTTGTAAGTTTAAAAGCGGCGATTGCAGCTTGCTCAATTGCACTGGGCTTTGTGAAAGCTCGTTAAGCATTGGGAAAACCGCACGGTGCAGCTCTACACCTTGTTTTTCGTAAGATGCCAATATGGCGTGCAACGGCTGTGGTTGTGGCTTAAGCGTAACAATTTGTTCTGGAATAATGGCCGAACTAAAGTCTTTGATAAAATCGGCTGAAAGTATATCTTTAAGATTAAATTGGCTAGCTGGGCGCACCAGCACATACGCTTCTACCGCGTTACCCCAAATTGGCGTGTAATTAGGGGCGTTTGGCGGTGGCGGAACGTTCCAAGATAAAATGGCACGCGCTAAAATTTGGTTAACTTTTTTACAGCTTATTTTTTCTGGCTTAATCGGCATTTCTAATGCATATTCCAAGCGGCCATCATGCTTAACATCATGCACCGTAATGCTGGTAACACCTTGATCTTGCCAGGTTAAACCATCATCGTAAGACAAATAAAAGCGCACATATTCTTGCGAACCCGCTGAGCATATCTCGCCTGAATAACCCGTATCTTGGTTGATATACAACACCGTTTTAAGCAAATCGAATTGTGGCTCTAAGCCTATGCAGCCTAAATTTTCATACTGCGTGTTGCCTTTAATGGGAAACACCGCTTTGGGCAAGTTTTGCGCATCTAAATTGCCAAAGTAATTGGGGTTTGGAATAAGCAGCTTGGTAAAATTGCTGCGGTGTTTTATTAAGTCGGCGTGAATAACTTGTCGACTAAAAGGTAATTTATTCATGATTTTTCTCCAAAAGTTAGCGTTAACCTACACATGTTTTAAAACTTAAAACAATTCAAATGAAAGGCAATAAAAGGTAATGCTCTGCCTGTTTCATTTTTAGATTACGCGGCTAACGTTGGATTAAACAGTCTGCATATGCATACACAGGACATACATTTGTTGTGCTTTAGACCTCTTTTGATAACAACCAACCTTGCTCTTCTACCGTTTTAATCGCCGCATAACGACAATGCACATCTAATAAATCCATGGTGCGTTGAAATTCGGTGCGAATGGTGGAAGGCGATTTATTTAAGTGTTGCGCAATCACTTTAGCATCGGTGGTTTTTAGGTAAAAGCAGGCGTGCATTAATTTATTCAGCGCCGGCGTCAATGGGTTGCTGTTGGGGTTGCTAATAGTGGTGTTATTCATTTTTATTTTCCTAAAGCTGTTAAATCGTCAAGAAAATGCAGTCTATACCTGCAAAATAATCACAAAATCCCCTAAACAAGGGATTAACACTGTTTTTCAATCGTCCTGCATGCCAATAAAACCAAGCATTCTGGCTGTGTTCAAGCTAGCGTTAAGCCTACTCACAAACCATCCCCCAAATGGGGTCTAGGTAGTGAATTCGCACTATTAGGTATAAAATAAAACGCAAATTAATACTAATTTTGATTATTGAAAGGCGCTGTGATGAACATTAATTCGACATTAGAAAGCCATAATCCCGATTTAGATTTAATGTTTGAGCGGATTGTTGATGTGCCAAAAGAAGCGATTTGGGCGGCTTGGACGACTCCAGAATTACTAAAACCGTGGTTTTGCCCATTGCCTTGGAAAACGGTGGATTGTGAAATTGATTTACGCGTTGGCGGCATTTTTCGCACCGTCATGCAATCGCCAGAAGGCCAACAATTTGACAATGCAGGCTGTTATTTAGCCATTATTCCGAATCAAAAATTGGTTTGGACTAATGCGCTAGAACCGGGATTTAGGCCCGCCAAACAAGCGCTACCTAATCCAGATCATCCCTGTGAAGAATTTATGATGACAGCGATGATTTCATTGGAAACCGTTGCGGGCGGCACTAAATACACGGCTAAAGTAATGCACGCGCATAAAGATGCACGCATTAAACATGAGCAAATGGGTTTTGAGGAAGGCTGGGGAATGTGCTTAGACCAGCTAGTTGCGATGATTAAAAACGGCAACACTTAAACATCAGGCTTTGTGTAAAAATCAAAAACGCCTGTGCAACAATTAGTTAGCACAGGCGCCTGATAATCAAACAGAATCTAATGAAAGCTATTTAAATCAACACTTTTAAAATCAAAGCTTTTAAACAAAAACTGTATTTACCAGCCAAATGGATAGCCGTAATTTAATCCAAAGCCAAAGCGACTGCCAAAACCTCTATTGTATCGGTTGCCATATCGGTAAAAAGGATGGCCGTAAAAGGCGCCAAAACGTGGGCCCCAAAATGGATCGTAATAGCTATTGCGCGCCATATCGCGTTCACGTTTAAGCATTTTTTCGGCTGTTGCGTGCTCTTTTTCGCGCTTATTTATTTCATCTGCAATGGCATTTTGTTTAGCTAATTCATTGCTTTGATGAATATAATCAAGCACTTTGGTATTAACACCTTGCCTATTTAAATCTAGCGTTTGCGCAGGTGTTAACTCATAGCGCGAATTGCTGGCTTTAATTTTGGCAATAATTTCATCTGGCGTTTTGCTTTGTTTAGAATCATTAATAATTTCATCTAAACTCACCGTGGCAACAGGCGGCGGCAATAGTTTTGCTAACTCTTCTGGCGTAATGCGCTTAACCTGCGCGGGTTGCTGGCCTGTGCTGGCGCAACCAGTCACTAGCATTACACTCATTATTAACATTAATACCGTTTTCATTTAGTACTCACTTTCTTTAAAACAGGTGATGCATGCGCAATGCTGGCATCAAAATCGTGGCGTTTGGCTTCATACAAACCCAACACTTTTTTCACGTAGGCGCGCGTTTCTTTGTAAGGCGGCACGCCTTTATATCTATCTACAGAGCCTTCGCCTGCGTTGTAAGCCGCCACCGCTAAGGTGACATCGCCCCTAAAATAAGACAACAACCAACGCAAATATTTTACGCCGCCTTTAATATTTTGGCTGGCGCTATAAGCATTTTTTACATTAAAGCGGTCGGCCGTGGCGGGTATTAATTGCATTAAACCTTGCGCTTCTTTGTTAGATTTAGCTGAAACTTTAAAGTTAGATTCCGCCGTAATAATCGATAACACCAGCTTTTCATCTACCTTGTACCAATCCGCAATGGTGCCTACTAAATCCACCACCCAGCGTTTATTTTTAGGTAGGCTGGCAATATAAGCATCAATTTTGGGCGATTGCGCATTGGCAATTTCTTGCATTGATGCTTTTTCTGGCGCTACTGCTTCCAACACGCAAATTGGCGTATAAGACGTTTTAATTTCTATGGTTTCCAGCATTTTCTGCGCTTCATAATGGCCATGCGTTGAAGCTATACCAAATAAATTGGCTGCATAATCGCGGTTAGCTGGCACACCACGGCCAAACGCATACAACATACCTAAGCGATAAACGCCTTCTGCACTGCCATAACGCGCTGCTTCGCAATATAAATTAGCCGCTTTCCAAGCCGAATCTACATTTTCCGCATCGCCCAATAATACCGTCGCGCGCTCAAGTAAATCTTTAATAATCGGCGGCTCGTTATCAAAAATTTCAAGCTCGCTTTGCGAATAAGCCGCACTGCTGCCAACACCTATTATTAGGTTTAAAAATGCCACTACAACAAAAATAATAGGTGTTTTCATCAATGCTAGCTTGCGCGCTAATTAAGCTCTTGTAAACGTCATCTTGCCACTTTTGTTATCAACCAAAATGGTGTCTTTTGCCACAAAATTGCCTGCCAAAATCTCCCTAGCTAATGGGTTTTCAATCTCACTTTGAATCGCACGCTTTAGCGGCCTTGCGCCATACACAGGGTCAAAACCGGCGTTGGCAATTTCCGCAACGGCCGATTCGCTCATGTTCAAGGTCATATCCATGGCCAATAAACGCTTAGCCAGCAATTGAATTTGAATCTGTGCAATCGATTTCACTTGTGCTTCACCCAGACTATGGAAAACGACTACTTCATCAATACGGTTGACGAACTCTGGCCTAAAATGCGTTTTCACTTCACCCATCAACGCCAGCTTCACCACTTGATAATCTTGATCCGCCATGCTTTGAATCATCTGGCTACCAAGATTAGAAGTCATGATAATCACGGTATTTTTAAAATCCACCGTGCGGCCTTGGCCATCGGTTAAGCGGCCATCGTCCAGCACTTGCAGCAACACATTAAACACATCTGGGTGCGCTTTTTCCACTTCATCTAGCAGAATCACGCTATATGGTTTGCGGCGCACCGCCTCTGTTAGCGTACCGCCTTCTTCATAGCCCACATAGCCTGGCGGCGCGCCAATCATGCGTGCCACACTGTGTTTTTCCATAAATTCGCTCATATCAATGCGAATTAAATGATCCTCTGAATCAAACAAAAAGCCTGCCAATGCTTTGCAAAGTTCTGTTTTACCAACACCTGTTGGGCCTAAAAATAAAAAACTGCCATAAGGCCGATTAGGGTCACTCAAACCGCTGCGCGAACGGCGAATAGCATCTGAAACCAAGCGCACCGCTTCATCTTGACCAACCACACGTTCATGCAGTTTAGTTTCCATGGTCAGCAATTTTTCGCGCTCACCAGTCAGCATTTTGCTTACAGGAATGCCAGTGGCGCGGCTCACTACTTCAGCAATTTCATCTGCGCCTACTTCGGTGCGTAGCATTCTGTTTTTAGTTGGCGATGCATTCGATTCTGAGTTTGTTGCCTCTTTTAATTGCGCCTCTAAAGCAGGCAATTTGCCGTATTGCAGTTCAGATACTTTTTGCCATTCGCCGCGTCTAGTGGCTTCTTCCATCTCAAATTTCACCTTTTCAATGGCTTCTTTAATATGGCTGGTGCCCTGCACTTGTGCTTTTTCAGATGTCCAAATATCTTCTAAATCGGCATATTCTTTCTCAAGCTTTTCAATTTCTTCTTCAATTAAACCAAAGCGTTTACGGCTACCTTCATCTTTTTCGCGGCGCACGGCTTCACGTTCAATTTTTAGCTGAATCAATCGGCGCTCAAGTTTATCCAGCACTTCTGGTTTCGAGTCGATTTCAATTTTGATGCGTGATGCGGCTTCATCAATCAAATCAATGGCTTTATCAGGCAAAAAGCGGTCGGTAATATAGCGATGTGAAAGTTCTGCCGCCGCCACAATCGCAGGGTCGGTAATTTCTACGCCATGATGCAATTCGTACTTTTCTTGCAAGCCACGTAAAATCGCAATAGTGGCTTCAACCGTTGGCTCATCCACCAATACTTTTTGAAAACGGCGCTCTAAGGCGGCATCTTTTTCAATGTATTTGCGGTATTCATCCAATGTAGTCGCGCCAACGCAATGCAACTCGCCGCGCGCCAGCGCGGGTTTGAGCATATTGCCCGCATCCATCGCGCCTTCTGCCTTGCCTGCGCCCACCATGGTGTGTAATTCGTCTATAAATACAATCGTTTGGCCTTCATCTTGCGATAATTCTTTTAGCACCGATTTTAAGCGCTCTTCAAACTCACCACGGTATTTAGCGCCTGCCAATAATGCCGCCATATCTAGGCTTAACACTTTTTTGCCTTTTAGCGAATCTGGCACTTCTTCATTAATAATGCGTTGCGCCAAGCCTTCTACAATGGCGGTTTTACCCACGCCCGGCTCACCAATTAACACTGGGTTATTTTTGGTGCGACGCATTAATACTTGAATCACACGCCTAATTTCATCATCGCGGCCAATTACTGGGTCTAGCTTGCCTAATTTGGCGCGCTCGGTTAAATCCACTGTGTATTTTTTTAGCGATTCGCGGTTGCTTTCGCCTTCTTGGTCGTTTACATGCTCAGCGCCGCGCACAGCTAATACGGCCGCTTCTAGCGCATTTTTGGTTAAGCCATTTTGTTTTAACAGCTTACCCGTTTCGCCTTTATCTTCAGCCAGTGCCAACAAAAACATTTCACTGGCAATATAAGCATCGCCGCGTTTTTGTGCCAATTTATCGGTAACGTTTAGCAGATTATTTAAATCGCGCGAAATAGCAATTTCGCCATTGCTAGCCGTGGATTTGGGTAGATTGGCAATAGCGCTAGTTAATTGCGTTTTAAGCGGCGATAAATTAACGCCAGCCCGCGCTAATAGTGATGATGCGCCGCCATTATCCTCTTGCAGCAAAGCCAATAATAAATGTGGCGGCTCAATCGCCGTGTTGTCAGCGCCCACCGCAATGCTTTGCGCATCACTTAAGGCTTGTTGAAATTTAGTGGTTAATTTATCGAAACGCATATCCGCCTCCTTAAAAGTCTAGTTACCTTTAAGGTGGGGCAAAATGTGTGATTTTTCAATACGCGTGGATTAGCCGCGGTGATTAATTAAGCGGAATTAATTGGTAGCCATTTGCCGTATTCCAAGATAGATATACGCGATTAGCTTGGCTGATTAATGCAGGGTAATCGGCTTTAACGCTTACATTGGCAAGCACTTTGGCGTCATTCCAATTTCTGCCGCCGTTATCCGAAAACATACCCATAATTTTGCTGTTTTTGGCTTCCACTTCGCGCCACACCAGCCAAACATGCTCTTCATCTTTTGCGCCTGATACACTTAAAATGGCAGGGTGGCCGGCCTGATTATTATTATTGCCAAATTTTTTGGCGGGTGAAGATGCCCAAGCCACGCCATCCATGCGGCTATAGTACAAGCCAGGCCCATATTTAGAGGCTGCGTCATTGCCATCAAAATAGGCCATATGGTAACCCCACCAATCCTTACCCACTCCGCCTGCGGCCAAAGCCGCGCCATGATGCGGGCAACCATCAATTTTCCAATGCCCAAACGTAGCGCGATGCGTTTTAACCGCTTGTCCTTCGACAAGCTCAGGACGAACGTCCGATTTCTGCTGCTTGTCATTTAATTTCCGTTCATGGTGAGCCTGCCGAACCACAGGCACAGGAATTTCAGCCATCATATGGTCACGCTCTCCGCCTTCAAACACATGGCGCCACATAGCAACTACCGTGCCGTCTGGCTTATTGGTTGTAACAATTCGGCAGCATTCGCAGCTATTATCGGCTAGCTTTTGCTCTGGCACAAAACTAGCGCCTTTATCATTTGAAGAGGCATAGTAAATTGCGGCGCCATCATACTTTTTATTGCCCGCTTTAGCCGCCAACAAATCGCGCTTATCTACCCAAGTAACCGTTATTTTGCCATTGGGCGCCACATGTAGCGCGTCAAATCGATGGGTAATTTCGGCCCGATCTGTGTGCACTATTTGCGGATTTTCAAAACTTTTACCCGCGTTAATCGATCGCGCAAACCAGATATAACCCGAAAATGGCGTTTTTAATGCCTCTGTCCAAGTTAAGTAAATATGGCCTTCTGGGCCAATGGCAATTTTTGGTCTGGCTTCGCCATCGGCACCAATTTTTTGCGCTGATTTGTTTACCTGCACAGGTTTAGAAAAGCTTTTGCCTAAATCGTTACTAGCATCCACCTGCACAAAACCGTCTTTAACGCTGGCGCGCCACAATTTACCTTGTGCATCAAAAGCCACGCTGATGGCTAAATTGGATTTTTGTGGCATGGTGTGTTCTTCATGCGCTTGCACCTTCATTTGTACCTGCAAACCCATTAAAAACAGCATTATAAACATCAAATATTTCATCTTTTACCTTAAAAATTACTTAATTAAACGCGCATTGAGCAGAGCTGCAATGCGCTGTTTTAGCCGATTCTTAATAATCAAACTTCAATTGCATATAGCCTGTTCGCTGCGGATACGGGTGAAAAATATAGGCTTTATCGTTATTCAAATTATCAACACCCACGCTTGCCGTCAATTTATCGGCAAACTTATAATTGGCTTTTACATCCACAAAAAAGAACTTACTTGCGCCGCCAAACGTTTCAGGATTGGTATCCGAATTATCCAGCGTATTGTATTGCCTGCCACTATAACGCGCGGCTAGGCTATAAGTTAGCTTGTTGCCGTGATGATAAGTGGCCACCGCTTTAAATTGGCTTTTGGGAATGCGCAATGGCTTATTGCCTTCAATATTAGGATTCGCCTGATTGCGTAAAATTTCCGCGTCGGCCAAAGTAATGCTACCTAATAAATCCAAGCCGTGCACCCAGACATCCTGCCATTCGGTCGATAATTCAATGCCGCGCGTGCGCACATGATCAATATTTTGAATAAACGTACATTGCGTGCCTAAACAGCCTGGCCCTGTGGGAATCGTTTGCGAAATTAGCGCATCGTATTTATTTTCGGTAAACAAACTAGCGCGAATTAAGCCGCTGGCAAAACGCCGTTCTGCGGTAAATTCGCCTGAAATCACCTCTTCGGTTTTTAAATCAGGGTTGTTTTGCACTAAAGACGTGCCATTAAGCACTTGCTGATAAAGCTCGCCCACGGTTGCAAATCGAAACGCTTGCCCCAGCGATGCCCTAAAACCCCAAGCCTGATTAGTGTCTATATTCGGCTCAAAACTGATGGATGCTTTGGGCGAAAATCTATGGTCTGATTTATCTTGATATTGGCTGGTTTGAAAGCTGCCGCCAACGGTAGTTTGATTACGCCCATTGCTGGCTTTCCAGTATTCTTGCCGCGCGCCCAATGTTATTGCCAGCTGCGGATTTAATTGCCATTTATCTTGCACATACAGCGCTTGCGTTTGCGTTTCGCCACGCGATGTGGCAAATAGCGTGCCTTTATTGCCCACTGACCAATCCGCCGTATTATTGGTGTTGCTTCTTAAATTATAATCATCCACATGGTAGCCAAATTCAATCGTGTGCTGATCATTATTGCCATCAATCGGCCTTAATGTGCCGCGCGCATCAAACACAGTCCAACCTGTGCCGCTTTGATCTACCACACGGCCGACTTTGTTTAGATAAGGATTACCAGCCGCTACCGTGCCGCCTGATGGCACATTAGATGTACTGTTTTTATCTTTTTGATAGTCGTAATCCGACAAGGTAAATTGCCAATCGAACAAACCTTTGGTGTTGGATTTAATGTCTAAAGCCTGCATGATATGCATAGACTGCATTTCGTTTGGATTGTTAAAGCCGTTTACATCATAGTTTTGCCCATTAAATGTCACGCGGCCGTTATAAACCGCGTTGCCGGCCGCATCTTTAATATAGCTTTCTACATCATTTCGGCTATCTAAATCCCACACGCCAATAGTGTAAGCGGCTTTAATAGTTGGCGTAATATCGTAAGCGGCTTTTAGTTTTAAATTAAATTGCTCACTTTTATCAATGCCAGTGGCGCCAAATGTTACGCGGTTTTTGCCTGATGGGTCTTTATCAAAATAGGCGCCAGTCACCGCTGTTCTTGAGCCTGCAGCTGTGCCTAAGGCAATGCTATTGGCAAATTGCATAGGCTGGCTAGTCGATTCTAAGCGATCAGCCGTAAACAAAAAGCTTAAATCGTTGATTTTGTTGCCCACAGAAAACGTTTCATGATTACCATCAAACGTTTTATCGGTGCCATATTGCTTAAAATTTTGCGCAAAGCCTTGCACGCTGGCATGCGCCTCAAGTTTAGTTGGCATGCGCGTATTTAAATTAATTACACCACCTAGCGAATTACCTGCATACAAGGCCGAAAACGGGCCGTACAAAATATTCACACTTTCAATTTCTTCTGGGCTAACCATTCCCCAGCGCGGCGCAAAGCCAAAATTGTTACCCAATAAATTAGATAACAAAACCCCATCGGCATACAGCAGCGTTTGCGCGCTTGATAGCGTGCCTGTTGTGCGCGTGGCAATCGGCCCATTGCGGTCGCCAATATAGCGCTCGCGCACCTGAAAACTGGGCAAATATTTTAATGTTTGCTGCGATGTAGTGGCATTAATCGTATCTTCAATTTGCTGCTTGCTAAACGATTCAACCGCCGCTGGGTGATTCACAATGCGGCTATCAATCGGTGCTGTTACGCTTACTTCTTCTAGCTGTAATGTTTCATTGTGATCGGCCAATACGCTTGAAGAAAAGCTTGTGGCCAGTGCGCTTAGCACACATAAATTTATTGTTTTTATCATGTCAAACTCCAAAAAATAAGGGTATATCGCCATTAAATGACGACAAAAATCTTGAATTTTTAAAGCGTGCTAGGTGGGGCTTGCGAAGGGGGTGAAACGTAAGAATGGGATACAACAATTGGGCGGCTATATTCGGCAAGTTGCTGTGCGGTGGCCTCTAATTTAGCAATAATCAAATCATTGCTGGCAGGCAAACTGGCGGCTGTGGCTGCATTGCCGCAAAACGGGCAATGCTCTAAATGCATGCTCATGGTTTTAGGCGCGGCTTTAGTTGTTTCAAGCTTAGTTACAGTAAACTCAGTCGCCAATTGTTTGCCTTTTGTGGTGATTACTTGAATAACTACTTTTTGGCCAGTGCTAGTACACACCTCTTGCGCAAAGCTATTGCTGTTGTTTTGTGCGGCTAACGCGTGCGAAATGCTGGGCGCAACCGACGCGAAAATTATTGCAAACAGCGCAATAAAATGCACAAAACGAAATAGTCTTTTTGACAACATGTGCGCATTGTACTTTTGCCGCACACACAAGGCAAATCACATTTTCATATATAGAACAAACGCAAAAAGAGGAATTTGCAAAAATTAGGTTAAAATTCGCCTTAATCTTTTTAGGAAAACTCACCATGGCAGTTGGCAGCTTACTAGCACTTTTAGACGATATTGCAACCATTTTAGACGACGTTTCGGTGATGACCAAAGTAGCCGCCAAAAAAACGGCAGGCGTGTTGGGCGATGATTTAGCATTAAACGCACAACAAGTTTCTGGCGTATCGGCAGAGCGCGAATTGCCTGTGGTTTGGGCTGTGGCCAAAGGCTCGTTTATCAATAAAATCATTTTAGTGCCCACCGCATTAGCTATCAGCTATTTTGCGCCATGGGCCATAACGCCATTATTAATGATAGGCGGCGCCTTTTTATGCTTTGAAGGTTTTGAAAAAATAGCGCACAAATTTTTACATGCCAAAGACGATGCATCGCACAACAAAGCCATTGAGAAAGCGGTTGCCGACCCAACGGTTGATTTGGTGGCTTTAGAAAAAGATAAAATTAAAGGCGCCATTCGTACCGATTTTATTTTATCGGCCGAGATTATTGTGATTGCCTTGGGCACGGTTTCTACTGAAATATTTAGCAAACAAATTGCTGTTGTTTCAGCCATTGCACTTATTATGACAGTGGGCGTGTACGGCTTGGTAGCCGGCATTGTTAAGCTAGATGACTTAGGTTTGCATTTAATGCTTAAAAAAGGCCAAGGTTTTTATAAACAATTGCAGCGAAAAATCGGCCAAAAACTATTAGCATTTGCGCCTATTTTAATGCGCACTTTAACCGTTGTAGGCACCGCCGCTATGTTTATGGTGGGCGGCAGCATTATTGGCCATGGCGTGCCTGTGCTGCATCATTTTAGTGAAGACGTTTCTGCTTATTTACAGCAGTTGCCAGCAGTTGGCAGCACCTTAGCCTTTATTTCGCCGATTATAGTGGATGCAATTATCGGCTTAATTGTGGGCGCCATTTGTGTGGCAGCGTTTGAATTAATTAAAAAAGTGCTGCCAAAAAAGCAAGCACATTAAATAAATATTAGGAATGTTAATAAGCAACTATTAGCACTTATCGCTATTACCGCCCTTGCGAAATCTGTAGCTTGCTAATTAACCTACTTCTACTTTATACAAAACGTCATGGCGAATTTTAAATGCGCTATGCCTAGCTTTTGCGTCTTAAACCTAGTGCTGCCAAACCTAAAACCATTAAAGCATAGGTAGACGGTTCTGGCACAGGCGAAAGTACTGTAGGAAAAGTAATGCCTTGAATTAGGGCTGAGTTTGTAATGCCTAAAGCGGGTGATTTAACAACCAAAGTACCACCAGCATTAGTTAGCGCACCACCTTGCTGAGTGTTGCCACCTAAATCAATTGATGCGCCAGAATTGACCACTGTAATTAATGTTGCTGGAATTTTTGAAATAGCCAAACTACCTTTGCCAGCATCTATATTGATATTACTACCATTAAAGTATGTAGCATTAAATAATACGCCAACATTAAAATTCATATTAGATAAAGGCGTGTTTAAACTTGTTTTATCACTTACATCCAACAAACTACCTGCTATCAGACTAATCGCTGTGTTGTTTTGCAGCTTTGTATCGCGTAACAAAAAACCACCATCACAACTAGCGCTATAGCCATTGTCTAGTGAAATCTCTAAGTTTGAGCTGCAACTAAAGCTGAGGCTAGTGGCGGATGCTAGCTGTGGAAGTAAGGCGATACCAAGACTAATTGCTATGGCGATTTTGGTTGTTGTTATAAGCATGGCATATCCTTTTTTGTGTTTAGTTGCATGGTATGTCAGCATTAAACACAAGGCTATGCGCCGATAAGACTAGATTCTTAAATCTAAATTGTCACAAATCTATTTTGGTTATTCATCATCTGAAAAACGCTGCTCTTTAAACGGGTCAGCATCATTATGGTAGCCGCGCACTTCCCAAAAACCACGTTTATCATGCTCATGCAGCTCTATGCCTTTTAGCCACTTGGCGCCTTTCCAAGCATAGCGTTTTGGCACAATCATGCGTACTGGGCCGCCGTGCGCAGTGGTTAGCGGATAACCCAATGCCGAATGCGCAACCAATACATCGTCATCCAGCAAGGCTTCTAGCGGCAAATTGGTGGTGTAGCCATCATAACCATGCAAAGTCACGTAATGCGCGTTTTCAAGCGGCTCTGCCATCATCAGCAACTCTTGCGCCTTAACGCCCACCCAATCCATATCTAAACGCGTCCAGCGCGTTACACAATGAAAATCCGATACATCGCTTGTTTGTGGCAGGGCCTGAAAAGCATCCCAATCCAGATTTACCTCGTTTGCAACCAAGCCATATATGCGCAATTGCCAATTATCTTTATTAATATCCGGCAGAATGCCTAAATCTAAAATCGGAAAATTTTTAACTTCGGTTTGGCCCGCAGGCACGCGAATATCTTGATTTGTCTTACCCGGCGCACTACCTTTTTTGGCAATAGCAATCTTGCCGGCAATCAGCTTTTTCCAATCTGGCACTGCAATCTCCTCACGCTTAAGGCACTGCTATTTTAATTTTTATATCGCAGGCTTCTTAAAACTATCTAACAATAAAAGCGCAACCCCAACACAAATCGCGCTATCGGCCACATTAAAAGCTGGCCAAAACCAATCGTTTACATGAAATGACAGAAAATCCACCACATAACCTAATGTGAGCCTGTCATACAAATTGCCAATTGCGCCGCCTAATACTAGGGCCAGCCCAAAGCAAAAAAGTTTTTGGTTTTGATGTTTTTTAATCAAATAAGTAATCACAACCACCGTAATCATGGAAACGCCGCTAAAAAACCACTTTTGCCAACCGCCTGCATCCGCCAAAAAACTAAAAGCCGCGCCTTCGTTGTGGTAACGCACTAAATCAAAAAAACTGGTAATTTTTAAATGTTCACCGTATTCAAAAGCGCGTTGAATTAAATGCTTGGTGTATAAATCCACTGCAACAACAATTGCGCTGATGCTAAACCACTTGTAAAAAACTTTGTTCATTTCATACTCTCAACAAGCAAACCACCGTCATTCTGAGCCTGATGTTTTATCAAGGCGAAGAATCCAGTTTTTGCCAGCAAAGCTCTGGATTCTTCGCCCAAACAAATCTTGGGCTCAGAATGACGATATAGAAGGTAAGTAAGGCAATTATGCATATTTGCGCACCTCACCCGACCCAAATAAATTGCTCACGCAACGGCCGCAAATGGTTGGGTGTTCAGCATGCGCGCCAACATCGGCGCGGTAATGCCAGCAACGGTCGCATTTAATATGCGCGCTTGGTGATACATCAATTTGCACACTTGAGCCCGCTTGCTTAAACACTTTTGCGCGCGATGTAATCATCACAAAACGCAAATCATCTTTTAAGCTTTCTAACGATTCAAACAATTGGCCATCGGCATAAATATCAATCTCTGATTGCAATGATGAGCCAACCAAACTTTGCGCTCGTTTTTCCTCAATCGCTTTATTCGCAAGGCCGCGAACATTAATCACATCTTGCCAAGCCAAAATTTGTTTGTCGGTTAGCGCATGCTTAGGCAAGTCATACCAAACATCTTCAAACACGGTTTTTTGATTATTCACTTCTAAAATCTGCCAAATTTCATCGGCCGTAAAGCTTAAAATCGGTGCGATTAAGCGCATAAAGGCATGCGTAATATGATGCAAAGCGCTTTGCGCGGCGCGGCGCGCATGTGAATTTTCACCAGCCGTGTATAGTCTGTCTTTTAGAATATCTAAGTAAAAACCGCCTAAATCTTCTGAGCAAAAACTGACAATTTTTTGCACCGCTAAATGGAATTCGTAACGGTCGTAATCGGCCAATACTTCTGTTTGCAATTTTTCGGTTAAATACAGCGCATAGCGGTCAATTTCAAGCCATTCATCCACTGGCAATAAATCGTTGCCTGCATCAAAATCCGCCAAATTGGCCAATAAAAACTTCATGGTATTGCGAATACGGCGATAGCTTTCGGCTACACGTTTTAAAATCTCATCCGAAATCGTTAGCTCGCCTGAGTAATCCGTTGATGCTGTCCACAAACGCAAAATATCCGCGCCGTAGGTGTCCATCACCTTTTGCGGCGCCACCACATTGCCTTTCGATTTACTCATTTTATGGCCTGCGCCATCCACCACAAAACCATGCGTTAACAAGGCGTTGTAAGGCGCGCGGCCATCAATAGCGCAACCAGTGAGCAAACTAGATTGAAACCAGCCGCGGTGTTGATCAGAACCTTCTAAATACAAATCAGCAGGGAAATTTAGCTCTGGGCGGCGTTTTAAAACCGCCGCATGCGTGGCTCCTGAATCAAACCAAACGTCTAAGGTGTAGGTGACTTTTTTATATTCGGCCATATTTTCAGGCGCGTGTTTGCTTAAAAAAGCATCGCTATCTAAACTAAACCAAGCTTCAACACCTGCTTTTTCAACTAGCAAGCAAGCTTGCTCTAGTAATTCTGCCGTTTGCGGATGTGGCTCGCCCGATTCTTTATGCACAAAAAACGGCATTGGTACGCCCCAATTTCGTTGGCGCGAAACGCACCAATCAGGGCGATTTTTAATCATCGCCTCTAAGCGCGCGCGACCCCAGCTGGGGAAAAATTCGGTTTCATCCACCGCCTTATTAGCGTGTTCACGCAAACTTGTGCCAGCCAAATCTTGTGCGTTCATGCCAATAAACCATTGGTGCGTGGCTAATTGCATTAACGGCGTTTTATGGCGCCAGCAATGCGGAAAGCTATGATTTAAGCGCGCACTGGCCAGCAGATTGCCCGTTTCTAACATTTTGGCCAAAATCACTTTATTGGCATCTTGGCGACTTAAGCCACGAATTGGCTCAAATTCCACCAAATCGCTATTAAAAAACTTACCATCGCCACCCATTAAAATGCGCGGTTTTTCATTTGGGAAATTAGCGCGCATCACCAACCAGTCATCATTACCATGCGCAGCAGCGGTATGCACCAAGCCAGTACCGGCATCGGTTGTCACATGGTCGCCTGTGATAATCGGCACTTGGCGATTATCAAATGGATGTTGAACTAATAGCTGCGTTCTTTCATATTCTTTAGGAATATCCCTTGTAATTCCGTCATACCAATCTAAAGGTATATATGGATTACCTGCTAATTGCCCTCCATAACACTTGCCCAAGATTTCATAAACTGTTTTTTCATATCTTTGAAGTGTTTTTTCTACAAGCTCACTAGCAATTATTAAAAAAGCACCATCGGTCTTAACCAAACTATATTCAAGATTTTGATTTACGCTTACAGCTTGGTTAGCAGGCAATGTCCAAGGCGTAGTCGTCCAAATCACCGCAAATGCATCACCCGTCACTTCAAAGCCAAATGCTTTACCTAATGCCGCGTTATCCACCACTTTAAAACCCACATCAATTGCAGGCGAATTCACATCTTCATATTCCACCTCAGCCTCAGCCAACGCGCTGCCGCAATCCACGCACCAATGCACTGGCTTGCTGCCTTGATACAAATAACCATTTTGCTGAATTGCTCCCAAAGCGCGCATGATATCGGCTTCAGTTTTGAAATCCATCGTCAAATACGGATTATTCCAATCACCCAACACGCCTAGTCGAATAAAATCTTTTTTCTGCTTTTCTACTTGCTCGGCCGCATAGGCGCGACACAATTCGCGAAATTTGGCAGGGTCTATATTTTTGCCGTGATTTTTCTCTACTACCAGCTCAATCGGCAAGCCGTGGCAATCCCAGCCCGGCACATATGGCGCATCAAAACCGCTTAAGGTTTTGGATTTAACAATGATGTCTTTTAAGATTTTATTTACCGCATGGCCGATATGAATATCGCCGTTGGCATAGGGTGGGCCGTCATGCAGAATAAATTTCTTGGCGCCTTTGCGTGACGCACGAATGCGCTCATACAGCTTTTTGTCTGTCCATTGTTTAAGCCAAGCAGGTTCGCGCTTAGCCAAATCGCCGCGCATAGGAAAAGGCGTTTCAGGCTGGTTGATTTTATATTTCAAATCTTTAGTTTGTTCTGTCATCTTAAATCTCAAAAAATCTTAAAAAATCTTAAATTTCTAGTTATTTCTTATTTCGTCATTCCCGCGCAGGCGGAATGACGATGCTGAAAAAATTTCTTGCCACAACAATATCTTGCGCAATTTGCGCTTTTAACGCGTCTAATCCGCTAAATTTCATTTCATTGCGTATTTTGTGCAAAAATTCTACATGCACATGTCTGCCGTATAAATCTTCATTAAAATCAAGGATATGCACTTCTAACGATAGCTTTGGCACGCCTGCTATGGTTGGCCGCACCCCTAAATTGGCTACCGCACATAACCCGTCTAATTTTACTGCATATACCCCTGTTAAGGCAGGCCGCTCATGCTTGATATGAATATTAGCCGTAGGAAAACCCAACTCGCGGCCACGTTTAGCGCCATGTACCACTTTGCCGCTAATGCTGTAAGCACGGCCCAGTAATGCAGATGCCAACTGCAAATTGCCATAAGACAAAGCATCGCGCACACGCGTGCTGGATATGCGCTCATTGGCGAAATTAACGGGCGCAAAATCAATCAAATCAAAACCGTTGGTTTTAAAATCGGCCACCGTGCCAGTGCGTTTGGCGCCAAACCTAAAATCTTCGCCCACCAAAATCGTGCTCACTTGCATTTTTTTGCGCAGCATTTCATGCATAAATGCTTGCGCGCTTATGGTTGAAAAGCGTTGATTAAAGGCGCATACAAAGGTTTTTTGCACGCCCGCTTCAATAAAATATTCTAGTTTTTCACGCAAATTACATAAACGGCTTGGTGCGTTTAATGGCGTAAAAAATTCGCGCGGATGCGGCTCAAACGTCATCACCGACGGCGTTAAATTTTTAGCGCGCGCTACTTCAATTAAGCGTTTTAACAAGGTTTGATGGCCTAAATGCATGCCGTCAAAATTGCCAATCGCTAATGCAAGCGCGCCATTATCCGTTGCTGGAATATGCCTAAAAACTTGCATTAACTCTTTACCCTGCGCATATAGTCTTTAGGTCTAAACCCTAATACAAACAAGGTGGCAAAGTAACTTAATCCGCCCAAACTAACCAAGCCGCCAAGATAAATTAAGCGCTTGATTAAGCTGAAATTAAGCCACGCACTGGCATCGCCCATCGCAAAAAACAGCACAGCCGTCAACACGCCTAAGGCCAACAATAATTTCAGCAGAAAAATCAGCCAGCCCGCTTGCGGCTTATAAATGTGTGCTTTGCGCAGATGATAAAATAGCAATGAGGCATTGATGCACGCCCCCAAGCCAATTGCCAACGCTAAGGCGGCATGGTTTAAATGCAAGCCAAAGATAAAAATCAGATTCATTAACTGCGTTGCAACCAAGGTAAATATGGCAATTTTGACTGGCGTTTTAATATTTTGGCGCGCGTAAAAACCGGGCGCTAAAATTTTCACCAAAATTAAGCCTAATAAACCAATGCTGTAAGCAATTAGCGCTTGTTGCGTCATGGCTACGTCAATCGCAGTAAATTTGCCGTAGTGAAATAAAGTTGCCACTAAAGGTGTGGCTAAAACCGCCAACGCCACGGCTGCAGGCGCGGCCAAAATAAAGGTTAAACGCAAGCCCCAGTCTAATAACTGTGAGTATTCACTATCGTCGCTACCCGCATAGGCTCTAGATAAGCTTGGCAATAATATAGTGCCTAAGGCCACACCCAATACGCCTGTTGGAAACTCCATTAAGCGGTCAGCGTAATAAAGCCAGCTCACGCTGCCCGTGGCTAAGAATGAAGCGAAAATGGTATTAATAATCAGCGAAATTTGCGCCACTGAAACGCCTAAAACAGCTGGGCCCATCAGCTTTAAAATGCGCCACACGCCTTCATCATCGCGCTTCATTTCAAATCTTGGCAGTAAACCGATTTGCTTTAAAAAGGGGATTTGAAACATTAATTGCAAAAAGCCACCCACAAATACGGCCCAAGCCAGGACTTTAATGGGCTCTGCAAAATGCTCGGCAAAAAACAATACCGCAGCAATCATGGCAACATTTAGCCAAACGGGCGTAAATGCGGGAATGCCAAATTTGTTATAGGTATTAAGTACCCCGCCGGCCATGGAAACCAGCGAAATAAAGAAAATATAGGGAAATGTGATGCGCAATAATTCAATAGTGAGCTGCATCTTGTCAGGCTCTGCTTTAAATCCAGGCGCGATTAACGCCACAATCCATGGCGCGGCCAACATGCCCAAAATAGTCACGCCCACTAAAATAATGCCTAACCAGGTGGCGACGCGATTAATTAAGCTATGCGTTTCATCAAATGTGCGCTGGCTTTTATATTCGGCCAAAATCGGCACAAAGGCCTGACTAAACGCGCCTTCAGCCGATATGCGGCGCAATAAGTTAGGAATTTTAAACGCCACAATAAAGGCATCGGTAATCATGCCCGCACCAAACACACGTGCAATCAGCGTATCGCGCACAAAACCTAATATGCGCGAGATAAACGTCATGCTGCCAACTTTAGCTAAAGCGTTGAGTAGATTCATTTTATTTAGAATGGATGACTTGGATATTTTTCAGATTATTCTTATGGATAAATGCTTATTTTTAATAGTATGCATTTTAACATGGCAGCATGGCTTTATTTACATGCTTTTTCGTGATTAGTTCTTGCCAAAGAACTTAAAAGACACTATTATGCACGGTTTCGTATTAACACTAACTTACATTAGTCACAGTACTCATACTCTGACAAAAGCATTGGGACAATCAACAAATGGCAAATACCGCACAAGCACGCAAACGCGCACGTCAATCTGTAAAAGTAAATGCACATAATTCTGCATTACGCTCAACTTTACGTACTGCAATTAAAAAAGTTTTAAAAGCAGTAGAAGGTGGCGATAAAGCCGTTGCAATGGCTACTTATCAAGAAAACGTTAGCGTGATTGATCGCATTGCTGATAAAAATATTATTCATAAAAATAAAGCAGCGCGTCATAAAAGCCGTTTAACTGCTGCTATTAAAGCGCTATCAACTGATGGCCCTGTCATGTTAACTAAAAAAGCCGCTCCAGCTAAGGCGAAAGCAGCACCAAAAGCAAAAGCAGCTGCTGCAACAAAACCTAAAGCAGCGCCAAAAGCAAAAACAGTTTAATTAAACTAGCTAATTTAGTTAGCTTTAATTAACCAATAAAAAAGCCTTGCATGCGAGGCTTTTTTATTACCAGTACGATTTCATTGCTAGAATTTAAATCAGCTCAATATATTAAGCCACTCTAACCAATATTAAGCTGGCTGCGGGCAATTAAAGCGGTATTTAATAACGCTTGTTTATCTTGCACTTTCAAACGTCCAATCACGGTAAAGTGGCCCATTTTTCTTGCTTTGCGTGGCTCTTCTTTGCTATATAAATGTAGTTTTAGATTATTATGCGCCAAAGCTTTATCCCAAGCTGGCTCTGCACCACTAACCCAGCTATCACCCAAAATATTCACCATTACCGCATTGCTATGCAAACCAGAATCACCTAACGGCAAGCCAGTTAATGCGCGCACTTGTTGCTCAAATTGATTGGTCACGCAGGCATCAAGTGTGTAATGGCCCGAATTATGCGGTCGCGGCGCAATTTCATTTACAAGTAACTGCTTGCCTACCACAAAAAATTCCACGCCTAATACGCCAACATAATCCAGTTTTTCGGCTAACTTTTTCGCCAGCTCTTGCGCGTTGGCTTTAACCACTTCACTACAGCGCGCCGGCACAATGCTAATATCTAAAATGCCATTAAGATGGCTATTTTCGGCTGTTGGAAAAGCGGCAATATTGCCTTGCGCATCGCGCGCCAACACCACAGAAACTTCTAAATCCAGCGGCAGCATTTGTTCTAACACGCAAATTTCTTGTTTAAAATCGGCAAAAGCCTTTTGCGCTTCGGCTTGATTTTTAACCCGCGCTTGCCCTTTGCCATCGTAACCAAAGCGCGCCACTTTCAAAATAGCAGGGTATAAATCGCTGTCATCTGCTGGCAAATCATTCATGGCATTAATGACGGCAAAAGGCGCCACTGGCAAGCCAGCCTGCTTAATAAAGTTTTTTTCTAACACGCGATTTTGCGCAATGGCCACACAAGCCGCACTGGGGCGCACTGTCACGCTTTCGGCCAATTGTTCTAACGTGCTAGCGGGAACATTCTCAAACTCTGTGGTCACCGCTTGGCAAGTTTCTGTCATTTGTTTTAAGGCGCTGGCGTCATCATAATTGGCGCATAAATGCACATCGGCAATTTTGCCCGCAGGGCTATTTGCGTCAGGATCTAAAACCGTGACTTTATAGCCCAATTCATGCGCGGCAGTCACAAAAAAGCGACCCAACTGGCCGCCGCCTAACATACCCAGCATGGCTGGCGCATTAATAGTGTTGCTGATTGTCATGGTTTCTCACTTAGCTCCATTGCGTGCACTTTTTCACTTTGTTTGATTCTGAATTCGGCTAATTTTTTGGCTAAATCGGCGTCTTGGTTCGCCAAAATTGAAATGGCAAATAAGCCGGCATTCGCCGCACCTGCATCACCAATAGCAAAGGTGGCAACTGGTATGCCTTTTGGCATTTGTACGATTGATAATAATGAATCTTGACCTTGTAAATGCTTAGAAGGCACAGGCACGCCCAATACTGGCAAGGTGGTTTTAGCCGCAACCATACCTGGCAAATGTGCGGCGCCGCCAGCGCCTGCAATAATAATTTGGTAGCCATTTTTTTGCGCATTTTCGGCAAATGCAAACATTAAATCTGGCGTGCGATGCGCAGAAACCACTTTCGCCTCATAAGGCACACCAAAATCAGCCAGCATTTGTGCGGCATTTTTCATCACAGGCCAATCACTATCCGAACCCATGATAATGGCGACTTTTGGTTTACTCATTGATTATTACCCTTCTTAATAGCTGGCATTATGACCACAACTTAGCTTAATCCGTCATTCCCGCGTAGGCGGCTATGACGATTTTTTTGGTTTTAAACTAAAATTAAATTATCACGATGAATCAATTCAGATTCTTCAACGTAACCTAAAATACTTTCAATTTCACTGCTGGATTTGCGTTTAATACGGCTGGCATCGTTTGAATGATAATTCACAATACCGCGCGCTACTTCAACCCCAGCTTCATTCACACACGCTACCACATCACCACGCTCAAAACTGCCTTGCACATCAATCACGCCAATTGGCAGCAAACTTTTGCCGTCGGTTCTAAGCACTTTTACCGCGCCTGCATCTAACACCAATATGCCGCCTAAACGCAAATGATCCGCCAGCCATTGTTTTTTGGCCAATGTTTTCATTTGCGTGGCTTTTAAATGCGTGCCAATTGCCTCACCCGCGCTTAATCTTAGCAATACATCTGGCTCGCGCCCGGATGCGATAATGGTGTGTGCGCCACTTTTAGCAGCACGTTTAGCCGCTAAAATTTTAGTCAGCATGCCGCCAGTGCCTACATTGGTGCCGGCGCCGCCTGCCATTTTTTCTAATTCTAAATTGCCAGCGGTTTCAAAATTAATGAATTGTGCGGTTTTATCTTTGCGCGGATCAGCCGAATACAAGCCTTGCTGATCAGTTAAAATCACTAAGGTATCGGCCTCAATCAAATTGGCCACTAAGGCCGCTAAGGTGTCGTTATCGCCAAAGCGAATCTCTTCCGTCACCACGGTATCATTTTCGTTGATAATTGGGATTACGTTTAAATCGAGTAAGGTTTTTAAGGTGCTGCGCGCGTTTAAATAACGCTTTCTGTCGGCCAAATCTTCATGCGTAAGTAATAACTGTGCGGTGTGCAGGCCGTGTTGCGCAAAACAGCTTTCATACATTTGCACTAAACCCATTTGGCCAACTGCAGCGGCCGCTTGCAATTCGTTTACTTCAACAGGGCGCTTTTTCCAGCCAAGCCGTTGCATGCCTTCAGCCACAGCGCCGCTTGAAACCAGCACCACTTGCTTGCCAAGCTTAACCAGCGCGCTAATTTGAGCCGCCCATGCTGCAATCGCCGCCCTATCTAAACCCTCACCATTGTTGGTGACAAGGCTAGAGCCGACTTTTACGATTAATGTTTTGGAATTAATCAGTAATGATTGGCTCATTTTTAACTTGCTCTTGTGGTTCTTTTTGGTCTATTTTCGAGTCTTCTATTTCAGAATCTTCTATTTCGATTTGCGCTTTTTTAACCGCATCCAAATGGTCCATCATGGCATAAGTAAGCTCTTTACAGCCAACGCCGCTAATGGCAGAAATCGCAAATACTGGGCCTGTCCAGCCATAATCTTTAACGAATTTTTTAACCACGTCTTTGCTATCTTGCAGCATATCGGTTTTATTTAATACCAACCAACGCGGCTTGTTATATAGCTCTTCATCGTATTTTTTCAGCTCATTCACAATCGCTTTAGCTTCAGCGACAGGGTCAGTCACTTCGTCAAACGGCGCAATATCCACCAAATGCAATAATAGTGAAGTGCGCGCTAAATGGCGTAAAAATTGATGCCCTAAACCAGCACCTTCAGCCGCGCCTTCAATCAAACCTGGCACATCCGCAATTACAAAGCTACGCTCAGAATCCACGCGCACCACACCCAAATTAGGGTGCAAAGTGGTAAATGGATAATCAGCCACTTTTGGTTTTGCCGCCGAAACAGAGCGAATAAAAGTGGATTTACCGGCGTTTGGCATGCCCAGCAGGCCAACATCGGCCAATACTTTAAGCTCCATGTACAGCTCAAACTCTTCGCCCGGCTCGCCTTTGGTGCATTGGCGCGGTGAGCGATTGATAGAGGATTTGAAATGCACATTACCTAAACCGTTATTGCCACCTTTTGCCAACATCACTTTGCGGCCGTGCGTGTCTAAATCCACAATCATGCGCTCAGTGGCTTTATCTGAAATAACGGTGCCAACCGGTACGCGCAAAATGGTATCTTCACCTTTTGCGCCATAACATTCTGCACCGCGACCATTTTCGCCGCGCTGACCACGGAAAGTACGGGTATAGCGATAATCGACTAGGGTGTTGATGTTGCGGTCTGCAATGGCGTAAATTGAGCCACCTTTGCCACCATCACCACCATTCGGCCCACCCATCGGCTCATATTTTTCGCGCCTAAACGTGGCAACGCCGTTACCGCCGTCACCTGCGTAAACCTTAATGGTTGCTTCATCAATAAACTTCATTCGAATACCTTTTTAAACTTATTTTTAAGCGCATCGCCAACAGACTCAACATCATGTTGCGCGTCACTCAAAGTCCTCACTTAGCCTAACTTGCAAGCGTATGTACGCTGCGGCTTTTCGCTCCGTGCGCCTTGCGCTGCATCTTAAAAAATAAGTTTCTAGACGCGTTTGCATTATGCACAGAGCAGTCATTCTAAATCATTTAACCTAAAAACAAAAAAGCCCCATCAAACGATGAGGCTTTAATGAGATTACTTTAACTTAAACAGCAACAATACTTACAGTGTGGCGTCTTAAAGCACCTTTGATTGCAAATGTTACTTTGCCTTCAATTTTTGCAAATAGTGTGTGATCTTTACCCATGCCTACGTTTTCGCCAGCGTGCATTTTAGTACCGCGTTGACGCACAATGATGCTGCCTGCGCTAACAACTGTTTCACCAAATGCTTTAACACCTAATCGTTGTGAGTGTGAATCGCGACCGTTACGTGAACTACCGCCTGCTTTTTTGTGTGCCATGATTTAATCCTTTAATACTTATTTAATGACTTAAATGAATAAGCGTTTAATTAGTTTGTAACTTAAGCTTCTGCCACTTTGGCAGCTTTTGCTTTAGTTGCTTTTGGCGCTGCTTTTTCGGCAGACGCGCCAGTCGCTAAGATTTCACCAATTTGAATCTCTGTGAAGCTTTGGCGATGACCTTGCGTTTTACGGTAATGTTTACGGCGACGAAATTTAAAAATCATCACTTTATCGGCACGACCGTGTGAAAGCACGGTGGCACTCACTGTAGCACCAGAAATCAACGGTGAACCGATTGTTGTATTTGCGTCATCAGAGATCATCAACACTTTGTCGATAACCACTGTAGCGCCAACATCGCCCACAATTTTTTCTACTTTAAGTCTCTCACCGGCAACTACTTTATATTGTTTGCCACCTGTTTTAATTACTGCATACATGATTTAAGCCTTGCTTCAACACGTTCAAATGAATCGCGCATTATACTTAAATAAACCTACATTGCAAACCTTAAATCACAATTAGTCACATGTTTAATGCATTCAAAAAACTTGGATTGCATTGAATACCAGTCTTGACTGAATAGATTGCCTGTCTTAATTGAATAGATTTTAAGTGATGAATATAGACGGCGATTGCCTGTGTTAAAATATGGCACATTATATTAGCTTTTTATTATTGGCGCATCGCGTGGCTTTAAACCCTATTCAATCATCCATTTCGCTTGATATGCAAGCAGTCGACACGGTTATTCGTAGCTCTCTTTATTCTGAAGTTAGTTTGATTAATACGATTGGCGAACACATCATTAACGGTGGCGGCAAACGTTTGCGGCCCGCACTGGTGTTGCTTTCTAGCGGCTTGTTTAGCCCTATTCAATCGCCACATCATCAATTAGCCGCCATTGTAGAATTTATTCATACCGCTACTTTGCTGCATGATGATGTTGTTGATGAATCGGCAATGCGACGCGGTAAAAGCACCGCCAATCATTTATTTGGCAATGCAGCCAGCGTTTTGGTGGGCGATTTTTTATATTCGCGCGCCTTTCAAATGATGGTGCAATTAAAAAATATGCGCGTGATGGAAATTTTATCCGAAGCCACCAATGTCATTGCCGAAGGCGAAGTTTTACAGCTACTTAATATCCATAATGCCGACGTTACTGAGCAACAATATTTAAAAGTAATTCATTATAAAACGGCTAAATTGTTTGAAGCCGCCATGCGTTTAGGTGCGGTGATAAACGATGCATCTAGGCAAGATGAAGACGCATTGGCGCTATACGGCATGAAGTTAGGCACAGCGTTTCAACTAGTGGATGATGTGCTGGATTTAACTGGCGACCCTGATAAGATTGGCAAAAATTTAGGCGATGATTTAAGTGAAGGCAAGCCAACATTGCCTTTGTTATACGCCATGCAAAACAGCTCGCCAGAACAAGCAGAGACCTTGCGTAAAGCCATTAAAGCGGGTGGTTTAGATGATTTGGATAAAGTATTAGCGGCGGTAAAAGCCACGCAAGCCAATGAATACGTATTGAAACTAGCCAAACAAGAATCCTTAGAAGGATGCGCCGCAATTGCGCATTTCCCTGATTCGATTTACAAGCAATCGCTGCTGGATTTAGCCGATTTCGCAGTGACGCGAAATTTCTAATTGCATATAAGACCTCCAGCATAGTCTGGTCGGCATCGCAATTGTTTATTTTGGTTTTCTTGTTGAGACCTTTCTGCCGCTAACCTTGCTCGATTTGCTTCAATTGCACTTTTCTCTGAAGAAATAGCCTGCCTCTCTAATAACTGCAGCTTGCGATTTTCAATTGCTTTAGCTTCTTTTTGCAAAAGAAGCTCTTTGGCTTTCTCATGCCTAGCTAACCTTTCTTTTTCTTCAGCCGCTTTTTGTTGCCGCTCTCTTTCAAATACACTATCTATACGCTCTTGGGCTTTCAATCTATCCTCTTCTGGAATATCCGCGTCTTTACGAACTTTACCTACAGTAGTCGAGGAGCACGGATTGTTTTGGTATGAAATTTTGTTACTCGAGTCTTTGCATTTAAATATTTCGGCATTGCCATGCGATGAAATCAATATTCCAAATAAAAATAGCCACGTTTTCATATTTAATCCAAAATCTTAATTTAAAGTAATCGGCTCGCCGCTTTCAGCATTAAAATAACTTAAATGCGCGCAATCGCTAGTGCCGTTGGTCAATGTGCCGTCAAAAAGCGCTGTGCCATCCACATCTACTACCGCGTAACCATTATGGTAAAGCGTTACTTCGGCCAGTTTTTGCGCCAATTTAGAAGCGCTGGTTTTGTTTTTAGCGTGATCATGCTTATTTAATTCGCGCAGCGCAAAGCTAATGCAAGTTTCTGCTTCGTCTTCGCCATACACTTCCCACTGCTTGCCACCGGTTAATTGCTTTAACCAACCTGGCAAATCTACTTCTACACGGCAAATAATCGGCTCATCCCAAGCAGGATGATCAATATTGTTCAGCTCGATTAATTCTCTGGTATTAATTAATGTTTCTTTTTGGTTGTTCATATTATTTCCTAAACGTTTTACTACAACATCTAATTACTACATGGCGGCTAAACGTTTTATTACAAGCAATTTTAGCGCCAATTGCGTAATACCTAGCAACTGATTAGCGCTTATCAAGTTGCACACTTGGTTTAACGATGCGATGATATGCTTAGTTTACCTTAACTTTATGACTCATTTGGGGACAGTATGTTTGATTTTTTATTGCCAATTTCGGATTTATTGCGTAGCGAGCCGACTGTATTTATGACACTTTCTGTCATATTAGGGCTTTTGGTGGGCAGTTTTCTTAATGTGGTGATTCATCGCTTACCCAAAATGATGGAACGCGAATGGCATGCCAACTGCCTTGAGCTACAAGGTAAAGAAATCCCCGAACAAAGTAAATACACCATTGTTACGCCACGCTCAGCCTGCCCTAACTGTGGGCACCAAATCAGTGCGCTAGAGAATATTCCAGTGATTAGTTACCTGTTTTTGCGCGGAAAATGCAAAGGCTGCAAAACAAAAATTAGTTTGCGCTACCCATTAATTGAAGCGCTATCTGCCGCGCTAATAGGCGCCGCGGCTTATCATTACGGCTACACCTACGCGGCGCTATTTGCGTTTATCTTTATATTTGCCTTAATCACACTTACTTTTATTGATTTTGATACGCAATTATTGCCAGATGACATCACCTTACCATTGCTGTGGTTAGGGCTGATATTCAATCTAAATGGCGGTTTTACCGATTTAAAATCGGCCGTCATTGGCGCCATGCTGGGTTATTTAATTTTGTGGAGCGTGTATTGGCTATTTAAATTAGTCACTGGCAAAGAAGGCATGGGCTATGGCGATTTTAAATTACTGGGCGCAATTGGCGCGTGGTTTGGCTGGCAATTATTGCCTGCGGTTATTTTGCTTAGCTCAGTGGCGGGCGCGTTAATTGGCATTGGTTTAATCGTATTTAAAGGCACAGGCCGCAGCACAGCCATTCCATTTGGGCCATTTTTAGCGCTGGGCGGCATTGCTGCGCTATTTTTTGGCCAACAATTAGCCGCGTTTTATTTAGGCTAGGCATGGCCGTTATTGCTTTAACAGGCGGCATTGGTAGTGGCAAATCAGAAGCCGCCAAGATTTTTGCCGAACTGGGCGTGCCAGTCACTGATGTTGATGTGATTTCACACCAACTGACCGCCGCTAATCAGCCGCTAGTTAAAGAAATAGAAGCCCAATTTGGCCACGAATATATAACGCCAGAAGGCGCCATGAACCGGCCTGCCATGCGCGATTTAGTGTTTAGCGACAAAAATGCATTAGCTAAATTAAACGCCATTTTGCACCCCGATATTTATGCAGAAGCCGTTGCGCAAATGCAGCAACATGCAGATGCGCCTTATCAAATAGTGGTGATTCCATTGTTATTTGAAAGCCCACGTTATTTAAAACACATTAATCGTATTTTATTAATTGAATGCGAAGAAAAAACGCAAATTGCGCGCATTAAAAAACGCAGCCAATTATCTGAAACGCAAATTATGGCCATTATTAAGGCGCAAACACCCAGACAAAAACGTTTAGAACTAGCCGATGATGTGATTGAAAATAACGAAAATGTGCAAAATTTGCGTAAAAAAATATTATCAATTCACGAAAATTACATTAATACTTGCATACTTAGCAAAACAATCTCATAATCTGCTTCAATTTAACTCTATAAGTAAGCAGACTTTAATCCCACAAGATGTCTAGCTACGAATTTCCATTTAACGAACGCATCCGCACACTTTTACGATTAGAAGACCTCTTTTCTAAAGTGTTGCTCAATGTTGATTCCAAACATCAACATAATCATCACAGCGCCCTTATTTCATTGTTACAAATGCTGGATATAATCGACCGCGCCGATCTTAAAATGGATTTGGTGCAAGAATTAGATCGACAGCGTTCATCTATGCAAAATTTGCGTGGTAATCCTGTTATTGCAGAATCCGTTTTAGATAAAATACTCAAACAAATTGGCGCCTGCTCTACCACCTTAAGAAGCGATAGCGCCAAGCTGGGCCAGCATCTGCGTGAAAATGAGTGGTTAATGAGCATTAAACAACGCGCTGGCATTCCTGGCGGCGTTTGCCAATTTGATATTCCTTCGTATCACCACTGGCTTAATCTGGATTGCGCCAAGCGCAGGCAAGATTTTGATAACTGGCTGGCCAAATTAATGCCTATGTACGATGCCATTAAGACTATTTTGCATATTTTGCGTGGCAGCGGCGTGGCGACTAAACACCATGCCGATAGCGGCTTTTTTCAGCAAATGTTAGGTGGCGCCAAGCCAGCACAAATGCTGATTATTCAAATGGCAGACGATTGCCCTTGTTTTCCTGAAGTAAGCGCGAATAAATACGCGATTAATGTGCGTTTTAACGGTCTAGATTTTGTGCAAAAACCCAAACAATGTGACCATGCGATTGATTTCACCATCACGCTTTGCAATCTCTAGGCTTGCCAATCCGTAATACAAGTCATCTATAATACGGCATACCAATTTAGGAATTGCCAAATGTCAGAAGTAAGCCCCCGTCTAGTTGCCTGCCCTCATTGCAAAAAAATGATTGAATACAGCATCAATAATAAATTTCGCCCTTTTTGCTCAGAGCGTTGTCAGTTAATTGATTTGGGCGATTGGGCTAACGAAAATTATAAAATTCCTGATAATTCACCGCCCACTTTGGATGATGAATTAAATTAAAATCACCGCTAAATGTTGAGTTTATGCAATTATGTTGATACTAACTTGTCATTCAAATATGAATTAATAAGGCTGACCAATATTATGAAAAATCTATTTAAAACGGCTGTTTTTATATGCTTATTAACGGCTTTTCAAGCACAAGCCGAAGTAAAAATTAGCGATGCATGGGTGCGTGCCAACGTGCCTGGCCAAAAGGTAGGCGCGGCTTATATGTCACTCAACAGCCCGCAAGATAGTACGCTGGTATTGGTAGAATCAACCGCGGCAGGTTCTGTTGAGATTCATAGCATGAGCATGAATAATGGCGTGATGAAAATGCGTATGTTGGAAGAATTAACGCTTAAAGCAGGCAAAACAGAGAAACTAGCACCGGGCGGCTTTCATTTGATGTTATTTGATTTGGCCAAACCTTTAAAAGCAGGCGAAAAAGCCACTTTTAAGCTGTGTTTTAAAGACAAAGCAGGCAAAATTACGCACCAAACTGTGGTGTTGCCTATTAAAGAAATTAATTAGAAACTAATTATTGCCATAACTCGCGCTGCATCGCCACGCCGCGCGCGCCACACTGCAAGGCTTGCGGCAAATCAGATTCATTCATTCCACCAAGCGCATAAACAGGAATAGTGCAGTTTTCAATCATTTGCGCAAAATTCGGCCAGCCTAATGGCACAGCTTCATTGTGACTTTTAGTAGCTTTCACTGGTGATAGCACCACGAAATCCAGCCCTAATTTTTCAGCATGCGCTAACTCCAAAGCATTGTGACAAGATGCCGCCACCACCAAATCGGCTGGCTTTTGCTGTAATTGCATCAGCTGCGCACTGGTTAAATGCACACCATGTGCACCCAATTGTCGCGTTAATTCAATATCGCTGTTGATTAACACTTTTGCTTTATAAAGGCTTGCAAGCGTAATCACTTTTTCGGCAAAATGTCTTAAATCAGTTTCTGCAAGCTGCTTTTCGCGAATTTGGATTAGCTTTAAACCGTGTTTTAATTGGCTTTCAAGCGCGCTCAAAAATGCCGGCTCACCCATCTCATGCAAATTAGTAATGGCATAAATAGTAGGCAACGCCAGCGCGTGCATAATGGGTGCATTGGCAGGTAAAACGGGTGAAACGGAAATATTGGCAGGCGTTTGCCAGCTTAATTGTTGGCCCTCTTTTGCCGCTAATGTGCCTTGCCATTCAGTTACAAAATAAAAATACAGCTTAACGGTTTTAGCCATAGAGTCATGCGTGGCAGGATAATCAAAGCGGCGTGTTAACCACGCTTGCGTTTTGGTAGGCGTAATGCCTAACTCCTCTTGCAACTCGCGGATTAAGCCTTGTTCTGGGGTTTCGTTGGCTTCAATTTTTCCGCCGGGAAACTCCCACCAGCCAGCCCAGCCTTTGCCGGCAGGTCGGCTTGCCATTAAAAATTGACTATCGGCTTGCTGCAGAATACCAACCGCGACTTGCACGACGCTTACCACCACCTCATTAGTCATGTAATGATTGCTTCAGGCCAATTTTTCCAGCGTAATCGCGCGCAAATTGATACGCGACACGGCCACTGCGTGCGCCACGCGTATGGGTAAATTGTAGCGCCGCTTTTTGCGCGGCATCATCAAAAATCAAACCAAACGTTTCTAACCAATTTTTGGCGATGGCTAAATACTCATCTTGATCAAACGCATAAAATGATAGCCACAAGCCAAATCGCTCAGCCAGCGCCGTTTTTTCTTCAATGGTGTCGCTTGGCCTAATTTCGCCATCGGCATGCTTAGTCGCCAAGTTATCCACCATATATTCTGGCATTAAATTTTTGCGGTTAGATGTGGCGTATACCAGCACATTATTCGAAATGCTGGCTACTGAGCCATCCAACACCACTTTTAGCGCTTTGTAACTGGCGTCATTCGCTTCAAAGGTTAAGTCATCGCAAAAGATAATAGTTTTTTCAGCGCGATCGCGAATCAGGCTGACAATTTCAGCCAAATAAATCAGGTCTTGTTTATCCACCTCTATTAAACGCAAACCTTGCGCCGAATATTGCGTTAACAATGCTTTAATAAGCGACGATTTACCTGTGCCGCGCGCGCCAGTTAACAATACATTGTTAGCAGGCAAACCGGCGATAAATTGCCGTGTATTACGCAC
>Ga0326733_1000079_pt1 | contig 34368 bp, 36 predicted proteins | sample 14_GP2_308_FD_207946 | JGI IMG/M metagenome (GOLD analysis project Ga0326733, IMG submission 207946) | Glacier ice microbial communities from Ngari, Tibet, China - 14_GP2_30.8 | ecosystem: Environmental > Aquatic > Freshwater > Ice > Glacier | place: China: Ngari, Tibet | collected 2018-07-17
GTTGATCAGAACTTTATATTGTTTATGAAATCGCCACTGAACATTCTAAACTTATTAAGCCAACAAACATTAATCTTGGACTTTCTTTGAAGGTAAGATTTTATAATAAAATGGCTGCTTTGGGCCGTTAGCCGTCATGCAACCTTAACGGGTGAGTTTCTGTAACTAACTGGAAATGTTGCTTTACCAGGGACCGTTATTGGGAAACCTAATTTTGCAGCATCTTGATTGTCAGTAATAAAGTAAACACACGTCTTAGGTTGGTTTACATTGATCTACTATATATCTTTAATGCCCTGCTTTTGCTCACGCATCAAACAGTTAAGCTGCTTGCTAAGGCTATTAATGTTTTGCATCACGCCGCCAGTGAAGGCATTACGGGATGATATAGCTTTACCTTCAACCGTTCGTGCGCCAGTGCTATGCAACCACGGTTTCCATTGCCTTACCTTGAGGGATTGTTGTTTGCGTTGCTCTGGTGTCCATTTTCTCGCTGCCATGATGTACCTCTAATAGTTCGTTTGATTTAATTGTTTTTTCTTTCACGTGCGCGCGCCCGTGCGTATTGGTCCCATTATTAACCTGCTGATTGCCGTGCGATATATTTGCCTGTTTCACGAATGAAACTTGCTTTGGGTATTTAAGCTCCGTCAATGCTTGAATGGTTGCGCGGCTTTGGGATTGCGCTTTAAGTGCCAATGTCAGATACATGCCGTAGTGTTTTAATTGTGTTTGAGCTACGGCTCTCCGACCTAAACTCACAAATATTGATTGTAAAGCTTGCGCTTGCCCCACTAACATTGCTTCCATTGATGCCATGTCACCAGCCTGCACGTCCTTTATGTTTACCTGCAAAGCTTCAGCAAGCGCAGCCAAATCATTTTCAGGTAGCATGTCCTTAGTAAATGCTTGTGTTAATGCTGCGTTTACAAACGAGGACTTTATAGTCGCATTTGCCATTTTGGCACTTATGGATTTACCTTCCATTTTTACCGTGGGCGTTTTCTTTTTTGTATTCATGTTGTTACCTCTAACGATAATGGTTGTTTTCTAACACCGCTTTTAGCTTTCAAACCTACAATCCGTTTCACAGAATTAACAGTGTGTAATGGTATAAATACATTGTTCTCGGTAGTCGTACCAGTGAAAGTGCCTAAAAGTGGCTTTACAGGTACGGTAGTCGTACCAGTCAATCCGTCTACTGGTACGGTGACTGGCACTGCACTGGTACGATGACTGGGAAGCATCTTTTGTTTTTCATCAGCGCCTTTTACAGGTGGTTTGCGTCTTGGTGTAGGTGGCAACTTGCAAAGCATGTAAGCGCCACGATGATAAGATTTGGCGCTAATATCCAAACCTACATAATTCGTGATGTCGTACCAAGTGAGCGCAAATAGATCTGGACCCATATTAAGACCACCCCACTTAGTTTGTATAATAAGACCACGCTCAATCAACTCATTACGGGCTTTGGCGTTATTTTCGTGGCAAGTCCAACCTTGGTTGTAGAGCCACTTTTTAGCTAGATGCAAATGTCCATTGTTGTTGCCGCTATGTTGGCGCATCAGTGCAAACAATAAAGCCTTAGCCTTATCACTTGCACCCTTAAAGCTAACGCTATCAATTACACTCCAAGGAATAGCACCGTAACCACCGGATATAGATTCTGGGCGCGCTCGTTTTGTTTTACGCGCCATGTTCTAAGCCTCCACTGACTCTAAAATGCATCAACATAAAGGCAGGGTCATTAAATTGCGCTGTAAGCGTTTTTAAGCGTGTTGAGCGGCTGTTGCGAGACATATCAATACACTTCCAACAAAGTGAGTGGCGCGGCGTATTGTGTAATGTCGTTAGTTACCAGCTTGTAGATTTCCTTATAGGGAACACCATTGCTCATGTATTTACGCAACGAGGCTTGTACCAGTGATTCCAGCGTGACTAGCCATGAGAGTTGAAGCGCATTAAGTGTATTACGTAAGTTTGGTTGTTTATACTGGATCAACCCTAGTGCCCGATAAGTTGCAGTAGTAATCAGACTGTAATAGTTGCTTGCGTGATGGCTACCTTGTACCGTGGCGTAATTTACAAACTGTCCAATGACGTCTGTTTCAGCTTTGCGGAGTAACTTTGCCTGGGTGCGTTGTGACACCCATTGTTCATCCTGCTGATGACTCTTAGCGAGTAGTAGCTGGTATTCAAGTTGATAGAAGGCGGTGTTAAAATTACGTTGCCATTCTCGTGCTGGCCGGGTGGTGAAACGCATGGCGACCAATGAAAAGAATCCACGATTCATCATGTAAGCGGTGTAGGGCTGACCGTGATAAATACGTTCTTCTGTGAAGTATTTTTCTGAAGAATGAGGGTACTTTGAAAGTACCCTCAAATCAGGGTAATCATTGAGAACATTCTGAATCACGAACTCAACTTTCTTGTGTTTCATGCCAAACTTTCTGGCAACTAAAGCTGAGTCTGCAAAAGCTTCACCGTGTTTGTTTTCTACTAAGGTGGTCATCATTACACCGCCTTTGCTGCCAATAGGGCGCGCAACTCACCCACGTTGTAAGTAGTCGTTCTTTCGGTTAGTTTATGTGCGGTGAGTTTTTTAGCTTTCACCATACGCCAGACTGTCGCACTGCTTACGGCAAACATTGCTTTAACTACAGGCAACCTTACCTGACATTCTGGGCTAAGTTGATCGAAGTGTTTTACAGCTTCTGGTATTGCTTTAGAGAGTTCTGATTTGAGTTGTTGCATGATGTTTTTTCCTGTGTTTGTGAGTGACAGGTGACATCATGGCTATGATTTAATTGATAAAAAACCTCTTTGCTAGCTAAGCGTTCGCACTGCTAGCACGATGGACGTTCATCTAGCAGGAGGTATGTTTTCGCGTTTGGCTTCCGCAACATATTGACTTAATTTTCGGAATGAAACTGGCACAACTTTCATCAGAATCTCAGCTGCTTTATCATTGGATAGCTTAGTGTCAATATTTGTACGCCAGTAGTCCAAAGCTTGCTTTCTAAGCTCATATGTTTCTATATGCCTTATTTTGTTTGCATAATTAGATTTAGCTTTTCTGTCAGACTCAACAACGAGGTTTAATAATTGAAATAGAACATATGAATCAATAGGTTCTTTATTGATAATCGCATTAAGGTTTTCTAAATTTTCATAAATGCTATCGCCATCACAATACTTTATAAGCTCAAAAATCTTTTCTGCTTTTTTTGAACCCCTTGTTCTAGGATAAATATCACGCTTAAATTCCAAATATTCTGCGGCAAGCTGTTCTGGACTTAGCATTTTAATGTCTTCAAAATTACCCTCGATTTGACCGCCTAGTTGAGCAGATGAATTAAAAAATGCTCTACGAATATCTTCAGGTATATTGGGGGTCGCCTAAGACAACAGGAATTTCTTCGCCATCTTCCCCTGTATAAGAAAAATGAAATTGTGAATTGTTTATATTTGAAGTCATAACACCCCTTTACTACCCCATGAAATAAAAACACACCAGCCATTAACGGGTCTTGGTGTTCACACATGGCAATTAAGCACGTGCTAGGTGCGGCTAAACCGGTTAAATCTAAATTCTGCTACATGGCAACATCAGCATTAAATAATCGCTTGTAGCTCGCTAAATTGGGCTTTATGCCTTACGTTTAATCGGTATCACTTTGCTTGTTGCGCCATTTTCAAGTTGTACGAGTAAATCAGACAATGCTTTTAGTGCTGCCTTGCGTTCTTCAAAATAATCATAGCCATCGTAAACACCCTCAACGCCTTTGATTTTGTGATTTAGGCAACGCTCGCTTATGTGTGGCTGAACGCCTAACGAAGTCAGCAAGGTTTTAGCTGTTCTTCTCATATCGTGAATAGTAAAAGGTTCTAAGCCGTGATCTACCTTAGCCAGCGCAACGCCTAAAGTGCTTTCTGAAACGTGCACATTGGTTTGCATCTTACGCGCTGGCAACACCCACCCGCTGCCATAAGACAGGCTCTTTAATTCTTTAAACCAGCCCACAACCTTATCAGATAGAGGTATGGTTGTTGCGGCTTCCGTTTTCGTTCTTATCGCTGGCAATTTCCACAGACCAGCATCTAAGTCAATCTCACTCCACTGCGCTCCGATTAACTCACCTTTACGCACTGCCAGTGCCAGCAATAGCTTTATGCACAAGTCGTTTTCTACACTAAACCCTTTCGCCTTTTTCATGGCTGAAAAGAGTTTTGCAATTTCATCACGGCTAAGGTTGCGTTTACGGGATTGCTCTTGTCCACCAGCATCAGCAACATCAAAAGCCAGGGCTGGGTTATGCGTAATCATGTGCATTTTGATAGCATGGTTAAAAATACGTTTTAGCCAGCGCAATACGTCGTTTGCCATCGTAGGCGCGCCACGATTTACAACAGATTGCAGCAAGGCTTCGATATGGCGCGGTGTGACTGCATCAACGCTTAAATGTCCTATTGCAGGTTTAATGTCTTTCTCAATACGCGCCCTTACAATGTTCGGATGTTTCCAAACGCCTAGCACTCGCTTCTGAAAAAACTCATCGGCTAATTCTGCCATTGTGTAAGCGTTATTTTCAGCTTCAATCTTTGCAACGGCTTCGCGCTTTCTTTCCTGCTTCTCACCAGCAACGTCATAACCAAGTGAAACACGGGCGCGGTACTCTTTAGCAGTCTTTCTGGCATCGGCTAATGAAACATCACGATAACTGCCAATATTCATAATGCGCTGTGCGCCTGCAAAGCGATAACGGAAACGCCAAATCGGTGAAGAAAACGTTTGACGGTAAGATAAATATAAACCGCCTCCATCTCCGCGCATATCAAAATACTCATGAGATTTAATCCAGTTGCGAATTTCAATATCTGATAATTTAGCCATTTCTCAACCCTTTTCAGTGTGTACCACTAGAAATGCACCACTAACAACACTTGGTACACATGGTGGTACACACTTATATTGCGCTTATCTGATTTTTATTGCAACACTATGAAATGAAAAATCCCTGTTTATAAGGGCTTTTAAGGGAGTTATGCTATGAGATGAAATCAGGTGAAATATTACTCAATATTTTGAATTTGCTCGCGCATTTGCTCAATTAGCACTTTAAGCTCCATTGAAATTTGGCTAGTTTCTACCGCCACCGATTTTGAGCCCAATGTATTCGCTTCGCGATTCATTTCTTGCATTAAAAAATCTAAACGCTTGCCCACCGCGCCACCTGCTTGCAAAATACGTTTCACTTCTGATATATGCGAATCCAATCGGGATAATTCTTCATCTACATCAATGCGTTGCGCGTACAACACCATCTCTTGGCGAATTCGGTCATCATCATGGCTATTGGTCGCCTCATGCAATTTAGCGCTTAACTTTGCCTGATATTGCGCTACTAAATTAGGCATCATCGGCTTAACTTTAGTCACATGTTGCTCAATTTGCTGCAATCTATCTAAAATTACCGCTTTTAATTTTTCGCCCTCACGCGCACGCGCATCAATTAAATGCTGCAAAACTTGATTCAGCACTTGTTTAAAATCCGCTTCCAACGCATCGGTATCAATCGCTTCCGACATCATCACGCCTGGCATACGCAAAATATCCAACATATTCACAGGCTGTGTATGCGGAAAATATTGCGCGGCGCTTTTGGCGCTTTCGGCTATTTGTTGCAAAACGGTGTGGTTAAGCTGCGGCACACTATCCATGCCCGCTTCGCGCATCATGCTCATGCGAATATCCACTTTGCCGCGGCCCAATTTGGCCTGAATTAATTCGCGCGCGGTGGCTTCAAATACGCGTAAATTATCATCTAATTTAAGCTGTAATTCTAAATAGCGGTGATTAACCGAGCGGCACTCAACCATTAAAACACCTTGTTTGGTGTTGTATTCTTGCGATGCGTAGCCTGTCATGCTTAATATCATGGTTGTACTCTTCAGTTTATTTGTTAAAGTAATTTGTGATAATTGTATCAAACCCCTATGATTTGACGTGTTTTTTATGCGAGAATGCCAGAATAAGTTGATTAAAGTTTCAAACTCTTATTAACAAAACTAGGTTTATCGCACGCGACATTTGACGCTGTACCGATACTAAATGGCCACACTTAAAAACCAATCTTTGCCTGTTGGCTACATTCTGCAGGATTACATTATCACCCGCGTGTTAAGCACGGGTGGCTTTAGTTTTGTGTATTTGGCGCAAGACATGAACAAGAATATTGTCGCCATTAAAGAATACATGCCCACCGGTTTGGCCTTGCGTGAAGATGGCGCAACCGTGTTGCTAGGCAGTGATGACGATGCTGCCACCTTTAAGCACGGCCTAAAATGTTTTTTTGAAGAAGGCTTAGCATTAGCCAAAATTGACCACAAAAATATTGTGCGCGTGGTTAATTTCTTTAGAGAAAACAGCACCGTTTATATGGTGATGCAATATGAGCGTGGCAAATCGCTGCAAGATTTTATTCTTTCGCAACCCGAACCAGTCAACGAAAAATTTGTGCGCCGCGTGTTTGGCGAGCTGCTAAACGGCCTGCGCGAAGTGCACACACAAAAGCTGCTGCACTTGGATATTAAGCCTGCCAATATTTATATTCGGCTAGATGGCTCACCCGTGCTGCTGGATTTTGGCTCTGCGCGGCAAACATTAACGCAAACGCAATCTAAACTTTCCCCCAGTTACACGCCCGGCTTTGCGCCGCCAGAGCAATATTTTGAGCGCAAACAATTGGGCCCTTGGAGCGATATTTATAGCGTGGGTGCCAGCATGTATTCTTGCTTGGTGCGCTCGGCTCCCATGGCGGCTAATCAGCGCGTTAAAAATGATTTTTTAGCGCCGGCCACCAAAGTGGGCAAAGGCATTTACACGCAAGAGCTGCTGCAAATTATTGATAATTGCCTAAAACTCAATTATTTAGAACGGCCACAAAGTGTGTTTTCGTTGCAAAAAACTTTATTTGAAATTGTGCCGCCGCTTGAAGTTAAAAAACACAGCTTGGCCAGAAAAATCAAAGACGTGTTAAACAAACCGCTTTAAGATATGTCTGACTTATTCATTACACACTAATACTTCATAATCGCTGCTTAAATGAAATTCTCTATCTACCAAAATAGCCGTCAAGGCCCTAGAAGTTATAACCAAGACCGTTTAGCTTATTCTTATAGTAAAGATGCTTTATTGCTGGTGTTGGCCGATGGCATGGGTGGCCACCGCAATGGCGAAGTGGCGGCGCACTTGGCGGTTAAAACCTTAACCGATGCTTTTCAACGTTTGGCTGTGCCATTTTTAAGTAGCCCAGCCAAATTTCTAATCGATCATATTCAACAAGTGCACGACATGATTGATAACGTAACGCAAAGAGAAGAATTAATCGAATCGCCACGCACCACCATTGTGGTGGCGATTATTCAGCGCGGATTTTTGTATTGCGCGCATGTGGGCGATTCTAGGTTGTATCACTTTCGCGAAGGTCATTTGCTGTTCCGCACAGAAGACCATTCTGTGGTGCAATCGCTGTACAAAAAAGGCATGATCACCAAAGAAGAAATGAAGACGCACCCTTATAAAAATAAGGTGTACAACTGCTTAGGTGGCGAAACGCCGCCGCAAATCGATTTGTCAGACCGTTTTGAATTGATTGAAGGCGACACCATTTTGCTGTGTACCGATGGCGTTTGGGGCGTTTTAAGCGATCAGAAAATTAAAGAAATTATTCAGCAAAATGTAGTGATTGCCGATGCCACAAACAAATTGATGGATAGCGCCGAATTTGCCAGTGATGAACGTGGCGATAATATGAGCGCGATTGGCCTGCAATGGGGCGATAGGCAACAAAGTAGCACCGCCGTTTCGACCCAATTGATGCCTTTGGGCGAAACTACCACTATTATGAACACGGTTCAGCAGCAAAATAGCGATGACATGGATTTAAACGATTTGTCGGATGACGACATTGAAAGCACCATTGCCGAGATTCAAAACGCGCTAAATAAAACGCAACAAAAACCTAAAATCTAGCCCAAAAGCCCCGTTAAGTTTTTTAATTTAAGTTAATTTTTTATTTAGGTTAAGTTACTTAATCTGAATATTGCATAGCTTATAATAGCCGCTTATTTCTTTCAGATTAAGCACTTACTATGCAAACCCCAACTGATCAAAACAACACCCGCCCAAGCCAACGCGCCAACAATCAGTTGCGCAGCGTTGAAATAATCCGCCATTACACCAAACATGCCGAAGGCTCTGTGCTGATTAAATTTGGCGATACGCATGTGTTGTGCACGGCCAGCGTAGAAGAAAAAGTGCCCGGCTTTTTAAAAGGCAAAAATCAAGGTTGGGTAACGGCAGAATACGGCATGTTGCCGCGCAGCACCGGCAGCCGCATGGATAGAGAAGCGGCCAAAGGCAAACAATCTGGCCGCACGCAAGAAATTCAGCGTTTAATTGGCCGCAGCTTACGCGCGATTATTGACCTTGAAAAATTAGGCGAACGCAGCGTGCATATTGATTGCGACGTGATTCAAGCCGATGGCGGCACACGCACCGCCAGCATTACAGGCGCTTACGTCGCCTTGCATGACGCGATTTCTACCTTATTAAAATCAGGAAAAATCACCGAAAACCCGCTTAAACAAGCCGTTGCGGCGATTTCGGTTGGCGTTTATAAAGGTACGCCAGTGTTAGATTTAGATTACATTGAAGACTCAGATTGCGATACTGACATGAACGTAGTGATGACGGCAGATGGCGGCTTTGTTGAAATTCAAGGCACGGCCGAAGGCGAACCATTTGCGCGCGAAGCCATGAACAGTATGCTGGATTTGGCTGCTAGCGGTATTAATGAATTGCTCACAAAACAGATGCAAGTGTTGGCTGACTGAGTTAAACATATTTAAGCCACAGAGGGCACAGAGAACACAGAGTAAAATCAAAAACTAGAATAATCAGTCAATCGGTAGTTAATTTATATAGTCAAAATGAATAACTAATGGTTTTGACCTCTGTGTTCCCTGTGGCAAAAAAATTATGATTAAAAAATTAGTTATCGCATCCAATAACCAAGGCAAGCTGGCCGAAATTCAAGCCTTACTACAGCCGCTTAATATAGAAGTGTTGCCGCAATCGGCTTTTAATGTAACTGAAGCGGCAGAGCCACATTGCACCTTTATTGAAAACGCCCTAGCCAAAGCGCGCCACGCCAGCCTTGCCACAGGCTTGCCCGCTCTGGCGGACGATTCTGGCTTATGTTTAGAAGCCCTGCAAGGCGCGCCAGGTGTGCACTCTGCTTACTTTGGTGGCGAGCCTAGAAGTGATGTTAATAATAATGCGCACTTGCTTAAAACCTTAAAGCAGTATGAAAATCGCTTTGCGCATTATTATTGTTGCTTGGTGCTAGTGCGCCAACATGACGACCCGCAACCGCTGATTGCCGAAGGCATTTGGAAAGGCTCAATTTTAAAAAAAGCGCGTGGCGATAATGGTTTTGGCTACGACCCACTATTTTTAGACGCCATTACAGGCAAATCGGCCGCCGAATTAACACCAGAAATTAAAAATAAACTTAGCCACCGTGGCCATGCTCTGCGCAAAATGTTGCAATTAATTCAACACCTAACTTATTGATATAAAAGATGAAACCCTTACCAACATGGCTGCGCGACGATAAAAGTATTGTTGCCTGCACCGAAAAAATAAAAGTCATGCAGGAAAATTTTGAAGAGATTCAACAAATGATGCAAGACGCCTTTGAAGACGGCTTGCTAATGGAAGTGAATGAAGCGCAGATGCGTGAAGCGTTGAATGCAATTGTGCTGAGCTTAGTTAACCCTTATAAATAGTTGTTACAATCTGCGCATGCTTAATCGATGCGCGCATACACTTTTTCCCACCACAAACTTGCCGCCGCCTCACCTTTGTATTCTAGCAAATAATAATAGGCGGTGTGTGTGCAAACTTCTGTAAGCGCTTTATCGGCAATGGCCGCTTTTTCTAAGTAGGCTAATCCTGCATCGTTTTTCTCATTTAATAGAATTTTTCCGTATTCAAACTCTGCTTTACTGTAATTTCCGCTAGATTTAGATAAAACCATAGCCAACAATGGTTTAGCTTTATCTAAAGTTTCAAACTCTACACTCAACATTGCTAACTCGTGTAAATCATTAATATTTAGGGCTTCTGGCGCGGTTTGAGATAGAACTTGAATGCGCGCACGGCTAATTTTGGCGCGGTGATGGTATTTTTGCCAGCCTGCTTTTTCATCCGCCCACCACTCTGTATCAAACTTCTTAATTGCTTCAGGCAATATATTACCAATCAATGCCTGCGCGGCTGATTGCGTTACTGGTGGTGGCAGTACTGGCTTTTCGCCCGCTGCTAATACGCGGTCACTCAAGCATGGATGGGTATCGTGTAAATCTGATTGTACGCGCCACGCGGCCTGTAATTTGGCAGGCGTTGCCCATATATCGTAATTGCTGGCAAATGCTTTTTGCATGCTGGCATAAGGTTTGAATACTGGCTCAACATGCTGATTAGCTTGTTTATACAAGGTTGACCAAAAATCCGTATGTATCCAGTTACCTAGTAAATCACCACGAATCAAACTGGCCGCGTTGGCTTTTGCGCCAACTAGTTCGGTTGCTGTTTTATCAGCATCGTATTCATTTTGGCGCGACAACACAAAAGTATAGGCATTAAAATACGGCGTAAAAGCATCTATCGCCGCATAAATACCTGCCTGAATAATACCGTCATCTTTGCTGTTTTCTAAATGTCGGCTAAGCTCGCCAAATGTAATGCGCTGCCGATACACCCAAGCACCTAATTTTCCATGGTTGCCCGCCACATGGCCGTACTCGTGCGCAATGGTTGATATCATTTCTGTTGGCGACACACCCAACAAATATGGCAGCCCTAAAATAAGATGATTCTTATAGCCGCCAAACAGGCCCCAGCGTGGCATTTGCACGATTGCAGCATTAAACTCATTGTTCAATATAACGTAATGAAAAGGTGGTCCATTTAGTTTTTTGCGCATTTTTCCAAGCACTTTAAATAGCTCTGGCGCATTTTTTTTAGTAAGTTCAAAACCTTTTGGCGCACTGAAACGGATAAAAAATGCTTTAACACTTATATATATGGCGGGAATAATAGCTACTGCTAAGCCAATTAAAAGACCTACTGATTGCTGCCATTTATAAGTTAAATAAATCAACCCAATCAGCAACGCAAATATACACAACAAAACTACATAAGCGCAGCTAGTCAGTAAAAATACTTTCGACCGAAACCAAGCGGGATTATTTTCAGATTGTGCTTCAAGCTGGCGAATTAGGCCTTCGTAGGTTTGAGTATCCATTTTATTTTTATAAGTTAGTTAATCGTGGAGTGCTAAAATTTATACCATTGTATGCTCAAATTGAAGGCGCATTTTCAAACTCTTATAATATATTTGCTATAAAACTAAGGCTGTAACCAATGCTAAATTTTAGGTAATCCATTTCAGCGTAAAATAGCTCACTTACACCAATTTAAGCAAAACGACGTTTTATGATTCCAATTATCCCGATTAATGATTTTAAGCCAATCAACACGACCTCACCCGTTTTAGGTGAAGCGACTTTATCTGGCCTGACCAATCCGCCGCCGTTATCGCTGTATATTCATATTCCTTGGTGCGTTAAAAAGTGTCCTTATTGCGATTTTAATTCGCATGAATCTCGCACAGAAATGCCTGAAAAGCGTTATGTGGCGGCGTTGATTGCGGATTTAGAGCAAAGCGTGCCGCGCGTGTATGGGCGCAAAATTAAAAGTGTGTTTTTTGGGGGCGGTACGCCTAGCTTATTTTCGGCGGAATCGATTGATGCCATTTTAAGTGCGGTGCGCATGTTAACGCCGCTAGAATATGGCGCTGAAATCACATTAGAAGCCAACCCTGGCACGGTGGAAATTGCGCGCTTTGCTGGTTACAAGCAGGCGGGGGTTAATCGCATTTCGCTGGGTATTCAAAGTTTTAATGCGGATTATTTAAAATCACTTGGCCGTATTCATGATGATAAACAAGCAATTACAGCCGCTGAATTGGCGCTGAAAACGTTTGAGCGGGTGAATTTGGATGTGATGTATGCGTTGCCGAATCAACGTTTAGAGCACGCGCTACAAGATGCGCGGCAAGCAGTGGCGCTGAATCCAGACCATTTATCGTTTTATCATTTAACTTTAGAACCCAACACGCCGTTTCATCGCACGCCGCCCAGCTTGCCAAGTGATGATGTAAGTGCGGACATGCAGGAACAGATTGAGGCTTTGTTGGCTGAAAATGGTTATGAGCATTATGAAACGTCTGGCTTCTGCAAAGCTAAAAGTCAATCACGGCACAACTTAAACTATTGGCAATTTGGCGATTATTTGGGTATTGGCGCAGGTGCGCATTCTAAACTCAGCTATCACGATAAAATTACCCGTGAAACGCGGCACAAGCACCCTAAAGCCTTTATGGAAAATGCCGAAAACGGCAACGCGGTGGATAATAGCTGGCAAATTGCGCAGGCTGATTTAGGTTTTGAATTTATGATGAACGCGCTGCGTTTAAGCGATGGCGTTGAAGTGAGTTTGTTTCAGCAACGCACTGGGTTAAGCTTGCAAACCATTCAAAGGGGATTAGCAAAAGCCACTCAAAAAGGCTTAATTACACAAGATTTAAAACGCATTAAGCCCACTTTATTGGGCCAGCGCTATTTAAATGATTTACTGGCTTTATTTTTAGATTAATTGCTTTGCTCTTTACGCGCGTCTAACAAACTAATCAGCAATAAAATTTCATTTAATACGCCATGACTAAAGCCTGAGCGTTCGCCATCACGATTATCAGTAATCAAGCTTTCTAAATACACTCTGGCTAGCTCGCTTGGCCAAACCGCGTCTAATTTTTCCATAATATGCGGAAAATCTTCTAAATGCTGAGGCACGATAATTTGTGCATCGGTGTGCGCAGGTTCGGTTTCGTACCAAACAGGCGTCATCACATTAAACATAATGTGCATGCTTTTAGCGAATTTTTCAAACTCGGCTTTTGCGTGCTGTTTTCTAAATATTTCAAGCAAATACAACCAATGATTAATTGATGCTTTTGGCTGCGTTTCAATGGTAAATTTTAAATGGGCAATGGCATCCTGCGTGCGATTAATGCTCATCAGCAATTTGGCCTCTTCTAAAGTTGAGCTGGCTTTTGCTTGCTCATCCAGCATTTCGCTGTTTAAAAATCCGCTGGCAGATGCGCTATGATTGTTTCTAGCCGCGCCCGATTGTGATGCCAATTCTTGCTCGGTATCTTGCCATACGCCGTCAAAATCGGTCAGCGTATCGTCCATTGGTTTACTATTGTTGAATTGATCCAGCAGACGTAGGCGCCGTTTTCGCATGAAATAAGCGGCAACACTCAGTAAAGCCATTAAGCTCAATAAGGCTAACAATGCATATTTTAACCAATCAAAAGCTGGCTGCGCGGCACGTTTTGGCGCCTGTTGCAAATCACTATTAAGCTCAACAGCAGGGGCAGTAGCGGTTGGTGCTTGATTCAAATTTTTAAATACTTTTTTAACTGGCGCGGCTTGCACAACAACCGGTTTTTCGGCTGCATTTATTGCCCTTGTTACGGTATTGGCATTGCTGTTATTGGCCACATTGCTTGGCATTGCTTTGGTTACTGGCGCGGCCACATTGGCGGGCAAGCGTAAGGTTTTATCAAACACCAATTTTAAGCTGTTAAATTTATCTTGCAGCACGCCTAATCGGGCATGCAAACGTTCTAGCTCGGCTTTTAAAAAGGCATTTTTAACCAATAATGCCTCATATTCTTGCAATAAAAAAGCCGGTAACTTGCTAACGGCTTGATTAATGTTATAGCTTAAATGCATATTTTGCCGCTTGACCTTAGCGCGCTTGGCTTTAATAACACTTACTTTTTTTGATAAGGATTTAAGCGTGGGGATTTGCAATAAAGTGGGATCAGTAAACTGACTGCTGGCCTTTAATTTCGGCTCAATATCGGCATTTAAAGCCAGCGTTTCGGCCACAAATTGCTGGCGCAAGACTTTATTTTTAGGGTAAAACAAACGGGCAATATCATTCAAACTTTCACCCGGTATGGCTGGCCACGCCATGGTGCTTGCGGTGTCTTCTGCGTTTAAATTGCTGGTGTTTAATGATGGCGTAATGACTGAGGTGCTGGTAGTTGAGCTACTCTCAACTTTAGTACCGCTATTTACAGCCGTACTTTCATCATCATTATTTAGGTTTAGTGGCTTAGTTTCAACTTCGCTAGCATTATCATTATTAATGCTAGCTTCAACTGGCAATGTATTGCTTACAGAATTTTCATTGATGACGCCATCAATAGCACTGACGCTGCTGCCAAAAATTAGCGCTATTAATAAGGCAAAGATGAATTTTAATTTCATAGTTGTCATTGACTCATATATAGGCGCGCGCGTTCAATGGCTTTTTTCACTTGCACTGGCGCGGTGCCGCCAATATGGTTGCGGCTGGCGAGTGAGCCTTCTAAGGTTAAAACCGCGTACACATCTTGTTGAATCATGTGGCTAAATTGCTGCAAATCGCTTAATGGCAAATCCGCCAAATCGCATTTTTGTTGCACCGCATGCTTTACTGCCAAGGCCACCGCTTCGTGCGCATCTCTAAACGGCATGCCTTTTTTCACCAAATAATCCGCTAAATCGGTGGCCGTTGCAAAGCCCTCAAGCGCGGCTTGGCGCATATTGGCTTTGTTCACTTCAATACCGCGCAACATATCGGCATAAATCGCCAGCGTCATCAAAATGGTATCGGCGGTGTCAAAAAGAGGCTCTTTATCTTCTTGATTATCTTTGTTGTAGGCCAGCGGCTGGCCTTTCATCAAGGTGAGCAAAGCAACAAGATTACCGTTCACGCGGCCAGTTTTGCCGCGCACCAATTCTGGTACGTCTGGATTTTTCTTTTGCGGCATAATCGATGAGCCAGTACAAAAACGGTCGGCAATGTCTACAAAAGCGAATCTGGGTGAAGACCATAAAATCAGCTCTTCTGAAAAACGCGATAAATGCGTCATTAATAAGGCACTGGCGGCGGTAAATTCAATGGCAAAATCGCGATCGCTAACGGCATCTAGTGAGTTTTCGCAAACGCCATCAAAACCCAAACTGGTCGCAACCATTTCACGATTAATGGGATAACTAGTGCCAGCTAAAGCGGCGGCTCCTAAAGGCAGACGATTAATACGTTTGCGGCAATCAGCAAAACGTTCTGCATCACGTTTTAGCATTTCAAAATAGGCCAGCAAATGGTGGCCAAAGGTAACCGGTTGCGCCACTTGCAAATGGGTAAAGCCAGCCATAATGGTGTCAGCATGCTGCTCGGCTAAATCCACAATGCTTAATTGCAGCTTTTTAATTGCCACTAAAATATCATCTACCGTTGCACGCAACCACAGGCGCACATCGGTCGCCACTTGGTCGTTGCGGCTTCTGCCGGTATGTAAGCGCTTACCTGCATCACCAATTTTATCGGTTAAGCGCTTTTCAATATTTAAATGCACATCTTCTAAATCTAGCAACCATTCAAACGTGCCGGCTTGAACTTCAGCCAAAATTTCGGCCAATCCTTGCTCAATTTTAGCTACATCATCCAAGCTAATAATGCCCTGCGCGCCCAACATATTGGCATGCGCAATTGAGCCTGCAATATCAAACTCAGCCAAACGCTTATCAAAATCAATCGAAGCGGTGTATTTTTTAACCAATTCGGCCACTGGCTCGTTAAAGCGGCCAGACCACGCGCTGGATTTTTTATTTAATGAGTTGTCTTGCACGGATATATCTTGCACTGGGTAATTGCTTTCTTGTAATGGCTTTAATTGTGAAATATTCGTTAATAATAATATACTTATGCCTTTATTATAACGAACTATACGCCGTGCGCAAAAATAGCCGTTTACCTAATTTACACAATCTTGGCATTCACCTGCGTATTTTGCTGATTGTGAACTTATTGGTGGCTATTACAGCGGTATTATTTAGTCAAAAATTTAACGATTTTTTACCATTACTGGCCGAATTATCCGCTGTTGTGCAGCCTATTTTGTTGCTCAGTATGCTAAGTCTTTATTTTCTATACCCTTTGCTGAATAAATTGACCTACTGGGCCGGCATTATTTTCATTTTATTGCTTGAAATTAGCCTTACCTTTTTGGTGTTTGTTTTCTTTAGCCAACTTTTCCTGTTTGATACCCTCCCCAGCCCCTATCGCGCCTGTTTATTAAGCGCTATTGTCACTGGCATTGTGTTTTATTATTTTCATTTACAGCAACGCGCTTACTCGCCAGCCATTGCAGAGGCGCGTTTACAAGCCTTGCAAGCGCGCATTCGGCCGCACTTTTTATTTAATAGTATTAATGCTGTTTTATCGCTAATTCGCAGCCAACCCAAACGTGCCGAAACGGCTTTAGAAGATATGGCAGATTTATTTCGCGTATTAATGGCCGACAATCGCGATTTAGTGCCGCTGGCGCAAGAAATTGCCTTATGCCGTCAATATTTAGCCTTAGAAAAATTGCGTTTAGAAGAGCGCTTGCAAATCACTTGGCTAATTAACGATATGCCACCAGACGCGCTGATTCCGCCTTTAGTTTTGCAACCGCTGCTTGAAAACGCGGTTTACCATGGCATTGAGCCGATGAATGATGGCGGCGAAATTATCATCACCATTTACACGCGGCATAAAGAGCTGCACATCAGCATTAGCAACCCCTATGCGCCGCAAAATCAGCACCATACAGGCAATAAAATGGCCTTAAAAAACATTAAAGAGCGCTTAAGTTTGCACTTTGATTTAGAAGCCTCTTTAAAAGCCGAAGCCACAACATTTAACGATAAACCAAACCGTTACCAAGTGCATATTCGCCTGCCGCTCACTCATTAGAATCATCATTAAATATTATGCTGACCATTTTAATTGCCGATGATGAAACGCCCGCGCGCAACCGCTTGCGTGATTTGCTGGGTGATATTGCTGAAGTAGAAATTGTTGCCGAAGCCAAAAATGGCAAACAAGCGCTGGATTTGGCCATGCAAACCAAGCCAGATTTAATGTTATTGGATATTCGCATGCCCTTGATGGATGGCATTGAGGCCGCGCAACACGCGCAAAAATTGGAACCTAAACCGCATATTATTTTTACCACCGCGTTTGATGCCTATGCAATGAAAGCGTTTGATTTAAACGCGATTGATTATCTGCTAAAACCGATTCGGCTAGAACGCTTGCAAACCGCGATTGATAAAGCGCATGCGCTTAAACCCAAACAGCTTGAGGCCTTAAAACCGCAGCAAAAAATGCGCAGCCATGTCAGCATTCATGAACGTGGGCGGGTGATTTTAGTGCCGATTGAGCAGATTATTTATCTGCGCGCCGAATTAAAATATATTACCGTGCGCACGGCTGAGCGTGAATATTTAATTGAAGAATCGCTCACCCATTTAGAAACCGAATTTGGTGAGCGATTTATACGCCTGCATCGCAATTGCTTAGTGGCGCCAGTGTTTATTACTGGCTATGAAAAGCGGCTAAACGAAGCCAACGAAGAACGTTGGGTTGCTTTATTAAAAGGCATCCCCGAAACCGTTGCCATTAGCCGCCGCCAGCAACATTTAGTGCGCGAAAGCTAGCAAAAATTAACGCTTTAATGCTTCTTTTTAGCATCCATTTCAGCAATTATTTTAGCCGCCCATTCGCGTCCGCCCAAACCAAACGCCAAGGCCAAGGCCAAAAATAAAGCACCAAACACAATAATAAACAAAGAGTGAACAAGTTGCGTGCCAATGCCCAATTGCTCAAGCGCTACAAATATCGCTAAAATTTGAATGCCATACTCGGCCGATGTACTGACCGCTAAGGCATGCGAAAACTTAATGCTGTATAGCCAGGCAAATACTAATCGATTTACAAAACGCGCTAATAACGTACCAAAAATCAATACTAAAATCGCCACAATAATATGCGGTAAATAGCTGGCCAGTTGTTGCAATAACACGGCTACTTCTGTTAACCCTAGCGCGTTGGCGCCAGTAATCACAAATAGCAAAATCACCAGCCAATACACCACTTGGCTAATAATGCCGCTTAAGGTCACATTAAAATTGCCATGATTAATGAACGCTTCTAGGCCTGATTTTTGGGCGGCTTTATCAAATTGGGTTAACAGCAATAAGCGTTTTACGGCTGTTCTGGCTAATTTGGCGATTAACCAACCAAAAAATAAAATCACAATCACGGCTAATAATTTAGGCACAAAATGGATGAGCTGTACCCAAAATTCATTCAGCGAGTTGATAAAAGTATCGATTTGATATTGCATATTCTTCTCCTTAAAACGTTTTAAAACAGGTAATTAGCGCATCATCCATCCGTTTTTAAAAAATAAAACGCCAATAGATGACGTTTAACTTATTCATTTTAATGTTGACTACTTTTAGCTTAACCCAAAAAACACAATTTTGTATAGGCGTTTACGCACTGACCAGATTTGCGCGCACATTGGATTTACCTAATCGCCAGACATGCTAAAATTGCAGGCATGCAAAACTCACCTAAAAAACTAGAGCCTAAACAATTAATCATCGCATCGCGCGAAAGTGCGCTGGCCATGTGGCAAGCCAAGCATATTCAATCGCGCTTGCAAGCGCTATACCCCAATTGTGATGTACAAATTTTGGGCATGACCACCACTGGCGACCAAATTTTAGATTCGCCATTATCGCGCATTGGCGGCAAAGGTTTATTTGTAAAAGAGCTTGAAATGGCGCTGGCAGACGGTAGCGCCGATTTGGCCGTGCATAGCATGAAAGACGTGCCAATGAATCTGCCAGAAGGCTTTTTAATGGCCGCCACAGGTGAGCGTGAAGATCCGCGCGATGCGTTTGTATCTAACAATTTTAAGGCATTAGGCGATTTGCCAGCAGGCAGTATTGTCGGCACCTCAAGCTTGCGCCGCCAAAGCCAAATTCAGGCACGATTTCCTCATTTAAAAATCGAATCCTTGCGCGGTAATGTGCAAACGCGTTTGCGCAAATTAGATGAAGGCCAATACGCCGCGATTATTTTGGCCGCCGCTGGCTTGATTCGCTTGGGTTTAGGTGAGCGTATTCGCGATTTTATTTCGCCTACAGATAGCATTCCCGCTGTTGGGCAAGGCGCTTTAGGCATAGAGATTCGTGCCGATAGAATGGACTTAATTGAAGTGCTAGCACCATTAAATCATATGGATACGCAACTTTGCGTTGAAGCCGAACGTGGCTTTAGCCGCGCCTTGGCGGGCAGTTGCACAGTGCCGCTGGGTGCTTATGCCTTACGCGAAGGCGATCATATCAATATGACCGGTTTTGTGGCCAGTGTGGATGGCAAGCAAATGCTGCGTGAAAGCGTTACTGGTAGTATTGATAACGCCGAAACCGTTGGCCAAGAGTTGGCGGCAAAATTGGTAGCGCGCGGTGCCGATAAAATTTTAGCCGCGCTAGATGGCATAAAGCATTAGCACATGCCCCACATCTTCCCCCGTCATTCTGAGTGTAGCGAAGAATCCAGACTTTTGTTAACTTGCACGCAGTGGATTCTTCACCCAAATAAAGCTTGGGTTCAGAATGACGTCTAAGCACTTAAATGGCATCACCATCGCCATTACCCGCCCAATTGACCAAGCCAAAAAACTAAGCGCATTAATCACGGCGGCTGGCGGCACGCCCGTTTTATATCCATTAATCGAAATCACCGCATTAGCCGATTACAGCCAATTTGAAGCGGTAATTCAAGACATTAACAATTACGATTGGGCGATTTTTATCAGCAGCAATGCCGTGCAAAACGGCATGCCGCGATTGGTAAAAGTGGGCAATCCAAGTAGCCTACAATTTGCCGCCATTGGCCCAGTGACCGCCAGCGAGCTACAAAGCTTTGGCGTTAATCAAGTGCTTACGCCATCAAGCCATATTCAAGATGGCGATGTAAGTAAGGTCCGTTTTGATTCAGAATCCTTACTGGCATTGCCTGAAATGCAGGCTATAAGTAACAAAAAAGTGATGATTTTCCGCGGCATCGGCGGCCGCGATGTGCTGGCAGAAACCCTAAAATCGCGCGGCGCAACGGTTACGTTTGCAGAATGCTATCAACGCATTAACCCGCAAACCAACTGCAATTTATTGGCGAATCTTTACAGTGAAAATAAACTGCACGGCATCGTCATAACAAGCTCTGAGGCCATGCGCCACCTGCTGGATTTAGCAGGAAATGCCGAATGGCTGAAAAACATTACCTTGTTTGTAAATCATGCGCGAATTGCGGAATTACCATTGCAAATGGGCTTAAAAGTAAGCGTTGCAGACGCGCCGGGCGATGAAGCGATGTTGCGGATAATTACTAGCTCAAACTTAAAATAAAATTGCATTTTTGATGTATTGTAGTTATATTATTGTAACTACAAATAAGGAATTATTTTGTTTTATTGGGATGAAGTTAAAAATAAATCCAATCTATAGAAACACGGCGTTAGCTTTGAAACCGCTCAACTTGTATTTCTAGATGCCCTTCATTTATCGCGTCAAGACAGGGTTGAAAATGGCGAGTTACGCTGGCAAACATTAGGTATGGTGGGTGGTATGGTTTTAATGCTGGTTGCACATACTTGGCAGCATGAAGCATCTGGTGAAGAACGTATCCGCATCGTTTCAGCACGGCTGGCCACTAAGTTAGAAAGGAAAATGTATGAACAAAATATCTAAAACAGCTCAAAAAGAGCTTAATACGTTGAAAGCAAAAACTGAAGATACTATTGATTTTAGCGATATTGCTGAAACTAATGCTAGCACTTGGCAAGATGCCAAGCGCGGTCAATTTTACCGTCCTACTAAGCAACAATTGACTGTGCGCATTGATAGCGATGTACTGGCTTGGCTAAAAAGCCAAGGCAAAGGTTACCAAAGCCGTTTAAACGAAATTTTGCGCGGTGCAATGCATAATAAGTAGTTCAAAGGCGGGCTATTTACGTAATTCGTTACGCAATCCGCCGCATAAAATTCTCAATTAAGGCGTAATGCACTGCGCTATTAACGCCCTACTGACTAGAAACGTAACGTTCAACCCTAACCGTCATTCTGAACGCCGTGAAGAATCCAGTAGTTTAGACACTGTAACAAACTGGATTCTTCGTTTCACTCAGAATGACGGGATTGAACGGTTTCTAGACTGTTACGGGTTTTGGCGTCGCCGCAAACGTAAACGCATCGCTAAAAAATTCTTCTGCATCTAAACCTTGTTGCACAAAAGTTTGATGAGCGATTTCAACCATTGGTGGCGCGCCGCAGGCGTAGGCTTGGTAGGCACTTAAATCACTGATGTCATCTAACACCGCCTGATGCACTAGCCCTGTTCTGCCTTGCCAATTGTCTTCTGCATTGGGTTCTGACAACACGGGGATATAAGTAATATTAGGCATTAACGCGGCCCATTTTTCGCATAAATCGTGCATATATAAATCGCGCAATTCTCGTGCGCCGCGGTAAAGCACAATTTCGCGATTAATATTGTTATGCAGCATATGCTCAATAATGCCTTTTACTGGCGCAAAGCCTGTGCCACCTGCCACTAAAATAATTGGTTTTTGCGAATCTTCGCGTAAGAAAAAGCTGCCAAATGGTGCTTCTAAACGCAAAATGGCTTTTTCTTGCAGCTCTTTTTCGACATATTCACTAAATACGCCGCCAGCAATTACGCGGATATGTAGCTGTAAAAAGTCACTTTCGTGCGGCGCATTGGCGATTGAAAATGCGCGGCGTTTGCCATCTTTCAAAATAAATTCAATATATTGGCCTGCTTTAAATTGTAAGCGCTCACTTGCAGGTAATTGCAGGTGCAGCGCAATTACATCATGCGCTAGCTGCTCTTTTTTGGCTACGCGCGCGGGCAAAATGCGCGGCTTAATACCTGCCATACCGCCCACTTCGCGGCATTCAATGCTTAAGTCTTCAATTGGCCTTGCGCAACATAATAGCGCGTTGCCTGCCGCCAATTCAGCATCGCTCATGGCGCTGCCTTGGTAATCATCGTGCGTAACTTTGCCTTGTAGCAATTTGGCTTTGCAAGCGCCACAAGCGCCGTTGCGGCAGCCGTATGGCAAATTAATGCCTACCTCAATCGCCGCTTGCAAAACGGTTTGGCTTGGGCGCACATCAAAAGTATGGCCGCTGTTTTTAATGGTCACTTTATGCATTTTATTGTTAACGCTTTCAACGTTCTGTTATTAAAAACCCAAGTTTTTATTGGGCGAAAAAACATTCAATTTTAAAGAAAAAGCTGGATTCTTCGCCCACATAAAACTTGGGCTCAGAATGACAATAGAGATATTATTTATCGTCTTTAATCTCAACAAACTCGCCCTCAATCACATCATCATTTGCCGCGCGTGGCTCTGGCTTTTGTTGATATGGCTGTTGAGAAGCTTGCTCATATGGCTTAGTCGTGGGGTTTGGATTTTGCTTACTAACCGGTACTAATAATAAAATTACACCAATAATATCGGTGATTACACCCGGAATAATAAACAAAATGCCCGCCACCATATTGCGCGCGCTGCCCAACATGGTTTTAACCGGGTTGCCGCCTGCCGCAATGCTTTGCATCATTTTAGCTGTTAACAATAACTTTTCGCCACGAATCAGTTGTAAGCCTAAATAGCCAATCACGACTAAATAAAATAACAGCCACCAGCCGTACCTATCTGCGAGGTTAATCAGCAGAAATAGTTCGGCAAATGGAAAAGCGAGTAAAATTAAACCTATTAAAAAACGCATATCTTAAGAACTTTCTATCCAATTGTTTTCACTAATTGGGGGTTAAATGCAATATTTGCAACTGCTGGCATTGAATGACGCAGATTGGCGCTGAAACATGGAGCATTATTTGAAACACTTATTAAATAGCATTGTAATCGTTTTTTTAACAACGCTTGTTACGCCACTGTTGCACGCTGCAGACGCCACCTTAACTGGCAAAAACGCATTTATTGAAACCATTCAAGAAGACGATTTTTTAGCGCCAGATGTAGCGTTTAAGCTTAACTTAACGACTATTGATGCACAAAATTTAAATGCTAATTTTAAAGTGGTGCCCGGCTATTATCTTTATAAAGAGCGCATTAAATTTGTGATTAAAGATGCCAGCACTGGCAAAATTGAGCAGGTTAATTTGCCTGCCGGCGAAATAAAAGATGACCCAAACTTTGGCAAACAAGAAGTTTATCATCATGAATTTGATGCAAAAATAATCATAAGCGCGGCTAATAATCCAGTTGTTTATGCCACCTATCAAGGCTGTAGTGAAAAAGGTTTGTGCTACGCGCCCATTACTAAAATGATTACTGTGCCGCTGGGCGATAATGCTAGCAACGCCAACACTGGCTTGGTTTCTGATACAGACGACGATAAAACCACATTGGCATTAAAAGGCGGTAATTTGTGGCTAATTATTGGTGTGTTTTTTATTGCAGGCTTATTGCTTTCGTTTACGCCTTGCGTGCTGCCGATGATTCCTATTTTATCCAGCATTATTGTTGGCAGCCAAAACAAACAATCCAATCAAGCAACTGGCGGCAAACCTTGTAAGCTACACGCATTTGGTTTATCGGTGGCCTATGTTTTAGGCATGGCGCTCAGCTATACATTAGCAGGCATTGCAGCGGGATTATCTGGCAATCTACTTAGCCAATCGCTACAAAATGTTTGGGTTTTAGGCGCAACGGCGCTGGTTTTTGTGGCATTGGCTTTCTCAATGTTTGGTTTTTACGAGCTTAAATTACCCGCGATAATTGAAAACAAAATATTAGGCGCTAGCCAAAAATTAAAAGGCGGCGAATTTTTGGGCGTGTTTGTCATGGGCGCATTATCGGCCCTAATTGTTAGCCCATGCGTTGCCGCGCCGTTAGCCGGTGCACTAATTTATATTGGCCAAACGCATAATGTGTTACTAGGCGGTGTTGGGCTATTTGCACTGGCCATCGGCATGGGCGTACCGCTATTATTAATTGGCGCATCTGCCGGTAGCTTGCTGCCAAAAGCGGGCCGCTGGATGACTGTTGTGCGTAACTTTTTTGGTGTGCTAATGCTGGCAATGGCGGCTTATTTAATTTGGCCAGTATTACCAAATGCCGTTACGCAACCTGTTAGCCAATTATTTGGCGGCTCAACTGAACATAATCTACCTTTTACCCGCATTAAAAGCTTGGCCGAGCTAGATGCAGCCATTGCGGCGGCCAATGGCAAAATAGTGATGCTGGATTTTTACGCCGATTGGTGCGTTGCCTGTAAAGAAATGGAAAAATTCACCTTTAGCGATAGTAATATACAAGCCGCGCTTAAAAATACCGTTTTGCTGCAAGCCGATGTGACCGAAAATAATGAGGATGACCAAGCCTTATTAAAACGTTTTGGCCTGTTTGGCCCGCCAGGCATTATCTTTTTTGATGCCTCTGGCAATGAAATAAAACCCAAAGTGATTGGCTATAAAAATGTGGCCCAATTTACCCAAATACTTAATAAAGTGAACGCTCAATAATGCTTAAACAATTAAAAATGCCTTTGTTTTACCTTGCCTTGATGATGTCTATTGGCTTTGCCATTTTTTACTTTTTTCTTAATCCGCAAACGCAAATAGTTTCCAAAACGCCAACACCAACAAGCTCAACACAAGCTTTGTTTACCGCCAATTTTCCAGATGAATATGGCCAGCCACAAGCATTGAACCAATATGAAGGCAAAGTAATTGTGCTTAATTTTTGGGCCAGCTGGTGCGAACCGTGCCGTGAAGAGATGCCAGAGTTATCTGAATTGCATACGGCTAATAAAGATAAAAATGTGGTGGTTTTGGGCATGGCGATTGAGGACGTTGCGGGTGTAAACGACTTTTTAAAAGAAACCAAAGTAAGCTACCCTTTATTTGCCGCCGATGTGCAAGGTATGGATATTGCCGCTAGCTTGGGCAATAATAAAGGCGTTTTACCGTACACAGTGATTATAAAAGCCGATGGCAGCATAGCAAAAACCTACTTTGGCCGCATTACCAAGCCTTTGTTAGAGCAAACTTTAAAAACTCTTTAATAAACTAGCTTTTGTCGTAATTGTAAATTTTCATTTAATTTTCAATCACTTAACCAATACACCATCAATAACTTCGCTTAAACATCATCTAACTACGGTGAATTTGCTGGACAAAAGCGTTCAAGTTCGGCAAACTTGCTGCTATGAAAGTTCGTCAAAAATCGGCAAAACAAACTATAAAACACTTTAAAAGTGATGTATAAAAGTGATATTAGATGAGCGCTAAATCGATATTAGTATTGCATGGCCCCAACCTAAACTTGCTTGGTCTACGCGAGCCAGAACATTATGGCAACCTAACACTTGCCGCGATTGACGCGCAACTTGCCGCTATCGCGCAGCAAAATGCGGTTAATTTAGAAACGTTTCAAAGTAATAGTGAAGCCGATATAGTGGCTAAAATACAATTGCATGCTGTTAACACTGTCGATTTTATTGTGATTAACCCCGCCGCTTTTACCCATACTTCTGTTGCTATCCGCGACGCACTTTCTGCCATTAAAACACCGTTTATTGAAGTGCATTTATCCAATGTATTCGCACGCGAAAGTTTTAGGCATCATTCTTATTTTAGCGATATTGCCGTTGGCGTAATTAGCGGCTTAGGGGCCGAGGGTTATGCTGCTGCTTTACAATACGCTATTAATTTTTGCAACAAAAAAGCCGCATAAATTTGTTTTAAGTATCTATTTTTAAACAGCATTTCAACACTAAATTAACACTTACAATCAAAACTAAGTTAACAAAGAGGTTATTATGGATTTACGTAAACTTAAAAAACTAATCGATTTGGTAGAAGAATCTGGCATTTCTGAGCTAGAGCTTACCGAAGGCGAAGAAAAAGTACGCATTAGCCGTGCGTTAATGCCAAGTAGCGCACCTGTGATGCAATATATGCAGGCGCCGCAGGCAGTATCGCATGCCGCACCCGTACCCACGGCTGCCGCGCCTGTTGTGGCTGAAGTTGAAGGCCAATCGGTAAAATCTCCAATGGTAGGCACGTTTTACCGCTCTTCATCACCAGACTCTAAACCGTTTGTGGATGTGGGCACTAAAGTGGCGGTGGGTGACACGCTATGTATTATTGAAGCCATGAAACTGCTCAACGAAATTGAATCGGATGTGGCAGGCGTGGTAACAAAAATATTGCTTGAGAACGGCCAGCCAGTTGAGTACGGCGAACCCTTATTTATTATTGAATAATTGCGATTGGTTGATTAATTATGTTTGAAAAGATATTAATCGCTAACCGTGGCGACCAGCGTCCGCTAGGACGCGCAGCGGCGAAGTGCGTCAGCGCGCAGCCAAATTGCGTAATGGCTGAAAACCATAAAGCTATTAAGACGCGGAGACACTATGTTTGAGAAAATTCTTATCGCTAACCGCGGAGAAATAGCTTTACGTGTGCAACGCGCCTGCAGAGAACTTGGCATTAAGACGGTTGCCGTGCATTCTGTTGCTGATAAAGACGCTAAGTACGTTAAATTAGCCGATGAATCGGTTTGCATTGGGCCTGCGCCGTCTAATTTAAGTTACCTTAATATTCCGGCGGTGATTAGCGCAGCCGAAGTAACCGATGCGCAAGCCATTCACCCCGGTTATGGATTTTTATCCGAAAATGCCGATTTTGCAGAGCGTGTAGAGCAAAGCGGCTTTGTTTTTATTGGCCCGCGTGCTGAAACGATTCGCTTAATGGGCGATAAAGTATCAGCCAAAGATGCCATGAGAAAAGCCGGCGTGCCTTGCGTGCCCGGTTCTGAAGGCGCATTGCCAGACGACCCAATTGAAATTATCAAAACCGCTAAAAAAGTAGGCTACCCTGTCATTATTAAGGCGGCTGGTGGCGGTGGCGGACGTGGCATGCGCGTTGTGCACACTGAAGCGGCTTTGGTGAATGCCGTAAATATGACCAAAGCGGAAGCGCTAGCGGCGTTTGGCAACCCCATGGTTTACATGGAAAAGTTTTTAGAAAATCCACGCCATATTGAAATTCAAATTTTGGCCGATCAACACGGTAATGCTGTTTATTTAGGTGACCGCGATTGCTCTATGCAACGCCGCCATCAAAAAATCATCGAAGAAGCGCCATCTCCGCTATTAAGTGCCCGAATTCGCGATAAAATCGGCGAACGTTGCGCAGAAGCGTGCCGCAAAATTAAATACCGCGGTGTTGGTACTTTTGAATTTTTGTACGAAAACGGCGAGTTTTACTTTATTGAGATGAATACGCGCTTACAAGTTGAGCATACCGTAACCGAAATGATTACCGGTATTGACTTGGTTCAGCAGCAAATTTTTGTGGCAGCGGGCGAAAAATTAGCGTTCCGTCAGCGCGATATTGAGCTGCGTGGCCATGCTATTGAATGCCGCATTAATGCCGAAGATCCCTACACGTTCGTACCATCTCCAGGTAAGTTAACGACTTTTCATATGCCAGGTGGCCCGGGTGTGCGCATTGATACGCATGCGTATGCTGGCTATGTGGTACCGCCCAATTACGATTCGATGATTGGCAAGTTGATTACTTACGGTGCTACGCGCGAGCAAGCAATTGCGCGCATGCGAATTGCCTTATCTGAAATGTTGGTAGACGGCATTAAAACCAATATTCCCCTACATGCCGATTTAATGGCGGATGCGGCGTTTCATATTGGCGGCACTAGCATTCATTATCTTGAGCAAAAATTAGGTATTAGCCATAAATAAACTCTGTACTGGTGACAAAAACTGATGGCGTGGCTATTACTTAAAATTCAAGCAAACGAACAAAACGCAGACACCATTAGTGATGCACTAATGGATTTGGGTGCATTATCGGCCAGTATTGAAGATGCGTTTGCCGAAACATCTGCTGAACAAGCTATTTTCGGTGAGCCTGGCGACCCTCCGCCGGGAATCTGGCAGCAAAATATCGTTACAGCCATGTTTGACGCGGCCACCGATGTTGAACAAGTGATTCAAACACTTAGCGCGGCAACTGAAATTGCGCATTTTCAATACAGCACTGAGGTGATTGAAGAGCAAGATTGGGTGCGCGCCACCCAAGCGCAATTTGACCCGATTAAAATTACGGATAAGCTATGGATTGTGCCAACTTGGCATCAATCTAATTGGCTGGAAACCGCGCAAGCAGATGCCATTAATATTATCTTAGACCCCGGTTTAGCCTTTGGCACCGGCAGCCACCCTACTACGCATTTATGTTTAGATTGGTTAACCAAAACCATGCCAGCGCAATCCGTTTTAGATTACGGTTGCGGCTCTGGCATTTTAGCCATTGCCGCTAAAAAATTAGGCGCGCAACACGTTGTTGGCGTGGATATTGACGATCAAGCCATTATTGCCAGCCATTACAACGCGCAACAAAACCAAGTAGAAGTAGCATTTTTTGATGCCAATACTTTTGCTCATGAAACATTTGATGTGGTGGTTGCCAATATTTTATCTAGCGCGCTGATGGTGTTGGCGCCAGTTTTGGCCAAATATTGCAAAGCAGGTGGCCAATTGGCGTTATCTGGCATTTTAGAAACGCAAACCGACGCCTTAACAGAGCGCTACAGCGAGTGGTTCATTATGGATGCGCCAGTTCAACAAGATGCTTGGATATTGCTTACCGGCACTAAAAGATGAATTACATCACCTCTTGCCCTGCTTGCGAAACGCAGTTTTTATTGACGAAAGACGATTTAAAAGCACATCGCGGCAAAGTGCAATGTGGGCAATGTAATCAAGTATTTAATGCCAAAAATCGTCTAATTGAAGTTTCGGATGATATTCATAGTGTGGATGAATACACAGCCGCTGAACATACTGACGATATTGAAGAAAATAACATCAGTACAGAAATGGCTGATTTTGAAACTGAAACCCCTACCGAACAGCTTGAACCTAGCCACACAGCAGACGAAAGACCAATTAGCGCTGCGTTAAATGAAGTGTTAGAAACCGTGCCGAATCTAGCTGATTTAAGTACGCAGAATGAAGCGGATAATCAAGAATTACACGGTTCATATACTGCTAATCAGGCGATTACCCAGCAGAATACCGACTTTATTGCTGAAGAAGATATTGATATTGATGCGGTGCGTGCGCCCATTTTTATTGATGATATTACTGCCGACCCTAATTTTCAGCTCACCAAACCAAAACGTAATATTTGGATGATATTAGCCGCTGTATTGCTTTTAATTGCGGCGATATTGCAAAGCATTTACTTTTTGCGCTCAACCATTGCGGTTAACTACCCTCAGTTAAAACCGCATTTGGAAGAAGCTTGCCGCCATTTAAATTGCAACGTTAATTTGCCGCAACACCTTGATTTACTGACTATTGACGACTCTGATATGCAGGAAAGCGATGATTATCAGAATGTGATTAATTTTTCTAGCTTGCTTATTAATAACGCGCCGCATGCGCAGGCTTTCCCCAATATAGAGCTCACCTTAACCGATACCGATGATCAACCTGTGTTAAGAAAACTTGTTCCGCCAAAAGATTATTTAAATAGCGGCGTTAATATTGCAGATGGCATGCTTGCCAATGAGGAAGTGCGCATTAATCTTGCTATTAACGTGCAAAACTTATCCGTTGCGGGTTACCGTGTTTTAATTACCTATTGATTGCAAAGCAATATTTGAATTAGCGCTTCTAATGAAAATCATGAGTGCGTTTTAATAACATCGCATACGCTGTACTTTTAACTTATCTGTATTATTCAAGTCATAGATTGAGTAGTTAAATTAAATCGAAACAACTTTAGGAGATTATTATGTGGACAACACCAGCAGCTACAGAAATGCGTTTTGGCTTTGAAGTTACAATGTACGTAATGAATAAATAAGCTTAAACGCTTAATAAAAAAAGGCACTTTTAGTGCCTTTTTTTATTGGTTTTTATTGGTAAAGCGCCTTTTTTGCCTATTACTTTTTAAATATCGACTTAAGCAATCATTTTCATATAATCCGAATCAATCGCTTTAATCGCATCTACAATTTTTTCTACCGTTTCTAGCCGCACATAACTTTTACGCCAAGCAATGGCTATGCGCCTAGTAGGTGCTGGGCTGGTAAATGGAATCACCTTAATGAGCGGATTGTTATAGCGCGCTGCGGTGGCAGAGCATGGCAAAACCGTAATGCCTAAATTGGATGCCACCATATTGCGGATGGTTTCTAGCGAATTGCCTTGTAACACCTCGCCTTTGCGCGAAAGCTCTGGGCAGGCTTGTGTTACTTGATTACTAAAGCAATGCCCGCTATTGAGTAATAGTACTTTTTCATCGGATAATTCTTCTGGATTAATATGCGTACGCGTAGCCCAATGATGATGGCTTGGTACCACCACATCAAACTCTTCGTCATATAAGGCTTTGTGTTGCAGGCCCGGCACATCAAACGGCAAGGCAATAATCGCCACATCTATCACGCCATTGCGCAATTGCGCCTCTAAATTCGCGGTTAAGTTTTCTTCTACTTCTAATGGCATATCTGGCGCGGTTTTACGCAGTATGGGGATAATTTCTGGCAATAAATACGGCCCTACTGAATGAATCATACCCAGCTTTAAAGCGCCTTTTAGCTGATTTTTGCCTAACTCGGCCAGTTGTTTTATTTTGGCGGCTTCTTCTAAAATACGCGATGCTTGCTCAATAATTTTGGCGCCAATTTCAGTTGGCGTCACATCTGACCGGCTGCGCTCAAAAATCATCACGTTTAATTCTTGCTCTAGCTTTTTAATGCCTAAGCTTAAGGCTGGCTGGGTTACAAAGCATTTTTCTGCCGCACGCCTAAAGTTGCGCTCTTGCGCCACTGCCATTACAAATTTCAGCTCAATTAATGTCATGTTTGTTTGCCATTATGTGTCACTATTTAAAAAATTAATCATCCTGTGTTTATGTTACCTTGATTAATTATATTTATCAATCGCATCAAAAATTACAATTTTACAAATGGTGCTAAGGACTTTATATTGTTACTCATGGCTTTAGTGAATATAAAGAAATGATATGAATAATTTAATTGAGAAAATCTGCCAAGCATGTGTAGAGCCATTAGCAGAGTACGCTGCAGCAAAATAAGCAACTATTTGTAAGCTTAATACCAAAAGCAGTTGCTAAATTAATAACATAAATAAAGGAGAAGTAAATGACTACTGAAGCAAAATGCCAGTTTTCGCGTGCTGCCGATCACATTGGCATGGGTAAAGGCCCAAGAAACCACGATTGGTGGCCGAATCAACTAAAACTCAATATCCTGCACCAACAATCCGCTAAATCTAACCCAATGGGTGACGATTTTAACTACGCGGAAGAATTTAAAAAGCTAGACCTAAACGCTGTAATCGAAGATCTGCATGCGTTAATGACCGATTCTCAAGACTGGTGGCCGGCTGATTACGGCCATTATGGCCCTTTCTTTATACGCATGGCATGGCACGCGGCTGGTACTTATCGTATCTATGACGGTCGCGGTGGTGCGGGCACTGGCGCACAACGTTTTGCCCCACTTAATAGCTGGCCAGATAATGGCAACTTAGATAAAGCACGCCGTTTGCTGTGGCCTATTAAGCAGAAATATGGCAACAAGCTTTCATGGGCGGATTTAGTCGTTCTTACGGGTAATGTCGCACTCGAATCCATGGGCTTTAAAACCTTTGGCTTTGCTGGTGGCCGCCCTGATATTTGGGAACCGGAACAAGAGATTAATTGGGGTGCGGAACGTGAATGGTTGGCGACTAGCGATAAAGAAAATAGCCGTTACTCAGGCGACCGTGAGTTAGCGAATCCACTAGCGGCCGTACAGATGGGCTTGATTTATGTGAACCCACAAGGCCCAGACGGCAACCCTGACCCATTGGCTTCTGCGCGCGATATTCGTGAGACATTTGCCCGCATGGCGATGAATGATGAAGAGACTGTTGCGCTTACCGCTGGTGGCCATACCTTTGGTAAATCGCACGGTGCAGCAGCTGAGAGTAATGTTGGCCGCGAACCAGAAGCAGGAAATATTGAAGAGCAAGGTTTTGGCTGGGCCAACATTCATGGCACTGGCAAAGGTGGCGATGCCATCACCAGTGGCATTGAAGGCGCATGGACAGCTAATCCAATTAAATGGGATAACGGCTATTTTGATGTGCTGTTAGGCTATGACTGGGAATTAACCAAAAGCCCAGCTGGTGCATGGCAGTGGAGAGCAATAGACTTGCAAGAGAAGGATATGGCGCCAGCGGCGCATGATGCATCTAGGAAAGAAGGCCTGACGATGACCACGGCCGATATAGCGATGCGCATGGATCCTATCTATGAGAAGATCTCACGCCGCTTCCATCAAGACCCAGCGGCGCTTGCAGATGCATTCGCGCGCGCTTGGTTTAAGCTAACACACCGCGATATGGGTCCACGTACTCGTTATCATGGTCCGTTGGTGCCTAGTGAAGTATTAATCTGGCAAGACCCAATTCCTGCGGTGAACCATGCATTGGTGGACAGCAAAGATGCGGCCGCATTGAAAGCGCAAATCTTGGCTTCTGGCTTGACTACGCAGCAACTGGTTAGCACCGCTTGGGCTTCTGCTTCTACCTTCCGTGGTAGCGATAAACGTGGTGGTGCCAATGGCGCACGTATTCGTTTATATCCAATGAAAAATTGGGAAGCTAATCAGCCAACACAACTGGCTAATGTGCTTTCTACTTTGGAAGATATTCAGAGTAGCTTCAATGCAGGCAGCAAAAAAGTGTCACTGGCAGACCTTATTGTATTGGGTGGCGCGGCGGCAATTGAAGCGGCGGCCAAGCAAGCAGGCGTTAATATTAGCGTGCCCTTTGCGCCAGGCCGCATGGATGCATCGCAAGAGCAGACCGATGTGGAATCTTTTGCCGTGTTAGAGCCACAAGCTGATGGTTTCCGCAATTATGCGAAAAATGGCTTGGCAGGCTATGGTGCCGAGTTGCTGATTGACAAAGCACAGCTGCTAAACCTAACCGCGCCTGAGATGACAGTGTTAATTGGTGGCTTGCGTGCATTGGATGCCAACTATGGCGGCACTAAGCATGGCGTGTTCACCAAGAATCCAGCTGCGTTAAGCAATGATTATTTTGTGAATCTGCTGGATATGAGCACTGCTTGGAAACGTTCAGCCGCTGATGCTGACGTATTGGAAGGCCGTGACCGCAAGACTGGTGATTTGAAATGGACGGGTACCGTGGTTGATTTGGTATTTGGCTCTAACTCGCAATTACGCGCATTGGCAGAGGTGTATGCCCAAACGGATGCGAATGAGAAATTCGTGCATGACTTTGTTGCCGCTTGGAACAAGGTAATGAATGCGGATCGCTTCGATCTCAAGTAAAGTGAAGTAAAGTAAAGTAAGTTTGACCTTAAGCCCGCGCAAGCGGGCTTTTTATTTTGTAAGAAACGCGCTATAAATACGACAAACAAATAAGGAATCACTTAAGATAACTTTTTAATTGTTGGTTGGAGTAAAAATGAAAACTTGGATGTGCATTATTTGCGGCTTAATGTATGAAGAAGAAAAAGGCTGGCCAGAAGACGGCATTGCGCCTGGCACGCGCTGGGAAGATGTGCCAACAGATTGGCTTTGCCCAGAATGCGGTGCTGGTAAAGGTGATTTTGAAATGGTGGAGTTTTGATTGTGCACAATTAGCTAAAAGTACGGTATGATTTTTTTACTGCGTAAATGTTAGCTAAATTGTTGATGAAACTGGAAAAACATGAAAACCGTACTGGTTGCTAATCCCAAAGGGGGCAGCGGCAAAACCACATTGGCTACTAATTTAGCGGGTTATTTTGCCAGCTTAAATTACCGCGTCATGCTGTCCGATTTAGATCGCCAACAATCGTCCACAGCTTGGCTGCAAAGGCGTTCGGCCGATTTACCGTTTATAGAAGCGCATAATCCCAAAGCCAAACAATCGGATTTTAAAGCGCAATGGGTGGTAGCCGATTCGCCCGGTGGTTTTAGAGATGAAAAATTATCCGATGCGATTAAACAAGCCGATTGCGTGATTGTGCCGATTCAGCCATCGGCGTTTGATATTGGCGCCACACAAGATTTTTTAGATTTATTAAACGAAGAAAAAGCCATCCGCAAGCAAAAAACCTTTGTGGCTTTGGTGGGCATGCGCGTTAATAGTCGCACTACG